>Ga0209810_1000067_pt1 | contig 309231 bp, 286 predicted proteins | sample Coa_R1_7_FD_187159 | JGI IMG/M metagenome (GOLD analysis project Ga0209810, IMG submission 187159) | Surface soil microbial communities from Centralia Pennsylvania, which are recovering from an underground coalmine fire - Coalmine... | ecosystem: Environmental > Terrestrial > Soil >...
CGGGGCGGGGCGGGGTCATTCGGGGCGGGGCGGGGCGGGGTCATTCGGGGCGGGGCGGGGCGAGCCGAGGCGAACCGACGCGTTTCGTGGTTGCTCAGCCGCCATTTGCCGCTTCGGTTCGGGGGAATGGTGCCCGGGCCCGGCGCTAGCCGGCGCGGACCGCCGGCCCGCCCCCGCTCATCTGCGTGCGACACTCACCGCTGCGCCCGCCTAGCTCAACTGGCAGAGCACTTCACTTGTAATGAAGGGGTTGGGAGTTCGAGTCTCCCGGCGGGCTCATGAAAGTCGCTGGAAAGCCGGCATTTCTTGCAGTTCGCCTATCGGCTCCCGGTGGCTACGTGTCCCGAATATGTCCCGGGTTCGGCGTATGATTTTGCGGCATGTCTGGTGGTTCTGCGTCGGGTCATGTGTTCCGGGTTGAGCGGACCCGCGGTCCGGTGTGGTATGCGAAGTACCGCTTGCCGGATGGCCGGCAGGTGCAGAAGAAGCTCGGCCCGGCGTGGTCTGGGCGGGGCCGGCCGCCGGCGGGGTATTTCACGAAGCGGCTTGCGGAGGATTGGCTGCGGGGGGTGCTGGAGGACGCGCGGCGGGGAACGCTTGCGGGGATGGTGCGTACGGGAGCGACGTTCGCGGATGCCGCTGCTGAGTGGTTGCGCTATGTCGAGCATGATCGTGCTCGCAAGCCCTCGACCGTGGCGGGCTACCGCTCGATCGTCGACTATCAGCTGCTGCCGGCGTTCGGCGAGATGCAGCTTGAGTCGATCACGCCGGCGGTGATCGAGTCGTGGATCGGGTCGCTTGAGCGGGCGGCGTCGACGCGGACGAAGGCGCTGGTGCTGATGCACGGCATCTTCCAGCGAGCGAGGAAGGTGTGGGGGCTTCCGGTGAATCCGGCGACGGATGTGGAGAAGCCGCCGCTCAGCCGCAGCGGCGATATCGATGTGTTCTCCCCGGAGGAGGTGTGGGCGCTCGTGCGCGCGGCTGCCTCCGCGCAGGACGGAGCCCTGCTTCTGACGGCGGCGTTCACGGGGTTGCGGATGGGTGAGCTGTTGGCTCTTCGTTGGCGTGATGTCGATTTCGCGGGCCGGACGATCCGCGTCCGCGCCAGCTACCACATGGGGCAGCTGACGACGCCGAAGTCGGGGAAGGTCCGCTCGGTGCCGATGGCCCCGGACGTCGTCTCCGCGCTCGCGGCGCTCGGCCAGCGCGAATATTGGGTCGCCGATGACGATTTGGTGTTCGTCGGTGCTGCCGGCAGTCACGTCGATGGTTCGGCGCTCCGCCGTCGCTACAAGACGGCGCTGTCCGCAGCTGGGTTGCGGCCGCTTCGGTTTCACGACTTGCGGCATACGTTCGGGACGCGGATGATCGCCAAGGCCGACATCCGCCGGGTGCAGGAGTGGATGGGCCACGCCGACATCCAGACAACGATGCGCTACCTGCACTACACCCCGCGCGAGCAGGACGCAGAGCTCGTCGCAGAGGCATTCCGGCTCGCAACACCGGCTGACGCTGTTCCGACGGTGAATACCTGAGCCTCGAGGCGCGAGGCCACGACCGGCGAACGAGCGAACGGGCCAGTTTGGGTGCGCTCCTGGACCTCTGTGATGATCGCGCCGGCGGCGGTGCTGTCAAGGTCGCTTCGCTCCCTTTCCCTCGCCGCTGCGCGGCTCGGTGACAGCCCCGCCGACCGGCGCGAAATGGCAAGGAGGTCCAGGGAGGGTGGTCCCAGCGATCACTCAAGCCCGCTCGCCGAGGTCCGCGCGTCGTGGTGGGGCCGATTGACCGCTGCTGGCCGCAAGCGGAGCGCGCTTGCCGCAGTGCGATTGGAGGGCAAGACCCGTGTCACCGAGGACTGCGGGCGAGGCCAACCTTGTCCCCTCCCCTGGACCTCCCTGTCAAACAGCGCCGATCGGTGGGGCTGTCACCGAGCCGCGCAGCGGCGAGGGAAAGGGAGCGAAGCGACCTTGACAGGCCTGCCGTCGGCGCCACCATCAACCAGGTCCGGGGGAGGGCGACACGCAAAGCCCACTGCACGGAAGATCCCCCAAGAGGTGAGTGTTATTGCCATCGAGCACGGCCGGGGTGCGCCGCTGCTCGATCCGATCCGAGTTGGGAGCGGGAAGGCTGTCTCGGGTGAGGGTGCCTCTGATGAGGCGCCGCGCCGGTCCCCGTCGAGGACTAAAGGCGCGGGGTTGGTGGTCGACTCGCACACGGCCAAAGGCGGCGACCCGAGAGCCGCCAAAGGCCGGAGCGCACCTAGAGAACGGAGCGCATCGCATCACGCGTGGGTCTCCCGAGCCAAAGCTTGAGGTACGCCCAAGCCCCACACAATGAGGGCCTCGTACGCGTGATGAATGCGCGCCGGTCGAGAGAAAAGGGCTGCGACGGACATCAGTACACCAGCCACCGTAGTCCTCGAGGGTTAGGCCGTCCAGAGCTGCCCATCACTTGTTGCAGACTTTTTACAACGCCCGCGCCGCCCAGGCGCCGCGGGCCTTCTCGCGCCGCGTCACTGCCTCGCTCCGCTCAGCCAGTGACGCGGCCGGACCCCACGGCCTCATCGGTCGGCCGAAGCAACCGGGCCGAACGCGGCTGGCGGCTGTTCGTCGGCGATGCAGCTCGAGCAGCTCGGGGTGAGCTCGCAGCGAACCGCGCTCGGATGGTCGATCAAGCTTCGTCCACGCGACTCGCTGGTCGTGAACGGGCGCAGGGGACTACTCGTACCTGGCGCATTCAGGCAACAGCAAAATCGGATCCATCGGCTGACCGACCCGCGGTATGATGACGACGGACCCCCTGCGTGTTGGCACCCCGATCCGCAGGGGGGACGATGGGGTCTCCTCCTTGCCGGGCGCGTTGCACGCAACCAGGAAGGGGGCAATGGCGACGATTCAAAGCTGGCTAGTAGGAATGGACAGGTCGGCAGCGTCATCGCGCCTTCGCTGGGGCTTCGTTGCGCTCGTTGCGTCGGGCGCTCTTCTTTCGGTTCAGCCCGCCCGGGCAGACGCCGCCAGCACCGGCCCTGCGCCGTGCGGCACTGCATACGACCCTTACGCTTACACCGCTGCCGCGCTTCAGCAGTGCGGCGTCACAACCTATCCACTGGCGTCAAGCACGGCACTTCCAGGCGGCGGCGTCAGCTACAACTATGACGTTCCTACCGGGGTTGTCCACTTCAAGGTTCCGCCAGCTGGGTTCGATCCGCTCACGGCGACGAGCAGTCAGCTTCAGGAGTACGACTACGCGCCACGCCCGCCGAACGCCACAGAGCTACCTCGTTGGCAGAAGGAGGTCGGAGATCGCAATTACGATCATCCGGACTTCCTTGTTGCGACCGACATAAACGCCGATGCCGGTCAGGGACGAGGAGACGGCGCAACCGGAAGCGCGGGCAGTCGCACGTACAACTACTGGTCCGGCTATGAAGCAGACGGTGCCGCCGGGGCATATACAGATTCCGAGACTGAATACACCGAGGGGACATTCGGAACATCGTATTGCAACATTCACGGCCCACAACAACAGGACGGAACGGTTACGTGGACAGGGCTATCCAGCTCCAGTGGCAATCCTCCGATTGATCAAATCGGAACCGCACACATCCCGTTTCTCTACAACGGAAGCCCTCCGATCGGCAATCACCAGTTTTGGTTCGAGATAGATCCACCGAATAACTCCGGACGGATTATCCCCCTGCCCTACAGCGCGAACCACGGCGACGACATCGATGTCCATGCTGAAGAGTACACGTCGACGGATATCTTCTTCCAGTACTCCGATTTCACCACTGGATTCAGCAAAAGCTTCGATGAGACGATAGCGGCGAGCAGCTACTCGGGCGCTGCCGCAGAATCAATCCTCGAGCGTCCGCAGCTTTATGGAACATTCGAGTTCGATCCATCATTGACCAACTTCGGGTCATGGAACGTGACCTGGAGCGGCGGGAACCAGATCCCGTTCGATCAATTGGGGAATGTCTACACCGACACGATGAAGAACATCTTTGACACCAGACACTATCCCGACGGTGCGACACTAACGCACACCGATCGCGTGCTCGCTCAGCCTGGGAGCATAGGCTTCAACGGCACGTTCACAGACACTGACAAGGCTTGCTGGTAAGCGCCGTGGTCGACTCGGAATACGTGGCTCGGAGAGCATTGATGGTCCCCCCATGTACACGGATGATGTGCTTTGGTTGATGCCGCGTTTCTCCGGGATCCGGCGACGAATCTGCCGGTCAAATCCCAAGCGTCACCAGCGTAAGCGCTAAACGTAATCGAAATCTTCGCGTCCCCGTGCGCGCTGGAGTACGACCCGTATCTTTTGGGCGTAGCTCCTGCTTCGTCGTGACGGCAGGATGGAGGCCGTCCCCGAATCAGCGCACCCGACGCGCGAGTGGCCAAGCAGAAATCGGTGAGTACGGTAAGCTGCCAATGCGCTGTCGTCCGAATCGAATGTGCTCTCGTATATGCGGTGGGTAGCGGTGTTGTTGACGAGTCTGGGGCTTTTGGCCGGACCGACATCCGCGACGGCCGCGCGACACCTCTGCCCTCCGGCTCCGGAGTGGCCATCGCACAACCCTTGGCGCGCGGCAGAGAAGCAGGTTGCCCCGCAGCACCCGGTCGACATTCGGTTGTGCCGCTATTCAACCTCCGGCCAAATACGTCGGTCACGGCTGCTTCGGAACCGACAGCTGATTCGGCAGCTCGTGGGCGACTTTGATCACCTGACCGTGCCACCCAGCACCGGTCGTAGCGGATCCACTTGCGCCGGGTCCAACCACGGCTTCGTGCTGGCACGCCTGTTCTATCGCAGCCATCGCGTGGACATCGGCATGTACCTCGGGGGCTGCGACGTGTCAAACGGGGACTTGGACGCACGCTCGGACGCCGAGCTCAAGGAGGACGTTCAGCGCCTCACACAGTCGTAGCGCACCCACTCCGGTCGGAACCAAGTTCGCTTCGCACGCCGTTCCTTCGGACGCTAAGCCAGACAGCAGCTCGACGACTACTGGCGACTATGCGCCAGAACCGTCGGCGTCACGTAGAAGGTCTGCGACCACGTCGTTTGGCCTCTGGCCACGAGCGGCTGCGATGCGCTGCAGCCTGATCGCATCGTCTCCGTCGACGGTCAAAAAGATCCGAACCTTCGCGTTGGGATCGCCCGGATGCGGCTCGATGTACCGAGGATCGATCGTCGTCAGCTCCCGGTCGAAGTCCCCAGGCTCCGGCTCGAGTTTTGTCCAGCTAGATTCGGTCATTCGTTCAACCGCCGAGAAGCTTACGCTCCGTGTCGGTCGCTTCCCAGCCGGGTGACGACGAGCCAGGTCGTCGGATCTAGCGTCTGCTCGACCACGAGCGTGAGCGGCCGACCGCCATCTATGCGGCCGAGAAGCCGTCTCGTACCCGCTGGATCTCGAGGGTTTCGGACGGTGACATGTTCGTTGCGCAACAGCTCCTGCGTGTCCTCAGGCCCGATCGCCCGAGCGCCCAGTTTCTCCAGGGCGGACTCGGTGATCAGTAGTTCGCTGACGACGTCGGACACACGACACGTGTAACCGCACCCCGATGACGGAGACCGCCTCTCATGTTTGTGAAGTCGGTTCCGGACGACTCGCCGCCCGTCGGGCCCTGCTGGCCGCGCGAAAGCGTGTCCCGAATATGTCCCGAACCCAGCAATTTCGACGTACTCCGGCTGCACTCAGCCGCACCCAGAAGCCCGTAAATAAAGCAAACGCCCTGCAAATGGGCCACTTGTAATGAAGGGGTTGGGAGTTCGAGTCTCCCGGCGGGCTCTGGGGACTTTGGCGCATTCACTCAGCGAGGTGCACGGATAGGTCCAAACGTCCCATTGCGCTGTGTGCGGCCAACACCCGGGGCGCGGGGCTATCTGACGATCCGGATTGTTCGCTCCATGCCAAGCTGAGTCTGTTCGCGGCCGTCCTGGGTACGCAGGATGCACGCGAGGACGTAGATGCCGGGCCGCTCGTTGATCAGCTCCTGCTGGACGCCACCTGGTGAGAGTGGTCCAGCGAACTCTGGGAAGCTGATGCCGAGCTTTGGGGCCTCCTTGTCGTTGGCGGCGCGGAGTAGAGCGGTCAGTCGTCGGGCGGTTTGGGCGTTCTTGACGCCGATGCCCTGGATCGGGTGTATGAGGAAGCCGCTGTTCTGGAAGCGCACGAGCTCGCCGTCGTGAAGCCTGCTCGGGCCGCGGAATGCGAAGTCGATCGCGCTGATTGTCGCCCCTGGCCTGGGAAGCGACCTCGGTTGCGGCGCCTGGGCGATCACGAAGGTCGCGTGCGGTGGGTTGGGATTGCTGCTACTCAGATCGACCGCCAGGTAGTTGCCTGGCTGCAGGGTCGTTTGTGCGCTGGTGGTTCCCTTGTCGGCGCTGACATCGAAGACGATCGAGCCGTACGGGTCGAGGTAGTTCAGGTCTCCGTGGTGGGCGCTGACTGCCGCACCGGCCTGGGCGAAGGCTGGGAACGGCACTCCTGGGTTGAGGCGGAACAGGATCGGTTCGGTGTGCTTGACGCTCACGCTGGAGATGACGTTCACCGCTCCGGACTGGAGCGCACCGCTGACGTCAATCGACCGTCCGTTCAAAGCGAGCGTCAGCGTCGGCAGGCCCGAGCTGGCGGCGCTGGTCGTGGACGCGATGCCGACACCAAGGATCGATACGAACGCGCCGAGGATGACAGCGGCTCTTCCGACGGCCTTCATCGCGATGCTCCCCGGCGTGACCTGACCGCGGTCGCTATCGCCAACGCGATCAGCAGTACGGCGCCGATCACGAACGCGACGAAGAACGCGTTGCTCGCAGTCCCGGGATGGCTGCTGTTCTTGGCCGTGAGGTTGGCGAGGACAAAGAGGACGACGTCGGCCCCGACTAGGGCGATCCAGGTGCGGCGACTGGGAGCTGTGAGTGCTTGTGCTGTGTTCGGCATGCTGGCCTCCTGATTGGTTGGCGGCAGCGTTCCACCGGTCGCCGCGGTTGTCGTCGGCCGGCGGTAGGACTTGGTGTGGACTGGGCGTTGATCTGACCGGGTTCGGGTCCAACTCGAGTAGGACCCGGGTCGTCGCCTGGTGGGATGCGAAGGCCTGACCGTGGCGCTAGCGTGCGCGTGTGGGCACTGAACGCAGGTTGATCGCGCGGGCACGAACGGTGGACCTGCGCGTGATCGACGGGGTGCTGGCAGTGCTGCTCACGGCCGGGGCGCTTGCGGACGCCTCCTCGCAGCTTCGCCGGGGACCGCACGAGCTGGCGGTCGCGCCGCTCGTCGTCCTGACGGGCAGCGTTGCATGGCGCCGAGTGAACCCCTGGCTGTCAACGGTGGTCGCGGTCACCGCCTTCATGACCTTCCAGCTTGCCAGCGGCTACACGGGGGGCGGCGCGTTTGAGGTGGCGGCGATCGCCTTGAACTTCTATCTGCTCGGCCGCCGCACGACGGGACGCGAGCGGATGCTCGGCTCGACGCTGGCGTTCGCCTACTGGCTGGCGGGAGTGGTGGTTATCACTTACTCCCAACCCGGCGGTTCGGTCGGCACCGTGCTCGGATCCTGGGCGTTGTTGGGAGGTTTGCCATTCGCGGTCGGGCGGACGCTTGAGACTCGCAGAGCGCTGACACAGGAGCTCGAGGCGAGCACGGCACGGCTGGCAGAAGCCCAAGCGGGCCGCGCGGGCCGCGCCGCGGCGCAGGAGCGACACCGGATGGCTCGCGAGCTGCACGATGTGATCGCACACGATGTCAGCGTGATGGTGCTTCAAAGCAGCGGCGCGCGCGGTGTGGCGAGCGTCGATATCGAACGGGCCCGCGAAGCGATGCGCGTGGTGGAGAACGCAGGCCGTGACGCGCTGGTGGAGCTTCGGCGGATTGTCGGCGCGCTCCACCGTGCCGGTGAAGCGGAGGGATCGACTGCACCCGGCCTCTCGCAGTTGGATGCGCTGACAGACCGTGCGCGCTCCGCGGGCTTGCGTGTAGACCTGCACGTCAACGGTCGGGTGGAGGCACTGTCCCCCGGCCTGGATCTGGTCGCCTACCGTGTCCTGCAGGAGGCGCTGACGAACGCGATCAAGCATGCCGGCCCCGCCCGCGCACGCGTGAGCGTGACCGTGGCCGCCCGTTGCCTCGAGATTGCGGTCTGCGACAACGGGCACGGCCAGACGCCTGCGGGCGACAACAACAGCGAGCCTGGGCACGGGCTGGTCGGCATGAATGAGCGGGTCAGGTTGTACGGCGGTGAGCTGTACGCCGGACGGCGTGCCGACACGCATGGGTTTGAGGTCCGCGCTCGAATTCCGCTTGACGGCATCGGGCCCACGCCCCGCCCCGTCACTCCGCTGGCCAGCGCCGGCCGCCTGCCGGTCGCGCCCGAGCGCGGCTTGCGCTGGCGCTGGCTTGACCCCGCGTGCGCCGTCGCGTTGCTGTTGGCGCTAGAGGTCGAAGAGCTGACCGGTTCGCACCGCCACGGCCCGGTCGCCCTGAACTTGCTGGCGGTGGCCGCCGTCGCGCTGGCGGTGATCTGGCGCCGGCGCTCGCCTCTGTGGTTCATCGTCGTGGTGGCTGTCCTCGCTGCCGTGATCAACGCGTACCTCACCCCGCTTGACCACTCGCCGCTGCTGGCAGCGTATTTCTTGCTCGTTCCGGCTTACACGGCGGCGGCGTGGCTGAGCTTCCGTCAGGCCGTGCTCGCACTCGCGTTCTTGCTCGGGAGCGGAGTGATCAGCGAGCTGATCGCGCACCGTCAAGCGCTTGGCAACCTGACCGGCGCAGCTTTCACTCTCAGTGCGGCGTGGGCCGTCGGGTGCGCCATCCGCGCACGCCGGGCGCTGACTTCGGAGCTGCAGCGCACCTCGGGGCGACTGGTGGCCGAACGCGACCACCGCGCGCAACTGGCCGTCGCCGGCGAGCGATCGCGAATCGCAAGTGAGCTGCATGTGGTCGTGGCGCGCAGCGTCGCCGGAATGGTCGTACAGGCCGAAGGCGCCCGCAGCGTGCTCGCCAGCGATCCGGCGCGAGCTGATGTCGCGATGGGGGCGATCGAGGAATCCGGCCGCCAGACCCTCGCCGAGATGCGTCGCCTCCTCGGAGTTCTGCGGCACAGCGACGATCGAGCGGAGCGCGAGCCGCAACCGGGCGTCGCTCAGGTCTACTCCTTGATCCAGCGCGCGCGCAAGCGCGGTCAGTCGGTCGAGCTGCGCGTGGACGGCGAGCCGGGAACATTGGCTGCCGCGGTCGATCTCGGGCTCTATCGAATCCTCGAGGAGGCCCTGGACAGCGCCCGCCGACACCGCGGAACCGGAGTGGAAGTCGCGTTGCGGTTCAGCGAGGACGATCTCGAGCTGCGGCTCGCCGCCCGCTGCGAGGGACCGAACGCTTGGCCGACCGACGCGATGCGGGAGCGGATCGCGCTCTGCAACGGAGCACTCGGAGACGAGCCTCTGCACGAGGATGGCTGGCAGCTCGTCGCCAGGATGCCGCGCGGCCTGCAAGGGGCCCTGGCGTGAGCGTGCGCGTCCTGATCGCCGACGATCAGCAATTGATCCGCGATGGTTTCCGGATGATCCTCGCCACCGCGACCGATATCGACATCGTGGGTGAGGCAAGCAACGGTGCCGAAGCGGTCTCTCTGACCCGAGAGCTGCGCCCCGACGTCGTCCTGATGGACATCCGCATGCCCGGGCTCGACGGGATCGAAGCCACCCGCCGGATCCTCGCCCACAACCACGAACCCAAGACGAACGTGCTGATCCTCACCACCTTCGATCTCGACGAGTACGTCTACGACGCGCTACGCGCCGGAGCGAGCGGGTTCCTCCTCAAGGATGTTCCCGCGCGCCAGCTCGTCGCCGCCATCCGCACCGTCGGGGAAGGCGACGCCCTGCTCTCACCCAGCATCACCCGCCGCCTGATCGAGGAATTCTCCGCATCGCGCGCCCCCGTCGCCCCCGCACCCGAGCTTGACGAGCTCACCCCGCGCGAGCTCGAAGTCCTTCGGCTGATCGCGGCCGGCAAGACGAACGGCGAGATCGCCACCGAGCTCATCATCGGCGAGACCACCGTCAAGACCCACGTCACCCGCATCCTTATGAAACTCGGCGCCCGCGACCGCGTCCAAGCGGTCGTCCTCGCCTACGAGACCGGTCTCGTGACTCCAGGGCCCCCGAGAACCACTGGACCCAGCGGCTGATGCAAACGGGAAGCCCAAGCGCGATGCCAGCCGACCAGAGGCGTCCTGGACCGCGTCACGACGAAAGCCGAGCTTCCCACCTCAAGCGCCCAGGCGAGCCACCTCGGTCTCGCTCTGACAACACGGCGAGCAGCTCGAGGTCGTCGGGCAGAGTCCGCCTTTGCGCGGAACTCGGGCATGTCACGGCTCTGATGACATCGAAGACGCCGTGGACGACGGCGGTGGAGCCTTTCCGCGTGTTGCGGTACTGAGCTTCGTGGTCTCGCAGGGCTTGTCGTGATGGGAAAGCAGACGTCTCACGCGGTTTGTGGCGATTTCCACCAGCCGCGTTCTGCGACGTACTTCTTCAGCCCGTCCAGCCCGTAATAGGCGGCGATGCCCACGTAGCGCATTCCGGCCTTCTCCATGACCCGCCACGACCCGACGTTCTCGGGTAGCGCGACCGCCATCACGCGGTCCAATCCGACCGATCCGAGCCCATGGCTGAGTACCGCCACCACCGCCTCGGTGGCGTAACCCTTGTTCCAGGAGGCTCTAGCAAGGTGATAAGCGAGGTCGATCTCCGAGCCGGCGCTCGGATCCATCGTCGCGGCCGGCCGAAGCCCACACTGCCCGATGAACGTGCCTGTCCCCTTCTTTTCGACGGCCCACATCGCATAGCCGAGTTCTGCCTCCATCGCATGCCGCGCCGGCAGCTGGGCCTCGAAGGTCTCCTTGGTCCGGGCGGCCCCAGGCAGGAAGCCGGTGACCTCCGGGTCGATGAACATCGCAACCCATGCGTCCCCGTCGCGCGCCTCGAAGGTACGAACGACCAGTCGCTCCGTCTCGATCCGTGTGGACACCAACCCATCGTAATCAGGCCGCGGCGACTGGCTGGAACAGCTGCCTCTTAAGAACTGACCCCAGGTCAGATCGGGCTGCGGGGTGAGGAATGCTCCGGCCGGGTTGAACAGCGGGGCCGAAAGCGGGGCCGAACTGGCGGAGAGGGTGCCGAGCGTCCGGCTCGGTTAGGTTCACCGCGCGAGGCGACTCGAATATCCGGTCAAGCAGCAGCGGCGGCTACCTGAGCCATCCGGGATGGGCTCATTCAGCAGCCCACCCATACGAGCCCGACGCAGACGATGCTCTCAGCCTGATCAATGACTACGCAGTCAACGTGTAGTCAGGACGACGAGATCCACCCAATACCACGCCCGAAAGCAACGAGCACGGGCAATCTCACCTCAGCGCCAGCGGGAACTTCGGGTTAGTGAACCCGAGGCTGACCGTGCGCCACGCCGCTTGCCGGCTCCCGATACGGGGCGGAGGTCGCGATTAGGAACGGCCGAGCCGCCGGTGCCTTAGTGCTTCGACAGCACAACCGACACCTTCGAGCCCGCGGGCAGGTGCTTGCCGGGCGTTGGCCGTTGGGAGAGCACGATTCCGGCTTTCCCCGATGATTTCTTCTCGGTGACCGTGCCGAGCGCGCAGTGGGCCTGCTTTAGCGCCTGCTTGGCAGCGGCAAGCGTCTTGCCCTTGAGATTGGGAACGACGCACTGTGGCGCCAGCGGTGAGGCGGCGATCGCCATCATGAACGTCCCGGCGTTGACGGAGAAGGGGCTCTTCTCGGTGAGCCCGCCACTCGCGGACACGTTGTACTGGAGCACGCCGCCCCCGCCGGTCCCGCATGTCGCTTTGGCGACATATACGCTCTTGCCGTCACCGCTCACGGCTACTCCGCCGACCTGCGCGCTATTTGGGGTGGCGGCGAAGGTCTGCGGGGCGGCCAGGTGGCCGCCGCTTCCAATCGCGTAGCGCAATACCACTGAGGCGCCGCCGCCAGCGCCGCAGGAGCTGTCGTGGGCGGTCACGTACAGGCTTCGCCCATTCGGACTGATCGCCGCCTGCTGCTGCCCGAAGTTCGTGGGCGGGCTCGCGGGGCCGACGCTCGCCGGGGTCTTGGCCGTGAGGCTTCCGCCCGTGCCGATGTCGAACTGATCCACCCGCGTCGTGTCCTCGATCGCGTAGAGGCTCTTGCCGTCAGGACTGATGACGACGTCCGAGACGGAATCCAAAGCAGTGTGGTAGGCGTGGGTTTCTGACAGCTGCCCAGTGGCGTTGGCGGTGAGCAGGACGATCGCGCCGCAGAAGGATTCGTTCTGACGGCCGACGTAGACGTACCTGCTGTTGGGCGTGACGGCCATTCCACTCCCACTCAGCCCGCACGTATCGGCCCCACTTGCCGAACCCGTTGGCTTCAGCGCGCCGCCGGCTTGGACGCTGTATTCCCAGATGTTGCCGGGAAATCCGATGTCGTTCACGTAGACGTTCTTGCCGTTGGGACTGAGTGCCACGACGCGGGGCCTGGTCCCGGCGACGACCGTCGGCGTGCTCTTGGGCTTAAGCGCGCCGCTCGCACTGACGTCGAACTGCGCCACCAGTCCAGAACCGGAGCTTGGAACCTCGGTGACATAGAGGCTCCTGCCGTCTCGGCTGATCGCTACACCTTCCTGCCCCTCTCCCCCGCCCGCAAACTGCTGGGCCGCTATCGACGCCGGGCTCAACGAGCGAAGCGCGCCATTGCTGTTCTGGCCGAACTGCCAGATGGCGCCGGGCTCGTAGTTCAACGCGTACACGGCGGCGCTCGCCTCCCTCGCGCCCACCGCCATCAAGGCCAGCGCAAGACCCAGCGCACCCACATAGCGGATCGGCCCCATTCTGTACTTAAACGGCATGTGATCTCCTCGGGATGCGGCCCTCGTGTTCCGGGATCATTGCTGACTGAATGCGCGTTCGCCCCAGGGACCTACCCTAGTTTTAGCTCGTCGCCGTGGGGGCGACGGGTCTCGGGGTGGTGAAATCTCGTCGGTCGTGGCGCGGGTTCGGGAGGATGGTCGGGCCGCCGCGACGCCGAGAAATAAGTGGTGCCGGTGCGCGTCCCAAGGCGAGAGGCCGACCGGCGATTGCGCCGCCCGCGTGGCTCTGCCACCGCCGGCAGGCCCAGCTCCCGGAACGCGGCAGAGGTCCTCATCCTGTCGCGTGTTATCGCGTCGCGCACGATGGTCGTGGCGGACCCAGCGGTGATCGGCGCTCGGCGCGTACCTGGCGGACACACAGGTCAACAGGTTCGAAGACCCTCCCGACGGATTGGCAGGGCTGCGACCGCGCACGACGAGAACGCCACGACCGGCGGTCTGCGAGCGATGACGCGAAACGGGCGCCGGCAGAGCGCTGCCGGCGGCGCATTTCCCGCACGATGGAATGGAAAGCGACTTGGAAGCGGGGAGCCGCGTTTGCGCATGCCTTGTAATGAAGGGGTTGGGAGTTCGAGTCTCCGGGCGGGCTCTGCTAGTTGGCAGGCATTGCGAGCCTCGGGGATCCGGGGAAACACAGAGGGCGCGCACACACGAAAGCGCTTTTCTCGCAATGCGGCGGCCAGCAGGCATAAGCCTTAGCGGATCGAGGTCGTCAATCCACTACGCGTTGGGGTCTGGGCTAGGGTACGGTTGAAGCACGAGCGAGGCGCTCCCACCGAGCGTGAAAGGGGTGTGTTATGGCTGGTGAGCAGAACGTCGAGTCCGCCAAGCGGGCGTACGCCGCCTTCTCGGCCGGTGATGCCGGAGGGGCGATGGAGAACATGGCCGATGACATCGAATGGATCACGCCGGGCAACAGCGCGATCAGCGGGGCCGTGCGCGGCAAGCAGGAGGTGGGGGCGCTATGGGCAAAGTTTGCGGAGAAGGGCTTTACGACCTCGCCGCAGTATTGGTTTTCCGATGATGAGCGAGTGGTCGTCCTCACACAGGTCGCGCTCGCTGGTGAGCGGGCCGACTCCGCTGACGTGCTCACCTTTCGCGACGGCAAGGTGGTCAAGTTCCAGACGGCCGGGGATACGGCGATGCTCGAGCGCGTATTCGGCTCGAAATAGCGCGCAGGTCCCAGTAACTGGAAAGCAGCATCCCTTTCTGCTGTTGTCCAGAAGCGGCAGCGCAAGACCGCTGTGTCACGACGGTCGTACCGGATCACTCGCGCGAACCGACCGAGACGCTCGAACAGCCGGTGCACCTCGGGAAACTCCCACACCGTCCCTACGTTCGAGAACGGCCCGGCACTGAGCAGCAGGTCGCGCTCGCGACGGCCGAAGCAGACCTCGGACCGCCTCGCGCAGCTCAGTCAGACTCGGCGCGTCGCCGTCCGAGACGGCGGGGGAGGCTGGTGACCGCGACCCTGTCCGCACGCGGCAGCCCGAGGCCGTAACGCAGACCGGCCATGCGCATGAGGAAGCAGACGCCGGCGCCGACGATCGGGAAGGTGACCGTGTGGTCCCCCGCCCGGTAGGCGGCGACGACGATCCCTGCTCCGACGAGGGCCGGGATCGCGTAGAGCCCGCCGCGCAGGACGGTCGGGATCTCGCCGACGAGTACGTCGCGCACCATGCCGCCGCCGATTCCCGTGATCGCGCCGAGGATCACGGATTCGGCGACCCCGAGCCGGTGGGCCAGGGCGGTGGCAGCGCCGGTCACACAGAACAGCGCCAGACCGCCGGCATCGAGGGCGTCGATCGGTCGCTGGAGGCGGTTGATCGTCGGGTGGGCGAGGCTCGTCACCACACCGGCGCCACCGGCCACGGCCAGGTAGCGCCAGTCGCGAAAGGTGGCCGGGGGGACACCGATCAGCAGATCGCGGATCGTGCCGCCAGCGATGCCGACAACCACCGCGAGCACCACCGCACCGAACAGGTCGAGCTGCTTCCGTACGCCGGCCATGCCGCCGCTCAGGCCGAACACGAACGTCCCCACCAGGTTGAGCACCAGCAGTAAGGTCGGATCGAATCCGCGCAGCGGGGGCGGGGACGGCATCGAGCAGCGTGCAGGCTATTGGGCGAGCCAGGCGCAGCTTGCGGCAACCAGCGCCTCGACGCCGGTCTCAAGCGTCGGGTGGATGACCGGGGCGAACCGAGGGTTGTGGTTGGTGGGCAGCTCGTTCAGCTTGCCCTCGCGCTCGGCCTTCGCATAGGTGTCGGGGTCGACGCCGCCGATGAACCAAAACACCGAAGGGACCTTCCACTCGAGCCCGAAGGAGCCGAAGTCCTCGCTGGCGGACGCCGGACCAGTATGGGTCACGCGATCCTCCCCGAAGTGGGACCGAAGCGCGGCGCGCACCCGCTCTGTCGCGTGATCGTCGTTTCGCACCAGGTCATAGCGATCCAGCGGCGTGATTTCTGGTGGCTTGGGCGCGCCGGAGGCCTCCGATTCGGCGTTGACGATCCGCTCGATCGCGCCGAGCACCCACTGTCGGACCGCTTCGTCGTACGTGCGTACGTTGAGCTTGATCACGGCCTCATCGGGGATCACGTTCTCCTTGGTGCCCGCCTGGAGCGCACCGACGGTGACGACAGCCGCATCCGAAGGCCCGACCTCACGTGCGACGATCGTCTGCAACCGCAGCACCGTAGAAGCGGCCATCACCACGGGGTCGATGCTGGCCTGCGGCATCGACCCGTGGGCGCCGCGGCCGAACATCCGGATCTGGAAGCTGTCCCCGGCGGAGGTGACCACCCCAGATTTGCTGGCGATCGTCCCCGCGGACATCGGCATGACGTGCTGGCCAAGAATCACGTCCGGCTTGGGAAAGCGCTCGAACAGCCCGTCGTTGATCATCGCCTGAGCGCCGGCCGCGACCTCCTCCGCCGGCTGGAAAACCGCCATCAGTGTCCCTCGCCAGCTGTCCTTGGTTGCTGCCAGCAGCGCGCTCGCCCCGGCCAACCACGTCACGTGCATGTCATGGCCGCAGGCGTGCATCACCGGCGTTTCGTTCCCGTCGGGATCGGTTGCGGTCACCGTGCTCGCGTACGGCAGACCTGTCTCCTCCTTGACCGGTAGCGCATCCATGTCGGCGCGCAGCATCACCGTCGGACCCTCGCCGCTCTTCAGCAGTCCCACCACACCGGTCCCCCCCACGCTGTCGCTCACCTCGAATCCCGCCGCCCGCAATCGCTCCGCCGCCAGGCCGGCGGTCCTTTTCTCCTGCATCGAGAGCTCGGGATTGCTGTGGATGTCCTTGTACAACGCCTCCAGATCGCCGAGCATGTCACCTAGTCCCTGCAGAACCGAGTCGCTCGCCGATCCAACACTCATGGCCGCTCCTTCGTCTTTGAGAAGTCACCGGCGCTCGGTCATCTCGAGTCGCCAAGCGCCCGACGCTACCACCGCCGATGCTCCGGCAAGACGGATAACGCAAACAGCGTGGTGCTGGTGACGAATCGGACCGGGCCGTCGGAGACAGGAGCGGCGGGGGCCCCCGCGGCAGTTCGCGCGTCGTGGTCAGGGAGATGGACGCCGCGACGACGCGGACTCCGATGCCAGGGCTTCCGCGAGAAGCGCCCGCACGTCGAATGGGGCGACTGTCATTGCGATCGAGCCGTCCGCGTTGCGTGGCCACTCCACCGCCGGACGGTCGACCATCAGCTCGAGGCCGTTGCCATCCGGATCCCTAAGGTAGACCGCCAGGTTGACGCCGTGGTCGGTCGCTCCCGACAGCTCGTGACCTGCGCGGACGATGCGAGCGACCACTTCGGCCAGCGCGGCTCGGTCCGGGAACCGCAGCCCGAAGTGGTGTAGCCCGGTGCTGTTGGGTGGCGGCGGCTTGGCCTGTCGATCCCATCTGTTGAGCGCAACGTGATGGTGATAGCTGCCCGCGGCGAGAAAAGCCGAGTCGTGGTCGCGCTGTGTGACGTGCAAGCCGAGTACATCGCGGTAGAACGCAATGTGGCGGGCACGCGCAGGTTGTCCTCGTTCGCGTCGTACCAGTCGATCCGGCCAGCATACGGGCGCGTAGAGTTTCTGTGGTGATCAGCGATTCAACGCCACGGGATCCGGAGGAGCTCGAAGCCGCCGACGCTCCCGCACGTGCCGAGATGCCCGCTGCCACCACGGTCGGCGCCGTCCACCTGACGGTCTCAGACCTCGAGCGCTCACTTGAGTACTACGGCCGCGCGGTCGGCCTGACGGTCCTCGAACGCAACGGAGGGTCGGCCTCGCTCGGAGCCGGCCAGCGCGAGCTGCTCGTTCTCTTTGAGGATGCCGGAGCACGACCGGCTCGCGGGCACACCGGCCTCTACCACTTCGCCCTGCTCCTGCCTGAGCGCGTCGATCTCGCCAGGTGGCTTGCACATGCTGCCCGCGACCGGGTTCCGCTGACCGGGCTATCCGATCACTTCGTGAGCGAGGCGCTGTATCTGAGCGATCCCGACGAGCATGGGATCGAGATCTACTGGGATCGGCCGCGCAAGTTCTGGGAGGGCCAGGTGTCCGAGCGGATGACGACGCTACCGCTGGACGCCGAGAATCTCCTGGAGGAGCTCGAGGAGCCGGCGACGGCGCCCTTCGACGGTTTGCCGGGGAGGACGGTCATGGGACACGTGCATCTCAAGGTGGCGCGGATCCCGGAGACGATCGCGTTCTACCGTGACGTCCTCGGCTTCGCGCTGATGGCGCAGCTTGGCCCCTATGCCGCGTTCCTGAGCGCAGGCGGCTATCACCATCATCTCGGCGCGAACACGTGGGAGAGCGCCGACGCCTCGCCGCCGCCGCCTGGAACGGCGGCGCTCCGCCATGCGACGTTCGTTCTGCCGGACGCGACGGCTCGCGAGCACCTAGCCGGGCGGGTGAGGGCCAGGGGCCATCCCATCGAAGAAACCGCGAGGGGACTGATGATCCGCGACCCCTCCGGGAACGCGCTCTCCCTAGCGATCGCATAGCGCGACGCGCGTGCGCAGGTGATCAGCGCAGTGCAGGAGCAGAAGGTGACCGAAGTCACGATGACTGCGGTCGGCCAGGCGTGACGATGAGTTTCGTTCTCTGCGACAGTCTCCGGATCTATGACAAAGACCTCTGCTCACCTTTCAATCTCGCTCGACGGCTACATCGCCGGGCCGAACCAGGATCGCGACAACCCGATCGGTATCGGCGGCCTGAAGTTGCACCAGTGGCACCTCGCTGAGCCGCTCCACGAGGGAGACGCTCGCTCCCGGGAGCACCTAGCCAAGCAGCGCGGTGCCTACGTGATGGGCCGGAACATGTTCGGTCCGATCCGTGGAGAGTGGGACGAGGACTGGCGCGGGTGGTGGGGTGATGAGCCGCCCTACCACGCGCCCGTGTTCGTGCTCACGCATTACGCCCACGACCCGATCGAGATGGACGGCGGGACGGTCTTTCACTTCGTCACCGACGGTTTCGACGCCGCCTATGCGCATGCGCTAGCCGCCGCGGGCGAGCGCGAGGTGTTGATCGCGGGCGGTGCCTCGACCGTGCGCCAAGCGTTCACAGCTGGCGTGCTCGATGAGCTTGTGCTCGACATCGCTCCGGTGCTACTCGGGGACGGCGAGGCCCTGTTCGAAGATGTAGAGGATCCAGGGTTCGAGCCGGTCGATGTGATCCACTCGCCGAACGCGACACACGTCACCTATCGCATCGGCCGGTAAACCCTCCCGGCCCGATCGATCCCGGCCGACCTAAGCCAACTGCGCTCAGCCGCCGCGCCCTCCGCCTATCAGGCGCGAAGGACGTCCGCCTCGCGGTTCACTGCAACACCTCGCGCAACTTCTGGGCGAAGGCGCCAGGGTCGTTGCCCGGCGACCACTGGTTGGCGGCGAAGCCGCCGTGGTCGCCGGGGAAGACCACCGGTGTGACGCCCAGGAGCGCGGCTAGCGCCTCGCCGCCTCGACGGGCGAGACTGCCCTCCCCGGCCTCGCCGATCGCAGGCACGATGCGCACGGACGAGCCGCGCAGCGCTTCCGCGTCAGGTTCGAAGGGAGGCATCGCCAGGTTGCCGCTGAGCAGCAGGTCGTCGCGTGACCCATCGTCCTCGGTCGGCAGCCCGAACTGCGCGGGATCGGGTGCAGGTCGGTCCAGGTAATCCTCGGGCAGCGGACCCTGGAGCCTCACGAGCTGGATGAACTTCGCCATCGCCGGACCGAAGCCAGCGCGCTGGTAGGTCTCGACGATATCGGCGTTCACCTTGATCGCCATCTCGCGATCCTCGAGCAGGGTCACCAATGGAGGCTCGTGAGAGACGAGCGTGCGGACGTCCTCCGGGTGAGCGACGACCCAGTGCAGCGCGCACATCCCGCCCCCACTCGACCCGAAAGCGTCCACAGGGCCGAGACCCGCCGCCGCAACGACCCGGTGATAGTCCTCCGCATGGGTCTCAGCAGTGAGCTGCCCCCCAGGCGTGCGGGTGCTCCTCTCCATACCGCGCGGGTCGTAGGTGATCACGGTACGGTCGCCGAAGTGGCTCACGAGCTGCTCGAAGCCGGACGCCCCCATCGGCGAGCCGAAGATGAACAACGGCCGGTGGTCACCGGGGTCAGCTGCTTCGCGCACGTCGTAGGTCAGCACGGCGCCAGGAACGTCGAGGGTGTAGCTGGTCGGCTCGGTCATCGCGGCTCCTCTCGCTAGGTGTCTGCTGATACGGACCCGTCCGTGCCGGAAAACTCATCGCTGGCCTCTTTGCGACGAGTGGACCACAGCTTGTGCATTCGAGCGGGGTGCAGATTCTTGGGACCCGGCTGTCGATTTTGGCCCTTCCCGTTCGTCTTAATGCGACTGTCCACGAACGAGGAGGAAACGATGAAGTACGTGATGTTGATCTATCAGGGCTCCACGCCGCTGCCGGGTTCGGATGCGTGGGAGGCGCTCTCGGAGGAGGACCAGAAGCAGATCTATGCCGACTACGGGGCGATCAACCGGACACCGGGTGTGACGCCGGGTCTTGCGTTGGGCCTGCCCGAAAACGCGACCACCGTCCGTGTCGAGAACGGTAAGGCTCTGACTACCGACGGTCCATTCGTGGGCATGAAGGAAGCCGTTGGGGGCTACTTCGTGCTCGAGGCCGATGATCTCGATGCCGCGATCGAGCTGGCTAGCAGGATCCCGGCGGCGCGGCTTGGTGGGGCGATCGAGATCCGACCCTCGGAGATGTATTGGTAGCGATCCTGGAGCAGGTCTTCCGTGAGCAGTGGGGTCGCGTGCTCGCCGCGCTGATCGGCTTCCTCGGCGACTTCGAGCTCGCCGAGGAGGCCGCCCAGGAGGCGTTCGCGATCGCCGCCGAGCGGTGGCCGCGTGAGGGCATCCCGACCAACCCGCCTGCCTGGCTGATGGTCACCGCTCGCAACCGAGCGGTCGATCGCATCCGCCGAGACCAGGCCCGCGCTCGGGCGCCGCTGCTTGACGGGCACCAACACACCGAGGATCAGATGGACACGACCAGCTTTCCCGACGAGCGCTTGGAGCTCATCTTCACTTGTTGTCACCCCGCGCTGAGCCTCGACGCGCAAGTCGCGCTGACCCTGCGTACCGTCGGTGGGCTCACCACCGACCAGATCGCCCGCGCCTTTCTTGTGCCCGAGCCCACCATGGCCCAGCGGCTGGTACGAGCCAAGCGCAAGATCAAGGCAGCCGGCATCCCGTTCCGAGTGCCGCCCCGCCACCTGCTCTCGGAGCGGCTGGCGGCGGTGCTCGCCGTCGTTTACCTGATCTTCAACGAGGGCTACGGCGGTCGCGAGGAGCTTGCCGCGGAAGCGATCTGGCTCGGACGCGCCCTATCCGAGCTGCTGCCCGACGAACCCGAGGTGCACGGCCTGCTGGCGATGATGCTTCTGCACGACTCGCGCCGCGACGCACGATTCCAAGACGGTGAGCTCGTGCTGCTCGTCGACCAGGACCGCTCGCGCTGGGACACCGAACAGATCGTCGCTGGCCGCTCCGTGCTCGACCGGGCGCTTGCCCTGGGAGGCCGCGGTCCGTACGTCCTGCAAGCCGCGGCCGCCTCGTTGCACGCAGAGGCGCACTGCGACTGGGAGCAGATCGCAGCGCTCTACGCCGAGCTCGGCCGCCTAACCCGCTCTCCCGTCGTTGAGTTGAACCGCGCCATCGCCGTCGCCGAGGTGGAGGGCCCCGAGGCCGGCCTTCGAATCGTGGATCAACTCGGCCTAGACGATTTTCGCTACCTGCACTCGACCCGAGCCGACCTGCTTCGGCGACTCGGCCGGACCGAGGAGGCCCGCGACGCCTATCGTCGAGCGCTGGCGCTCACCGAGAATGCCGCCGAACGTCGCTTCGTTGAACGGCGTCTCACCGAGCTCGGGCCGGCGGCGACTCGAAGCTGAGTTAGGAACGCGTGGCGACCGTCGCCACCCCGAGCGAGAGTGGCCCGAGCCATCGACGGACGGGGCGCTGTGCTGTCAGCTCGAACCCCGCCTGCTCGACGATGCGACGTAGCTCGCTACGCGTTCGCCAGCGCGCCGCCGTGCCATGTGTCAGCGCATCGGTGGGAACGAGCGGAGTGATCACTGCCAGCACGAGGCTTCCTCCGGGCTCGAGCACGCGGTGGAATTCGTGCAGGGCCGCGACCTGGTCGAAGAACTGAAACGCCTCCGTGCTCACAACGGCGTCGACGGCACCATCCTCTAGCGGCAGCCGCTCGGCGGTGCCGTGCAGCCAGCGGACGTCGGCCGAGCGCGCCCGGGCCTTCTCGAGCATGCCTTCCGAGGGGTCGCAACCGATCACCTGCTCGGGACGCAGCACCTGCTGTATCCGAGTGGCGAGAATGCCGGTGCCACAACCGACATCGAGTACGCGCCGGGCCCCAACGCGTCGTAGCTCGCCGAGCACCGCGTCGTGGTTAGGGCGATAGACCAGACGCTGGAGCGCGCCGAAGTCGTACAGCCTCGAGATCACGTCGAACGCGCGAACCACGGGTGGCCGGCTGCGGGCTCCGTGCGCGTTGTGCGCTTCGGGATCCGTCATCTAGCGACCGGCTGCGGGAGCGGAATGAGGGTGCTGGGGCGGCGAATTGCTTCCTTGATGATGGCCGATCATCTAACGGCACGTCGATGCATCGTCGTTTTCCTGCTGGTTTGGTTCTGTTGCCGACGAGCTCCTCGACTGTCATCTCGGCTGCCTTGTCACCGTAAACTGGTGTGGTGCGGCGGATCCGTGTCCCATCGCGCGCGCCTCAGGCGCGCACGTCGTATCTCGGCGTGGCGCGCCGGTGCTCGTGCTCGCCGGCACGCGCGGCGCGCGCACGATCTCGGTGACGATCACGCCAGCCCGACCGTGACGCTTGTGCGTACGCTTCGGCCCATGCGCCTGCGCGGGAGGTTTGCCGGTGCGGCTACGACCGCATGCCTTGCCGCGGGCGTGGCGCTCGCTCCTGGCGCCTACGGCTACCAGGGACGCGCGCAATTCGGCGCGTTCTACAGCGTGCTTGCCGCTGGAGAGGGACATACCGCCAACTCGGTGGACGTGGCCCGGTTCGAGGCCGCCGGAACGGTGCCGCCGAGCTTCACCGACCAGGTCGGGCTCTACGACCGGCTGATCACTCTGGCGCCGCATGTCACCTGGAGCAATCTCGGCCAGACGTTCAAGTCCTCGGCGTTTGGGGTGGCTCCCGGCGACGCTGGATCAACGGAGTCCCCACGGTCAGGCGTGACGATCGTCTGGGACCGTAGCTACGACATCCCGCACATCTACGGACGAACGCGGGCCGACGTGATGTTCGGGGCCGGGTACGCGTGCGCCGAGGCCAGGTTGTTCCTGATGGACGTGCTTCGTCACACGGCGCGCGGTACCCTCAGCGAGCTGATCGGCGCGGGCGCGGGCAACAGCACCGTGCAGATGGACGCGGCGCAGCTGAAGTTCGCTGACTACTCCGAGGCCGAGCTCCAGCAGCAGATTCAGTACGACGCGAGCAGGCTGGGGGCCGAAGGAAAGCAAGCGGTCGCCGACGGACAGAGCTACGTCGCCGGGATCAATCAGTACATCCACGAGGCGCGGCTTGACCCGGAGAAGCTTCCCGGCGAGTACGCCGCGCTCGGTCAGCTGCCGGCCCCGTGGACGCTGACCGACTCGGTCGCGGTCGCCTCGCTGATCAACGAACAGCAGGGCTCGGGTGGCGGCGCGCAGGACCGCGAGGCGCAGCTGGTACGCGCGATCGACCGGCGGTTCAAGCCGGCAACCGCTTCCCACGTGTATGCGGACCTGCGCGAGGAGAACGATCCCGACGCTCCGGTCACCACCACCACTCCGTTCCGGTGGCCTTCGACCGGGCGTCTCGATCGTGCTTCGATCGCGCTGCTGGATCCGGGATCGATCGAGTCGCGCAGTCCGATCATCTCTGACCAGCGTGGGTCATCCTCCGGCGGAGCGGCGGCCAACAGGCCGGCCTGGGTGCGCGCGCTCCAAACCCACGGGCTGCTGCTGCCTCACGATGATTCCAACGCGACTCTGATCAGCGCCGCCCGGTCGCGGTCAGGGCATCCGTTGTTCGTGGCCGGCCCGCAGGTTGACTACTACTCGCCGGAGATCCTGCTCGAGGAGGACCTCCACGGCGGCGGGATCGATGCCGAGGGCGCGTCCTTCCCTGGGATCTCCGAGTACGTCCTGCTGGGACACGGCGAAGATTTCGCTTGGAGCGCCACCTCCGCCGGGTCGGAGCAGGAGACCCTGTTCGCCGAGCGCCTGTGCAACCCAAACGGTTCGACCCCCTCGCGCGCCTCCAACCACTACCTGTATCGCGGACGTTGTGTTCCCTTCCTCGAGCGCGAGCAGGTGCTCCACACCGGACCGAGCGCCGCCAACCCGACCGACCCCGTGCAGACCATCACCCTGCGAATCGAGCGGTCTGTACATGGACCCATCCAGGGAACGGCCACGGTCGCCGGGCGCCCAGTGGCACTTTCGCTGGCACGGAGCACCTACTTCCACGAGGCTGACGCGGCTGTCTTCTTCGAGCGGTTAAACGACGGCGAGGTGCATGACGCACATAGCTTTCGCCGGGCTGTCGCGTACGTGAACTCCTCGTTCAACTGGTTCTACGCCGATGACCGCGACATCGCCTACCAGCTCTCAGGTGACTATCCCAAGCTAGCCCCCGGGACCGACCCCAACCTCCCGATCTGGGGCACCGGGAGGTACGACTGGCAGCACTTCGACCGGCGGCACTTCACCTCTGCCGAGCTTCCGCCGAGCGCCTTGCCCGGCCAGATCGACCCCCCGCGCGGCTACCTGATCAGCTGGAACAACAAGCCCGCGCCCGGCTGGCGTGCAGCCAGCGACACGCTCGTGTGGGGCTCGGTGTTCCGGTCGCAGCTGCTCGAGCGGCGTGTGCGATCGGCCCTGGCACACGGCCACAAGCTCGACCTCCCCGGACTCGTCGGCATCATGGGTGACGCAGCAACCTCCGACCTGCGCGGCCAGGAGGTCTATCCGTGGATGCGGCGCGTGCTCGGCCGCCCCCGCGACCCCACGCTGCGGCGGATGCTGGCGTTGCTGACTGCCTGGTCGAACGCGGGCTCGCATCGGCGAGACCGCAACCACACCGGGTTCTACGAGGACAGCGCCGCGGTCGCGCTGATGGATGCCTGGTGGAACCGGCTCGCGCCCGCCTACTTCAATCGATCGCTCGGCCGCGGCGTCGAAGCCGCGCTCCATGCCCTGGTCTCTTACAACGATGCGCCCGGCCCCCAGGGCGACGCGTTCTACGGGGGCTTCTACTCGTACATACACAAGGACCTGCGAGACCTGCTGGCCCAGGCCGGGTCGAACCGGCGACACGGCGCTCACGACAGCGCTGCGCCGCTCGCTCCCTACTCGCGGATCTACTGCGCGCGCGGGACGCTCGCCTCCTGTCGCGCCCTCCTCAGCCAGACTCTGCGCCAGGCGGTTGGCGACCTGACGGCCAGGTATCACTCTCGGAATCCATCCCGCTGGCACGTACCGACAACCTGCACGCCCGGTGAGTCACCGCCGGCGTGCGACCAAATCGAGTTCACGACCGCAGGCGCGATCGCCACCCCGCCCATCCCCTGGCAGAACCGCGGCACATTCCAACAGGCCGTGGAGGTCCGGAACCACCGCCCGCGCTGAGCTCGCCGCGCTCAGTCGTAGCGGAGTGCGGGAAAGTTCGACTCGGTGCCGCGCCCGCCCGGGGCCAGGTCGAGCACGTTCCAGATTGGCCAGATGGAGTCGACGTGGCGGGCCTCGAGCCCTTCGTCGCGCGGCGCGTACATTAGCTCCGAGGCCCAGGTGTGGTGGAACCGGTCTCCGTCGCGGACGAACACGTTGAGCATCGGCATCTGTTCGCCTTCTGGGGTCTCGGCGTTGTAGTCGCGGTTGTAGGTGTTCTTGCGTGAGGACAGGAGGCGCAGGTGCCGCCAGCCACGCTCGTGCGCGAAGGCCCGGATCCGGCCGGGATCAGACTTCGCGACCACCACGAGGTTGAGCCGCTGAGCGAGGTGCGGAGCGGCGCCGTCGAGCGAGTCGAGGATCGAGGTGCATGACGCGCAGGGGGTCTCTGCGAGCGGCAGCCGCGCCGTCTCGCCTTCCGCGGGTCCCGGCCTGCTGTCGCCTGAGTAGCGCGGGAACATGAAGCTGTAGATGACGAGCGTGTCCTTGCCCGCGTCGAAGAGCTCCGAGAACCGCACAACGTTGCCGTCGGAGGCATCCTCGAAGCGATAGTCGTCGGGGACGACACCCCCCGGCGGGAGGGCCCGCCGCTGGGCCGCGAGCTGTTCGATCGCGCGCCGCGACTCGGCTTCGGCCTCCCGTAGTCGGTTGCGCGCCTGGCGGTACTCCTCCGACTCGCCGGGAAACCGTACGTCGGGATCTGTCGTCGTCATTTTCCGGGCCTCCTTTGGGATGTGCCTTTCTGACTCACCGCGATATCTGCTCGGGTAGGTCGAACCCGGCAAACGCGTCCGGGCTCCTGAAGATCGTGAAATCGGAGATCTTCATGTCGCGCAGCGCCAAGACTGTGATCGAGTGGGGCATGAACGCGTTTTCCTCCTCGTCCCAGACGTAGTGACCGAACGCGAGTTGGCCGTTTGACCGTGTCGGTACGAGGCGGATCGGCGGTGCTCCCGGCGCGAGGGGATAAGACGCGAACAACTCGCGGATCGCCTCGCGCCCCGCGAACCACATCGGCCGCGGCGGCATCGTGAGGACGGCATCCTCGGCGAGCATCGAGACCACCGCGTCGATGTCGGCGCGCCCCCACGCCGCAACGAATTTCTCGACCATCTGCTTGAGCTCCTCGTCGTCGAGCGACCGCAGCGTTGCCTGTTGGCTGCGCTCAGGCAGGCGGGCGTCGACCGCCTTGTGCGCCCGTTGCAGCGCGCTGTCCACCGAGACGGAGGTGGTGTCCAGTGCCTCAGCGGTCTCACGGGCCGAGAACCCCAGGACGTCTCGCAGGATCAGCACCGCGCGTTGACGGGCGGGGAGGTGCTGAAGCGCTGCGATGAACGCCAGCTCCACAGCTTCGCTCTGCTCGTAGCGCGCGTCGGGGGCCGTGGTGTCCGCGGGAACGGCGTAGGGGTACGGCTCGATCCAGACCGATTCGAGGAGCGGTTCGGCGATCGGGTCGTGTGGGTCAGACGCCGGGCCGTAGTCGATCGGAAGCACGCGCTTGGGCCGACGCTCGATCGTCCTCAGGCACGCGTTGGTCGCGATCGTGTAGAGCCAGGACCGAAGCGAGCTTCGCCCCTCGAAGCGCGGCAGTCCACGCCACACGCCGAGGAGGGCGTCCTGGAGTGCGTCCTCGGCATCTGCTGCGGAGCCGAGCATGCGGTAGCAATGGGCGTGCAGCTCTCGCCGATAGGACTCGATCAGGCGGGCGAAGGCTTCCTCGTCGCGGCGTTGCGCGGCCGCGAGCAGCTGTTGTTCGTTCATGTCCATTCCTTTGGTTGCCACAGTGCGAGCTCGGCGCAGGCGGGGGCCGCGATCACGCTGCGCCATCCCGCAGATCCTTCGCGCGGCTCCAGCAGCACCGAGCCGCCGAGCGTCCGGGCGTGGTCGGTGGCCAGGTCGATCCGCTCAACCTGCACGTAGGGGATCCACACGGGGCGATCGGTTCCACACTGGACGACGCCCCCGCCGATCTCTCCGCCGAGGTCGAGTGCGGTGTAGTGACCGTGCTCGGTGTCGAGAGGCTCCGGCCGCCAATCGAGCAGCCTCAGATAGAAGTCCGTCGCCGCGGGCAGGTCGGGAGTGTGCAGCTCGAGATGCACAACTGGCCGGGGGCCCGCGCACACGCGGGGTTCCTCGCGATCGGCTAATGGGCTTCTAGACATCGCTGACCTCCAGTCTTTCGCGTCGCTGTTGTTGCCGGCGCTCAGATCGCTCTAGGCGTCGGTCTTCGTCCATAGCTGTCCTTCAACTACAGAGTCGGTCGAACGCCGAAATCCATCGCTCGAGATGCCGACGAGGGCAGCGATGGATTTCGTGGCCTTGGTGGATCAACACGGGCATGAGCCACTCGACCACTGGAGGTCACAAAATGAAGTCCACAACCCCCCACCGCTGGCGAGCCTTCGCGCTCCTCGGCGTCGCGTACTTCATCACGACGATCGACCTCACGATCGTCAACGTCTCGATGCCGACAATCGGTCGCGACCTGCACTTCAGCCCCACCAGCCTGCAATGGGTTGCAACCGCATACGCGCTCACGCTCGGCGGGTTCCTGCTCCTCGGCGGCCGCGCCGCCGACCTGCTCGGCCGCCGCCGGCTCCTGATCGTTGGACTGGGCCTGTTCACGGCGGCATCGCTCGGAGCCGCGCTCGCGCGCAGCGAGTCGTTGCTCATCGGGATGCGAGCGTTGCAGGGCCTCGGCGCCGCGACCATGCTGCCCGCCGCGCTCTCGATCGTTATGAACATGTTCGAGGAGGGTGCCGAGCGCAACAAGGCGCTTGGAATCTGGGGCCTGCTCGGCGCCGGCGGCGGGACGGTCGGGCTGATCACCGGCGGGATTGTCACCCGCTACCTCGGGTGGGAGTACATCTTCTACCTGAACGTCCCGATCGGGTTGACCGCGTTGGCGCTGGCGTCGCGGATCGTGCCCGACAGCCGCATCGCCGCGACTCGGAGGCGGTTCGACCTCGCCGGAGCGATCACGGGTACGGGCGGCCTCGTGCTGTTGGTTGATGCGATCTCGCAAGCCCCCCAGTACGGCTGGGGAGCGACGAGGACCGTGGTGCTGCTGGCGGCCTCCCTCGGCGTGCTCTTGTCGTTCCTACTCATCGAAAGTCGCACCAGCGAGCCCGTGCTGCCGCTATCGATCTTCCGGATGCGCACGCTCGCCGGAGCGAACATCGCCGGGCTGCTGCTCGGCGGCAGCTTCTTTGCATTCGTGTTCGCGGGCACGCTGTACATGCAGGAGGTCCTGCACTACAGCGCGCTGCAGACCGGCGCCGCGTGGCTCGCCGCGTCGGTGACCTCGATGACGATGGCCGGCCTATCGCAAGCGCTCGTGACCCGCGTCGGGCCCAAGATCGTCATGGCGATCGGCATGACTCTGATCGGCATCGGCATCGTATGGACGACCCGGGCGCCGGTACACGGGAACTTCCTGGCGGATCTCGCCGGCCCGTTCGTGGTCGCCGGTGCCGGGACAGCGTTCTCCTTCATCCCCATCTCGGTGGCCGCGCTCCAAGGCGTCTCCGAGCGTCAATCCGGGCTCGCGTCAGGGCTCCTGAACACGTCCACCCAGTTCGGCGCTGCAATTGGGATCGCGATCGCGTCGAGCGTCGCCGCAAGCCACACCGACGCGCTCCTCCACGCCGGCCAAGCCGCGCCCGTAGCGCTGACCGGCGGCTTCCACGCCGCCTTCCTGGTGCTCGGAGCGATCGCCCTGACCGCCCCGCCGGTGGTCCTCGCGTTGGTCCGCCGCACCTCGGAGCGCCCTCCCGCACTGGTCGCAGGCGAACAACCGATGCCCGCGTAGCTGCGCCGCTGGCGGTCGGAGCAAACAGGTGAGCGAGTCGCCAACGCGGCTCGCTCGCCTGTTCCTGCGGGCGAGTGCCGCCCGTTGTGTCTCGCCGCCGGGGGGCAGCAACGGAAATGGCAGGAGCGTCGCTACTGCTCGGACAGGCCGGCCTGTAACTCCTTGATGATCGCCCCGAGAAGCCCGGACGAGAGTAGACCCGGACCGAGCGGGCCTGATCGATTCTTGCCGACGGACGGCAACTGCCCAAGAGCGGCTCTGACCGGCGCAGACATATGCCCAAGCTGCCAGAGGATCTCCTCCTTCACGGCATCTGGCTGGTCTGAAGAGGCGAGGCCCGCCGCCTTGGCGGCATACGCAGCCGCACCAAGGGCATGCGCTCCCATGTGAGGAATGGCTGCAGCCTGCCCCGCTGCCCTGGCCGCGGCGACGGCGGCGGGAGACCGTACGTCACGAGCGGTGCCACTACCCTTGAACCGGCGCCGGATCTGGTCCGCAACATCTAGTTCACCGTGCGCGAAGGCGCGCGTGCGGGCGATTGCGTCACGAGCACGATCGTCCTCCGGGGCCTCCGCCTCAAACAGCCCCAGCACGCGCTCGGCGCAGTCCGCCGCCCACGCAGCAACGACCCGTCGGTCAGCCAGGCTCAGGGTTTGCGGAGAAGCCATCCGACGAATATGTCAGCCCTAGGAGCCCGATCTCCGGGCAAACCGGGATATTCCGCTCACCTTGAGCTCCGGCTCCGTGTCGGCGGCGCGACCGACGGACTGACCTACGCAACCGAGGATTGACGGACGGTGCGGAAGAACGTGCGTATGTCGGAGATGAGCAACTCGGGTGCTTCCATGGCGGCGAAGTGGCCACCGTGCTCGAAGTCGTTCCAGTGAGTGATGTTGTTGGTCTGCTCTGCGTAGCGGCGGATGGGCACGTCCTCGGCGAACGCTGCGATGCCGATTGGTGTCGGGGCGGGTGGCCGGCCCCAGGCTGCGTCGGCGTGCATGTTCTCGTAGTACAAGCGCGCCGCTGAAGTCGCCGTTTTCGTCGTCCAGTAGAGCATCACGTTGGTGAGGATCTGCTCGCGAGTGAGGGCCTGCTCGATTGGCCCGTGCGTCCAGTCGGCCATCCGGTCAACCGCCCAAGCCAGCTGGCCGACCGGCGAGTCGGTGAGCGCGTAGCCGATCATCTGCGGCCGGTTGGCGTGGATCTGGAAGTATGCGTTCCCAGCCGGGGAGAGAAAGCGCTTGATCCGAGCCAGACGCGCGCGTTCCAGTTCCGTGAACGTGGCGAGCTCAGACTCGGCGATGTCGCCGAAGGGGATGAACCCGACGCTGGCCGCGTTGAGGTGGATTGCGATGACGTGGTCGGTGTCGACATACCCCAGCTCGGGTGCGATCAGCGCGCCCAGGTCCCCGCCCTGTGCGCCGTAGCGCTCATAGCCCAAGCTGGCCATCAGCTCGGCGACGGCGCGTGCAACTCGTGCCGTGTTCCAGCCCTTCTCGGTGGTGGGGCCAGAGAAGCCGAATCCGGGGAGCGACGGAATGACGAGGTGGAATGCGTCCGCCGGGTCGGCGCCGTGCATGACGGGATTGGTCAAGGGCCCGATGATCTCGAGGAACTCGGCCACCGATCCGGGCCAGCCATGCAGCAGTAGCAGCGGCAGCGCGTCCGCCTCCTGGGAGCGGACGTGCAGGAAATGCAGGCGCTGGCCGTCGATCCGCGTGGTGAACTGCGGCACGGCGTTCAGTCGCGCCTCCTCCTTACGCCAGTCGTAGCTCATGCACCAGTAGTTGACGAGCTCGCGCAAGAATGGCTGTGGCACGCCGTAGTCCCAGCCGGTGCCGGGGAGCTCGTCCGGCCAGCGTGTGCGGGTAAGCCGGGTGCGAAGGTCCTCGAGTTCGCGCTCGGAAACCTCGATTCGAAACGGCTGAACCACCTGTCCGGGATTGTGCTGATCGCTCATCGTCGTCTCCTCTCGCGCCGCATATGACATTATGCTGTCGTTTTTTGTAGCATACAAAATTGACATTACGATGTCAACTGAGAAAGGAGTGCTGATGCCTCGTACGCGCCCGGGTGACGCCTTCACCTCGTTCGTCGTCGAAGCCGGCGGACTCGGGCACCTTGTGACCGCCGCCGGCGAAGTGCTCGCTCGTCACGGCGGGCAGTCACTTGCCCGATGGGTAGTGCTTGACGCTGTCGCGGCGGCCCCGGCGACGGTCGCCCAGGTCGCCCGTCAGCGGGGCATGGCGCGCCAGCCCGTCCAGAGGGTCGCTGACGTTCTCGTTGCCGAAGGGCTCGCTGCCTTCAAACCAAACCCGCGGCACCGCCGTGCCCAACTACTCACCCTAACCCCGCGGGGACGGCGCGCCCTGGCCACCATCACCTCTCAGCAGGAGGCTTGGGCCAACAGCCAGGGGGCGAAGATCGGCACCAAGACACTCGAACACGCCCGGACGCTGCTCGCACAGATCCGCCCGCAGATCTCGATGCCCGATCCGGCCAGGGCAGATGACCCGACCGTGGGCCGCACGAGGCGAGCCACCAGGGACAGCTCGGCGATGGCGTGAGGCGATGGCTACCCACCGCTCCGCGGGAGCCTCGTGGGCTTCTGGTACTGGGGGCCACCCCCAGCGAGCGCGACATCCGTCGTCGGCTTTAGCCCTGGATATCTCGAGCACTTCTTCGCCCGCGTGCAGCTTCTCTCCCGGCTTGATAACCACCTCCAGGTCAACAACGACGAGCAGCATGCGCCGCTGTGGGCTCGCTTCCGGTCTACGCGAACCCTGGACCCGTGTCTGGCCACGATTCAAGGATCTCGGCTGACGCGACGAGCCAGTCATGTCGGCCGATGTGAGGCCGACACCGCTCCCTCGGGACGCCAGTAGCTCAGAAGTCAGACGCGGGCGTGGCCTGGTTGTTCCTGGCCCAGGCGGCGATGTTGTTGGACTCGTCGATCACGGTGCCGTCGTCTAGGACGAGCGTCGGCACTTTGTAGTTGCCGGTGAGGTGTTTCACGGTTCGGCGGCCGGGCCACACTGGGTCGGTGCCGAAGCACCCGTAGGTTCTGATCACCTCTGGGGAGTGCCCCGCAGCTAGAAGCGCTTGGTGGGCTTTGGCGCACGGGTGGCGCTCTGGGCCGGCGAACGTTCCGTAGCAGACGTAGAGCTTCATGCCCGTCAGTCCCCCTTTCGTTTTCTGGTGATCGGCTTGACGATCAGGGCGGGCAGATCGATGAATGCCTGATCCGGCACGCCACGCGGGTCGGCGAGGCGCTCTAGCGCGAGCCCGTTGCCGAGGGCGGTGAGTGCTAGGGCGATGTCCGCCGCCGGGACTGGGAGCTCGGCGGTGGCGCGAGCGGCCTGGGCCTCGATCAGCCGCGTCATCGCAGCTCGTAGCGCTCTGGTTCGCTTGACAAGCTCGCGTCGCGCGCGTGGACTCCGTGCCGAGTAGGAGACGAACTCGAAGAACAGGCGGGGCCAGGTGCCCTCGCGCACGACTTGGAGGAAGAGGTTGGCCAGTGGAGCCCACTCGGCGGCCGGCGAACCGTCGGCTGCCGGCGGGGACTCGAGCTGCGCCAAGTATCCCGCGCAGCGCTCGTCCAGCAGGGCCAAGAAGAGATCTTCCTTTGTTTTGTAGCGGTAGTAGAGGGCGCCCTTCGAAAGACCTACGCGGTCGGCGATCTCCTCCATCGTCGCGGCTTCGAATCCCCCCTCGGCGAATGTTTCTGCTGCAGCCTGGAGCAGGGAGGCAGTGGTCGCCGCGTTCTTCTCAGCCCTGTTCTGCTTGGGCCGCCGCCGGGCTGTCGTTCTCATACCTATAGGTATAACATACTGATGCGTATGAAAGAACGGCTGTGGCGAGAGTGCCAGGCACAGAGTCAGCGTGCCTTCTACCGGGCCATGGCCGGCGGCTCGCCCGGCGCCAGGCTCCTCGAGCTCGATGCAGTTCAGGCGACGCTGGTACCGGTCCGCGAGTGGTTCTCCATCTTCAACAGCGTGCTGTACACCAGCCCGAGCTCGCTCGAGCGCTGCCACGCTCAGCTCGCTAGGGCCTACACGGACGCGGGGATCAAAGCGTGGAACGTCTGGGTCCCCCCGGCCGATGCAGAAACAGGCGCGATGCTCGAAAGCCGCGGGCATCATCGCGACTCAACCCCGATGCTGTTCGCCGCCGACATCGGGGCGCTGGATCTGACCCCGGCGATCGAACTTGACCTCGATCCCCACCCGAGCTGGCGCCTCGTGGCAGAAATCAACGACCACGCGCACGGCGTGCTCGAACCGTGGAGCATGGCCGCGGTCTTCCAAACGATGCACGACCACGCCAGCCACCTGCACATCGCGCGGATGAATGGAGCCCCTGTTTCAGCGCTGATCGCGCGCGAACGCGATGCAGACTGCTACTTCTGGTTCGTCGCGACCGTACCCGATGCACGAGGGCACGGGATCGCCAGCGAGCTCATGCGTCACGCGCTGCGCCAGGCTCACCAGCGGGGCTGCACCACCACCACGCTCGAATCGACCCGGATGGCCGAAACGCTCTACACCAACCTCGGGTACCACCCGCTCGGTCGATACACGATGTGGGAACACAGAACCGCGTAGTCTGCTCGCTCGGCATCGCCGGGTTTGTCCGCTCGGGTTGGCTCACGTAGTTTTTGGACATGGCCGCCGGCGACCCAAGGGTGCAGGAGCGGATCGCTCAAGGTCTCAAGGAGCACCCGGCCAGGAAGGGGATGCCCTTCAACATCCTTGTCACGGCCGTCGAGGTCGGTGGCAGCATCGCGTTGTTTCACCTTGCGCACGGGCTAGGCGCCAGTGACGTGGTCAGCTACCTGGTTGGCAGCCTCGCCCCAGTCCTCGGCGGCTTCATGGTCTGGGCCAAAGCCCGCAAATTCAGCGGGGCCTCCGCCGCGATCTTCTCCTTCACCGCGCTGTCCGCGGTCATCGCGCTGATCGGAAGTCACGCTCCCAAGGCGCTGCTCTACAAGGACTGCGCGGTCACGGCCCTGATCGGCTTGATCTTCTTAGGGTCGTGCGTCATGGTCCGCAAGCCGGTCGTGTTCTACATGGCGCAGCGCTACGGGACGGACGGCACCCACGACGGCATGGCGATCTTCGACAGGATGTGGGAGGTCTACCGAGACTTTCGTACCGCCATGTACGTAATCGGCTACCTCTGGGCGGCTTTGTTCCTGATCCAGGCCGCCGCAACCGCGCTGATCATCCACCAGACCCGCTACTCCATCGCCTACAACTACGACCAGACGCTGCCCTTGGCCGCGACGGGACTGGGCATCGTCGGCTCGGTCGCAATCGGGCGCTACTTCGCCAAGAAAGGCAAAGCGCGCGGCGCCACAGCCAGCGCTGTCCCGCTGGCGGATTGATGGCAGCTCTCAATCCACACAAACAGGGAAGACGCTCGTCCGCCCTGCTGTCGCGCCAAAGCAGGTTGCGCGCTGATGCCGCTGAAGCCGCCTTTAGAGCAGGAGGGCGGCGCTCGGCCGACGGGTCGGGACGGCCGGCTTCAGTCGTCGGCGCGCCAGCGCTGCCACTGGTCGGTGACCGGCGGCAGCGGCTGTCCGGGATGCGGGTTGTGCGTTCGCCGGAACGCGAAGAAGAACCAGACGTACAGGGCGACCGCGACGGCGGCTGTCAGCACCGCGGCGAGCGGCGACAGCAGCAGCTTGGCGGCGATGACCAACGGGGTGATGAGCACGAACGCAACAAGCGCTCTCAAAAGCATTCCGCGGATACTGATTTCAAGCCAAAGTCTCATGGTCGAATGATGTCCGTGCGCACGACGAGAACCAGGTCGACGCGCTCCTAAACACGGGGCGCCACATCCACGCGTGAAGAACTCGTATCAAAACGTGCCAACGCCTGCGCTATCCAGCGGTCCCCCCGTGTTCATCCTCGGGCAAAGCTCGCGCGATGGCCCGTCGAACGTCCCCCTGGGGGGCGGTTCGCCGCTGGCGTCGATCCTCACTGCGTCGATTGGTCGATGGCCGTCGCCTTGAAGACATGCGTCGCCCACGCCCCACACGCTGACCGGGGCTGGGGCGATGGGCTTGCGTTCTGTTAGGCCGCGGTGCGCAGCTGATCCTCGACCCCGGCCCGGCGGGGAAGCCGCGACTCGGTGTCGATGCCGCTCCCGCGCGCGTCGATCGTGACGCCAGCGGAGAGTGGCAATCCCGCTGCGCTCGAGGCGAGGGCGGCGGGGGGCGGATAGTGGCTCCAGTCGAGGACCGCGGTGATGGTGTCCCCGAGCGGTTCCGCTTCGATTGAGACCGACCGCAGCGCGAACTGGAGTGCGGGCGGTTCCGGGTCCCGGCACCAGGTCAGATAGTCACCTGCGGTGATGCCGCCGAGTTTCAAGATCAGCGTCTGGAGAGCCATGGCGTATCAGCTCGATTCAGCGCGGGCGCTGGCCGATTGTCTAGGTCAGGCCGCGCTCGGCGCAGCTGGGGTGAGGCCGTGGCGGCGCATCACCTCGGCGATCGCAGCGAGATCTGGCGGGCCGCCGGCGCTCGCCGCCAGCACCTCGGCGATCTCGCGGAAATAGGCGGGTCCGAACATCCCGGGTGTCGCAATCGCCAGGAAGCGCGCGTCGGCGATGCCCCGGTTCTGGAACCCGTGGACTTGGCCGCGCTGCACGCACACCGCCTCGCCGGGTCGGACGTCGATCGTTTCGCCGTCGATCGTCCACGTGGTCGTCCCCTCGAGCCCGTAGATGGTCTCCTCGAAGCCGTCGTGGCTGTGCGGGGCCGCCATCAGCGCGTTCGCGGGGACGTAGCACTCGAACACCGAGGCGCTTCCATTCGAGTCTGCGGCCTCGACCAGGAAGCGGACGCTGAACGGGCCCACCGTGATCGTCTCGTGGGTCATGGTCCCGTACATGGTGACTCCTTTCGCGCAACGCGCAGTTGAGTAAAGCGACTTGACCAGTGTATACTCGAGCGCGTGAGTTTGTCAAGTCCCTTTACTCCAGCTGAGCCAAAGAGCTCCGTCCCCCCGCCGCTGATCGGCGCGCTGCTGCGCGTTCCGTTCGAGACCGTGCGAGACCGGATGCTCTCCGGCCTGCACGAGCGGGGCTTCACCGACCTCGTCGCAGCGCACCTGGACGTGTTCCAGTACCCCGGTCCCGAGAATCAGCGCCCGTTGCAGCTCGCGATCCGGACGCGCATGAGCAAGCAGGCGCTCAACTATCTGCTTGGTCAGCTCGAGCAGCTCGGGTATCTGGTTCGTGAACCCGACAGCGAGGACCAACGCTCCAAACGCATCCGCCTCACTCGCAGAGGCCATGCTGTTGGCACGGCAATCCGGGAAATCGTCAAAGACCTCGAGACCGAATGGGAGCAGCAGCTAGGACCACGGAAGTTCGGCCAGCTACGTCGCCTCCTCACGCAGCTGTACGAAATCGCGACCCCGGGCGACCGGCGATAAACCGACAGCCGGCATCGGCGACGACAATGTAAGGTCGCGGTGTACGGAACGACCTACCGGCGGATTCCAACACCTAGACCGAAGGAGCCACGATGGCCTACGGAGTCATCCACCAGTTCCCCGGCGGCACGGAGGATCAGTACCGCGCGTCGCTCGCAGCCGTGCATCCGAGCGACGGCGGCTTGCCGGAGGGCCAGATCTTCCACGTGGCCGGGCCCTCCGACGGCGGTTGGGTGATCGTGGCGATCCATGAATCGAAGGAAAGCTGGGAGAACTTCCGAGACAACACCCTGATGCCTCGGTTACAGGCGGGAGTCGACGGCGGGTTTCAAGGGCCGCCGCAGGAGACCACATTCGAGGTCAGTAATCAGCAGCAGTCGGGCTGACCGCCGCGCCGCGCGAGAACGCGGAACGAGAACTCCAGCGCCGAGTCGGTCTCATTACGGTGGTCCCTGCCGGCCGACCAGTTCGTCCTGGTCCACTGGACGACAGGCAGCGGCACTCCGACCCCGCCATGGCCTGGGAGAGGCGGTCACCGCAATTCTCACCGTCCAGACACGTTTCTTGATTCGTGATGTCCGGCACGGCACCGCGTCTACTCTGGCCAAAGGTCCGAGTCGTGCTCGTCGCGGGCGCGTCGGTCCTGTTGCTGGTGCCGGCGAGCGCCACGGCCCGTTTCCGCGAACGAGCACCGACGTCCGCCCGCTTCTGGGTCGGCGCCTCCGTGGTGGACGTGAACCCCACGGTGACCACCTACGCCGCGGGGTTCGGCGCCAGCCCGCCAATCCCGTCCGGCAACGTCGTCGGGGATCCGCTGTCGGTACGGGCCATGTACATAAGCAATGGGCGCACCGCTGTCGAGCTGGTCGCGCTGGACTCTCAGGCCGAGTTCGCGGCGTACCAGGAGGGGGCGCAGTACGGCAGCACCCATGCCCGCGACACGGCAGCCCGCGATATCGACGCCGACCATCTGGGACCTGCGATCACCGCGGGCGACATCATCCTGCAAGCCACCCACGGACATGCCACGCCGACCCTCGAGGGCCTGTGGGGTCCCGTACCGGCGCCGTACCTCGAAGAGGTGACCCAGCGCGAGATCCAGGCGATGGTGCAGGCCGCTAGGGCAGCCGCTCCGGCCGAGCTGCAGATCGGGACCGCCGACGCCTCGGCGCTCGATGACACCGAGCTGGCGCAGTACGACGCTTACCCGGGCTGGTCCGGCGACCCCCTGCTGAGCGTGCTGCGCGCTGTGTCGCCGACGACCGGTGCCACGATCGCCACCTACATCACGGTCCCTGCCCACCCGGACATCGTGTGCGGCCAGTGCCTGGGCAAGTTGAACGACGATTATCCCGGGGTCGTCCGCGACGATCTCGAGCGTCAGCTGGGCGGCATCGCGATCGTTGGATCCGGCACGCTCGGGCGCGAAGAGACCCCGGTTCAGGCAACGGGAATCGGCGACATGAAGCTGCTCGCCACGCAGGTGACCAATCTGGCCGACCACGCACTCGCCGGGGCCCGGCGGATCACCCACGACACACTGGCCGCAGCGCAGCGGTTCGTTTATGCGCCGGCCACCAACCCGGCGCTTGTCGCCCTGAACAAGGCCTACGGACTCCCGCCGGCTGAGCGCCAGCAGGTGGAGGCCGTATCAGGGGAATATCCACTCGACCGCCAGGACACCACCCCATACGCCACCGGCAACTTGGTCGGCACCTGGCTCACGGCGCTGCGCATCGGCGACGTTGCCTATGTGTCGATGCCTGGCGAGTCGTTCCCCGAGGTGCGCGAGGACATCGCTCGCTCCACCGACGCTCCCCTGGTCATAGCGCTCGACAAGGGGCAGGACGACCTCGGCTACTTCTACCCATCGTGGGTCACTCCGTTCGCGGCGGCGGTGTACCCGTCAGACGGCTTTACCAACTCCGTCGGGCCGCTGGTCGGTGGAGTTGTGATCCGGGGCCAACTGGCCAACCTGACCGCCCTCGGCTTCGCCACCACGACCCCGCCGGCGACGCCAGCTGCTGGTGAGGTGGTCCACGCCGCAGCCCCGGGCCTTCAGGTTGTGGGTGGACCGTTCGTGGGTGACGCCGGTTCGCCCGGTGAGCTGGCCATTCGTCTCCTCGCCGTGTACTCGCCCCCCGACGTGCCCGAGGGCACCCTCGCCTACGGCCTGCCCACCGGAAGCGTGCCGGTCGACGAGCAAGCCAAGGGCCGCGTCCGGTGGAACTTCGGCGACGGCACTACGGGCAGCTCCGGCTACCACGACTTCTCCGGCTCCGACGTGTCCCCCACCGAGCTCTCCCACGACTTCTCCGTCGGGACTCACACCGTGCGGGCTTCGGTGACCTCGGCCAGCGGCCAGCTCGCCACCTGGACCTTCCGGGTCGTGGTCTTCCCGGCGCTGCACGCCACGGTCATCCAGGCGACGAGCCGGCGCGCGCGCAGGGCGCTCACCTACCGAGCGAGAGTCCGGGGCGGCGACGGCCAGTACCTCGCCTATCGCTGGGTCTTCAGCGACGGCGCCACCGCCGCCGGGCCGGTGGTGGACCACCCGTTCGCTGCCGGCGTGCGTCCTGGAGCGACCCTCATCGTGACAGACGGCACCGGCACTGCGGTCACGGTGTCGTCAAGGCATGGCCGGGCTGCGCGCAGCCTCACGGGCACGTAGAGGGAGCTACTGATGCGTATCGTGGTCGCAGCCGCCCGTCCGTAAGCGCGATACTGGCAACGCCGTATGGACGATCCGCGGCCACGACCAATAACCCTCAGCGACCGCGAACAGCAGCGGGCTCGTCACCGCACCACGCTCGTGTTCGGATCGCGCGAGGAGTTCGAGGATCCGCGGTTCGCGTATCGCCGCCTCTTTGGCGAGGTGCTCGGCACGTTTCTGCTCGTGCTGGCAGCTGCCGGAGGGGGGATCCTCCACGCACGAGGCCAGATCAGCCTGTCGGCCGCAGTGGTTGCTCCCGGACTGACCGTGATGGCGGTGATCCTGTTCATGGGAGCGGTTTCGGGTGCGCATTTGAACCCGGTGGTTTCGATCGCGTTTGCCCTACGACGCGACTTTCCGTGGTTTCGTGTCCCGTGGTACATCCTTGCGCAGTTGCTAGGCGCCACGTTGGCAGCCCTGTTTCTGCTCGCGGTGTTCGGAAACGTTGAACATCTCGGTGCCACGCTTCCCGGCCGCGGCTACCACTCGTGGCAGGCGCTGCTGCTCGAGATCGCGCTGACGGGCGGGCTGGTCAGCGTGATCCTAGGGACCGCTTCGTACGCACAGAACGTAGGTGCGGTCGGCGCCCTCGGCGTGGGCGGCTACATCGCGCTAGCCGGGCTCTGGGCGGCCCCGGTGAGCGGAACCTCGATGAACCCTGCGCGCTCGTTTGGCCCGGTGCTCTTGAGCGGCCATTGGAGCGACTACTGGGTGTACGTGATCGGACCGCTGCTCGGCGCGCTCACCGCGGTTTGTTGCGCTGTGATCCTGCGGGGCCGTGGCGGCGAAGATCCGACAGCGCGCGCGGCGGCATCGGGAACCCTCGGAAGCGTTGCCCTCCCACCGTTTAAGGAGGCGCGACGTGACTGATCGCCGGGGCGGGCGAGCCGCGAGTGATCAGTCGTGCGTCGTCTCCAGCTCGAACCAGACAGTCGTCTGTGGCGCCTGCTCGACGCCCCAGCGGGTCGCCTCCTTCTCCACCAGGTAGAGGCCGTAGCCTCCGTCGAGCCGCTCGTGGTGCCGTGGGTGTGGAACGAAGCCGTTGCCGCTGTCGCTCACTTCGATCCGGATCGTCTCGTGATTGATCTGGGCGTAGACGCGGATCAGGCCGGGCGGCTCGACGTCGGGATGGATCACCGCGTTGGTGACGATCTCGGACGTCAGCAACACGAGCGTTGCGAGCGTGCTCGGCGACAGCTCGCGATCCTCGCAGAAGCCGAGTATCGCGGCTCGTGCGAGCGACGGTGCCTCGTCGTTTCGCTCGAGGTCCAGCCTCAGATGGTCGTTACCGCGCAGCGCATCTTCTGAGACCGGCATCATGGCTCGCTGCCGTCCACGAATGGCAGTGCCTTGTCGGCTCCTGTGGCGCGCAGGACTAGTGCCGCGGGCTCGTGCCTCGGACTGATCAGCTTCAGCCGCCAGCCCTCCTCGCGCGAGCGGTCGTGGAAGTCGATCAGCAGCCGCAAGCCCGTGGAATCCATGAATGCCAGCTCACGCAGGTCGAGCGTCAGATCGGTAGCGCCGTGGTCCAGCTGCTCTGCCACGCGCTCGGAGAGCTGCCCGGTCGTGCGCATGTCGAGCTCGCCCTCGATCGAGAGAGTCACGCCGTCTCCGGCCGCCGTCTGCGTGATTTCGAACTTGCTCGGTCGGACCATCGTGGGTGCTTTCGCGCTACGCGACCAGCCTCTGCGTCCGGTGCTCTTGCTCCTGCGGCTGCTGGGCGTGCGAATCGGAGGCTAAACGCCGGAGCACGAGCACGGCTGTGTCATCCACATGTTCGCGCACCTGGAACTGCCGGAGCGCGCCGGTCAAAGTCTCGATGACCTCGGACGCGGAAAGCTCCCGGCATCGATCGAGGGTCGCCTGCAGCCGTTGCAGCCCGTACCTCTCACCGTCGGTCCCCAACGCGTCTGTCACGCCGTCGGTGTAGATGACGAGCTTGCTGTCGGGAGCGAGGTCGAGAACGGCGTCACGCCACTCCATACCCTCGAATGCTCCTAGCAGCGGCCCGAACCCGCCGACCTGACGGGCACCGTCGGAGCTTATGTGGATCGGCGGCGGATGGCCGCCGATCGCGAGCGTCACTCGGTCCTGCTCCAGGCGCATGCAGACCGCCGTGCAGATCGACTTTCGTGGTTGCTTCTTGAGCATCGTGTCAAGGCGCGCCAGCAGCTCGGCAGGGCTAGTGACGAATTCGGCCGTGGCCCGCATCGTGTGACGGACGAGCGAGGTCAACGCGGCCGCCTCCACGCCTTTGCCGGTGACGTCCCCGATCGTCACCATCCAGCTCCCGCCTGTCTCCCACACGTCATAGAAGTCACCACCGACCTCGGTGCTTTCAACCGCCGGGATATAGACGCTCGCCAGCTCGTATCCGGGAACCTGCGGCAGCTGCTGCGGGAGCAGGCTCTGCTGCAGGGTATGGGCGATCATCGTGCGCTCGCTGTACACGCGCGCGTTCTCAATCGCCACCGCAGCGCGAGCGGCGATCAGCTCGGCCAGCTCTACATCGAGGCTGTCGAGCAGCCGCCCGGACTCCGCCGTCACGAGCGTCATCGCGCCGAGCGTGCGGCTGCCGATCCGCATCGGCACGACCGCAGCAGAACAGAAGCCGACCGCGCGAAGCAACTCCAGATGGCGCTCATCGACCGCCCCCGCGACCAGCATCTCGTCGGTGATCTCGGGATACAGAACAGGCTGACCAGTTCTCAGCACGAGTCCCAGCCCCTGTTCGGGGTCGAGCTGCTCGGGCTCGTACGCGCGAAGCTCCTCGGCGAGTTTCAGACGTGCCGGGTCGGCGTGCGCCACCGCCACCGGCACCCGGTCACCATCCTGGTCGAAAAGATCGACCGCGCACCAGTCGACCACGTCGGGGACCGCTAACTGCGCGACATTGCGAAGCGTCTGCTCGTAGTCGAGTGACGACGCGAGCAACTCGCTTGCCTGCGCCAAGAACTCCATCCGCCGCTCGGTGCGCTTCTGCTCGCTCACGTCCTCGGTGAACATGATCGTCGCCTCGAGCTCACCGGCTTCGTCGAGCACCGGCGCCGCCTTCAGCAAGCTCCAACGCTCAACGCCGGTCCGGCGGTCGATCGCCTGAATCAGCAATGGTTCGGCTGGCTCGCCCTTCAATAGCCGAACGGAGGGGATCTGGCTCATCGAGATCTCCGAACCATCGGCACCGTACACGTCATAGAAGGCCATGATGTCCGTCGGCGACGTGGCCCGAAGCTGCTCCAAGGACTCCAACCCGAGGTGCGCCAGCGCAGACGGGTTCGCGTACAGCAGCCGGTGGTCGCGGCTGCGGATCGTCACCGCGTCACTCAGCGACCCCACGATCGCATCGAGCAGCCGCTCACTGCCGTGCAGCGCCCGACGAAGCTCCTGCACCAGCCGCTCTCGCTGCCGCTCGCTTTCCCGGCGCACCGAAAGGTCTTGGATGAACGCGGTGAACGTCCATCCGCCCTCCCGACGGAGCGCCGAAATCGTCATCTCGACCGGAAATTCGCTTCCGTCGCGGTGCCGCGCCGCGACCTCGAGTCGGTCATCGAGCACCGGTCCCGGATCATCGCGGGCAAACCGCCGGAGCAAATCGTTGAGCGTGGCGCGAGAACTCTCAGGGATGATCAGGTCGGCCAGGGGCCGTCCGATCGCGTCGCTTGCGCTGATGCCGAAGATGCTCTCGGCGCCAGGATTCCAGTAGCGCACCAGCCCTCGCTCATCCATCGAAACCACGGCATTGTGCGCGCGATCAGCAAGCAGCTCCGTCTGGTTCGGAACCATCACCACGGATTATGAGCATCGGGCAGGCTGCGGTCGACCCTGTCAGCGCGGATCGTCGGCCGTATGCCGCGCGATCACGCGGTTCACGGCCATCGGGTCCTCGAGCTGCGGGTAGTGGCCGAGCCCGCTCAGGCGCGTCACCTTCGCCTGTGGCCGGAGCCTGAGCACCGCTTGGAGCACCGCCTCGGTACAGATCGGATCAAGCTGCGCCCAGGCGAGCTCGAGTCGGCCGGGCCATTCGCGAAGCGCACTATGCCAGCGATCCGAGGTCGGGGGCGTGACACGCTCGCGGTTGTAGTAGATCAGGCGATCCAGCAGCCGATGCCCACCGCCGTGCGCGAGCAGCGACCATTGGTCGGCTGCCTCCTCGTCGCTCAGCGGGTGGGCCTTCGAGAAGATCGAGGCGAATTGCCGGCGAAATCCGAACTTGCTGGTCAAACGGGCCGCGATCGGTCCGACGGGGCTCAGCAGAAGCTTCTGGCCCCGCAGCAGGCTCGCCTGCTCACGCACGAGGCTCGCGTTGAACAGCAGTGCGGATCGCAGCTTGAACGACAGCTTCCCGTCGAGCTCGCGCGCCAGGAGCTCCGTCGCGACCGAGCTCCCCATGTCGTGCGAGACGATCGTCACTGGCTCGCTGCCGAATCGCCTCGCGATCGCCTCGGCGATGTCCGCCTGGACCCGCAACGAGTAGACCTGATCGCGGGGCTTATCGGACAGGCCGAAGCCGAGGAAGTCGAAGACGATCAGCCGGTGCTGCCCGAGCGCGTCGAACGCGTGGCGCCAGTCGTATGAACTAGACGGGTATCCATGAAGGAAAAGCAGCGGCGGCCGCGTCGAGTCTCGAGCGCGTTCTCGCACGAAGATCCTGCGGTTATCGAGCTCGATGAAGGTGCCCGCCCGCCGCCACGCCGCGGTGCGGGGGGTCAGCTCGGCCATGCCCGAGATGAAGTTACTTCGTCTGGCACTAACCCAGCCGAACCCCCGCGAGCTGACGCCCCTGCGCGACCAGCCGGCCGGCGCTGTCCCACACGTAGCAGGACTCATCCACGCGCTGGGAGTCGATCAGCTCCGCGCGCTGCAGTACCCGGACCGGGCCGGGCGCCGGCAGCGCGCGCACGTAGGCGGTCAGCTCGAGCGTCGGTACCCACCCGGAGAACTCGATCTCGAAGGTCGCGGGCGGGAAGGCGTCGACCGCGAACAGCAGCGAAACCGGGTCGAAGTGCTTCTCGCCCGGCAGCGCCAGCCAGCCGCGCAGCTCGCCGCGTCCGCTCGGGGCGCCGCGCGTGAACCCGCTCCAGTCGGGGTCGAGGCGAACCTCCACCTGCTCCATGATCGCCACCCGGACCCCGCTCGGCAATCGCGGGATCAGCCGTGGGCAATCCGCGCAGTCGCGCATGTCCGCGTCCGGCAGCCCGGCCTGCCAGTACGGCGCGGCGGCAGGATCGAGCTCGCTGGTGATGAGGATCGCCTCGACGCACACCTGCTCGTCCTGGATCATCCGGGCGCGCACCTGGCTCGCCGAGCGTCCTTTTCGAAGCGGCTCCGCGTCAATCGCAACCCGCCCCGGCCGCGGGGCGCGCACGTAGTACGCGCTTGCCGCGATCGGGTGGGGGTGAGTTCCGACCGCCGCGGCGACGCGTCCGAGCATCGCCAGCAGGTAGCCACCGTTCGGCTTGTCGCCGATCGTCCACTCCTCGTGAACGCTGGCGGCGAAGCGCAGCGGGCCGCCGCTCACGGCGCTGGCCTCTGAGAATGCGACCGGCCTTTCAGGTCCCGTTCCGATGCGTGCCAGTCTGCCAAGCGCCATCCCGGGACAAAACCGCGCCAGTCGATTAGGTTCCGCCAAACACCACAAGGAGGATCCATGGCCGTCGTCCTGCCAAGTTCGGCGTCGAGGCGCCGCAGCCGGAGCTGACCGAGACCTTCAATATCGAGCTGGCCTGAACGCGGCGCGGGTCGGCCGCCACACATCAAGCGGCCGCCGCGTGCGCGAGTGCCTTGCGGGCGTGATCGTGAGCCGCACGCTCGCGCCCGGAGTGGCGACGAGCTCCACCCAGGGAGACGTGGGCGCCGAGATGACGCGGGCGCCGATCGCGTGCACGCGATAGCCGTGCGGGTACGTGCGCGCGGGCACGAAGATCTGGGTCATCGCGCCGCGCGCCAGACTCGCGCCGGGCACCGCCTTGGCCCGATAGGTCAGTGTCATCGTGTCGCTCGCGCGATCGAACGCGTAGCTCTCCGGGGTCCCCGCGATCGCCTGCGGATACGGCACGACGATCGCGTCCAGCTTCGCCTGCTTGGCGTTCTTCTCAGAGCCCGGCTTGGCGTCGTTGACCAGGAGACCCTGACCCGGACAGTTGGCGGGATCCTGCTTGTAGGTGTAGTACATCCAGATCGTCCACGAGACGAGCTTCTGGTCGGCGAGATCGACCATCGCGGCGTTGTCGTCATCGGCGTCGTTGCAGCTGAACTCGCCCAGCAGGCTCGGTACGTCCAGCCTGTCCGCGTAGGAGACGAAGTTGCCAACGCCGTGCTGTTCGTAGGGATGGCAACCCGCATCGGCGGGCGAGCTCGAGGTCGCGTTCTGGGTGATCGGGCAGTAGTAGTGGAACGTGAAGCCCATGCGTGGGTCGTTGTACTTCGGCAGCGACGGCGCCGCGATCCCGTTCTGAGCGATTCCTTCCGGGAAGATCACGTGCCGATCGCCGGCGGCGCGGAGGGCGGCGATCACGCGGCCGTAGAAGGCCGCGAGCTCGCCCGATTCGAACTGAGGACAGGGGGTGAACGGCGCGCATCCGCTGTCGGTGCCGGCGTACGGTTCGTTGAATGGGTCCAGGCCGAGGACGTTGGCGGCGCCCGCGCTTCGATCGAGCATCCGCACCACGTGGCGCCAGGCCCGGATGAAATGAGTCTGGATTCCCACCCCATCGGACGCGCGGTCGTTGTCCCAGAAGTCCTGGAAGTCGTCCAGGAAGTTGCCACCAAGGGTCGCCCATGCCGGGGCGCCGTCGCCTCCGGCCGACGCCGACCACAGGTCCTGGTGGAAGTCCACGAGCGTTCGGATCCCGTACTGCGCAAGCAGGTTGTTGAACGCGACCACCTTCTTGATGTACGCGTCGTCGTAATGCCCTGGCCGCGGTTCGACGCCGGCCCAGATGAACCCGATCCGCGCGGCCGTGAAGCCCTCGTTGGCGAGAAACCGCGCGTCATGCGCGCTGAAGTTGTTCGGATAAAACGGCGCGATCTTGTGGACGATGTCGACGCCATGCTCGAGCACGACCCGGCCGTGTGCGTCGACCATCCACTTCCCGGCGCGCGCCAATGGGCTCCTGACGGGAGCGCCGGTCACCGCCCCCGCGGCGACGGCGGGCGCCGCGAGCGCCGCCGCCAGACAGCACGCGGCCGCCCCAAACAGGCGTGACTTCAGCTCAGTACGCACTCGCCGGCAGCGTCGCGGCCCCGCGCTCGATGCTCGCCTGAAGCGGCAGGCTCGCCGAGCTGTCGCCGACGTAGATGCCGTAGTGCCCGGCGCTCACGACCCACGTCCGGGCCTCGTCACTCCAGTGCGAGAAGCTGACCTCGCTGAGCGGGATCGTGACGTGAGCGGACTGGCCCGGGCGCAGCGAGACCCGCCGGAATCCCTTGAGCTGGCGCGGCGGCTCCCCGGTCGCGCGCGGATCTCCGACGTACACCTGCGCCACGTCGGCACCGGCTCGACGGCCGCTGTTTGACAGCGTGAAGCTGACGGTGGCGCCGCCACGCCCGGAGCGGACATGCAGCCCCGAGAAGCGGAACGTGGTGTACGAGAGACCGAAGCCGAACGGGAACAGCGGCCTGACGTGCTTGGTCTCAAACCAGCGGTACCCGACCAGGAGCCCCTCGCTGTAGATCGAGTGGGGGCCGACGCTGTCGCCGGGCTTGTTGATGCCCGGCCACTGCGCGGTCGAGTGAATCGGCATCCGCTGCTCCGAGGCCGGGAACGTCTCGGTCAGATGCCCGGAGGGGTCGACGTCACCGAACAGCAACGCGGCCAGCGCGTTTCCGTCCTGCTGGCCGGGATACCACGCTTCGAGCAGCCCCTTGACCTGATGCAGCCACGGCATCAGCACGGGGCCACCGGTATCGAGCACGACGATTGTGTGGTGGTTGGCCGCCGCCACCTCCGAGATCAGCTTGTTCTGGTCGACCGTCTGCGGGGCGCAGCCCAGGAGGGTGCAGGTCCCTCCTGTCAGCGTCAGGTTCTTGCGGTCGGTTCCCTCGCTCTCTGAATCGCCGACCACGACGACCGCGACGCTTGCCGCCTTCGCGGCCGCGACCGCATCGGCGTCGGCCGACCCGTCCGCGTAGACGACCGCGTCGCCGCTGGCGGCCGCACGCCGGGTGACTGCCTCGAGCGGGCTGACGACATTCGGATCGTCACCGACCTCGGGGATGTGGCCGCTTCCGTTCCCGTTGTACTCGTTCTCCGCCCCGCTCTTGCCCGCGCCCGGGCCGATCAGCGCGATCGTGCGTCCGTGGCCGGTGATCGGCAGGACCGCGCCCTGGTTCTTGAGCAGCACGGTCCCCTCCTCGGAGATCCGGCGGGCCAGCGCGACGTGCGCGGCGCTCGACACCTGGGCCGAGTACGCCTGCGGCTCTGAAGCGGGCGGGTGGTCGAACACCCCGACGCGGAACATCGAGCGCAGGATCCGGAGCACCATCCCGTTCAGCGTCTTCACCGACACCTGCCTCTGCTGCACCGCCTTCTCGAGCGCGGGGCCGTAGTAGGTGCCCGGTACGACGTTCATCTCGATATCGAGCCCGGCCTTCGCCGACGGCACCGTCGAGTGGGTGGCGCCCCAGTCCGATACGACGAAGCCGCTGAAGCCGAACTGATGATCGAGGATGTCGGCGAGGGTCTTGCGGTTCTGGCAGGAGTAGACGCTGTTGATGCGGTTGTAGGAGCACATCACGGCGGCGGCGGCGCCCTGGTGCACGGCGGTGTCGTACTGTGGCGCGTAGAGCTCCTCGAGCGTCCGCACGTTCATATCGGCCGAGTCAGCCGGCCCGTTGCTGCCGCGGTCGGTCTCCTGGCTGTTGGCGATGAAGTGCTTGAGCGTGACCATCACGTGCTGGGACTGAATGCCGCGGACCTCCGCCGCCGCGCCCTGGCCGGCCAGGAACGGGTCCTCGCTCATGTACTCCCAGTTGCGGCCGTTCATCGGCACGCGGTCGGTCTCGATCCCGGGGGCCAGCTGCACGTCGATCCCCTTCCGCCAAGCCTCGTCACCGAGGGCTTGGCCGAAGGCGTATTGCAGTACCGGATCCCAGCTCGCCGACTGCGCGATCGGCGCGGGGAACGCCGTCGTGCCGGTCTGCCCGTCGCCGACCCCCTGTCCCGCATCGTTGAACACCAGGTCCGGGATGCACAGACTCGGGATCGCGGGGATCCATCCCGCTGCGCCGTAGTGGTAGTCGAGCGGATAGCGCTGGTAGGTCATCGCGGTCTTCTGTGACAGAGACATCGCGTGCAGCAGCATCGAGGCCCGCTTGTTCGCCGAAAGCGAGCGCTTCATCCACCGACATGCGGCGGCGCTCGCCTGTCCGGGACCCGCCGCGAGCAGGGCGGACACAGTCACGGCCGCGATCGCGGTGGCACGGCGGAAATTCATCGAGTCTCTCCTTGCGAACATGTGATCAAGTGGACCGGATTTTGGAGGATTTACGTTGCTCTTGCGGCAGTCGCGAGCGTGGGCCGGCTGCTACACCGCGCCTCAGCGCCGGCAGCGGCCGCGTAGCGTACGAGCGCAGCCGATACCACCAGAGGGAGGTAACGATGGTCGACCACGTCGGGTTCGCCGTCAGCGACTACGCCACCAGCAAGGCGTTCTACGCGAAGGCGCTGGCCCCACTCGGGTTCACCTTGCTGCTCGAGCCGGCGGGCGAGGCCGCAGGTTTCGGCACCGAAGGCAAGCCGAGCTTCTGGATCGAGGCCCAGGGCAGACCGGTGCGCGGCAGGCTCCACATCGCGCTCGCGGCGGACAGCCGCGACGCGGTCGACGCGTTCCACGCAGCCGCGCTCGAGGCAGGAGCGACCGACAATGGCGCGCCCGGACTGCGGCCGATCTACCACCCCAACTACTACGGCGCCTACGTACTAGATCCGGACGGCCACAACATCGAAGCCGTGTGTCACCGGCCGACGTAGCCGCCGCCTCAGTGGTTCGGCCATGCGCCTGGATCCAGCCGCAGGACATAGAAGCCGCTCGTGGCATCCGTGTAGTACACCTCGCGGCGTGCCGGATCGAACGCCGGCTGCGACATCGCGAAGTCGGCTGCCGGAGCGCCCGGCGCGGCCGCCGCCTTGGGCGGCGAGACGTAGTACGCCACCTCGCGCGGATGCAGCGGGTTCTGGATGTTGAAGATCCGCAACCCCGAGTTGATGAACGAGCAGGCCACGATCTCCGGATCGACGCGCCGCGGGATCGCGCAGTAGTGCGCGGAGTAGTCGAAGTTCGGGTTGGGCATCGGAGACGGATCGCCGTCGGCCGCCTTGTGCGCCGCCGGCATGTTGACCGCAAGCCGGATGTTCGACACCACCCGCGGATGGGCCGGGTTGGAGATGTCGATGATCCGGGCCGCGCCGGGCGTGTCGTCGCCGAACGTGCCTGGGTTAAAGCGAAACGCGAACTCGTCGAACTCGAGCAGGTACGGGCGGCCGCCGATCTCCATCGGGTCGCTGTTCTGAGGCACCGACACGGACCTCCACGTCAGCCGGCTGATCTCCCTGACAAGCGGATGTGGGCGCCGCGCCTGCACCTGGCTCACGTCCAGCATTGTCAGATTGCCGTTGATCGGTTCTGAGTCGTAGAGCGTCCTGCCATCGCCGGAGACGCTCAGCCCGTGCGCGAAGATGTTGCCCTCCCAGACAGTCCGAGGGTGCCTGGGATCGCGTACGTCGACGGCCGCGATCCCCTCGCCGCCGCCGATCCAGAATGTGTTGCCGTCGGGGGCGAACCCGCTCTCGTGGCCGAACCGCGCAGCGCGGAAGGTCGCGTCGAGTACGGGATGCCTGCAGTCGCGGCTGACGTCGTAGATCGACATCAACCCCGGCAGCGTTGTGCCGTTCCCCATCTCGGCCGCGAGCAGGCCGCGCCTGCTGTTCAGATCCAGCGACTCGTGCGGGAACAGCATCGGCAGCTGGGTGAGCGTCGCGGTCTTCACGGGGTGGGCCGGATTGGTCACGTCGAGCACATCGACGCCGCTCGACGGACCGGCCGCGACCCTGACCACGTTCACAGGCGAGAACAGCGACGTGTCGTAGTAGGCGCAGGCATGCCCCGCCCGGTCGACGTAGCGCCACACGCGGAAGCCGCCCGCCGCGGCATAGTGGCTGACCACCCGCAGGTTGCAGGTCCAGCCACGCGCTGCCTGCGGAGAGCTGACCGCGCTGGCGGGAACCCGGCCCTGCTCGCCCGCGAGCGGGTGCGAGCGCCGGTCGCAGGCGGCGCGCGGCACCGCCTTCAGCACTCGCGGCTCGTTGTCCTGCAGGCGCACGGGCGCCGGGGTCGGATACCCGGTGAGCGACAGCAGGTTCTGAAGGTCGTTGGTCGGAAAGGGCGGCAGGCTGAAAGCGCGGCCACCACTCGAGAACACCAGCGCGAAGATCGCGACCAGCTGTGCGGTCAATGCCGCCAGCAACAGCTTCTGGCCCATGCCAGAGAATCGTCTTACTCCCGCTCGCACTGGTCTGCCTCCCGACTCCAACGCTATACTCCGTAGTAAAGCAAAGCTTTACCGTGTAGTCAAGCTGTCGCCGATGGCGATCCCGCTTCCCAATCACAGGCGCAGCCCCGCGGCGCGCCCGACCGACGAAGAACTACTCGATGCGGCCCGTGCGGTGTTCGCACAGGCCGGCTTCAACGCGGCCACGATGGACGCGATCGCCGAACAGGCCGATTGCACCAAACCCACGCTCTACGCCCACTTCGGCAGCAAGGAGGCGCTATATGACGAGGTCGTGCGGCGCGAGACCGAGCGGCTCGGCGAGCAGCTGCGCTCGAGCTACGCGGCCGCCGAGGCACAGCGGGCGCGCGCCGCGATCCGGATCACCGTCGCCGCGTTCTTCGACTATGCGGCGAGCAGCTCCGACGGATTCCGGCTGCTGTTCGGCGACTCCAACGCGATCGCGACCCCCCGCGGACAGGCACTGCTGGACATGGCGACCGAGGGGCTGGCGAGCCTGGTGCGTGGCGCGGTCGGCGGACCCGAGCCCGACGCGGGCGCGAACATGATCGCCGCGATGGGCGTGGGCGCGTGCATCCGCGGCGCCTACCAGGCGCTGCGCGACGGGCAGGATCTGCGGATCGCCGGCGAGCTCGCGAGCTCCTACATCGAGGCGGCCGACACGGGGCTGGACAGCGCGCTGCTCAGACGGCTCGGGCGTAGGCGGTAGCGGGCCGCTTGCGGGAGTGCCCTCTTCCTCACGTCGACCTCCGCCGCGCGTCGGCGCCCCGCCCGGCCGGATCGCCGCCCCGCCCCGCGCGCCTCAGTGCGCGAGCGCGATCACGATCACCACGATCACGACCACCACGAGCCCCGCCGCCGCGATGCTCACGGGGCGCTGGCGCCACCAGAACTCGGGCTTTGCCCGGTCGCGCGTATAGCGGCCCTCGGGCGGGGTGCCGACCCAGTCCTCGTCGTCGTCGAACCCGGCCACGTCCGGGAGGCTACCCCGGCGCCCCGCACCCAACGCGCAACCGCCAACGCGCGCCCCGCCCAACGCGCCCCGCGCACACGGCGCACAACGCGCGCCCGCTAGTCCCCGCTGTTGATCAGCTCGACCGCGACCATGTTCCACTGGTCGCCTGCCGGCGCGAGGTCGCGCACGTGGATCAGCGATCCCGCGCGACCGGTCGGCTGGTTGGTGTATTGGCTCCAGTAGGTGTCGCCGGTCCCCCCGTCCAACCACTGGTTCAGGAACACCCACCCGGTCGGAAGCGCGCGCGCCGTCGCGTTATCCCAGTCGTTGCCGGTGGCGAACACCAGGGAGGTCGACGACAGCGTCCGCAGCGCCAGGCTCGGCGCTCCCGATGGCGCCGAGGCCGCCACGGAGGCGCCGACCCCGTCGGTTCCCTCCATCGCGATCACCGTCAGCGACTCGTCGTAGCCCGGATTGGCCAGCGCGGCGCTCACCTGCGCCGCGGTCAGGATCCGCGGCGCGGTGGCCACCCACACCTCACTGTCGCCCGAGCTGGCGTTGGCCCGCTTCACCAGCCGCCACTTCAGCCCGGCACCGGTGACCGTCGCGCTCTGCTGCCGCGGGCCCGCGGGCCCGTCGCCGCCGACGAACGCCACCAGCGTCTCCCCCGCCGTCGCGGTGTGGAAGGGCGGCGTCGTGACCTGCCCATGGCCGTGGACGCTGACCTGGTGCTGCAGCACGAAGCAGGTCATCGGCGGCGCGGGGTTCTCGACCGTGACGCGCAGCCGTGCAAGCGCGCCGTTGCCCACGACGTTGGTCGCGCGGGCGGTCACCGTGTGGGTGCCGCGCGCGAGCTTGCGCGTGTCCCAGTAGACCGCATACGGCGGCGCGCTCACGACTCGTCCGACCCGCCGACCGTCGACCGCGAACTGCACCGAGGAGATGCCGACGCTGTCGGTCGCGACCGCCGACAGCGGCACGATCCCGGAGACCGTCTCTGAACGCAGCGGATTGGTGATCGCGACCGTCGGCCGCGCGTTCAGCCGGACGGCGATCGACGGTCCCAGCGCACGGCGGCCGGAGAACATCCTGACCACGACCACCAGCGGGCGCGGCGTGTGCGCCCGCAGCTCGGTGCCGGCGACGGTCAGCGAACGCGAGCGTCGGTGCGCGAACTCGAGCTTCGCGTGAAGGGTCGATCCGTGCGGCGCCCCACCGACCAGCACTGTGAGCACCCCGTTGCGCCATCGCAGCGAACGCACCCGCACGCGGGAGGGCTTGGGAACGATCACCACCACCGTCCGGGCGGTTCCGACGTCGCCGCCGGAATCGGTCGCTCGCGCGCTCAGGTAGTGCTTGCCGGGGGTGGTGGCGCCCACCGTCCACTCGTAGCTGTAGGGAGCTCGCGTCACCGGAGCTCCCAGCGGCTGGCCGTCGAGCAGGAACTGCACCGAGCGGACCGTCGCCGGCGAGTGCGCACTGGCCGACGCTCGCACCACGACGGTTCCCGACACCGTACTGCCGCCGTGGGGTGAGACGAGCGTGACGCTCGGCGGCACCGTTCCGGGCGTCGTCTGCGACAGCACCGTGACGTTGTCTCCGATGATCCGAAGCGTGGTGTCGGTGACGTCGTTGGCGGTGTCACTCTCGGTGAACACGTGGCGCGGATCGACCGTCGCGTGCAGGACGTACGTGCCATCGGGTACGCCCGTCAGGTCGATCGGCTGGCCGGCGTCGGTCTGGTCGTACTGGTCACCCCATCCGACCGACCAGCCCAGCGGGCTGTTCGGGTCGGTGCAGTCGCTCTGCGGCGGAGAGGTCTGATCGGGCGTGTTCGGGATGCCGCTCAGCTCGGTGTCGCCGGTGATGCAGTAGTCGCTCTTCGGGCTGACCGCCACGACCGCGCCGAGCGAGCCGCCGCTGCCCAGCTTGTTGAGCGTGAAGCGCGTCAGCGGGAAGTCGTAGTCGCTGGGAGGCCGCCATGCGCCCGTCTGCGCGACCGGCACCGTATGGTCCAGAACCCAGGTGCCGGGGCTCGGACTGCGGTAGATCGCCTGCACGAACGTGGCTGTGCCGGTCGACGGGTTGTAGGTCGGATCGATCTCGAACGGGCCGCTGCCGACATCGGAGGTGATGTGGGTGAAGCGCAGCTGCCGGTGGCCCGTAGATGGGTCCAGTCCGATCGAGATCAGGTTCGTCGGAACGAGGATCTTCAGGTCGGGCAACGTGATCGGCCCGGAGCCGGCGGCGCGCGAGCCGCCCGCGCTGGCGATCCCGCCCGCGCTAACACTCACCGCGACCGCCGCGAGCACCGTCAAAGCCAGCCGAGGCCCCACACGTGCGCGCGCCCAACGAGCTCCAAGCATCCGCACAGTTTCCTGATCGGATCGGCGGCCGTGGAGCTACAGCTTGCGGCTCGCTGGTTGACGCTTTGGCTACTGGCGGTGCAGGAATACCGCCCGCGGCATCTGGTGCACAGCGGGTATGGGCAGCTTCGCGGATGTTGTCTCCGCGAGGATGATCAGCCCGAGAATGATCGCGACGAGCCACATCACGGCGCAGAACAGCTTGTTGATGCGGCGCCAGTTGGCGAACAACAGCGGACTCATGATCTCCTTGCATACCCATGGACCCCCGCTGCCATGCTTGGGCGCCGAGTGACCGTAACCGCGCGAACATAAAGCGGATGCCGGGTGACGAGCCGCAGGCTGGGGCCGACCACGAGAAGCTCGGTGCGCGCCTTCACCTCGGCGAGCATCTGGTGCTGCCCGGCAGCTGCTCGTGGACCGACCGCACGCTGGTCCAGGACTCCGACTGGTACCCGCGGCGGACGATGAGCGCGGAGGAGAGGCTGCGCTTCTACGCCGGCAACTTCCCGCTGACCGAGATCGACTCGACCTACTACGCGCCCCCCTCCGAGCAGCAGGCGCGGCTGTGGGCGCAGCGGACGCCGGACGGCTTTCGGTTCGACGTGAAGGCCTACTCGTTGCTCACCGGCCATCCGACCCGCCCGAAGTCGCTGTGGGCGGATCTGCGCGAGCAGCTCCCGCCCGACGCGGCGGAGAAGCGCAACATCTACGCCAAGCATCTCGACCAGGCGGCGCTCGACGAGGCGTGGCGCCGGTTCGCGGCCGCGTTGCGGCCGCTCCACGACGCGGGCAAGCTCGGCGCGGTCCTGTTCCAGTATCCGCCGTGGTTCGTGCCGCGCCGGGAGAACCGAGCCGAGCTCGAGGCGCTGCGCGAGCGGCTACCCGACTACGGCATCTGCGTCGAGTTCCGCTCACCGATGTGGACCGCCGAGGAGCGCGATCGCGAGCGCACGCTGCGCACGCTCGAGGATCTCGGGCTCACGTTCGTGTCGATCGATGCCCCGGAAGTGTCGGGGCTGCCGCGGCTGCTGGCGGTGACCAACAGCGAGCTGGCCGTGGTCCGCTTCCACGGTCGCTCCGATGAGACCTGGGCCGGGAGGTCGCCCTCGGCGGCGGAGCGGTTTCGCTATCTCTACTCCGATCACGAACTCCGGGAGCTCGCGCCGCCGGTCCACGACCTCGCGCTCGAGGCGCGCGAGACGCACCTGCTGATGAACAACTGCTACCGCGACTACTCGGTTCGCAACGCCGCACAGCTCCGGGACCTGCTCGCGGGGATGCCAGATGCCTCGCTCGACAGCACGCGGGCGGAGAGTCACTAGCCTCCCGCCCTTGGGCGAGCCGACCTTCGACCTACAGAGCCACTCGCTTCACTCCGACGGCGCACTGCGGCCGTCGGAGGTGGTGGCCGCGGCCGCCGACGCGGGCGTCGAGCTGCTGGCGCTGTCGGACCACGACACCGTCGACGGCGTGCAGGAGGCGCTGGCGGCCGGCGGCCGGCTCGGGCTGAAGGTCGTGACGGCGGTCGAGATCTCCGCTGTCGACCCGGCGGGGGCAGACCTGCACGTGCTGGGGTACCTGCTCGACGACCACAACGAGATGCTGGTCGAGCGGCTCGGCGATTACCGCGCGGATCGTTTTCGCCGCGGCGAGGCGATGGCGCAGAAGCTGCGGGAGCTCGGCTTCGAGCTCGACGCGGAGGCGCTGAAACGTCGCGTCGAGCAGGGCAAGCCGCTGGGGCGCCCGCACCTCGCGCAGGCGGTCGTGTCTCATCCCGCCAACGCGCAGCGGCTGGCCGGGGAGGGGCGCGTCGATCCCTCGGCGTTCCTCGAGGCGTACCTGATCGAGGGCCGGCCGGCGTTCACGCCACGCCAGCACCCTTCGGTCGCCGCTGCGATCGAGACGATCCATGACGCCGGCGGCGTCGCGGTGTGGGCGCACCCGTTCTGGGACGTGGCCGAGCCCGGGGAGGTGCTGTCCTCGATCGACCGCTTCCGCGCGATGGGCCTCGACGGCGTCGAGTGCTTCTACGCGACCCACACCCAAGAGCAGACGTTGATGCTGGCTGACCGGTGCGAGGAGCTGGGGCTCCTCAGCACCGGCTCGGCAGACTTCCACGGCCCGCAGCACCGGCAGTTCTCGCGGTTTCGCGCGTTCAGCACCTATGGGCGCGAGCCGCGACTCGGCCCGATCGCAGACTGAGGCTGAACCGAGGCAGCCGCGCGGCTACGCCGGCACGTTGCGCTCGGCCAGATGCTGGCCGACCTTGCGCTTAACCCGCTGCAGGGCGTTGTCGACCGTCTTGCAGTCGCAGCCGAGCCGCTGGCCGACCTCCTCGTAGGAGTGGCCGTCCAGGTACAGGGCGAGCACTCGCGACTCGAGCTCGGACAGGGCGGTCGAGATGCAGGCCACCAGCGCGCGCAGCTCCTCGGATGAGATCACCTGGTTGACCGGATCGTGAACGGCCGAGCCCGGCAGCATCTCGTCGAGCGTCGGCTCGCCGTCCTCGCCGGATCCCGAAGGGCTGCTCGAGAACGACACGTACTGGTTGAGCGGCGTGTGCTTGTTGCGGGTCGCGGTCTTCACCGCGGTGATGATCTGCCGCGTGATGCAGAGCTCCGCGAAGTTGCGAAAGCTCGATTCCCGATCGGTGCGGTAATCCCGCACCGCCTTGTAGAGGCCGACCAGCCCCTCCTGGATCAGGTCGTCGGAATCACCGCCGGCCAGGAAGTACGAAGATGCCTTCAGGCGCACGAAGCCGTAGTAGCGGCGGACGATGCGGTCGTACGCGTCCGCGTGGCCCTGCTTCGCGAGCGCGATCAGGTACCCATCATCGACCTGAGGCTGAGCCTGAGGGTTTGCAGAGAGTCGAGCCACGATGCGTTTCCTTCCTCGATCCGCTCAGCGAGTGGACCGGTCGGACTTCGTGGCGCGTTACCTCCCCTGGCGCCGCACCTGTTCAATTTTGCAGGATGCGGGCCGAGCGGCCCGACCCCTCCTCGATTTGCACAACCTGAGCCTAAAGCTCGAGTTGATCGTTACATCTCCCGCCGGCAGCTTGACATAGTGCCGCACGCCTGTCAAGCGCCAGACCCCAGGGCGCCTCAAGCTCCGCGGCGCCCCGCGGCTGCGGCGTACAGCAGCACCGCTGCCGTGGCGGCGACGCTCAGCGACTCGATCCGGCCGCGCAGCGGCAGCGCCACCAGCGCGTCGCACACCTGCGCCACGCGCGGGCGCAGGCCGTGGCCCTCGGAGCCCAGCACGAGGACGACGCCCCCGGAGTAGTCGACCGCGTCGTAGCTCAGCTGACCGGCGGGGTCCGCGCCATAGCACCACCACCCCGCCTTCTTTGCCTCCAGCAGAAAGTCGGCGAGGTTGCGCACGCGGGCGACCGGCAGGTGCTCGACCGCGCCCGCGGAGGCCTTGCAGACCGCCGGGGTGACGTCGGCGGCGCGGCGCTCGGGTATCACGACCGCGGCGGCGCCCGCGCATTCGGCGGTGCGGCAGATCGCCCCCAGGTTCTGGGGATCCTGGACCTGGTCGAGTGCCACGATCAGCGGTTCCGGCAGAGCAAGCACCCGCTCGGCCGGCTGGTACTCAAACCGCGCGACCTCGGCGCATACCCCCTGGTGCTCGGCCGACCCGCACCGCCGCTCGATCTCCTCGGCCGAGCTTCCCTCCACCGCGAGATCCGCCAGCCACGACTCCCTCAGGGCGTTCTTGGTAGCCCAGATGCGGTGCACCTGGCGCCGGCCGCGGATCGCCTCGCGCACGGCGTTGCGGCCGTAGACGATCACGTCACCGGCAGCAGCTCCGGCCCGTCGGCCCCATCCCGAACCTCCCAGCCGAGCGCTCGCAGCTGCTCGCGCAGCTGGTCGGCGAGAGCCCAGTCGCGCGCCGCTCGTGCGCGCTCGCGCTGCTCGGAGAGCTCGGACACGTCCGCGGGGACCTCGACCTGCTCGGGCTCGAGCAGGTCCTCGAGCGCCAGGATTCCCAGCATCTCGCGCAGATCCTCGTCGCCCGCGGGCTGCTCGTCGCGATTGGCCTGCCTGACCCACTCGAACACCGCCTCGAGCGCGGCCGGGGTGTTGAAGTCCTCGGCCAGCGCGGCGAAGAAGCGCTCGCGCAGCGGCGCCGACCAGGCCGGCGAGCGCCCCCTGGAGAGCCCGCGGCCCGCCTCCCGGATGCGCTGGACGCGAGCGGCGGCCTCCCGTAGCCGCTCCTCGTCGAACTCGATCGGCTTGCGGTAGTGGCCGCCGGCGAAGTACATGATCAGCGCGTCTCGACCAAAGGCCGCCAGCGCGTCCGCCAGCACGAAGATGTTGCCGACGGATTTGGCCATCTTCTCCTGATCGAGCCGGACCATCCCGTTATGCACCCACAGCCGCGCCAGCGGGGCACCTCTGGCGGCCCGGGTTTGCGCCGCCTCGTTCTCGTGGTGGGGGAAGACCAGGTCCACCCCGCCGCCGTGGATCTCGAAGTCGATCCCCAGGAGCGCCTCCGCCATCGCCGAGCATTCGATGTGCCAGCCGGGTCTCCCGGGCCCCCAGGGCGAGTCCCAGGAGGTGTCCTCGCCGGCTTTCTGCGCCTTCCACAGCGCGAAGTCGAGCGGGTCGTGCTTCAGCTCGCTGCCCTCGACCGCCTCGCCCTGGTCCATCTGGTCTACCCGCTGATGGCTGATTTCCCCGTATTCCGGGTAAGAACGTACTGAGAAGTACACGTCGCCGTTCGCCTGGTACGCATGCCCCCGCTCGATCAAGCAGGAAATGAGGTCGATGATCCCGGCGAGCGTTTCGCTGGCGAGCGGCTCGTAGTCGGGGCGACCGAGACCGAGGGCGTCGGTATCGGCGATGTAGGCGGCGGTCATCTCTCGCGCCAGCTGCTCGCTGCCGATCCCCGCAGCATGGGCGGCCGCATAGATTTTGTCGTTGATGTCCGTGATGTTTGCTACAAGCGTGACGTCGTAGCCCTCGTGCACCAGCAACCGTTTGAGCAGCGAGAAAACCACGAACGGGCGCGCGTTTCCGACGTGGATCCGCCCGTAGACCGTCGGCCCGCACGCGTAGATGCCGACGCGGCCCGGCTCCCGTGGGTCGATCGGGCGGAGCTCGCCGCTGCGCGTGTCACGAACGGAAATTGTGCGCAAGATCCGGCAACCCTAGCGGTCGGGCCGCGCTCCGCCCGGGGCGGTCTGTAGGGTGCCGCGCGTGTCTGGCACGGTCGCTCACGGGGACCGCCTGGCAAGCGTCGATCAGGCGTTCCGCACGCTCCCTGACCGCTACCTCGGGGCAGACCCAGGCTTCGACGCCACCTACCACATCAAGCTGTGCGACCTCGGACACATCTGGGAGGTCCGCTGCACCTCGCACGGCGCCCGTGTCCGCAAGGGAGCGACGCGGCGCACACCGGACGTCACGATCGCGACCGATGCGGGCACCTGGATGCAGCTGCGCCAGGGTGAGTTCTCAGGTATCGATGCGTTCGAGCGCCGCCTGCTGGCGGTGCGCGGGAACCTCGACTACGCGGTCGCGTTCGAGGGGATGTTCCGGCTCCCCAACGGACGCCCCCCGCTGCTCCAGATCCACGACGTGCCGGTCGGCAAGCACCGGATCTCGACGTTGACGATGGGCGACGGCCCGGATGTGCTGCTGCTTCACGGCCTCGGCGGCACCCGCGCATCGCTGTTTGAGACCGCGGCCACGCTCAGCCGCCGCTACCGCGTCCACGCCCCCGACCTTCCGGGCTTCGGATCCTCGTGCAAGCCCTCCTGGGCGCCGTACAACGCCCGCTGGTTCTCGGAGGTCATGCTCGGGTTGATGGACGAGCTCGAGGTCTCCAAGGCGCACGTGGTCGGCAACTCGATGGGCGGTCGCGTCGCGATCGAGATGGCGCTGGTCGCTCCGGAGCGGGTCAGAGCGCTGGGACTGCTGTGCCCGGCCGTCGCGTGGATCAAGCGCGGTCTTCACCCGGTGGTCAGGCTGCTGCGACCGGAGTTCGGGATGCTCCCGCACGCCTTCCGTCGCTCGACGGTGGCGGCGCAGTTCTGGAGCATCTTCCACGACCGCGACGTGATCGACCCGGCGGTCGGCGAGCTGATGGTCGACGAGTTCCGCCGGATCTACCAGACCGCAGGAGCTCGCTTCGCGTTCCTTGCCTCGGCGCGCAACATCTACCTCGAAGCACCGTTCGGCCGCCGCGGCTTCTATCCCCGGCTGTCCCGGCTGCGATCGCCGGCGCTGTTCATCTGGGGCAGCCACGACTCGATCGTGCCCGCGGGCTTCGGCCGTCACGTTCGCCAGTGGCTGCCGAGCGCCGAGCAGGTCACGATCCAGAGCTGCGGCCACGTCCCGCAGGTCGAGCGGCCCGAAGAGACCAACGCGATGCTGATGCGGTTCTTCGCGCGCGCCGAGCTCTCCGAGGAACTGCCGCGGATCCGCGCGCGCGGCACAGAGGCCGCCTGAGCCGCCGCCCGGAAGAAACCCCGGCTGAGAACACGAGCGGGCGGGTAGCAATACGATCGTCGTAGATGGCGCAGACGATCGCTGACAGGACGAAGAGCAACGGCTATGTGAGCGAGGCAGCCGCGCGGGTCGACGGTGCTCCGCGAGGCTCGCTGCTGGCGCGGGCGCTCAAGGGGTTGAGCTCACGGGTCGAGCATCTCGTTCCGCGCGCGGATCTCGACGAGCGCGACCCGGACTACATCCGCGAGCGCCTGCCGCAGCTATGGCTGGCGGCGAGCATCTGGTATCGCGGTGAAGTCCGCGGGCTCGGGAACATCCCCGACTCGGGCCCGGTGCTGCTGGTGGGCAACCACTCCGGCGGGAACATGACCCCAGACACGATCGTGTTCACGCTCGCGTTCAGCACGTACTTCGGGGTCGAGCGTGCCTTCTACCAGCTGGCCCACAACCTCGTCCTGTCGATGCCCGGCCTCGCGCAGCTGCGCAAGTTCGGCACGGTCGCGGCGTCGCCGGCCAACGCCAGCAAGGCGCTCGCGTCCGGAGCCGCGCTGCTCGTGTATCCCGGCGGCGACTACGAGGTGCACCGGCCGACATCGCTTCGCAACCGCGTCGACTTCGGCGGGCGCAAGGGCTTCATCCGACTCGCGCTCGAGCAGGACGTCCCAATCGTCCCGGTGGTCTCGATCGGTGGTCAGGAGACCGCGCTGTTCCTGAGCCGCGGCGAGGGCCTGGCTCGGCTGCTGGCGCTCGACCGGCTGTTCCGCTTGAAGGTGCTCCCGATCTCGCTGGCGCTCCCCTGGGGCCTGAACATCGGCGACATGCTCGGCCACATCCCGCTCCCCGCGAAGATCACCGTCGAGACCTTGCCGGCGATCAACCTGCGGGAGGAGTTCGGGCCCGACCCCGACATCGACGAGATCTACGACCACGTGCTCCGGCTGATGCAGGAGACGCTCGACGCGCTCGCCGCCGAGCGCCGGCTGCCGGTGATCGGATGAGGTCCGGCTCGTGAGGGTCGGCGCGAGCATGCAGGTCGCGGCACCGATCGAGACCGTCTGGGAGATGGTCTCAGACCCCGTCCGCATCCTCACCTTCATGTCGGGCGTGACCCGCTGGGAGCCGGCCAGTGATCCGCCAACTGGACTCGGCGCGCGCTACCGGATGCTGTTTCGGGTCGGGTCGGCCGAGGTCGGGGGGCTGATCGAGATCGTCGAGTGGGACGAGCCGTGCGAGCTCGCATGGACATCGGTCACCGGCGTCGACCAGCGCGGCCGCTTCCGTCTGCGCAGCATCTCCGAGGGCCGCACGCGGGTCGAGCTACGGCTCGCTTACGGCGTCGCGGGCTCCGGGTTGTCGGGATGGTTCGCCGAGCACATTGCGGCGCCGGGCGTCTCGGGCCACCTGCGGCGCAGCCTCGAGCAGCTACGCCGACTGGCCGAGCACGAGGAGCTGCGCCGGCGCGCGGCGGCCCGGCGGGCGGCACGCACGGGGTAGCGCCCCCGCCCTCAGCCCGCCTTCCGCGCCGCCCAGCGAAACGACCCGTTGGACCGCTCCACGAGCGGTTCCACGAGCCCGACGGCCTCCAACCGACCGGGCAGCTCACCGGGATCGAGCGTCAGCAAGGTGTCGCCGACGTGGATCAGCTTGAACAGCAGCCCGGTGCCGATGCTGTCGGTCCCCGCAAACACGCCACCGTCGCGGAGCACCCGCGCGATCTCGAGCACGTCCTCCCCGAGCTCGACGTCGCGCACTCCCCATGGCACGAGCTCCTCCTGCGCCCGCCGCTCCCACCACCGCGAGGAGCAGATGAAGTTGTGGATGCCGTTCATGACCGAAACGGACCTACCCGCGGTCGACGGTCGCCACCGCCAGCGCGGCCGCGCCCTCGCCGCGGCCAACGAAGCCCATCCCCTCTCCTCTGGTCGCCTTCACGTTCACCTGCGAAAGCGACACGCCGAGACCGTCGGCAAGCCGCGCCCGCATCTGGCCTACGTAGGACGCCAGCCGCGGTCGCTCGAGCACGACGGTGGCGTCTACGTGGAGGATCGACAGCGGTCCGCGCTCAGAGGCCAGCTTCACCGCCGCGCGCAGCAGCTCGATCGAGTCGGCGTCGCGGTAGCGCTCGTCGGTATCGGGGAAGTGCTGCCCGATGTCGCCGAGCGCCGTGGCGCCGAGCAGGGCGTCGATCACCGCATGGGTGAGCACGTCGGCGTCGGAGTGTCCGGACAGCCCACGCTCGAACGGCACCTCGACCCCGCCCAGCACCAGCGGGCGCCCGGCGACGAACGCGTGGCAGTCATAACCGAGCCCGGTGCTGATCATCTGCTCAGCAGCATCTCCGCCACGCGCAGGTCAAACCCGGTGGTGATCTTGATGTTCTCGCTCTCCCCCTCGACGACCCGCACGGCCCCCCCGAACCGCTCGACGAGCCAGGCGTCGTCGGTGGCACCGGCCAGCAGCTCGTCGGTGGCCGCGTCAAGCGCCGAGGTGAGCGCCTCGCGGCGGAACACCTGCGGCGTCTGCACGGCCCACAGGCGCCCGCGGTCGAGCGTGCGCAGCACGACGCGATCGTGGTCGACCTCTTTGACGGTGTCTGACACCGGCACCGCCGCCACCACCGCGTCGGCGCGGGAAGCCTCCAGCTGTGCGACCGCGCGCTCAAACAGCGAACGCGAAGCGAGCGGCCGCGCGGCGTCGTGGACGATCACCGGGTCGCCATCGCCCGCAGCCCCCAGCGCGCGGCGGACCGACTCCGACCGGACGGCACCCCCTTCGACGCCGACTGCCCCGGACGGGGCGTCACCGACAAACCCGCGCGGCAGCGCGACCACGATCTCTGAGACACCGGCGACCGACTGCAAGGCGTCGACGCTCCACTGCACCATCGGTCGTCCCGCAACGGAGACGAGCGCCTTGGGCCGGCCGGACCCAAGGCGCTCGCCCCTCCCCGCGGCCACGATCAACGCGACCGCCATCGGTCTCTGTGAACCCGAGACCTACTTCGCGCCCACCGGCACCTTGCCGTCGCGGACGCCGTTCGAGGAGGAAAGCAGCAGCTCCTGGAGATACTCCTCCACCTGCTCCTCGTCCATCTCGAGCGCGTACATCAGCTCGGACGCGAGGATCCGCTTCGCGCGCGTGAACATCTGTTTCTCGCCGGTCGACAGCCCGCGCTGGTTCTCGCGGATCGCGAGGTTGCGGACGACCTCGGCGAGCTCGTAGATGTCGCCGGTCTTGATCTTGTCGCGGTTGTGCTTGAAGCGACGGTTCCAGTTCTTTGGCATCTCTGAGCACTCGTCCTGCAGCACGGCCAGCACCTTCTTGACCGTCTCCTCGTCGATCACGCGGCGCAGCCCCGCGATCGCCGCGTTCTCGGTGGGCACCATGACCGTCATGTCGTTGTGCAGGATCTTGATCGTGAGGTACTCGCGGCGCTCACCGAGCACGTCCTTGAACTCCTTGCGGATGACCTTTCCGGCTCCGTGATGGGGGTACACGACGTTGTCGCCGATCTCGAACTCGATGTACGCGACCTCGACAGGCTCGGCCTCCTCCAGCTGCTCCTCCATTAGCTCTGTAATGGTGTCCTCCTCTGTCCGGGGCGGGCGGGGCGAGGGACCCGCTCGCGCTTTGCACTACGTCTGCAGGTAGCGATCGACAAGGTTGATCTCCTGCTGACGGCGAAGGCCCTCGCGGATGTCCTTCGCTCGAATCTCTCCAACACCATCGACCGTCTCGAGCTCGCCATCGGTCGCGGCGAGCAGCTCCTCGAGCCCACCGAACTCGGCGACGATTCTCTGCACCACCAGCTTCGGCAGCCGCGGGATGCGACCGAGGATCCGAAAGCCGCGCGGTGAGACCGGATAGTCGAGGGTGTTCAGCTTGCGGTCGTGGCCGAGCAGCTCGGCCAACCGGCCGAAGTCGAGCAGGTCCTGGTGGGGTAGCCGCACGAGCTGCTCGAACGCGGTCGCGAAGTTCTCGTCGGTGTCCTCGATCAGATAGTCGTGCACCAGCGCTGCCTTGTCGGAGGAGACGCCGACCATCGTCTCGTCGAGCTGCATCTCGATCAGCCGGCCCTCGCTGCCGAGCTCCACGATGTAGCGCTCGATCTCCACCGCCATCCGCGTGACGAGCTCGGCTCGCTGGAGCACGGTCAGCACGTCGTGCAGGGTCGCGCCGCCCTCGAACTCGAGCGCGGTCAGGCGCGTCGAGACCTGGTCGAGGCGGCTGCGGTACTTGTCGAGCGTCGCGAGCGCCTGGTTGGCCTTGGCGAGCACGACCGGGATGTCCATGAGGATGTACTTGACGCCATCCACATACAGCGAGACCACCTCGCGCCGCTCGGAGATCGCGATCACGATCGCATCGGTCTGCTTGGACACCCGCTCGGCGGTGCGGTGGCGCGTGCCGGTCTCGAGCGTGAAGATCGTGGGATCGGGTGTCAGCTGGACGTTGACGTGCGCGATCTTGGTGGCGTTGGAGCTGAGGACGATCGCGCCGTCCATCTTCGCCAGTTCGTACAGATAGGCCGGCGAATAGTCGACCTCGAGCTTGATCCCGCCCGAGAACAGGAACGAGAGCTCGTCGGCGTCGCCGATCACGATCAGTGCCCCAGTGTGGGCGTGCACGATGTCGTCGATGCCCTCGCGCAGGGACGTCCCGGGAGCCACCATCTCCAGAGCCCTCACCATCCGGGACTCCTGTCGCGACTCGAGCTCTTCTTTGAGCTCTTCCCCGGAACGCGGCGGCATCGAGCCCGATTTTAGACCTTCTTGATGTTTCGAGCCTCGCGCCCAAACGGCCTCGCGGCCCGCACCCGAGTGGACCTGAGCCGCCTGCAGGACTAATCTTCGCGCGCAGGGCATGCGAGGCGAGGTGGCGATTTGACCGGGGACGAGACCGGTTCTGAGATGGAGATGAGCGTCAAGGTCTTCATCAATTACCGCCGTGAGGACACGGCCGCGGACGCGCGGCTGCTGTATGACCGCCTCGCTCAGCGATTCGGCGCCGACAACGTGTTCCTGGACGTCGTCGGCCTGCAGCCGGGGACGCGCTGGCTCGAGGAGATCAAGGCCAGAGGGAAGTCCAGCGGCGTCGTGCTCGCGCTGATCGGACCGCGCTGGATCGGGAGCTTGACCGAGCGCTCACAGGCGCGCTTTGAGAACCCCGCGGAGGACATCGTCAAGCTCGAGCTCGAGCTCGCGCTCAACCGGCGCTCGGGTGTCGAGGTGATTCCGGTGCTGGTGGGCGGCGCCACGATGCCACCGGAGGACAAGCTGCCAAGGTCGCTGCGGACCCTGAGCCGGACCCACGCGGTCGAGCTGCGCCACGCCCACTTCGACCAGGACGTGGACGCGCTGCTCGCGACGCTAGAGCAGATCGCGTCGCGGCCGGGCGCCGACACCGACGCATCGCCTCCGGCGAGCGAGCAGCAACCCGCGGCGCCGAGCGAGCCGCAACCCGGCGTCCCTCGAGCGACAGCGCCACCGCCTCCTCCCCCCGCCTCCTCGGGTCCCTACGCGCCCGACGATCACCATTACGAGACCGTCATCCGCTTCATGGTCGACCAGGGCACGGTCGTCCCGCTGCTCGGCTCGAGCGTGTGCGGGACGCTCCCCGACGCCGATCGCATCGCCGCCGAGATGGCGCGCCGGTTCGGCATCCAGGGGTCAGCGACCGAGCTTCCACGGATCGCGCAGGAGGTGGTGGTGTCCTCCGGACGGATGGACCTGGTCCGCGCGCTGCGGCAGATCCTCTCCCGCGAGCCGGACCCCCACCCTGTGCACCGGTTCCTGGCGCGGCTGCCGAGCGAGCTCGAGCGACTCGGGCTGCCGCCCCAGTATCAGATGATCGTGACCACCAACTACGACCCGGCGCTCGAGAACGCCTTCGAGGCGGAGAACGAGCCCTACGAACTGGCCGTGTACATGGCCACCGGCGAGCATCAGGGCAAGTTCGTGCACTTCCAGTGGGACGGCGATCCCGAGCCGATCGCGGTCCCCAACCGGTACGCCAAGTTCCCGATCGACGACTACGGCGAGCTGCAGCGCACGGTGATCGTGAAGGTCCACGGCGGGATTGGCGGCGAGGTCGAGTCCTACGGCGCCAAGGAGAACTTCGTGGTGACCGAGGACCACTACATCGACTACCTCACCAACTCGCCGATCGAGAGCCTCGTGCCGGTGCAGATCCTCGCGAAGCTGACCGAGAGCCACTGCCTGTTCCTCGGATACGCGATGCGCGACTGGTACCTGCGCGTGTTCCTCAAGCGGATCTGGCACGGCGAGCCGCTGGGCTCGCGCAGCTGGGCGATCGACCGCGAGGCGGACCCGCTCGAGAAGGACTTCTGGAGCCAGTTCCAGGTCGAGTTCTTCGCGCTCCCGCTCGAGGAGTACGTCGACCAGTTGCAGCTTCGGATCGCCGGCCGCGCCCAGGTGTCGGCGTAGCGATGAGCGAGCCGCAGCCGGCCACGCGGCTCGACGCGCCCTACGTCGGCCTGAGCTACTTCACCGAGGACCACGCCGAGCTGTTCTTCGGCCGTGATGCCGAGCGCACGCTGATCATCAGCAACCTGCGCGCGGCGCCGCTGACGATCCTGTACGCCGACAGCGGCGTCGGCAAGAGCTCGCTGCTGAGAGCGGGCGTCGCCGCACGGATTCGCGAGCTGGCCAGCCGCAGCCTCCGCGAGCGCGGCTCCGCGGGCTTCATCCCGGTCGTGTTCAGCTCCTGGCGCGATCAGCCCGTGCCCGATTTGATCGACGAGATCGAGCGCTCGATCGAGCCGTTCGTGAGCGGCGCAAACGGCTCGCTCGCGCTGCGCAGAGACGGACTCGCAGCGGCGATCGAGGACGCCACCGAGGTCACGGGCTCGACGCTGCTCGTGATCCTCGATCAGTTCGAGGAGTACTTCCTTTACAGCTCCCGCGAGCAGCCGCCCGCCCGGTTTGTCGACGAGCTCGCCGATTGCGTCAACCGCCGCGACCTGGAGGCCCACTTCCTGATCGCGGTGCGCGAGGACGCCTATGCGGGCGTCGGTGACGTGTTCCGCGGCAAGGTGACCAACCCGTACGCGAACTTCTTCAATCTCGAGCACCTGGATCGCGACGCGGCCAGGGAGGCGATCGTCCGTCCCGTCGAGCACCTCAACGAGCGGCTGCCGCAGGACGCTCGCGTGACCGTCGAGCCCGCGCTGATCGACGCCGTGCTCGACCAGGTGCAGACGGGCAGCGTCAGTTTCGACCACGAGGGCCGCGGCGGGGTCGACGGCGGCGCCACCAACGGCCGTGGCGAGTCGATCGAGACGCCATACCTCCAGCTCGTGATGAGCGCACTGTGGGAGCGCGAGCGAGATGACGGCTCGCAGGTGCTCCGCCGCTCCACGCTCGACGAGCTGGGCGGCGCGCAGGCGATCGTGCGCCGCCACCTCGACCAGGCGATGAGCGACCTCGACTCGGGTGAGCGCGAGGCGGCGGTCGACGTGTTCAACCAGCTGGTGACGCCGTCGGGGACGAAGATCGTCCACACCGTCTCCGACCTCGCCGAATACAGCGACCGCGATCCCGCCGAGGTTCGCTCGCTGGTCGAGAAGCTGACCAGTGGGTCGCAGCGGATCCTGCGGCCGGTACCACCGGCTCCAGGCGACGATGGGCAGCCGCGGGTCGAGATCTTCCACGACGTGCTGGCGCCGGCGATCCTCGCCTGGCGCCAGGCGCAGCGATCGGTGCGGCTTGAGCGCGAGCGCGCGGAGGCGATCGCCCGAGCGAACCGCGAGCGCCGCCAGGCGCGGACCTTCAGGGTGCTGACCGCGGTCGCGACCGTGCTGCTGATCGTGGCGGTGATCGCGGTCGTGCTCGCGCGCCAGGAGAGCAACCGCGCACACCGCGCCGAGCACCTCGCGATCGCCCGGCAGCTCGCCGCACAGGGCTTGGCGGACATCAACGGCGGCGTGCTGGCCCGCGGCGTGTTGCTCGGACTGGAGTCCTACAAGTACGCCAACACGGCCGCCTCACGGGCGACCCTGGTGCGCGCGATCCAGTCGACCGAGTCGATGACCGCCTACCTGAGCGGGCACACCGCCTACGTCTCGAGCGTCGCGTACAGCCCCGACGGCAGCGAGGTAGCTTCCGGCAGCGGCGACGGCTCGGTGCTGGTCCAGAATGTCGCAAGCGGCCGGACCGTGATGGCGCTGCGCGCAGGCCACGGGGCGGTTGCGGCGCTGGCGTTCGATCCCGCCGGCGGCCTGCTGGCCACGGGCAACGCCGACGGCACGGTCACGCTTTGGAGCCTCGCCGGACACGTGGCGCACCAGCTCAGCGCTACGGCGGGCGGCGTCGACGGCGTCGCGTTCAGCCCCGACGGCAGGCTGCTGGCCGCGCGCGGCACAACCACCCTGATCGTGTTCGACCTCTCCAGCGGGCGCGTGATGAGCCGGCTGAACGTCGGCAAATCGAGCGCGCCGAACGTGGCGTTCAACCCGGCGGGCACGCTGCTGGCCACCGCGGACGGACGCGACGTCCTGGTGTGGAGCCCGCGCACCGGTGCGCGGCGCCTGCTGGCCGGCCACAAGGCCGCGATCAACGGCGTCGCGTTCTCCCCGTCGGGGGCGGTGCTGGCGTCGGCGAGCGACGATCGCACGGTGATCGTCTGGAACCTCGCACGGGGCAAGCCGCTGATCACGCTCCGCGGCCACACCGACGCGGTCAACGCCGTTGCATTCAGCCCTGACGGGACGATGCTCGCCTCGGGCGGACAGGATCACGACGTGATCCTGTGGAGCGCCCGCAGCGGGATGCGGCTGGCGACGTTCCACGGCCATCCCGCGCCGGTCGAGAGCGTCGCGTTCAGCCCCTCAAGCGCGCAGCTGGCCTCGGGCGCCGACGACGGCCAGGTGATCATCTGGAAGGCCCGCGACGCGCTGCTCGAGCACTCGGCGTCGCTGCCGGCGCCCGCGGTCAGCGTCGCGTACAGCCCGACCGGCGCGCTCGCGGCTTCGGCCAACGGCGACGGCACGGTCACCATCTGGGACGTCAGAACCTGGCGAGCGCTCCACGTGCTACAGGCAAGCAGCACGCCCGCCGAGTCGGTTGCCTTCAGTCCCGACGGCCGCACGCTCGCCGCCGGCACGGGCGATCAGACGGTCGTCCTGTATGACGCGCAGACGGGCGCGCGGCTGCACGTCCTGCGCGGCCATGGCGACGTCGTCTACTCGGTCGCTTTCAGCCCCGACGGCACGACGCTCGCCTCGGGCAGCGCCGATACGACCGCGATCCTCTGGAATGCGCGCACGGGCGCGCGCGAGCGGACGCTGCGCGGCCACAAGGACTTCGTGTACAGCGTCGCGTTCAGCCCCGACGGCAGGACGCTCGCCACCGGCAGCGCCGACAAGTCGGTGATCCTGTGGGACGTCGCCAGCGGGCGGCTGCTGCGGCGGCTGACCGGCCACACCGCGGCGGTCGAGTCGGTGTCGTTCAGCCCGGACGGCCGCGCGGTCGCGTCGGCCAGCGATGACGGCTCGGTGATCCTCAACGACCCGCGCACGGGGCGGCAGCTCGGCGATCCGCTCAGCGGGGAGACCGGGTCGGTGCTGAGCGTCGCGTTCGGTCGCAACCCGAACGTCCTCGCCTCGGGTGGCACCGATCAGAGCGTGTTCGTATGGGACCTGCGCTCGCGGCTGGCCCAGGCGTTCGCCGGCCATACCGACTCGATCCAGAGCGTCGCGTTCAGCCCCGACGGCGCCTCGGTCGCGTCCGCCGGACTCGACCAGACCGTGCAGGTGGACGGCCCGGTCCAGCCGACGATCAGCCCCGCCGCCGTCGAGACGCGGCTGTGCGGGGTCATCAGGCAAAACCTGACGCGGGCCGAGTGGAACGAGTTCCTTCCCGGCCAGGCGTACGGGAAGATCTGTCCGGGATGGCCCTAGAGCGCTAGCATTTCACGAGTAAGAGGGCACCGGTAGAGCGAGAAGGGGGTTGGGTCATGGGTAAGAAGCGAGTCCCGATTGCGGTCCTCTCTACGTTTGCCGCCTTCGCCGGCTTCACCAGCTCGGCGCCGGCGGCCCTCCCGCCACCGGTGGTCGGCAAGACCTTCCAGGCCAGCCGCGTCAGCGGCACCGTTTACGTGACACAACCGCACGGGAGCAAGACGGCGCTCACCGGCAGCGAGGACGTCGCGGTCGGCTCGACCTTCGACGTGACCAAGGGCAGCGTGAAGCTGACCGCCTCGAACGGCAAGGGCGGCACCTACTCGGGGAGCTTCGGCGCCCAGGCCGGCGCTCCGTCACCGCAGGAGTTCAGGGCGCTGCAGAGCGCCACCGGAAGCACCACCACCGAGATCAAGCTGATCACCGCGCTCAGCTGCTCAAAGCAGGCATCGGACGTCTCCCAGCGCCACCGCCGCTACTACCGCGCGATCACGATCACAGCAGGCAAGGACTTCCTGGTGGTCGGCCTGTCGGTGAGTGCTTCATCCAAGACCGCGGTCGCTCACTACACGCTCGTCGACCAGTGCGACGGTACCCACATCAGCGACAACAGCGGCAAGGTGGCTGCGCGCGACAAGCAGGGCCAGACACAGCCGACGCTGAACCCGGGCGAGAGCGAGATCACCTACTGCGCCTCGGCCAGTGGTGGGCGCAGCTACTGCCTGTACCTGGACTCCCAACCGGACGTCTTCGTCTTCAGCTTCGGCCTGGGGCTCATCAACTACGGCCACGCCTCGCATTGGGAGCGCTGCTTCAAGACGCCGCAGGGCAAGAACGTCTGCCAGACCTTCGCGCTGAGTAGCTCGGGAGCGCTCCAGCACGGCTCGAGGACCTGTTCGCTCAACTACGGAGCGGGCAAGTTCCCGACGCGATGGCTGTTCAAGGGCCAGCAGATTGGCCCGACGGAGACCCTCGTCGCGACCCAGCCGTACGATCCGCAGGTTGCGTACGGCGTGCATTGCTACGGCCCATGAGGCCTAGCTGGTGATATAGAACGGCACCGGGGGCGAGTTCTTCTCGAAGTTGCCAGCGCTGTCGGTCAGCTCGCCGTAGATGACCGCGAGCACCTTCTGGTGATGCTTGAGCGCCGAGCGCATCCGGCTGACGTAGCCGTTCAGACTCAGCTCGAACTTGGACGACCCGGCTCGGCTGAGGTGGACGATCCGCGGCGGGATCCCGTCGAACAGCTGGATCGGTTGTGAATTTCCGATCGTGATCACGGCTTCCGCCGTCTGGTGACACGCTCGCGAGCACGTGACCTTGACCACGAGCCGCTTGACCTTGAGCGGGTGCTGGTGCGCCGGCACGATCGCCCTTACCTCACCGAGGTACGGCCCCGCTATCGCCAGCGAGTAGTACCCGAACGCGTCCATGTTGATGCTGCCGAAGCCCGAGGCCGGGTCGAAGCCGCGGGTCGCGGTGCAGCAGCCGAGCCCGTACACGTCGTTGCTGCCCCGCGTGACGTCGTGGAAGCTGGCCGCCCGCCACTGCGTCACGTACGCGATCGAATACACCTCACCGTTCGAACCGCCCATGGGCTCCTTGTTCTGCGCCTTCGCGACCTGGTCGATCATGGCGACGCCACCCGCAAACAGCGGCGCACCGGCACTCGTGCCGCCGACAGGTTGCCACCCGCCTGACCCGCAGCCGGGAGCGGTGCAGTACACGGCGTACCCTGGCACGGGGTCGGCGAGCAGGGCGATGTCGGGCACCACGCGGGCGTTGTGAGCCCGGCTGGGACTGATGAACAGCTTCTGCCACTTGGGTTCGACCCAGATCGCGCTGAGCCCACCCCCGCCCGCCGCCGGCGGCTGCGTCTGGTCGTTCCATACGACCTCGCTCCCGGGGACGATCTGGTTCTGCTTCGTGAGCTGGAAGTTCGTGCCGCCGACGGCGGTCACCCACCAGGATGACGCCGGGTATTGGACCGCCAGCCCGTGGAGGGGGTAGCCGCTCGGCTGCTGACAGCCGGCCGACCCGCTGTCCCCACTCGACGCAATCACGCTCGTGCCAGTCGAGGTGGCGCCCTCGAACAGGTACTGCGATTCCTCCAGACCCGCGACGCCCAGCTCCTGCTGCACGGCAGGGTCGCACGCTCCGCCCGAGATCGAGATCGCCGCCGGCGGGACGTGCGGCTTCTGGAACGGCGCGTCGATTGCGTTCAGGACACTCGCCGCGTCATCCCGGGTCTCGTACATGTCGATGCTGCGCAGGCCTGGAGCCGCGGCATCGACGATCTCCGCGTCAAGCGTCGGCTCCAACCCCGGCCGCGGCAGCTTCGAGATGCCGACCTTGAACTGCTGGACCGGCGGCAGCCGGAGGTGGAAGCAGCTCGCGAACGTAGCGAGGTCCGATGTCTTGACCGAGTCGACCTCGATCAACGCCACCCGCTGTCCGATCCCCGTCACGCCACCGTTCTGAACCGGAGTGAAGTCATACGCCCCCAGGTATTCATCGGGGGTGTATGCGCGGGTGGTCGGATCGCCCGCCACCTCTCCGGCCGAGCGGCCGCCGGCGCAGTAGCTCCCGTTCGACGTTCCCGTGTTGAAACGCTGAGACGACTGGGCGGACGTGGAGCCGCTGCGCAGCACCGCGTTTCCCGTGAAGACCGGCCGTGTGTCGAGCCCCACCACGCCGGTGAGCGCGCCTCGCAGCGCGGCCGGAATCGTGGGCACCATCGCCGGCGCCAGGAAGCGCCTGCCATCGCTTGAGCGGAACGCCCGGGCCGCCGTCCCGAACACGCGCTCGGCAAGCGCCAGCCGCATCGTCACCGACGCCATCGAGCCGGTCGAGTCGATCGCCACCGCTCGCACGCGGAGCCTGTGGAAGTAGTTCAAGACCCGATTCCGCTCGGCTTGACTTGCCCCGAATCGCTGGGCCAGCGCTCCCACGGTCTGGAACTGACCGAACTGCGGCGAGCCGCGCGTGGAGACCGCCAGCGCGAACTGCTGCATGCCCGCCGCATCCACCTTCAGAGGCAGCACCAGGGAGACCGTCTCAGATGGCGGGGCCGCGCCGAGCAGGCGGACGGTTGCGCCGGCCGCCTCGGGCCGCCCGCAAACGGCTAGCGACGCCAGCGCGAGCAGGCCAAGGCACCTGACCAAAACGCCCCGAGCAAGAACTGACTGCCCCACTGCGCGGGATCGTAGCGCCGCCGAGCACTCCAGTCGAGTCCTCGCCAGCGGGCCCTAGGCGCGCTACGATGTTGGGCCTTGGTAGAGCGCGAGGGGGGTTTGAGACTCATGCGTGACAGGCGTGCGATGGCGGTTGGAGCGATGACGACGGTGCTGGCGCTGGCCGGCTTCACGGGCTCGGCGCTGGCGACGGTCTCGCCACCGGTGGCGGGCAAGACCTTCGAGGCGACCCGCGTCAGCGGCACCGTGTACGTCACGCAGCCACACGGCAGCAAGACCACGCTGACCGGCACCGAGGACGTCGCCGTCGGGTCGATCTTCGACGTGACCAAGGGCAGCGTCCAGCTGACCGCGTCGAACGGCAAGGGTGGCACCTACTCGGGCACCTTCGGGGCCCAGAAGGGCGCCCCCTCACCGCAGCAGTTCCAGGCGCTCCAGAGCGCCACCGGTGGCGCCATCACCGAGATCAAGCTGATCACCGCGCTCGGCTGCACGACCAAGGCCGCCGACATCTCCCAGCGCCACCGCCGCTACTACCGCGCGATCACCGTTGCAGCCGGCCAGGGCTTCCTGGTGCTTGGTCTGTCGGCGAGCGCGAGCTCGAAGTCGGGCGTCTCGCACTACACGCTGGACGACGAGTGCAATGGCACGCACATCAGCGACAATGGCGGAAAGGTCCTCACGAAGACCAAGAACGGCCTGACCAACACGCTGATCCCGGGCAAGAGCGAGATCAGCAAGTGCGGCGCCGCCTCCGGCGGGCGCTCCTACTGCCTGTTCCTGATCTCCGACCCGTCTGCGATCACCTTCACATTCGGCCTGGGGCTGATCAACTACGCGCACGCGTCGCACTGGACGCTGTGCTTCACGGCACCGGGCTCCAAGAAGGTCTGCCAGAACGGACCGCTGGCGAAAGCCGCCGGCGGCACGTTCCAGGGTGGCGGCATGACCTGCACGATCAACTACGGTCCGGCGAGCTTCCCCGCGCGCTGGCTGTTCAAGAGCCGGCAGGTGGGTCCGTCGGAGACGTTTGTCGCGACGCAGCCGTACCGGCCGTTCCAGGCGCCGGGCACGAGCTGCACCGCGTACGGTGCGGCGTAGCCCAGCGTTAGCTCGTGAGGTACAGCGTCACCGCCGGCGAGTACTTCAAGAAGTTGCCCTTGCGGTCGGTGATCACGCCGTAGACGATCGCGAAGATCTTTTGATGGTGCTTGAGCGCCGCCCGCAGCTGGCTCTCTTCACCGCTTAGGTCCAGCGGGAACTTCGATGAGCCGCCGTGCGTGTGGTGGACGATCTTCGGCGGAATGCCGTCAAACACCTCGAACGGCTGCGACTTCCCGATCTGGATGACGGCCTCGGCCGACTGGTAGCACGCCTGGGAGCACGACGCGTACACGACCAGTTTGCCCGCCTTCACCGGGTGCTGCCCAGCGGGCACCCTCGCGCGCACCTCCCCCAGGTAGCTCGGCAGCAGCGACAGCGTGTAGGAGGCGAAGTTGTACATGTCGACGCTGCCGATCCCCGACGCCATGTCGAACCCCGGGCCGGCGCTGTAGCGGCTCAGCCCAGCGACCGCGTTACTGCCCTGGGTGATGTCGTGGAACGCCGCCGGGTATTTCGTTGTTCCGTATCGCCACTGCGGCGGGAACAGGTAGAAGTAGGCCTGCGGAAGGCCGACGTACTCCTTGCGCGGATGCCAGCCCCGGGCGATCTGATCGATCAGCGCGATCCCGCCGGCGAACAGCGGCGCCGACGCGCTGGTTCCGGCGACGGCCTGCCAGTGGACCGGCCCGCAGCCAGGCGCCGAGCAGTAGATCGCGTAGCCCGGCGTCGGGTCGGCGAGCAGCGCGACATCGGGCACCGCGCGGGAGTTGTTCGTGGCCGAGGTGCTGATCACACCCGTCTGGTAGGGCGGCTCGGTCCAGATCGCGCTCTCGCCGCCGCCGCCCGCGCGTGGCGGTGAGGACTGGTCGTTCCACACGACCTCGGAGCCGGGGACGATCTGGTTCTGAGGAGTCAGCTCGAAGTTCGTGCCGCCGACCGCCGTCACCCACCAAGAGGAGGCGGGATACTGGACGGCGAGCCGTGGCTGCGGGAAGCCGCTCGGTCGCTGGCAGCCGGCTGAGCCGCTGTCGCCGCTGGACGCGATCACGCTGGTGCCCGTGGCCGTCTCGCCCTCGAGCAGGAACTGCGACTCCTCCAGCCCCGACCGCCCCAGCGCCGCGCGAACGTTCGGATCGCAGGCGCCGCCGGAGATCGAGATCACCGACGGGACGTTGCGCGCGCTCTGAAGCGGCGCGCCGATCCCGTTCAGGACGCTCGCCGCGTCATCCCGGGTCTCATAGATGTCGATGCTCTTCAGTCCCGGCGCGGCCGAGTCGAGGATCTCAGCGTCGAGCGTGGTCTCCTCGCCGGGCGGCGGAAGCTTTGAGATTGCGACCTTGAACTGCCGGATCGTCGGCAGCCGCAGGTGGAAGCAGCTTGCGAACGTCGCGAGGTCGGAATGCTTGACCGAGTCGACCTCGATCAGCGCGGCCCGCTGGCCGCTGCCGTTGGCCCCGCCCCTGCGAAGCGGCCCGAAGTCATATGCGCTCAGGTACTCGTCTGGGGTGTACGCGCGTGTCGTGGGATCGCCCGCCACCTCGCCCGCCGAGCGACCGCCGGCGCAGTAGGTCGGGTTTGATTTTCCGGTGTTGGGGCGCGCCGATGACGCCGAGCTGCCCGCGCTGCGCTGCGCCAGCGTGCCGGTGAAAAACGGCCGCGTGTCGAGACCGAGCACGCCGGTGACAGCCCCGCTCAGCGCCTGCGGGACCGCCGGCTGCACGACCGGCGTGATGTACCGGGTGCCGTCGCGTGCGCGGAGCACCCGGACCGGTGCCGCGAACACCCGCTGCGCCAGCGACAGCGACATGCTCACCTGCGCCAGCGAGCCGGTGGTATCGATCCGGACCGAGCGAACCCCGAGCGAGCGGAAGTAGCCCAAGACGCGGTTGCGCTCGCCCTGACTCGCCCCGAACCGCTGCGCCAGCTCCGCCACCGTCTCGTACTGCCCGAACTGTGGCGAACGCGGGTTTGAGACCGCCAGGGCGAAGCGCTGCATCCCGGCCTGATCGACCTTCAGCGGCAGCACCAGCGACACCGTCTCCCCGGCAGCCCCAGCGGTGCCTGCCGTCAACGCAAGTGCGAGCAGCGCCGCCAAGACAGCGCCAAGCCACCTCCGGCAACCGCCCCACAAAAAACGGTACAGCCCCACTGGGCCGTGATGGTAGCGCCTACGCGGCCGCCGCGTGGGCCTTTATTTCCATCGCGGCCGCAAGCGCCTCCCGCAGCGTGCCGCAGCCGCCGGGCTCGAGCACGCGGGCCAGCCCGAACTTCGCCGCCTCCGCGAGCCGGCGGTCCGCGTGCGCCACCGACCGGAGCTCGCCCGTCAGCCCGAGCTCGCCAAAGCACGCCAGCGGACGCTCACCGCGCGTAAGCGCGGCGCGCTTGGCCGCGCTCGCCACCGCCAGTGCAACGGCGAGGTCTGAGCCCGGCTCGTCAACCCGGACGCCGCCCACCACGTTGACGAATACGTCGGCCGCGCCGAGGCCGATGCCGCCATGACGGCCGACCACCGCGAGCACCAGCGCGACGCGATTGCGGTCAAGCCCCGAGACCACACGTCGCGGCGGGACCAGCTCCGAAGCCGACACCAGCGCCTGCACCTCGACCAGCAGCGGCCGCGACCCCTCCATCGCGCAAAGCACGACGCTCCCCGCCGCTCGCGTCGCTTCGGCCACGAACCGCGCCGAGGCGTCCAGCACCTCGACCAGCCCGTGGTCGTGCATCTCGAAAACACCCGCCTCGTTGGTCGAACCGAAGCGGTTCTTGATCGCGCGGACCGTCCGGTACGTCCGCTCGCGCTCGCCCTCGAACTGGAGCACGCAGTCGACCAGGTGCTCGAGCACCCGCGGGCCGGCGAGCGCCCCTTCCTTGGTCACGTGGCCGACCAGCAGCACCGCGATCTCGAGCGCCTTGGCCACGCGCATGATCTCCCCCGCCACCTCGCGCACCTGCCCGACCGACCCCGCGGCGCCCGACAGCTCCGCGGAGTGGATCGTCTGGACGGAGTCGACCACGCACACTTCCGGCCGCTCGCGCTCGAGCGTCGCGAGCACGGTCTCGAGCGAGGTCTCCGCGATCACCGGGATCCGCAGCGCGGCGGCCTCGCGCAGCCGCTGCGCCCGCAGCCTGATCTGCGCCGCCGACTCCTCGGCCGAGACGTACAGCACCCGCCTGCCGGCGGCGACGAGATTCGCGAGTGCCATCGTGGTCAGGGTCGACTTGCCGATCCCGGGCGCGCCACCGATCAGGACCAGCGAGCCCGGCACGATCCCGCCGCCCAGCACGTTGTCGAGCTCGGCGATGCCGGTGCTCAGCCGCCGGCGCTCCTCGGCGGAAACCGACCCGAGCGCGACCGGCGTCGCGGCGCGCCCGACCGAGCGACGGCGCTCGGTCGGACCGGACTCGATCAGTGTGTTCCACTCGCCGCAGCCCGGGCAGCGGCCGGCCCACCGTGCGGTTTCGTGGCCGCAGGCGGAGCACACGTGGATCGAGGACGGGCGCGCCATCAGCGCCAGCCTACGCCCCCCGCCCGACGGCACCGCGGGCGCGCGCGCCCGACGGCACCGCGCGCCCGGAAAGCTCTACTCCGACTCGGACGGAGCGTCGGGCACCGACGGCTCCGAAGCGGACTCGCCGTCCTCGCCGTCCGACGAGCCGCCGCCGTCCGATGCACCGACCCCGACCGGCGTGGGCGCCGGCTTGGGCTCGATCACGGTCAGCTTGACCTCGCGCTCCTCGGAATCCTCCTTAGACGTCGGCTCGACCAGCACGGTCGACCCCTCCGGCGGGCTCGAGCGCAGCACGAAGTCCGCCAGCGGGTCCTCCACGTATCGCTGGATCGCGCGCCGCAGCGGCCGGGCGCCCATCGCGGGATCCCAACCCTTCTCGGCGAGCATGTCCTTGGCGTCGTCGGAGAGCTCGAGCTGGAGTGCGCGTTCCGCCATCGACTCGCGGATCCGCCGCAGCAGCAGGTCGACGATCTCCTTGATCTCGTCCCTGGTGAGCTTGTGGAAGACGATCACCTCGTCGATCCGGTTCAGGAACTCCGGCCGGAAGACCTTCTTGAGCTCGCCCATGATCCGGTTCTTCATGTCGTCATAGGTGAGCCCGGTCTCGTCGTCGGAGACCGCGAACCCGAGCGGCGTGTTGCGCGAGATCTCGGCTGCTCCGATGTTCGAGGTCATGATCACGATGCAGTGGCGGAAGTCGACCGTCCGCCCCTGGGCATCGGTCAGTCGGCCGTCCTCCAGGATCTGCAACAGGATGTTGAACACATCCGGGTGGGCCTTCTCGATCTCGTCGAGCAGCAGCACGCTGTAGGGCTTGCGCCTCACCGCCTCGGTCAGCTGGCCGCCCTCGTCGTAGCCGATGTAGCCGGGCGGCGAGCCGACCAGCCGCGAGACCGCGTGCTTCTCCATGTACTCGGACATGTCGATCCGGATCATCGTGTCCTCGTCGCCGAACAGGAACTCGGCGAGCGTCCGCGCCAGCTCGGTCTTGCCCACACCGGACGGCCCGAGGAAGATGAACGAGCCGGTCGGGCGCTTCGGATCCTTCAAACCGGCACGACTGCGCCGGATCGCCTTGGAGACGACCTCGATCGCCGGGTGCTGCCCGATCACCCGCTTGTGCAGCTCGTCCTCCATCCGCATCAGCTTCGCGGTCTCGGCCTCGGTCAGCTTGAACACCGGGATGCCGGTCCACATCGAGACGATGTCGGCGATCTCCTCCTCGCCGATCGCGGGGCGCTCGGTCGAATCGCCCGTCTCCCACTGCTCGGCGAGCTCGCGCTTCTTCTGCGTGAGGCGGCGCTCCTTGTCGCGAAGGTTCGCGGCCTTCTCGAACTCCTGCGCCTCGATCGCCTCCTCCTTGGCACGCCGCGTCTCCTCGATCTCGTCCTCGAGCTCGCGGTACACGGGCGGCGAGGTCATCGACTTGATCCGCATCCGAGACGCGGCCTCGTCGATCAGGTCGATCGCCTTGTCCGGCAGGAAGCGGTCGGAGATGTAGCGGTCGGCCAGATCGGCCGCCGCCTCGAGCGCCTCGTCGGTGATCGTCACCTTGTGGTGCTGCTCGTAGCGGTCGCGCAGCCCCTTGAGGATCTGCACGGTCTCCTCGGTGCTCGGCTGGTCGACCGTGATCTTCTGGAAGCGCCGCTCAAGAGCGCTGTCGCGCTCCAGGTACTTGCGGTACTCCTCGAGCGTGGTCGCGCCGATCGTCTGCAACTCACCGCGCGCCAGCGCCGGCTTGAGGATCGAGGCCGCGTCGATCGCGCCCTCGGCCGCGCCCGCGCCGACGAGGTTGTGGAGCTCGTCGATGAACAGGATGATGTCGCCGCGCTGGGTGATCTCCTTCATCACCTTCTTGAGGCGCTCCTCGAACTCGCCGCGGTACTTCGAGCCCGCGACCAGGGCGGCCAGATCGAGCGTGTAGATCTGCTTGCCCTTCAGCAGCTCGGGCACGTCCGCGTTGGTGATGCGCTGGGCCAGGCCCTCGACGACGGCGGTCTTGCCGACGCCCGGCTCGCCGACCAGCACCGGGTTGTTCTTGGTCCGGCGCGAGAGGATCTGCATGATCCGCTCGATCTCGACCTCGCGGCCGACGACCGGGTCGAGCTTGCCCTCGGCTGCGAGCTTCGTCAGGTTGCGACCGAACTGGTCGAGCAGCTTGGAGGACTTCTTGCCCTCGCCCTGCGCAGCCGGCGCGCCCGCGCCGGCGCCCGAGCCGCGCTGACGGCTGCCGGGACCGGACAGCATCCGGATCACCTCGTTGCGGATCTTCTCGGAGTCCGCGTCGAAGTCGAGCAGGATGCGGGCGGCGACGCCCTCGTTCTCGCGCACCAGGCCCAGCAGGATGTGCTCGGTACCGATGTAGTTGTGGCCGAGGCTCAGCGCCTCACGGAGCGCCAGCTCCAGGACCTTCTTGGCCCGCGGCGTGAATGGGATCTGGCCGGAGGTGACCTCCTCGCCGGAGCCCACGATCCGAACGACCTGCGCGCGCACGCGCTCGACCGTGATGTCGAGCGACTCGAGCACCCGCGCGGCGAGGCCTTCCTCTTCGCGCAGGAGGCCGAGCAGGATGTGCTCGGTGCCGATGTAGTTGTGCTTGAGCGTCCGCGCCTCCTCCTGCGCCAAGACGACCACCTGGCGGGCTCGCTCTGTAAATCGCTCGAACATTCGCGTCTTCTCTTCGGTCGGGCGGTGTGACTAGGAGTGTAGGTCGGTCGATTTGCTTTCCGGATCACGCGCCGACGCCACCGGCGGCCTCGGGGACGCCAAAGGGTCCGTCTCTACCCACGTATTCGACCGCTGGGCCGCATTTGATGAGCGAAAACGGTTCCGTTGCTTGGGCATAGGCCAGTCTACCAACCGCTCTGACGGCGGTCGGGGCCTTCGATTCCCGCGTAAAGCGCGGTTCACACGCTCGCAACAGTCGCTGCGTGGAGAACGAACCACTGATGTGTGAGCAGCGTCACATTCTTTCTGGGCGGAGGCGCGCCCCGCGGCGCCCCCGCTCGCCGCCCGCCCCCGCCCGAGAAACGTCGCACAATCCCTCTCGGCCGAACGAGAAACGCGGAAAACTCAGGCACAGCCGGAGAAATGTCGCTCGCAAGCCCGCCGCCTCGACGTTTGCGACGTTTCTCGGATCCCGAAAACAAGGCGCAGTCGACCGTCGCGAGCGGCAACGACCGAGTGGCAAGACCGAGCCTCGCCAGCCTCGCCAGCCTCGCCAGCCTCGCCGTCCGCGCCGTCCGCGCGGCCTAATCCCGCATCGCGGGAAACAGCAGCACTTCCCGGATCGAACGGCGTCCGGTCAGAACCATCACCAGCCGGTCGATCCCGACCCCGATCCCGCCGGTCGGCGGCATCCCCAGCTCCAGCGCCTGCACGAACGCCTCGTCGACCGGCTGTCCCGCCGCCGCGAACCGGGCGCGCTGCTCGTCGGGGTCGTTGAGCTCGGTGAACGCGTTGGCGATCTCCATTCCACCCACGTACGCCTCGAAGCGCTCGACCAGCCCCGGCTCGGAACGGTGGCGCTTGGCGAAAGGCGACATCTCGACCGGGTAGTCGAACAGGATCGTCGGCTCGACCAGCGTCGGCTCGACGTGCTTTGAGACGAGCTCGTCGACGAGCTCCGGCCAGCTCTGCTCGGCCGGCAGCTCGAGCCCCCTGGCGCGCATCTCGCTCGCCAGCTCGCCGGGCGCGCGCAGCGCCATGACCTCGATCCCCGTGCGCGACGAGATCGCCTCGACCAGCTTCTCGCGCCGCCAGGCCCCCTGCAGGCCGACGGCCGCCATCAGCCGCTCGAACCGGTCCGCCACCGCCAGGTAGTCCGCGTACGCCTCGTACCACTCGAGCATCGTGAACTCGGGGTTGTGCTTGGGTGAGAGGCCCTCGTTGCGGAAGTCCTTGCCGAGCTCGTACACGCGCTCCAGCCCGCCCACGATCAGCCGCTTCAGGTAGAGCTCGGTGGCGATCCGCAGATAGAAGTCGCGATCCAGCGCGTTGAAGTGGGTCGTGAACGGTCGCGCCAGCGCGCCCCCGTAGAGGGGCTGGAGCACCGGTGTCTCGACCTCGACGAACCCCTCACCATCGAGAAACCGCCGCACCGTCGCGATCACGTGCGCCCGCGTGATGAACAGCTCGCGAACCTCCTCGTTGGCGATCAGGTCGAGCTCTCGGTGGCGCAAGCGCGTCTCCACGTCCTGCAGGCCGTGATGCTTCTCGGGCGGCGGCCGCAGCGACTTGGCGAGCACGGTGAACGCCATCACGCGCAGCGTCAGCTCGCCGCGGCGCGACGCGAACGCGATCCCGTCGACGCCGATCAGGTCGCCGAGATCGAGCTCGAGCAGCCTCTCCAGCCCCTCCGGCTCCAGCTCGTCGACGCGCGCCTGCAGCTGGATCCGGCCGGAGCGGTCGACGAGGTCGAGGAACGCCATCTTGCCCTGGCCGCGGCGCGCGGCCAGGCGCCCGGCGACGCGGTGCGCGATGTCGGTCTCGGCGCCCGGCTCGAGTCCCCGGTGCGCCTTGCGAACCGCCGCGACCGGTTCGACGTCCTCGAAGGAGTGTGGGAACGGATCAACGCCGGCCGCCCGGAGCGCATCAAGCTTCCGGCGCCGAGCGGCAAGCAGTTCGTCGGCCACGACGGGCCGAGACCCTACTTCGCTACGTCGATCTTCGTGATCTTCAGCTTCCGCTCGCCGCGCGGGGTCGAGAACACGACCTCCTCGCCGCGCTTGCGGCCGAGCAGCGCCTTGCCGATCGGCGACTCGTTGGAGAGCTTCATCTCACCCGGCTGCGCCTCGGCGGAACCGACGATCGTGTACTTGTTGGACTTCCCGGACTCGTCCTTGACGTGGACGATCGAGCCGACCCGTACTAGGTCCGTGCCGAGGTCGGTGGAGTCGATCACGGTCGCGGAGCGCAGCTTGTCCTCGAGCAGCGCGATCCGCGCCTCGAGCATCGCCTGCTCGTTCTTGGCGTCGTCGTACTCGGCGTTCTCGGAGATGTCTCCGAACTCGCGCGCCTCCTTGATGCGCGCGGCAACTTCCCGGCGGCGGGTGGTGGTCAGCAGCTCGAGCTCCGCCTTGAGGTTGGCGAGTCCTTCAGGGGTGAGGAGTACGTCCTTCGGCATGGCGTTTGAGTAAGGCTTCCTTGTGGCTGTCTGGACGAGAAAAAACCCGCCGGCTGGGCGGGAATTTGATGCATCCGGTTGCGGGGGCGGATGAGTATAGCCGCGTCGGTGGCGGCGATCGCGTTGCCGATCACTTCACGTTCGGCCAGACGTCCAGCCACACCCGGTGCCACTTGGAATCGAAGTAGCCGCGGGTGTCGCGGTCCGGCGTCCGCTGCGGCAACCCGCTCAGTGACATCCACGCGCGGGGATGGACGATCCTGCCGCTTGCCAGCTCGACCGCCCGAGCCGGACCGGCCGCATGGAACACGTTGTCGACGTTGCACTTGATCTCGGGGCCGCCGAGCGGATCGCGCGAGAGCTTGCCGCCCGGCAGCACGTAACGGCCCGAGACGACCGTCTCGGTCCGCCCGTGGCCGTTCAAGATCTTCACCAGTGCGGCCCCGATGATGTTCCCCGACTGCGCGGAGGCGGATTCGGAGTCATCGGAGTGTCCGCATCCGAAGCGATCGGTGCCCGACGGGTTCGGGTTCTGCGTGGACGGGATCCCAACCGCGTTGCCGGCCGGGAAGATGTAGCCGATCATGTCCTCGGCGAGCCCGTCGATGAACCGGAACGGGGCCTGCATGTGGGGAATCAGCCAGGGTGAGAGCGGCTGTGAGGGGTCTGGCATGTCCTGCGGGCCCTGGAAGCCGCGCAGGAACGTGAACGGGAACACCTCGCCCGGCACCGACAGGAACTCCCCGCTGCCGATCTGGAACGCGGCCACCTGTGACTTGACCGACTGGCCGCTGGTCGAGCCATCGGGTAGCACCGGAAACTGGGTGGTGCAGTTGCTGTTGTAGCCCGGCCGCTGCGCGAACACGCCGCCGGTCGCCGCGGCCGCGAACAGGACGTTCTGGAGCGGCACGCAGATGTCCGCCCGCGTCCCCCAGATCGTGTTGCTCGTCGACCAGTGGTAGGCGCCGGACTTCAGCGCGCTGATCACGGGCGCCGCCATGTCCTGGCCCCATGCCCTCGTCTCGCCGTCGTAGCCGAGCGCCACGTGCAGCTTGCCGGCGGCGTCAGTGCCGCTGCCCACCTTGAACAGCGTCCGGCAGCCGGCTGGATGCGACGCGTCGACGAACTGCTGCGGCGTGCGCGAGATCGCCTGTGAGTACACCTCGGGGCTCTCGACCGACCCGACCGAGCCGGCCATCTCGATCCCGACGCCGCCCAGCGCGTGCTCGAGCGAGGCACGGAAGAAGTGGATCCAGTCCGAGGAGACCCACAGGTTCTGGGCGTCGAGCATCGGCGTGCCGCCGTTGAAGCCGAGCGTCTCGGCGTGCTGGCTGACGCTGACGAGCGTCGCAATCGTGTGGGGGTGCTCGCCCGTCGACACCGCCTGGAGCACCGGCATGTGCTGGTCGTCGACGAACGGGTAGGAGGACCAGCACTGGCGAAGGTTCGAGGGCTCGAGCACCTCCGTGTACCGGATCTTCGCCGGGCGCATCGCCCGGTAGGCCTGCTCGATCGCCAGCGCGCTCTGGCGCACCAGGTACGCCACCCAATAGTTGTTGACCCCCGAGGTGGCCGGCGTCACGCCGCCGAGGCCGAGGCTGTCGGGCGCCGACTCGTCGTGGGTCGCGGAGATGAAGATCCCGTCGAGCTTGTAGCCGTCGGCCGCGACCCGGCTGCGGATCCGCTGCTGGTAGACGTTGAACAGCCCCTCCTGGTCGACGACCTCGACCGCGATCGTCCGCTTCCCGTTGGAGACCACGAGCGCCCGGGCGCCGACCGGGTCCGCGACCTTGTCAAAGTACCGCGGCGTGTTACCCCCGCCGCCGAGCAGGTTGCCGTCCCAGCGGCCGTCGCCGTTGCAGTCGGCGTATGGCTCGCCGGCGTCGTAGTGGCCGTTGTGGTTGGAGTCCATGTAGGGCTCGACGAACGCGAACTGCCGCGGGCCGTTGAACGCGCTGGTGGGGTCGCAGTTGGCGGGGTCGCCGCCCGGCGCGTGGCCCCGAAGCGGCGGCGAGAAGTCGCTCACGGCGGCGCCGGCCCGGAACAGCGCCGCGTGGCCGTGCACGTATGGCCCGTGATAGCCGCCGGCGGGCGTCAGCAGCGCAGCGAGCGCGACCAGAGCCTTACCGGAGACCATCGCCCTCGGTCTCCCCGCTTACGACACACCAAAACACGGGGCGTCAGGCTACTACTGCACCGCAGCCGGCGTCGCGGTTGCGAACAGAGCTCGCGCCGCCGCGGTGCTCGGCGCCCGCTGCAGCTCGTCCAGCAGCGCGCGCCGGCCGCCGCAGCGCTCGAGGTACCAGGGGTAGAACTTCCGCAGATAGCGGGCCGCGCGCTCCTCCCCCAGGTGCTCCCGCGCCCGCTCGATCACCCAATCGAGCTCGCCCAGGACCTGCTCAGGGGTGGGCTGAGATTCGCTGCCCGATAGCAGCTGCGCGAACAGCCAGGGGTTCCCGAGCGACCCGCGTGCGAGCAGCACCCCCGCGGCACCGGTCCGCTCGAACGCGGCCCGCGCCCGCTCGGCGCTGTGCAGGCCACCCGAGATCAGGACCGGCACCGGCAGCTCGTCGACGAGGGTCCGCGCCAGCTCGTAGTCGGGTGCCCCGGTATGACGCTGGGAGGCGTGCCGAGGATGGATGCACAGCCCGGCGACCGCGCCGTCGAGCGCCAGCCGCCGTGCCACCTCGACGCCGTGCCGGTCCCCGGGACGCTGGCCACTGCGCAGCTTCACGGTGACCGGCAGCCCGCTGCCTCGCGCGGCCGCCTTCGCGAGCGCCACCGCGCGCGCGGGATCCTCCAGCAGCGCGGCACCCGCGCCGGTCTTGCACACCTTCGGAACCGGGCAGCCCATGTTGATGTCGATCAGGTCGGCGCCCGCGGCGGCCACCCGCTCGGCCGCGGAGGCCATCACCTCCGGATCGTGGCCGAACAGCTGCACGGACACCGGATGCTCCTCGGGGTGGATCCGCAGCAGCTCGCGGCAGGTCCGCTCGTTGCGGTAATGGACCGCGAAGCTCGAGACCATCTCCGACACCACCAGCCCCGCGCCGTAGCGCTTGGCCTGGAGCCGTACGAACCAGTTCCCGATCCCGGCAAGCGGCGCCAGCACGACCCGGTTGGGGATGCGCACGCCGCCGAGCGTCCACGTGTCGGTCAGCGATCTGGTCAAGGTGCATCCATGGTACGAATCAAGGCGTGGATGTCGGCGCGCTGATCAGGCCCTGGATCGAGATCCTGCGCGACCAGGTGGAGGGACTCGAGCTGTTCGACGTCCACACCCACCTGGGGCAGAACGACCCGGACGGGATGCGCCAAACGCCCGAGGAGCTGTTGCACGGCCTCGAGCTCGCGCATGCCCGCGGCTGCTTCGTGTTCCCGATGCACGAGCCGGAGGGCTACCGCGCCGCCAATGACATGGTCCTCGAGGCCGCCGCGCGGTCGGACGGCCTGCTCATCCCGTTCTGCCGCGTCAACCCGCATGCCGACGCGCTCGCGGAGGCGAGGCGCTGCTTCGATCGCGGTGCCCGCGGGCTCAAGCTGCACCCACGCGCGGAGCAGTTCACGATGGACCATCCGGTCGCGCGCGAGCTGGTGGCGCTCGCGCACGAGCGGGGGCTGCCGGTGCTGATCCATGCGGGCCGCGGGATTCCTGCGCTCGGGCTTCACACGGTCGAGCTTGCAGCGGAGTTTCCGGATGCGCGGCTGATCCTCGCCCATGCCGGCATCTGCGATCTGTCGTGGATCTGGCGGGTCGCCCCCGATCACCCGAACCTGCTGTTCGACAGCGCCTGGTGGATGCCCGCCGACCTGCTGACGCTGTTTTCGCTCGTGCCGCCGGGACAGATCCTGTTCGCGAGCGACGCGCCGTACGGGGCGACGGCGCTGTCGGGCGCGTTCATGATGCGCACCGCGATGCAGGCGGGCCTCTCGCCCGCCCAGGTCCGGTCCGTCGCCTCCGAGCAGGCGCTGCGGATCGCGGCTGGGGAGCCGCTCGAGCCGTGCGGCCCCGCGGTCGGCGAGCGCGAGCGGGCACCGCACACGCTGCTCGACCGCGTCTCGGAGTTCCTGCTGGTGGCGACGATCGCGACGATGCGCGGCGTCGACGCGACCGAGATGCTGGCGCTGGCCCGGCTCGCGTGCGACGTCCCGGACGAGGTCGACGATGCGCCGGTGTTCGCGGCGATCCGCGGGCTGATCGACGCCTACGAGGAGTGGTCGGCCGCCGAACCCGACAACCGCCGCCGGATCGGGCCGCTGATCCTCGCGATCACCGCCGCCCGCACACCGGACGTGCCGGTCCCGTCGGTCGCCACTGCGGCGTGAGGATCGTGTTCAGGCGCGGGCGGCCGCAGATGCGCAGACCGCTGCCCAGAGCCTGAGGTCTGCGGGGGTGTGAGTGGGCAGGGCGACTCGGCCTGTACGCAGCCTCTGAAGCAGCGCCACCGTGATCTGGGGATCCAGCGCGCCCGCCGGCTGAGCCTGCGGCCGGGCGGGATGTCGACGTGGGCAGCCCTGGTTTAGGACGGTGACCGACTCGGCCACGATCCGGCGCGTCTCGGTACTCCAGGACTCAAATCCGCGGCGGTAGGAAGCAGCTGCGCCGAGGTTCAGCGTGAAGACGAGCGCAGCCAGGGCAACGCCGATCGCCGCGAGGCGGGGCCTGACCACGGGTGGCAGGAGCGCCAGGACCAAAAGCATCGCCACCACTTGGACGTAGCGGTTGTAGTCCCGCAGATCGCCTTTCACCAAGCCGGCGCGGGACCAGGTCGTGAGCGCCACCATCGCCGCCAGCGCGAGCAGCCCGGCGACGAGGGCCAGCACCTGGGTCGAGTTCAGCCGCCGGTGGACAAGCCCTCCGCCGACCACGCCGAGGACGGCCGCGGCGGCGACGCTCGCGAGCGCCACCGCGAGCGGCGAGGTGAACGGGCGCGCTGCGCCAATCGCGTTGCCGCCGCCGGTCAGCCCGACGAAGCCCGACAGGACCAGCCGTCCCGCGAACGCAGCGGCATCCGCGGCCGAGCCGGGCGGGAAGCGCGGGCCGGCGTTGGCCGGCAACAGCGACCACACGGCCGTCGCCACCTCGACGGCTACGAGCGGGACCAACAAGCTCGCCCGGCGCCACCTCCAGCCGGCGAACACGAGCGGGACAAGCCCGATCAGCAAGGCCTGGGCGCTGTCCCATCCAGCCGCGATCAGCAGCAGCCCGGCAGCGGCCAGGGCCCCCTTCCAGCTCGCGCTCGAGCTCACCGTCACCAGCGCGGCCAGCAGCGCGAAGCAGCCCGCGAAATTCCACGAGAGCTGCACTTCGAAGACCATGCTCTGCGACCCGGCGCCGAAGTACGTCACCAGAATGCCGGCCGCGAGCGCCAGGATCGTCGGCACGCCGAGCTCGCGCAATAGCAGGCTTACGGCCAGGGTCAGGCCGACCAGGCTCGCGCAGAAGACCGCGAACACGAACGCATGCCCGGTCAGGCCGAACCAGTTCACTTGGATGCGGTACACGAAGTAGGGGAAGAACCACAGGTGACCGTTGAAGCTCGCAAACGCGGCCGAGAGCGGACTGCCCCCCGTGGCGACGCGATTGATCATCGACCACTCGTCGTAGAAGAAGTACGTGTGGCCATAGGTGGCCGCCACGGGGATCACGGCGAGCAGCGCAACGAGTACGAACAGCACCGGCCCGAGCGGCCGCGGGATTGGGATCGCCAACCGAGATCGCGAGCGTCGCGCCACGCTCGCGCCTTCCGCCCCGTCCCCCGTCAGTCCATATTGCGATGCCAAATCAAGCGCAGCCCGATCAGCGTCAGCAGGTCGTCGATCTCGTCGATCGTCTCGCGCACGAACGGCACCAATGCGTGCGCGAGGCCCCCGGTCGCGATCACCGTCGTCCGTGTGCCCAGCTCGTCGCGCAGCCGCCGCACGATCCCGTCGACCTGGCCCGCGAATCCGTACACGATGCCGCTGCGGATCGCGTCGACGGTCGACTTGCCGATCAGTGAGCGTGGCGGCGCCAGCTCGATTTTCGGCAGCTTCGCAGCCCGTTCGTACAGCGCGTCGATCGAGATCTCGGCGCCCGGCGTGATGATGCCGCCCAGGTACTCACCTGCGCTCGACACCACGTCGTAGGTGATCGCGGTCCCGAAGTCGACGACCACGCACGCGTCCTTGACGCGTTCATAGGCGGCGACCGCGTTGACCAGCCGGTCGGCGCCGACCTCGTGCGGGTTGTCCATCCGGATCGCCATCCCCGTCTTGATCGCGGGGCCGACGACGAGCATCTCGTGGCCCAGGTAGCGCTTCGCCATCTCCGTCCACTGCTCCGACAGCTGTGGCACGGTCGATGAGACGATCGACGCCTCCACGTCGCCGAGCGACATGCCGCGCAGGGCCAGGAGGTTCGAGAGGGCCGCTCCGAGCTCATCGCCGGTCGACTCCCTGACGGTCGCGAACCGCCAGTGCTCGGATAGCTCCTCGCGGCCGTCGGCGAACACGCCGAAGTGCGTCTGGGTGTTGCCAACATCGACGACGAGCAGCATCGCTTGCGCCCGGAACCCTATCCTCCGCATCGATCGATGCGACTGACCCTGTACATCGTCCATGGCTCGCATCCGTGCGCCGCGGTGGCGAAAGCGCTCGATCTGAAGGGCCTGGAGTATCGAGTGGTCGAATGGCCACCACCGTTGCAGGCACCGCTCCAGAAGCTGATCTTCGGTCCCCGCACGGTGCCGGGCCTGAAGATCGGCGACGAGAAGATCTCCGGCTCACGGCCGATCATGCACCGGCTCGACGAGCTCGCGCCCTCACCGGCCCTGTACCCGCTGGACCCCGAGCGGCGGGCCGCGGTCGAGGAGGCAGACCGCTGGGGGGACGAGGTCTTCCAGCCCGTCGCGCGCGAGCTGATCTGGGCGGGAATGGTCGCGGCGCCCGGCGCGATGGTGAGCTATGCCGAGCACTCGCGGCTGCCGATGCCGCCGCCCGCGATCAGAGCGAGCGCGCCGCTGATCGCGCGGCTCAGCGCGCGCCTGAACCGCACCAACGGCGCCGTCGCGAGCCGCGACCTGGCGGCGCTGCCCGCCCAGCTCGACAAGATCGACGGCTGGATCGCCGCCGGCGTGATCGGCGATACGGCCGCCCCGAACGCCGCCGACCTGCAGCTCGGATCGACCGTGCGGCTGCTGCTGACGGTCGGCAACGCGCGTACGCTGATCAAAGGGCGGCCCTGCGAGCGGCACGCGCGCGAGCTATTCGCGCAGATGGACGGCGAGCTGCCGCCCGGAACGCTCGCTACAGCAGCGGCTTCGACGCAAGCTTGACGCGCTGGCCGGCGCCGAGCCGGCTGAGCGCAACCGCCAGGCGCGTGCCGTCCGGCAGCGTCAGCTCGGGGTCGAGCTCGAGCAACGGCACCAGCACGAACCGGCGCTCGGTGACCGACGGGTGCGGCAGCGTGAGCCGCTCAGAGGCGTAGGTGACCTGGTCGAGCAGCAGCAGGTCCACGTCGATCACACGCGGCCCGTGCCGCACGGCGCCCCGCGCTCGTCCGAGCTCCCGTTCCACCGCCTTGCAGGCGTCAAGCAGCCGCTCGGGCGTGAGCTCGGTCTCGATCCGGACGCAGGCGTTGAGGAAGTCCCGTTGGTCTGGGACGAGCCCGACCGGCTCGGTCTCGTACACGCTCGACGAGGCGAGCACGTCGACCCCGTGCCGCGGCAGCCGCTGGATGGCGCGGTTCATGTGCGCGAGACGATCGCCGATGTTCGAGCCAAGGCCGAGATACCCCGGCTGGGCCCGCGCGCTCACTCCGCCTCTCGCCACACCTCGACCGACACCTCGCTCACCGGCAGATGCAGCGGCGGCTCGGGCTTGGCGGCCTTAACCCACACCGCCTGAGCGTCGTACTGCTCGATCAGGCGGTCGGCGACCGCCGTGCACAACCGCTCGAGCGTCTTGTAGGAGCGTTGCTGTGCGACCAGGTTGGCGGTGTCGCACACGTCTGCGTAATCGACGGTGTCCTCGAGCCGGTCGGTGACGGTCGCGTCCGTGTCGCCGACGTCGAGTCGGATGTCGACCAGCAGCCGCTGTCCGACCTCACGCTCGGCCTCGGTCACGCCGACGTGCGTGAACAGCGACAGGCCGCTGATCTCGATCGTGACCTCCGGCTCCGGGTGCTCCTGCGGGCGCTCTTCGTCGTCTACGTCGTCGAACTCGTCGGCGTCGTCGGCCACGGTTTGACCGTAGCAGCAGCAACCTCGAGGGCGTCGAGAACCGGCGCGACGTCGTGCACACGGAATACCCGCGCGCCCCGCTCGTAGGCCAGTACGTTGGTGGCGATCGTGCCCGGCAGCCGCGCGGCCGGTTCCTCCTGCCCGGTGATCCGCCCGAGGAACGACTTGCGCGAGGTTCCGATCACGATCGGCCTGCCGATCGCCACCAGCTCGGGCAGCCGTCGCAGCAGCTCGAGGTTGTGCTGGACGGTCTTACCGAATCCGACCCCCGGGTCGAGCATGATCCGCTGCTCGTCGATTCCGCGCTTGACCGCGAAGCTCAGCCGCTCCTCTAGGAACGCCTTCACATCGTCGACCACGTCCTCGTAGCGCGGGTCCGTCTGCATCGTGCGCGGCGCGCCCAGCATGTGCATCAGGCAGCAGTCGGCGCCGGTGTCGGCGATCACGTCGGCCATCCCCGGATCCCCGCGCAGCGCGGTCACGTCGTTGACGAGTGTCGCGCCGGCGCTCAGCGCCTTGCCCGCAACCAGGGCCTTGGAGGTGTCGATTGAGATCTGCGCCCGCGCGCCACGGTCTCGCAATCCTTCGATCACGGGCAGCACGCGGCGCAGCTCGGTGTCATAGTCGACCGGCAGAGCGCCGGGGCGGGTCGATTCACCGCCGATGTCGAGGATCGCGGCGCCCTCGGATTCGAGTTGCAGGCTGTGCTCGATCGCCCTGTCCGGATCGAGGAAGAGCCCGCCATCCGAGAATGAGTCCGGCGTGACGTTCACGACTCCCATCACGCGGAAGTCATTCATCTGGCCAGCGCCCGTGCTGGTCGAAGTAGCGCCGGGCCTCCTCCTCCCGTTCGCGGTCGCGGTTGCTCTCGACGCTCATTCGGAACATCCAGTTGACCATCCACACGATCAAGGCCACGATCAGGAGGCCCACACCCGCGCCCGCGGCTGGCTTCTCGCCACGGCCGATCACGATCAGCACAACGCCCGCAACCCCGATCGCGAGCGGCAGCCATATTCTCGTCAGCGACATCATGCTGGGCCCCGCACGTTACCTGGCGGACTTCGCACGATTTCTCGCAGTTCGCGGTCAGCAGGAGCGCCACGACGCGCAGGCGCTGGCCGAGCTCGAGTCGCGCGCGCTCGGTCTCCCGGAGGGCCTCGAGCTGGAGTGGCTGGGCGTCTCTGGCTACCGGATGAGCTTCGAAGGACACACGCTGTTCATCGACCCCTACGTGTCGCGCGTGCCGCTCGCCGCGCTCGTGCGGCGCGAGCCGGCGACTCCGGATGCTGCACTGATCGACCGGTTCATCGGGCGGCCGCCCGGCGAGGTCGTCGGCGTGCTCGTCGGCCACACACATTTCGACCATGCCGTCGACGCGCCGGCGATCGCGGCGCGATTCGGCTGCCGGGCCTACGGGTCCCGTTCGCTGGTGCGGTTGATGGCGCTGCACGGGCTCGCCGAGCATGCGGTCGAGGTGCAGGCGTATGAGCGCTACGAGCTCGGGCCGTTCACCGTCAGCTTCGTCCCCAGCCTGCATTCGAAGCTGATCCTCGGGCTCGCCGTGCCGTTCGACGGCGAGCTGACATGCGATCACCTCGAGGGACTGAACCCGGGCGCGTACAAGTGCGGCCAGGTATGGGGCATCCACCTCGAGGTGGCGGGGGTCAGCTTCTACCACCAGGGCAGCGCCAACCTGCTCGACGACGCGATCCGACAGCGCGGCGTCGACTACTTCCTGAGCGGCGTCGCCGGCCGCGGCTTCACGAAGGACTTCTGGCCCCGGATCCTCCGCGCGCTCGAGCCCCGCGTCGTCGTCCCCACCCACTACGACGACTTCTTCCGGGCTCTGGACGAGCCGATGGGGTTCACAACGAATGTGAACCTGGCGCGGGTGCCGGAGGAGGTGGCTGCGGTCAGCCGTGACGTCGAGGTCGCGGCGCTGCCGCTGCTGGGGTAGCGCCGAAGTCGCGGGGCGCGCGGGGTGCCGCGGCGTCGACGCCGCGCCACCCCGCCCCGCTTACGCGTCAGCCAACTTGGACGCTGCGGCGCCCGACCACATGCCCGTTCTCACGCAGGACGAGCGTGTAGCGCCCCGCGGTGATCCGCCGGCTGGGGGCCAACATCCCCTCGGCGCGGGTGCGGCCGACTGCCACCTCGCCGCTCGCGTACACCTTCCCGGCGCGCGTCAGCGTCGCGTGCGCGGCGTTGCCGACGATCGAGAAGTGGACGGGTCCTGAGACCAGCCTGCCCGTGCACTTGGTCACGGTCTCCTTCTTGCGCTTGCCGCCGACCGTCACGGTCTTGGTCGTGGTCGTGCAGGTGACAAGCTCGACCTTGCCGTTCTGCCCTGCAGGGCCCCGGGCACCACGCGGACCGACCGCGCCAGTCGTCACCTGCGAGGTCGGCCGCCCGTCGACGATGTTGCCGTACACGCTGTTGTTGGCCCCGACCGAGACGACCGAGCCGCCCGCGAGCGCGGCGAGGCCGTACGTGTTGGCGGTGACCACGTCGTTGACGATCTGGTTGGTCGCCGTCGAGCCGGCCGAGAGCACGCCGATGCCCGTGTTGCTTGAGACCGAGCTGTTGGCGGTCGTGATCGTCGTCGCTCCTGACTTGCTCGTGCCCGAGAGGTTGACGCCGCACTGACTCGCGTAGTTCGGCGAGGAGGATTGCAGGCCGAACGTGGCCGCGGTCACGCCGCAGCCGTTGCCGTCGATGTAATCGTTGTCGAGCACCACGCGGCCGCCGATGCCGCCGGCCGGTGCGTCGAGCACGCCGTTGCCGGTGTTGTCGTGGATGCTCGAGTTGGTCACGATCAGCGTCGCGTTGTTCGTCGGCGCGAAATCGATACCGTTCTGCGAGAACCCGAAGATCTCGGAATCCTCGAGCGTCACCCTGCCCGCGGATGTGACCTCCAGGCCGTTGATGCCGGCGGGACTGACATCAAAAGGTGACCCCGAGAACTCGAGACCCCTCAGCGTCACGTGGTCGCCTGCGCCCGCTGCGACGATGATCCCGTTGGTGCCGTTGACCAGGACGCCGGCGGTTACGCCGGTCGCCGAGATCGTGAGCGACCTGGTGATGGTGAGCGCGCCGAAGCCGCCGGGATCGAGTACGTCGATCTCCCCTCCGGCCGCGGTCTTCGAATACGCGCCCGCGAACGTCTTGCACGGCGCGGTCCGACTGCAGGGGTTGGCGTCATCGCCGACGCCCGAGACAAACGTCCTGGAAGCCTGGGCAAGTGCCCCAGCAGGGAACGCCAGCGCGCCGAGCACCACCGCGGCACAGCAACTGCCCCTTCTCATCGCCTACCTCCTTGGCGGCATCAAGATTGCGGCCCCGCCGGCAGGCTAGCGCAGGGCGCTCGACCTCGCGGATCGGGTAGCGCTCCGCGCGGATCGGATAGCGCTCCGCCCCCTGCCCTGGATTCCGTATCGTGTGAGCGGATGAGTTTGCGCGGTGGCGGATGGCTCGGGCTCGTGATCGCCGCCGCCTCGATGGCCGGCTGCGGTTCGAGCTCCGGCGGCTCGGTCAGCATTCCGAAGATTCCGCCCGCCCGGACCTATGCGATCGTCGGGTTCCAGCCATCGACTCCGGTCATGCCGGGACGGCCGACCACGATCGCATTCACGATCCGCCAGCCCTCCGGCAAGCCGCTGACGGACTATCGCAAATGCTGCGAGCCGCACGCCGGAGTTGACCTGATCATCGTGCGCACGGACGACAGCCACGTGCAGTACGACGACTCCGACATCGCTCCCGACGGAAAGATCACGCAGCCGGTCGTGTTCCCGGCCCCGGGCTCCTACCGGATCGTGGTCAGCGCCTTCCTCCCGGTCAGCAACCCGCAGCTACAGAACAACTTCCAGCTGTTCACCACCGTCCAGGTCCGCGGCACCTACCGGCCGCAGCGGATTCCTCCGTTCAGCCCCAGCGAGGTGGTGGACGGAAACCGCTTCCAGATCCAGGGCACCCCGCACCTCCAGGCGATCCAGGCGAACTTCCTCACGATCAAGGTGCAGGATCCGGCTGGGAGGCCCGCCGTGTTCAAGACCTGGCGCGGCGCGCTCGCCCACGCCATCTTCTTCCACGAAGGGTCACTCGACTACTTCCACACGCACGTCTGCAGCCCGGGGGCGATCTACTGCAGCAGCGTGCTCGGCGCGACCAAGGTCACCGGAAGCTCGACCACCCCCGGCCGGCTGAGGGTCGGCGTCCTGCTGCCCGAGTCGGGGATCTGGCGCATGTTCCTGATCACCTACCTGCACGGGCACGTCGTCACCGCCCCCTTCACCCTCGACGTGTCGTAGGCGAGGCCCAGCGAGCAGCGCTGGGCGCGGACGACCGCTCGCGGCGCGACCGACCTACTCGGCCGTGCCGCCCGCCAGCCCCGGCCTCGGCAGCGGCCGCGGGGCGTCGCGCCCCGGTGCGCGCTCGGACGACGGTCCCGGAATCGGCACCTCGGGCGGCGGCGGCGCCTCGGCCCCGAACACCTCTTCCTCGGTGCCGCCGGCGAGCAGCGCCTCGAACTGCTCCTTCTCGATCGTCTCGCGCTTGATCAGGATCTCGGAGAGCTTGACGAGCGAGTCCTTGTAGGAGGTGAGGATGTCCTTGGCCTGGATGTGCGCGGCCTCGACGATCCGTCGGATCTCGTCGTCGATCTCGCGCGCGATCTCGTCCGAGTAGTCGGGCTCGGCGCTGAACTCCCGCCCCAGGAACGGCTGGCCGTGGTCGTGCCCAAACACCCGCGGTCCGAGCTTCTCGGACATCCCGAAGCGCATCACCATCTGCTTGGCGGTCGCGGTGACCTTCTCGAGGTCGTTGGAAGCGCCTGTCGTGATCTCGCCGAACACGATCTCCTCGGCGGCGCGGCCGCCAAGCGTCATTGCCATCGTGTCCTGCAGCTCTGCGCGCGTGGTCAGAAACTTGTCCTCGGTCGGAAGCGAGATCGTGTAGCCGAGTGCCTGCCCGCGCGAGATCACCGAGATCTTGTGGACGGGGTCGGAGTTCGGCAGGTAGTGGCCGACGATCGCGTGGCCCATCTCGTGATACGCGGTGATCTTGCGCTCCTTGTTGCTCATCACGCGGGTCTTCTTCTCCGGACCCGCGATCACGCGCATGATCCCCTCCTCGAGCTCGAGCTGGGTGATCTCGCGCTTGCCGTTGCGGGCCGCGAGCAGCGCAGCCTCGTTCACCAGGTTCGAGAGGTCGGCTCCGGTGAAGCCGGGCGTCTGGCCCGCCAGCGCGTCGATGTCGATCTCCCGCGCCAGCGGCTTGCCGCGCGTGTGGACCTCGAGGATCTTCTTGCGCCCCGTCCGATCGGGACGGTCGACCACGATCTGGCGGTCAAAGCGGCCCGGACGCAGCAGCGCCGGGTCGAGGATGTCCGGCCGGTTGGTCGCGGCGATCAAGATGATGTTGTCCTTCATCTCGAAGCCGTCCATCTCGACCAGCAGCTGGTTCAGCGTCTGCTCGCGCTCGTCGTGGCCGCCGCCGAGGCCCGCGCCGCGGTGGCGACCGACGGCGTCGATCTCATCCATGAAGATGATGCACGGGGAGTTCTGCTTGGCCTGCTCGAACAGGTCGCGCACCCGGCTCGCGCCCACGCCCACGAACATCTCGACGAAGTCCGAACCGCTGATCGAAAAGAACGGGACCCCGGCCTCGCCGGCGACCGCGCGCGCCAGCAGTGTCTTGCCGGTCCCGGGCGGCCCGTACAGCAGGACGCCCTTCGGAATCCGCGCGCCGAGCGCCTGGAATTTCTTGGGGTTCTCGAGGAACTCCTTGATCTCGTGCAGCTCCTCGACGGCCTCGTCGACCCCGGCCACGTCGCGGAAGGTGATCTTCGGGGAGTCGACCGACATTCGCTTGGCGCGGGACTTGCCGAACGACATCACCTTCGAGCCGCCGCCCTGGACCTGGTTCATCAGGAAGATCCAGAAGCCGATGAAGATCACGAACGGCAGGATGTACGTCAGCAGCGAGAGCCAGCCGTTGGAGGCCTTGCCCTGCACGTCGAACGTGCCGCCGATCGCCTGCGTGTCCTTCTGGGAGAGGCTGATCAGCTGCGGGGCATAGGCGTCCGGATAGCCGACGGTGTACTTGGCGCCCCCGTACTGCGGCAGCAGCGTGACGTCGACCGTGTTGTCCTTCGTGTGGATCGAGAGGCTCTTGACCTCGTTGCTCTGCAGCTGCGAGATCAGATTCCCGAACGTGTAGTGCGGGGAGTGGCTCGAGTTGCCGATCAGCTTCTGGGCAAAGAACGCCAAAACGACCACGATCAGGATCGGGAAGGCAGCGCTCTTGAAAAACCTGCTCATACTCTTGTTCCGCGCATCCCGCGCGAGGGCTGACTAGCGGGAATTGTCAAGCGTAGCAGCTGAGTTTGGCCCTCTGAGAAGCGTTGCAGCCGCCCTTTCATTCAGTTAATGCAGCGACGTAGGGCAAGTTGCGGTAGCGCTCCGCGTGATCAAGGCCGTAGCCGATCGCGAACCGGTTCGGTATCTCGAACCCCACGTATCTCGTCTGGAGCTCCACCTTGCGCCGTTCGGGTTTGATCAGCAGCGCGCAAACCTCGAGTGAGCGGGGGTTGCGACCCGCCAGGTTGCGCAGCAGGTACTGGAGCGTCAGGCCGGAGTCGACGATGTCCTCGACGATCAGCACGTCGCGCCCCTCGATCACGGCGTCGAGGTCCTTCAGGATCCTGACGACGCCGCTCGACTTGGTCGCCGACCCGTATGACGCCACCGCCATGAAGTCGACCTCGACCGGGATCCGCAGCTGGCGCATCAGGTCCGACAGAAAGAACACCGCCCCTTTCAACACGCCGATCAGGACCAGGTCCTTGCCCTCATAGTCGCGCGAGATCTCGTCTGCCAGCTCGCGCACCCGCCGCTGGAGGGCCTCGGCGGGGACGAGGATCTCCCCGATCGCGCCGTCGTCGGTCACGGCCGGAGTTTACGAGCGCAGCGGGGGCGTCCGCCCGAACGTCAGCACCCCACCCCTGACATTGGCTCGCACCCCGTGAGGGAGATCGAGCGAGGCATGGTCGCTCAGAGCGCAGATCTCCTGCACCCGGCGCGCGGTCCCCGGCGCCGGGTGGCCAACCGCGGCATCGGCCAGCCGCTGCACCACCAGTCGCGCGAGTGCAACCGGCAGATTGCGCAGCTCCGCCAACGGGATCTGCTCGTGCCCCCCGAGCGCAGCATCAACGAGCCGTTCGAGCACTTCGGCCTCCTCACGCAGGATCTCCGCCAGCGCCAGCACGTTCTCCTCGGCCGCCGGGTGGATCGACTTCAGCGCCGGCACCAGCGTGTTGCGAACGCGGGTGCGCGCAAACGTGTCGAGCTCGTTGCTCTCGTCCTCGCGCCACTGGATCCCGCGCTCGACGCAGTAAGCGGCGGTGTCCTGCCGGGTCACCCCCAGCAACGGCCGCACGAGCACGCCCTCGCGCGGTCGCATGCCGAGCAGTGCCCGTCGTGACGGCGAGGACGCGAGCCGGTAGAGGATCGTCTCTACCTGGTCGGTCGAGGTGTGACCGGCTGCGATATCAGCTTCGCGCGCGCGCGCGAGGGCATGCGCCTCCTCGTATCGGCGCTCGCGCGCCCACGCCTGCACGTTTCCCGCCCGCGGAGGCCCCGGGCGGCGGAGCTCGAGCGGCACGCCCAGCTCCTCGCACACGGCCTCGCAGTGGCGCTGGTCATCGTCCGCCGACGCGCGCAGCCCGTAATTGACGTGCAGCGCGATGGCCGCGTCGGCACCGCAGATGCGAACCGCGACGTCGAGCAGGCAGGTCGAGTCGCGACCGCCGGAGAACAGCACCACCACGGGGTGCGCGGGCAGCAGCAGACCGGTGGCCCGCACCCGCTCGACCAGCTCGTCTGCGCTCACCCGCCGTCCCGCACCGAGGCGATGAAGATCTCGGTCGAGTCCGTGAACCCTTTCAGCCTGACGTCGGCGATCCGCTCGAACTGCAGATGCGAGCCGGCATGCTCCACCACCGGCCGCGTCACGAGCACGTCGCCACCGGCCGAACGGGCCGCCACCCGCGACGCGATGTTGACGTCGCGCCCGTAATAGTCGCCGTCGCGGTAGAGCGCCTCGCCGTAATGAATCCCGATCCGCGGCAGCGGCCTCGACTGCTGCGTTGCCTGGAACTCGACCGCCCAGTCCGTGAGGGCCGCTGGATCTGAACCGACGATCATCACTTCGTCTCCGATCGTCTTGATCACGCGCGCCTCCTCCGGCAGCGTGCTCTCAACGGCGTCGACGAAGCGCTCGACCGCGTCGACGGCCTGCAGGTCTCCTTCTTCCTCGGTCAACCGCGTGTACCCGGCCAGATCGGCGAACGCGATCGCGACCCGCATCCGGCCGAGATCGATCGCCTCGCCGTCCATGTCGGCCTCCATGTGACCGACGACGTCCTGCTCGATGAAGTGCTGCAGGTAGCGCTGGTGGACCTGGTCCATGACAGGCGAGGCCAGCGGCAACAGCTCGCGCGAAAGCGAGAGCATCTGATCGGCGACCTCCATCCCGGTGGCACCCGAGCGCATCAGCGGCTCGTGCACGTACAGGTGAAACAGCCTGACCTCGGCGTCGGCCACCTGCGCAATCGCATGGCCGTAGACCCGGACCAGCTGCAGCATCGCCACCAGCGGCAACCCCGCTCCGAGCACCGATGCGACGTACTGCAGCAGCTGCACCTCGTCGCGCGAGAGCACCTCGTCGTCAGCGCCGCTCAACCCGAGCGTGAAGATGATCCGCTGGATCAGCGCGGGATCGAGGCCCGTCTCGCGGGACGCCTGCTCGAGCGAGTAGTGACCGTCCTCGGATGGGAACAGCTCGTCGACGAACCCATAGGCAAGCCGGCCCTGCTCGGTCGCCTCGCGGATGTCGGCCAGCGAGTGCCCGCGCTCGCGCATCCTCGCCACCACCCTGGCGTGAGCAACGGCGGCGGGGCTCCAGCTCCCGTCGAACTGAGGGATCACGCCCTCGCGCGCCCACCGGCGCAGCGTGCCCGGGGTGACGCCCACGCGTGCGGCGGCATCCTGAAGTGTCATCGACCAGCGAACCGGCGGCGGGGCCCGGTGAAGGCCCCGCCGCCCGCGGGCGTGACGGCCCGCTGCGTCGGCCGTTGGCGCTCGTCTCGTTTCCGGCGGCGCCTCGCGGGAGTGATCTCGGGATGCCCCAAGAGCGCACCCACGCTCCGGCCTGTTGCCGTTGGATGTTGTGCCTTAGGTCTACTCGCTGCGACTCGAAATGTCAATGGAATCGGGAGGTTCAGGGACCATCATTCATATTCGAGGATAGGGTCCCGCCCTAGGCGTGCCGGATCCGATCCATCTCCAGCCCACGGCACCGCTCGCGGAGCGGGTGCTGCTGCCTGGCGATCCGGGTCGGGCGCTGCTGCTGGCCCAGACCCTGCTTGACGAGCCGAAGATGTTCAACCACAACCGCGGGCTGTGGGGGTACACCGGCGTCGCCGCCGACGGTGAGCGCCTCACGATCCAGAGCACCGGCATGGGCGGGCCAAGCGCTGCGATCGTGGTCGAGGAGCTGGCGTCGCTGGGCGCGCGGGTCCTGCTTCGAGTCGGGACCTGCGGCGCACTGGACGAGTCGCTGGCGTTGGGGGAGCTGCTGGTCGTGACCGAGGCGCTCTCGACCGACGGCACGAGCCGGGCGCTCGGGGCCGGTGAGCGCGTCAGCGCAGCGCGCGAGCTCGTGGACGCGCTGCTCGCGGCCGGCGGGGACCGCGTGCGGGCCGTCACGGTCGCCTCGACCGACCTGTTCTACGACGGCGCCGGGGACCGCGAAAAGCGCTGGCGGGCGGCGGGCGCGCTCGCGGTCGAGATGGAGAGCGCGACGCTGTTCGCCGTGGCCGCCCGCCGCGGGCTCACGGCGGCCGCACTGCTGATCGTCACTGACCTGGTGGTGCCGCGCCGGGTGCGGATCGACCTCGAGCAGCTGCGCGCATGCGAGCGGCAAATGGGCGAGGTCGCGGCACGCGCCTTGAGCGCTTCGTGATCAGCCGCCTGAACTCGCCGCGTGAAGCCCTCAGCCGCCTGAACCCCGCTGAGCGCCGAGCCCCGCCTCGATCCGGGCGAGTGCCTCCTCGATCGCCTCCAGCCGCTTCTCGATCGCGGTCGAGCTACCGAGTCCGTCGATCCGCTGCTCGAGGCGATCAAGCCCGTCCTCGACCCCCTCCAGCCGTTGCGAAACGCCGCGGATCCGCCTGGTCAACCGCTCAAGGTCGGTCGCCGAAGGCAGGTTCAGCGCGCCCATCGCCACCTCCTGGGCGCGCATCGCGCGTTCGCGGCTCTCGAACGCCGCCGACAGCGCTTTGCTGACCATGGGGTTATCGAGCAGCTGTTGCGCGAGCTGACCGATCGCCTCTTCTCCCTGGCGCGTGACGCGCTCCCGGAGTCCCTTGTCTTCGCTCATATCGCCTCCTCGAATCAGTACCGAGCCGCTGCACACTAGCGCGCGGGGACAACACTAAATCTCAACTTGAGACTTAGTGTCCGCCGTTCTCCCGGGCGGGGACGCCACTCGCCGTCCGTCTGGCCGGCGGCGCGGCTACAGTCGGGCCGCCGATCAGCCGATGCGGAGACTGCGGCGCCTGGCGCCCTCGGCTTCTGCCACGAGGACGAGCCCGGTGAACCCGGCCGCCCCACACATGAACGGTTCGGCGTTGCAAAGCCCAGAATCAGTCAGTAGCTTCTGTTTACGCCACGCTCGGGCGCGGCATATCTACGTTGCGCAATTTGAAGCTGCGGGAGGACGTCAGCCTCAGTGTTGAGTAGCCGGAAGCTGTTGGTGGGATCCATGGCGGTGGTCACCACCCTTGTGGTGATGGCGCTCGCCTCGATCCCGGTTGCCTCCGCGCAGACCTGTGTGATCACCGTCAAGACGGTCACCGGGCAGACGCTGACGTTCACTGTCAACGTGCCGCCGGGCACACCGATTTCCTCCATCTCGCTGCCGGTCAAGGTTCCGATCGCAAGCGTCTCGGAGTCCTGCGCGGCGCCCACCAGCAGCAGTAGCGGGGGCGGGGGCGGTGGCGGCAGCGGCTCTACATCGTCGGGCCAGGGCTCCTCGAGCCCCTCCAGCTCGAGCTCGTCTGGGAGCGGCTCGGGCTCTGGGTCCACGAGCAAGCACAAGAGTGGCGGCGGCGGTGGTAGCTCCTCGCACCACTACACACCCCCGCCGGGCGGCTCGAGCACCGGGTCTAAAGGTAAGGGTAAGGGTTCAGGTGGCTCCAGCAGCGGTTCGACCACCACGCCGAAGAAGTCCACAAAGCCCCCGGCCCCGCGGACCAAGAATGGCGTGCCGACTCCGTCGAATCCGACCTTCAGCTTCTCGTTGCCGGGTCCGGCGCCGTTGGGTGTGCCGAACTTCTTCATCGATAACTTCCGGATCCCGCCATTCTTGTTGCCGATCTACCAGGCCGCCGGCATCGAGTACGACGTGCCGTGGCAGGTGCTGGCCGGGATCAACGAGATCGAGACCGACTACGGCCGTGACCTGAGCGTGTCGAGCGCCGGGGCGGTGGGCTGGATGCAGTTCCTGCCCTCGACCTGGAAGACGTGGGGTGTGGATGCCAACGGCGATGGTGTCGCGGATCCGTACAACCCGGTCGACGCGATCTTCTCGGCGGCGCGCTATCTGCATGCGGCGGGCGCGTCCAAGAATCTCGCGGGCGCGATCTACGCCTATAACCACGCGTGGTGGTACGTGCAGTCGGTGCTGCTACGTGCGAAGCTGATCGGCGGGATGCCCAACTCGCTGATCGGAGCGCTGACCAGCCTGGTCGAGGGTCACTTCCCGGTCGCGGCGAAGGCGAAATACGCCGACGACTACATCGATAGCCTCGCGCACAAGCGGGTGAAGGGCGCCAACGCGGCGATCGCGGTCCAGTCTGACCCGAACACCAAGGGCGTCGCGATCTTCGCCTCGCAGAACTCGCCGGTGATCGCGGTCAACGACGGCAAGATCGTGAAGGTCGGCCATAACGACCCGAAGTGGGGCAACTACATCGAGTTGCAGGACGCCAACGGCAACGTCTACACGTACGCGAACCTGGGCTCGATTCCGAAGCTGTATCCGGTGCCAAAGCCGGTCAAGCTGTCGGCGGCGCAAATCGCCAAGGAGCTGTCGGTGCCGTCCAACCCCCGCGCGCCGAGCTCGCCCGCGACCGCCGGCTCGCAGGGGTCCGGTTCGACCGTGTCGACCGCGACCGCGACGGCCGAGGCCAAGTCGGTGCCGCCGTCGCTGCCGACGACGACCTCGACGGCATCGGGTTCGGTGTCGGCGCCGATGGTCAAGGAGCGGCTGTTCGCGGATCCGTCGCGCCCGGCGTCGTATGCGGCCGGCGGTGATCTGCAGATTCGCAGCTCGACCGCGCAGGTCACGAGCTTCCAGAACTACTTCTCAGATGTGCTTCACCTCGGCAAGAACCAGTACACGCTCCAGCCGCTCAAGGCCGGCGCGGTGGTGGTCGCCGGGACGATCCTCGGCAGGCTGGGCCCCGGCACCCAGAGCCTGGCGTCGCATGTCGAGTTCATGATCCGCCCGGCGGGCAACAAGGCGCCGTACATCGATCCCAAGCCGATCCTCGACGGCTGGAAGCTACTCGAGGCGACTGCGATCTACCGTGCAGCCGGGCTGGACCCGTTCGCCCACAAGGACCCGACGATCGGCCAGATCCTGCTGATGTCCAAGGAGCAGCTGCAGGTCCGGGTGCTCAACGACCCGCACGTGAAGATCTACGCCTGCGGGCGGCGTGACATCGCGACCGGCCTGATCGACCGGCGGGTGCTCGCGGTGATCGAGTTCCTCTCCTCCTCGAGCCTGTATCCCACGGTCTCCGGGCTCGAGTGCGGCCATACCACCACGGGCGCCAACGGGATCGATGCGGCCGGCGCCACGGGCTCGAGCGTCGACTTCTCGGCGATCAACAACATCCCGATCCTCGGCCACCAGGGCCCCGGCTCGATCACCGACATCACGATCAGACGGTTGCTCACGCTGCAGGGCGTCTTCCAGCCTGACGAGATCATCTCGACGATGAGCTACAAGGGACAGTCGAACACGCTCTCGCTGCCCGACCACAAGAACCGGCTGCAGGTCACCTACACGCCGCTGTTCGGCTCAAACCAGAAGCTCTCGCAGCAGATCAAGACGATCCTCCAGCCCGGACAGTGGATCGACCTGATCAACCGGATCAACCAGATCCCAGAGCCGCTCGTCCCGATCACCCCAAGCTCCTACGCGATCAAGCGCTGACGCCGGACGGGGCGCGCCGTGGGAGACCGGCGGTAGGAGCGAGCCATCCCGCTGTTTCGCTTCAGCCAGGTCGAGCTGCCCTGGGCCCTCGGGCCGCCGGACGGCCGCTATCTGCTGAGGCGGCCGGGCGACCCACCCGACGCGCCGCCTGCCCACGTGCTGGTGCTCGCCACGCTTGGCGCCCCCGAACGTACGCGGATGCTCGCGCGCCAGAAGAAGATCGCGGCCGAGCCCGAGCCCGAGCCGACTCCCGTGACGACCGGCCGGGCCACCGTGATCGATGTCGACGCGGCGCTCGAGACCTCCGAGCAGGCGCAGGCGTGGCTCGATCGTGCCGGCGAGGACGAGCTGGCGGCCGATCTGGCGGTTCTCAACCGGATGCTCCACGCCTTCCGGCTCGTGACCGCCGACCCCTACGTCAATGTCGTCCGCCGTCAGCAGCTGCTGGTGGCGCGGATCGGCTACGGCGCCGGCGAGCAGGTCGCCGACGGACTGTGGACCGACGCCCGCCGGCTGATCGCGCGACCCGGGCGCCAGCGCCGCGCGACGGTTCTCCAGCCGCAGGCACGGCTGGCCGCGATCCTGGGTGGTCGTGAGCTCCCGCTGGCGTGCGAGGAACTCGCCCTTCGTGCCCGGCTCGACCTCGACAACGATCGCGAGCGCGAGGCCGCGCTCCAACTGCTGGTCGCGCTCGATGCGGCGCTCGCCGAACTGCCCGTCGACCCCACCGGACCGGCCCTGCAGGAGCGGCTGGCTGAGCTGCGAGCCCAGCGCGACGCCGTCACGGCGGCCGCGCAATCGGCGCTCGCGGGACCGCTCTCGCCGGCCGAGCGTCAGACCGTCGAGTTCGTGCTCGGGCGGATCGATGCGGCGCTCAGGGCGCGGGCGGTCGCTAACGCGTGAGCTCGAGCGCCGCCAGGACCGCTTCGAGGTCCTCGACCACGTCGCCGTCCATGCGAACCGCGGCGGCCCCGTCGAACTGGGTCGGGCCCTGGGTGATGATCGCGACTCGTCCGCCGGCCTGGAGCGTCAGCTGGGGCAGCTGGGCGACGGGGTAGACCTCGAGCGAGGAGCCGATGCACAGCATCAGGTCGGCGGCCGCCGCAAGCCGCTCGGCTCGCGCCAGCGCGTCGACCGGCAGGTACTCGCCGAACAGGACTACGTCGGGCTTGAGCGGCTGCTCGCAATCGCAGCGCGGCACGCCATTGGGATCGGCGGCGAGCCGCCCGCGGACGTCGTCGATCGCATACTGGGCACCACAGCGCAGGCACGAGGAATGGGCGATCGTGCCGTGCACCTCGATCAGGTTCCGCGATCCGGCGCGCGCGTGCAGCTGGTCGATGTTCTGCGTGATCACGGCCTCGAGCAACCCCGCTCGCTCGAGCTCGGCCAGCGCTTCGTGGGCGCGATTGGGTCGCTTGTCCTCAAGCGACTGGAAGCGCTCGCCGTAGAAGTGCCAGAACCTGACCGGGTCGCGCCGGAAGGCGTCGATGTGCGCCACCTGCATCGGGTCGACCTTCTCCCACAGCCCTTTGCCCGGCGAGCGGAAGTCGGGAATGCCCGACGGAACCGAAATGCCTGCGCCCGTCAGCGCGACGAGCGAGCCGGCACTGCGGATCAGCTCGGCAAGACGCTCGGCTGCGGTCTGGGTCGCGGTCACTTCCCAGTGAACTTCGGCGTGCGCTTCTGTAAGAACGCCGAGATCCCCTCGCGGGCGTCCTCGGAGCCGAACGCGGTCGCGAACCCTCGCTTCTCCGCCTCGATGCCCGCGTCGAGATCCCCGGCGGCCGCCACGGTCTTGATCTGCTCCACCGCGATCGGAGCCTGACCGGCCAGCTTGCGCGCCCACGCCAGCGCCGTGTCGAGCAGTTCGTGGTCGGGGACGACGCGCGTTGCGAGCCCCAACTCGTACGCCTCGTCGGCGGCGATGGGCTCGCCGGTCAGGTTCAGCTCGAGCGCCTTCGCCTCCCCCACCAGACGCGGCAGCCGCTGGGTGCCGCCGAACCCGGGGATGATCCCGAGGTTGATCTCCGGCTGGCCGAAGCTGGCGGACTGTGCCGCGATCCGGAAGTCACACGCCATCGCCAGCTCGCAGCCCCCGCCAAACGCGATTGCGTTGACGGCGGCGACTGTGGCGATCCGCGAGCTCTCCAGCTCGCGCAGCAGCCCGTGCATCTGGTCGAGCAGCTGCTTGCCGGCCGCCGCATCCATCGTCGTGAACGCCTTTATGTCGGCGCCGGCGCAGAACAGCATCGGGTTGGCCGAAGCGAACACGAGCGCGTGTATCGCGTCCGACCCGGTCACGGTCTCCCAGAGCTTTGCGAGCGCCTGCACGACGTCGGGCGAAATCGAGTTCGCGGGGGGACGGTCCAGCCACGCGATCGCGATCTCCCCGCGCGTCTCGAGCTTGACCGGGCTCTCGTCCCACCCCGGGTCGGGCTTCGCGTACGGGAAGAACCCCTGACCCGACTTCACTCCGAGCCGCCCCTGGGCCACCAGCCGGCGCAGGATCGTCGGCGGCGCGAACGCCTCACCCCATTCGTGGGCGGCACGCTGGAGCTTCGCCAGCACCTCATCGAGCCCCATCTGGTCCGCGCGCGCGAAGGGCGGCGGGATGATCCCCGCGCCGGCCATCATGCCGAGGTCGATGTCCTTCATCGACGCGATGCCTTCTTCGAGCACGAGGCAGCACTCGACCAGCGCCTTGAGCGTGAAGCGCTCGACGAGGACTTCGGTGTCCAGGCCGGCGGACCCGGCGCCCGCGCCCGACCCGGAGACCTCAGTTCCCGTGCTCATAGAACCCCTTTCCGGTCTTGGCGCCGAGATCGCCAGCGGTGACAAGCGCCTGCATCTGCTTGTGCACGTAGAAGCGATCGCCGTACGCGTCCTTCAGGTGCTCGGCCACGTGCAGCACCGTGTCGAGGCCGAGCAGGTCGGCGAGGAAGAACGGACCCATCGGCGCCGCCTTCGATTCGCCAACGATCCGGTCAAGCTCCTTGACGTCGAGCCCCGTCTCCTCCTGAAAGCGCCACAGCTCGGCGACGCTCGAGTTGAGGATCCGGTTGACCACGAATCCGGGCGCCTCGCCGCAGCGGATCGGCATCTTGCGAATCGCCTGCGCGAAATTCATCGCGGCCTGCGCGGTTTCGGCCGAGGTGTCGTCGCCCTCGATCACCTCGATCAGCCGCATCACCGACGCGGGATAGAAGAAGTGAAAGCCGACCACCTTGTCGGGCCGGCTCGTCGCTTCGCCCATCTCGGTGATGGACAGCGAGGAGGTGTTGGAGGAGAGGATCGCGTGACCGGGGGTCACCTCGTCGAGCTCGGAGAACACAACCCGCTTGATCTCCATCCGCTCGGGCACCGCCTCGATCACGAAGTCGACGTCGCCGAAGGACTCGTACTCGGTCGCGCCGGTGATCAGGTCAAGCTTTCGATCGCGCTCCTGCTCGGAGAGCTTGCCGGCATCGACCCGGCCCTGCCACAGCGAGCGGGCCTTCTCGAGGCCGGCATCGACGAACTTCTGATCCACGTCCTTGAGCACCACCGGGATGTCGGCGTTGGCGATCACCTGGGCGATCTCTCCGCCCATCGTGCCGGCGCCGACCACGGCAGCTTTGAAGACGAACATGGAGCGCGAGGCTACCCGACGCCCGCCGGCGCCGTCGGCAGCTAGAAGGTCGTCCCCTGACCAAGCTCCCCCCCAAACCTCGACACGGTCGAGGCCAGCGAGCTAGCGAACGCGGGGCGAATGAACAGGAGGTCGACCAGCGGCGTGATGAACGATCGCTGCTTGATCTCGTACTCGAGCGTGAGCACGACCTCGACCTCGCCATCGACGGGCGCGAACGAGACTGACTGGCGGCCGCGGATCGAGTCATCGTCGACGTCGACGGTCTGGCCAATTCGCGGTTCGTAGGCCACCACAGTCTCCGTCACCGATCCTCGCCCCGCCGGCCCCGAGCGCCAGCGGACTCGCGATCCGCCCGATGGCCAATCGCCTTCGACCGCTACCACCTGTTCGAGCCCGTCAACCCAGTGCGCCCAGCGCGAGGTGTCATACCAGCGGGTCTCGGCCTCGTGGACCGATGCGTGGAATGTCCGCGCCACACTCACCGACCGCATCGCCGGGCGATTATCGTAGGTCCATGACCGAGACCCTGCCGGACCGCATCGAGCCGTATACCAACATCTCCTCCAAGGCTTACGAGCATCCGGCGGATCGGGCCGCGACCGCCGCGCTGAAGGCGATCCCGATGCTCGACACGGTCGTGCGCAAGCTGATCGAGTGGCGCTACGAGCGGGCGCTGCGCCAGTTCTATCTCGGCAATTCCGTCAGGGTCTCAGAGCAACAGCTGCCGGAGCTATGGGCCGCTCATCTCCAGGCGTGTCGGGTGCTCGACATGCCCGAGGTCTATGAGCTCTACGTCACCGCGCCGGTCGCCGGCGGCGCGCAGGCGATCGGCTCGGGCAAGCCGATGATCGTGTTTGACTCGATGCTGTTGCAGCGGCTCGGCGTCGGTGAGCAGCGGGTGGTGCTGGCGCACGAGCTTGGCCACATCCTCTCCGACCACATGGTCTACATCACCGCGCTCAACATCCTGCTGAGCGTCGGCAACGGCATGCCGTTCTTCCTGGGAATCCCGTTCCGCGCCGTCAAAGCGGTGCTGCTCGAGTGGTATCGCGCCGCCGAGCTCAGCTGCGACCGGGCCGCGACGCTCGCGGTCCGCGACCCGCAAATCGTCTGCCGCACGCTGATGGTGACCGCCGGCTTCATGCCCGCCGACGAGCTGAACCTCGACGCGTTCATGACGCAGGCCATGGAGTACGAGAGCTGGGACGACCCCAGCGATCGCGTCCGGCGCTTCTTCCACGAGATCGGGCAGACCCACAGCTATGCCGTCCGCCGCGTGTCAGAGGTCATGAAGTGGGTGCAGTCCGGGGACTACGACCACATCATCCGCGGCGAGTACCGCACCCGTAACGCGGACGCAGACGTGCGCGAGGAGGCCGGCGACGCGATGGAGTTCTACGCCGAGCGCTTCCGCACGATCTTCCGCGAGGCCGGCGACAACATCGCCAACCTCGGCTCGCAGGTCGGGGGGATGGCGGAGCAGGTGGCGGACTGGGTCCGCAAGCGCGGCGGCGGCTGAGGGCGGGCGCGCGCGCGGGGCGTTGGCGGTGGCGGCGAGTCGAAACCCCTCGCTTCGGCCGCCGGCGAGGCGACGAACCGCGAACCGCGACGGCAAATGGCGGCTCAGCCGCCGCGAAACGCTTCAGTTCGCCCCCTACCCCGAATCCGCCTTGACAGACGACCGCTCGCGATATATCGTGATCGATCGCAGCCCGCCCCCACGCCCATCGGTCGCGGCCCCCCCACGAACCACGACCCACCCCCACCATGCCCAAGCGCCACACCCGACCGCTCGACCTCGATGACCTTCAACGCCGCGCGGCGCTCCACCACGCCGCCGGCGGCCGGCCGCACTTCGGTGGCGGCCCGATCTTCGGCGGCGGCCGTGGCCGGGCGCGGCGCGGCGACGTGCGCGCTGCGCTGCTGCTGCTGCTGGCCGAGGAGCCGCGCAACGGCTATCAGCTGATGCAGGCGATCGAGGAGCGCAGCGGGGGTCGCTGGCGACCCAGCCCGGGCTCCGTCTACCCGACGCTCGCACAGCTCGAGGACCAGGGCTTCGTCCGCTCGCGCGAGAGCGAGGGCGGCAGGGTGTTCCAGATCACCGAGGAAGGCCGCGAGCACATCGAAAGCAGCGACCACGACACGGTGTGGCCCGCCGATGAAGGACTCACCGATCTCAAGCCGCAGCTGAAGCAGATCAGCATCGCCGCGGGGCTCGTGTTGCGCGCCGGCAGCGAGGCTCAGATCGAAGCCGCCACGGCGGTGCTCGCCGAGGCCAGGCGCAAGCTGTACCGCATCCTCGCCGAAGACGACCCTGAGGACGGCCCCGAATCCGCCGCTACCTGACCCTCTAACGTTTGGCTCGCCCCATGCCGCCTTCCAGCAACGGATCCCAGCCCGCGATCGCGGTCCACAACCTGGTCAAGAACTTCGGCGACGTCCACGCGGTCCGTGGCGTCGAGTTCAACGTCGCGCCCGGCGAGGTGTTCGGTTTCCTCGGCCCCAACGGCGCCGGCAAGACGACCACGATCAACATGCTGTGCACGCTCGTCAAACCGAGCGCGGGCTGGGCGACCGTCGCCGGCCACGACGTCGTCAAGGAGCGCGACGACGTGCGCCGCAACATCGGCCTGGTGTTCCAGGACCCGACGCTCGACACCTACATGACGGGCGCCCAGAACCTCGAGCTGCATGCCGAGCTGTACGGCATCAAGTCGAACCTGGTCGCACCGCGGATGCGGCAGGTGCTCGAGATGGTCGGCCTGTGGGACCGGCGCAACTCTCCTGTCGGCACGTACTCGGGCGGCATGCGCCGCCGGCTCGAGATCGCCCGCGGAATGCTGCACTCGCCGCGGGTGTTGTTCCTCGACGAGCCGACGATCGGGCTCGACCCGCAAACCCGCCGCTCGATCTGGAGCTACATACGCGAGCTGAAGGAGCGCGAGGAGATCACGATCTTCATGACGACCCACTACATGGACGAGGCCGAGTGGTGCGAGCGGATCGCGATCATGGACCAGGGTGAGATCGTCGCGCTCGATGCGCCTGACAGGCTCAAAGCACAGATCGGCAAGGACCGGGTGATGATCCACACCGACGACGACCAGGCGGCGATCGACGCGCTCAAGCAGCGCTTCGACATCGACGCCCGGATCGCCGAGGGCGCCGTCACGTTCGGCGTCCCCGGCGGGGAGCAGTTCGTGCCGCGCCTGTTCGCCGAGCTCGGCGTCCCGATCAAGGGCGTCAGCGTGTCGCGGCCGAGCCTCGACGACGTGTTCATGTCCTACACGGGCACCACGATTCGCGACGCCGAGGAGGATGCCGCAAAGAACCGCAACCGGATGATGATGCAGATGATGCATGGGGGTAGGCGATGAGCACGACGGTCCGCGTTCCCGAAGCGACAACCACCGAGACGCAAGGGGTCATCCAGGTCCATGTGCCGCCGCACAGCATCGCCTCCGAGCTGCGCGCGATCCGGATCGTCTGGCGCCGCGACCTGATCCGCTTCCTCAACGACCGGATCCGTATCGCCGCCTCGCTCGTGCAGCCGCTGCTGTTCCTGTTCGTGATGGGGTCGGGGCTGCAGCGGCTTTCGAGCTCCGGCACCCATGGCGTCAACCTGAAGACGTTCATCTACCCCGGGATCCTCTGCATCTCGGTGATGTTCACCGCGATGTTCTCGGCTGCGTCGATCGTGTGGGACCGGGAGTTCGGGTTCTTGCGCGAGATGATGGTGGCGCCAGTCCGCCGCAGCTCGATCGTGATCGGCAAGTGTCTGGGCGGCGCGACGGTGGCCTGCACCCAGGGGATCATCATGATCCTGCTGGCGCCGCTCGTGCACGTCCCCTACAACTTCGTGCTGATCATCGGGATCTTCGGGCTGCAGCTGCTGCTCGCATTCACGATCACGGCGTTCGGAGTGATGATCGCCGTGCGGATCAAGCAGATGCAGGCGTTCTTCGGCGTCATGCAGATGGTCGTGATGCCGATGTTCTTCATCTCCGGCGCCCTGTTCCCGGCGTCAGGGTTGCCCGGCTGGCTGACCGTCCTCAACCGGATCGATCCGCTGACCTACGCCGTCGACCCGATGCGACGACTGGTGTTCAACCACATCACGATCTCGCCGATCGCGCGGCGCGTGCTCGACCCCGGCGTCAGCTGGTGGGGGTGGCACGTACCGGCGCTGCTCGAGGCCGGCGTCGTCGTGGCGCTCGGCCTGCTGATGCTGACGATCGCGATCTGGGAGTTCAGCGTCAGCGAGTAGGCTGCGCGGTCGTCGCGCGTCGTGAGCCGCGCGGACGGGTACGCCCAGACCGTCCCCACAATCGGAGGAATCCCGCATGTCACATAACCGCCTGACGGTGCTAGCCACGACCCTCGCCGCGACCGCGGCGATCGCCGGCTGCGGCGGGAGCAGCAGCAGCCGCGGAGGCAGCACGCCGAGCGTGACCGTCAAGACCTATCTCACCGCGATCGGCCACGGCGACGGTGCCACCGCCTGCGACATGCTCGCCCAGAGTCTCCAGACCCGCGCGCTGAGCACCGCTCACTCGCAGGGGATCAAGGCCTCCGACTGCCCCTCCCTGTTCTCGCAGGTCAAGGCGCACCTGACTCAACGCCAGGTCACCGCATTCCTGAACGCCAAGATCCAGAGCGTCTCGCAGACAGGTGACACCGCGACGGTGACGGTCACGGGCGGGACCGCGCAGCCCACGCTCCAGCGGACCGGCGGCAAGTGGCTCATCACCGGCGGAATCGGCTTCTGAGGCGGCCGCCCTGGTGCAAGCGCCAGCCGCCCCTCTGACCGACTTCTGACAGCCGCGGCGGCGCTGGCTCAAGCAGACCGGCGTCGCTCTAGAATTCCGCGCCACATGGCCCGCGGCGCGGTGCACATGGCCGGGAGGAGGCTCGCAGCAGTCGCGGCGATCGCGACTGTGATCGCAGCGATCGCTGCATCGCCCACGGCCGCCGCCGGCCCGCCGCCGCTGAGCGTCCCTGTTTTCGGCAACTTTCACTCGGTGCTGGCCCAGGGCGAGGGCCAGACCGTCAACACGCCGCAGCTGGCCGCCTACGAGGGCTCGGGCAAGCCGCCGGCGACGTTCGTCGACCAGCAGCCGCTGTACGTGGGCGTGATGCCCGCCGCGGCGACGCTGACCGCGACGACCCTCAACAACTATTACAAGGACACCGACTTCGGCACGATGCCCGGCGGCATCGCGTCCACCACCACGCCCGAGCCAGGCGTCACGATCTACCGCGACAAGACCTACGGGATGGCGCACGTCTACGGCTCGACGCGCTCCGAGCTGATGTTCGGCGCGGGCTACGCCCAGGCCCAGGAGCGGCTGTTCCTGATGGACGTGATCCGCCGCACCGCCGAAGGAAGGCTCGCGGGACTGCTCGGGGCAAGCGCCGCCCCCGGCGACGCCTCGGAGCTGACCGACCAGGACTTCTCCCCCGCCGAGCTGACCGCGCAGTTCAACGCCCTGCCGAAGAAGTACGGCGCCCCCGGCGCCCGCGCCCACCAGGACATCCTCGACTTCGTCGCCGGCATCAACGCCTATATCAAGGCGGCCAACGCCGATCCGCTGTTGCTGATGCCGAGCGAGTACATCGCGCTCGGAGCCAAGCCCGCGCCCTGGCAGGTGTCCGACACCGCCGCCGAGGCCGTCTTCCTGACCACGCAGTTCACGGTCTCAAACGGCGACGAGCAGGTCAACCAGCAGCTCCAGCTGGCCTTCCAGAAGCGCTTCGGCCCGAACTGGCGCGCCTTCTATGACGACCTGCGCGAAGCGAGCGATCCGGAGGCCTACACGGTCGCCAAGACCCCCTTCTACTCCGACAACCCGGGGCCGGTCGAGCCGAGCCTGCACCTCAACGCGCCGCTCGACTGGAACTCGATCAAGCCGCGCAACACCGAGGTCCAGGGGCCGAACCAGGCCGAGGCCGACCAGCTGCGGGCGAGGCTTCCGGGATGGGCGCAATCGGTCGAGCGGTTGCGGACCGCGCTCCCACACGTCGAGTCCAACGCGCTGATGGTCACCCGCGGGTTGTCGAGCGACGGCCACGCGCTCGCGGCGATGGGACCGCAGGTCGGCTACTACTCGCCGCAGATCTTCGTCGAGTATGAGCTGCACGGCGGCGGCATCAACTCTGAGGGGGTCACCTTCCCCGGCGCAAGCCCCTACCCGCTGATCGGCCACGGCATCGATTTCGCGTGGAGCGGCACGAGTGCCAACGGCGATAACGAGGACACGTTCGTCGAGCGGCTGTGCAACCCCAACCACTCGCGGCCGAGCGACCGCAGCACGCACTACATGTACAAGGGCAGGTGCATCCCGTTCCTGATGCGCACGCAGTCGGTGACGACGCCGGTCGCCCCGACCAGCCCGTCGCCGCCGCAGACGATCACCTACCAGACGATGCGCTCGGTGCACGGGCCGGTGTTCGAGTACGCCACCGTCAACCACGTTCCGGTCGCGCTGGCCAAGGCCAAGGCGGTCGACTTCCACGAGCTCTCGGCGGTGATCCCGTTCATGGAGGTCTCCGAGAACAGGGCCACCAGCGCTCGCTCGTTCATGCGCATCTTCGGTCAGTTCCCCGGGACCGAGAACTGGTTCTACGTCGACCGCCACGACGTCGCCTGGATCCAGTCGGGCTACTACCCAAAGCACGCGCGCCACTCCGACGTGGACCTTCCATGGTGGGGCGACGGGCGGGCCGACTGGCAGTGCTTCAAGCCCAAGAGCTACACGGAGTGCGACATCCCCGCGAGCCATCGCCCGCAGACGCTCGATCCCTCCGACGGGTTCATCATCTCCTGGAACAACATCGAAGCGCACGGCTGGCATCCGGCGCCGACCGACTGGGGCGGCGGGCCGCTGCACCACGCGCTGATCCTCCAGCAGCGTCTGATGCAGCAGCTGAAGGCCAACCGCGGGCACGTGGACCTGGCGCGCGTCGCGCGCGCCGCCAACCTGACCGCCACGACCGATCTGCGCGGCCTCGACGACTACCCGTGGATGCGGCGCGCGATCGGCCGGACCACGGGCATGCCGGAGCGGATCCTCAAGCTGATGGACGGGTGGAACCGGGCCGGGGCCCACCGCCTCGCGCCGGCCGGGTCGAACGTCTACGGGCACAGCGCGGCGATCGCCGTGTTCGACGCCTGGTGGCCGCGGGCCGTGACCGCCGAGTTCCAGCCGGCGCTCGGCAGGACGCTCATGCAATACGTGGAGGCGAACGTCCTCTCATTGCCGACTCAGGGCTTCAGCTACGACTGGACAAGCCAGGTTCAGAAGGACCTACGCAGCGCGGTCGGCGCCCCCGAGCGCGGTCGCTACTCGCACATCTACTGCGGCGGCCCGACCGCCCAGCCGCCGAGCGGCCTGCGCGGCGCATCGCTCGCGAAGGTGCACGCCAGCTGCCGCACGCTGCTGCTGCGCACGCTGAAGGCCGCGATCGCCGCGGTCGAGGCCCAGCAAGGCTCCAAGAACCCAAGCGCGTGGAAGGTGTACGCGACGTGCTCGGGTAACTCGTCCTGCGACCAGGAGGTCCCGGTGACGGCCGGCGCGGTGGCGACGCCGCCGTTCCCCTGGCAGGATCGCGGCACCTACCATCAGGTCGCCGAGCTGACTGGCCACCGCTGAGCAGCACGATCGCGCAGCCGCGGCTCGCCGGCAGGACCGGAGGTGGGCTGCGGATCAGCCCGCCCTGGCTGGCCGGGTTGCTCTGCCTCGTGGCGGCCGCGGCCGTCAACGCACTGCTGAGGCATGAGTCGGGCCTGTCGGGCGACGAGCCGTACTACGAGCGGATCGCCTCGCACCCGGGCGGCCCCCACAACTTCCCGTACGCGTTCCGGGTCGGGCTGCCGTACCTGGTGCACGTGCTGCCGTTCAGCCATGCCGCCTCCTGGGAGCTGCTCGCGCTGCTTGCGGCGGCGGGTGCCGGCGGTGCGCTGTACGCGCTCCTGCGCGACTTCGAGCTGGGGCCCCGGCTGGCGCTGGTGCTGGTGCTCGGCTTCTCGCTCTCGCCCTCGCTGCTGGTCGTGTTCCTGCGCAACGGCCGCAGCGTCGACGCGGCCGCGATCCTCGTGATCACGCTCGGCTGTCTGTTCATCGTGCGCCGCCAGCGGGCCGCCCTGGCCGTCACCCTGCTCGCAGGCACCACCGTTCACGAGGCGTGCCTGTTCCTGATCCCGCTGGCATACGCGGCGTGGGCCGAACGGGCGCTGGATCGCGCCGCGCTGCGGGACACAGCGCTCGTGGCGGTTGCGCCGGTGATCGCGTACGCGTACCTGCGCACTTCGATCATCGCGGTCGGCGAGCGCTACCAGCCGGGCTATACCGGCTCGTTCCTGCACGGGCGTGTGCAGGTCGTGCGCCAAGCGCTCCAGGGCGGCGGCTGGCACGTCGAGCTGCGGCGGCTGGCGATCGTTTATGGCCCGCTGTGGCTGGCGGCTCCGTTCGGCATCGGCAAGCTGCGCTTCACGCGCCGCGGGCTCGTGCTGGTCGCGCTGTGCGTCGCGTCGATGACGTTCGCGCTCGACTGGGGCCGCGCGATCTTCTTCGCTGCGCCGGTCATCTACGTCGCCGCCGCATACGTGATACGACACCGGCGGATGGTGGCGGCGGCGGCGATCGCCGGGCTTTTGGCGCTCGACCTCGGATACGCGATCTACATGCAGTCCTATGGCGTCAAGCACAGCCTCGACGTGCACGGCCCGCCGGCGCGGGGGCCGGTTCGGTGATCGCCGAGCGGCCGCTGGCGCCGAGCGGGGCGGCGCCCGCCGCCGGTGCCCGGGTGACACCCGCGTCCGTGATCGCGGTCGCGACCGTGCTCGGGCTCGGGCTTCGCCTCTACCAGCTGGCGCGCCCCGGGTTCCTGCTCGGCGCGCCCCAGTACGACGACGGGGTCGACTTCGGCGGCGCGATCCGGCTGCTTCAGGGATTCGTCCCCTACCGCGACTTCGTGTTCGTGCAGCCGCCCGGAATCACGCTGCTGCTGGCGCCGGTCGCGCTGCTCGCGAAGGCGACCTCGTCCGACACCGGGCTCGCCGTCGCCCGCGTGCTGACCGCGTGCGCGGGCGCCGCCAGCGTGCCGCTGACAGGGCTTTTGGTCAAGCATCGAGGCGCGCTCGCGACCGCCGCCGCTTGCGCGATCGTCGCGCTTCACCCCGATTCGATCTTCAGCGCCTCCACCGTCTTCCTCGAGCCGTGGCTCGTGCTGTTCTGCCTGCTCGGCGCGGTGCTGCTGTTCGATTCCGACGCGCTCGCACTCAGCGGCCGGCGGCTTGTCTGGGGCGGGGTCGCGTTCGGGGTGGCGGGGGTGGTCAAGGCGTGGGCGGCGCTGCCGGCGCTCGTGGTGCTGGCGCTCCTCTGTCGCGGGCTTGACTGGCGCCGGCCGGCTCGCTACGCGGGCGGGGTAGCGGCGGGCTTTTTGGTGCCGGCTGGCGCGTTCATCGCGCTCGCGCCGCACGCGTTCGTGCGCGACATCGTGTCCGCCCAGCTGTCGCGCAGCGACGTGGTCAGGACCTCGCTGACGACGCGCCTGCGAAGCCTGCTCGGACCAACTCACCTGGCGCTGTCGAGCGTGGCGGTCGTGGTCGCGTGCGTCGTCGTCCTCGCGTTCGTGGTCGCGTGCCTGGCGCTCGCCCGGCGCCGGCCGCCGGCGCTCGAGCTGTTCGCGCTCGCCAGCGCCGCGCTGATCCTGGTCGCGTTCCTGTGGCCAGTGGACTACTTCGGCCACTATGCGGGGTTGTTCGCGCCGTTCCTGGCGCTGTCGGTCGTGCTGCCCGCCTCGCGCGCGCTGGCGGCCGTCGCCGTGCCGACGCGGGCCGTCCCGGCGCTGGGCGCGCTTCTGTGCCTCGCGATCGCCGGCGCCGCGGTCCACGAGCTCGTCGACGAGACCCATCTCGGCACCGCTCCGCGACCGGCGCGCGCCGAGCATCTGATCGCTGCTGGCGCCTGCGTGCTGAGCGACAACCCGTCGTTTACGATCGCCGCCAACCGCTTCGTCTCGAGCGCACCCGGCTGCTCACCCTTGCTCGACGGGATCGGGACCGACTACGCGCTCGGCGGGGGACACACCGCGCTGAACGGAGCCGGCCGCTTCCCGGCCGTGCAGGCGGCGTGGCTTGCCGCGTTCGCCCGAGCCCGGTACGTGTGGCTGGCCTGCGCGGGCCCGCGCAACGGGCTGTGCGACCAGAGCACCAACCGCCGGATTCCCTGGACGACGCCGATCCTCGACTACTTCGTCTCGCATTTCAGGCCGCTGGCAGGCGCACCATACCCGCTGTTTGTGCGAGCTCGGTAGGGGGCGCAAGCGCCCGGGCCCGGACCCGGGCGCATGCTGCTCAGACGGTCGCCGGCGCGGGCTCCTCCGCCCGCCGCGGCAGCAGCGTCTCGCGTGCGATCACGAGCCGCTGGATCTGCGCGGTGCCCTCGTAGAGCTGGAGGATCTTCGCGTCGCGCATCAGCTTCTCGACCGGGTAGTCCTTGATGAAGCCATAGCCGCCGTACACCTGCACGGCGTCGGTCGTGACCTCCATCGCGGTGTCCGCGGCAAACCGCTTGGCGTGTGAGGACTCGAGCGTGTTGCGCTTGCCCTGGTCGAGCAGCACAGCCGAGTTCCACGTCGCCAGGCGCGCAAGATGAACCTTGGTCGCCATGTCCGCGATCATGAACTGAATCGCCTGGTGCATCGCGATCGGGACCCCGAACTGGACGCGCTCCTTCGAGTACTCGACCGCGAACTCCATTGCGGCGCGAGCGACTCCGACGCCCATCGCGGCGACGCCGGGGCGGGTGCGGTCGAGCGTCATCATCGCGATCTTGAAGCCCTTGTTCTCCTCGCCCACCAGGTGGTTGAGGGGGACCTCGACCTCGGGAAACGTGATCGCGGCCGTGTTCGAGGCCCGCTGGCCCATCTTGTCCTCGTGCTTGTCGACGATCACGCCGGCGTCGCGCGGGACGATGAAGCACGAGATGCCGCGGTGCCCGGCCTCCTTGTCGGTCTTGGCGTAGACCGTGTACCAGTTGGCGTACTCGCCGTTGGTGATGAACGACTTGGAGCCGTTGATCACCCACTTGTCGCCCTTGCGGGTCGCGGTCGTCTTCATGCCGGAGACATCTGAGCCGGCGTCGGGCTCGGTCAGACAGAAGGACGCGAGCAGCGGCGCCTCGTTGAGCCGCCCGAGGTAGTCGCGCTTGAGCTCCTCCGAGGCGGCCAGCACGATCGGCGCCGTAGCCAGCCCGTTGCACGCGAGCGTCGTGCCGATCCCCGAGCAGCCCCAGGCGATCTCCTCCTCGATCAGCGCGCCGTCGAGAAAGCCGAGGCCGGGCCCGCCGTACTCACTCGGGAGGTGGCTGTTCATCAGCCCGAGCTCCCAGGACTTCTCGACGATCTCCTGCGGCCAGGTCCCGTCCCGGTCGTACTGCCACGCGACCGGCCGGATCTCCTTCTCGGCGAACTCGTGCGCCATCTCGCGCATGCTCTTCTGCTCGTCGGTGAGCGTGAAATCAACCACTTGGATTTCTCCTTCGTGCGACGCGCCGGAGAGGCGGCGCGGCCGAGCAGCTTGGCTCACCCGCACCGGGCTCCATCCCCTGGCGCGAAAACTAGATTGACTAGTCAGTCAATTTCTCTAAAGGAAAGCTTAGCCGATCATCCGGCAGTCAATCGCCGGTCGTCAGCGGGCAACCTAGGGCGTTTGAGCACCGGGGCCGAGTGCGCAAGACTTATGAGGTGCACGCTGCGTTCGGCACCGTCCTGTGGGTTGTCTGTATCTGCGGCGCCGTGATCGCGGTCGTTTCGCTGATCCGCAGCGGCAAGACCTGGGAGGACTTCGGCAAGGGCCGGTTCCTGCTCGACAGCGAGGTGCCGAGGGGGCCCCAGCCGGGGTCGGCGGCGGCCGCGTTCGAGCGCGACGACGAGATCAGGCAGCTGCTCGAGGCGCGCAACGAGCGCCGCCGGCGTCGCGGCGAAGCGCCGCTCGATGTCGAGCAGGAGCTCGGCCGGCTAACGGCGCCGCTCGTTGATCCGGCGCTGCGGGCGGAGATCCGGGAGCTGGTGATCGCGCGTAACCACCGGCGCGTCCGCGCGGGTAAGGCGCCGCTCGACGTCGACGCCGAGATCGAACGCGAGATCGCTGGCCTGAGCGGCCTGTGAGGCGTTAGGCTCCTGTCGAGATGGCCGATCCGCGCAAATTCGAACTCGACGAGCTGGTCAACCGCCCCGGCACGTACTTCAACCCGCAGACCGAGGTCCTGATCGTCGTCGACGACTCGCCCGAGCTCGACGCCGAGATCTTCAACATGGAGGAGTACGAGGGCGCGGACTGGGTGCTGGTCTCAGACGACACGCCGATCGACGAGAACCGCCGCGACGAGCTGCTCGAGACCTTCCAGGTCCACTATCACCCGGGTGCGATGGCCGAAGACGGCGACGAGACCCCCGACGAGCTCGAAGAGGACCACCAGGAGGTCGGGCGGGAGTAGTCCGGGCGCTGGGTGGGCTCGTCCGGCTCGGGGATGCGCGAGCGCTATCCCCCGCCCAGCAACGACGCGCACTTCTGCATCTTGGTGATGTCGCCGCCCGCCGCTTGGATGCACTGCGTGTAGGAAGTGGTGCCGGACGGCGTGGTCCCGGTCGTGCCGCCGCCGGTGGTGCCGCCGCCGGTGGTGCCGCCGCTGGTGGTGCCGCCGGTCGTCCCGCCGGTCGTGCCGACCCCGAGCGTGCTGCGCAGCCCCTGTAGCAGCTGCGTCATCCTGGCCTCGAATTCGGTGAACGGGCGCACGCTCGTCGGCGCGCTGATCGTCTGTGGCTGGTTGAGGTTGGCGTACTGCATCGTGATCCCGACCGCCGCCGAGTGCAGACCGCCGAGCAGAGCGGAGATCGGGCCGGTGACCGGCAGCGTCAAGCTGATCGCGAGCTTGCGGACGGTCTTGTCGCCGTTGCCGGTCCACACGTCGAAGCTCGGCTTCTCGACCTCGCTCGCGATCCGCTGCTGGGTCGTCGGCGGGATGCTGCTCGGGATCCGGCCGCCGCCGAGCGAGGAGGTCTTCCCCAGGAACGTGTTGAGATCCGCCAGCAGCGCGGCGACGTTGATGCCGGCCCGGATGTGCGTCGTGGAGGCCCCGGCGACGTCCTCCTGTCCCACGATCGACGGGTTCTGAAGCCAGCGCAGCGGATTGATCCCGAGGCTCGAGAGCGTGCTGCCGCCGCTGGAGCCCGGCGACTTCGACAGGCTGGCGAAGCTCGACTCGAGCTTCTGGTAGGTGGCCGACGGCAGCTGATAGCTCGTGCCGCTCATCGTCACGTAGCCGTTGGTGCCGGTCGACAGGATCGCGAGCGATCCGCTCTTGCCAAAGCCGCTGATGCTGACCGTGAAGTTCGACTGCGGGAGCTTGCCCGCGCCCAGGTTCTGGAACGGGCCCCCGAAGCTCAGGCTGAGCGGCGTCGTCAGCGAGGTCGAGCCCGAAGGGTCGACCGTGACGCTGAAGCTGAGGTTGCCCGAGTTGACCGTGTGATGGCCGCTGAAGGTCTGTTGCAGCAGCGTGTTTGCGTTTCCCGAGCTGCCGCCGCATGCGGCGAGCGCGACGCACGCGATCAGCGCGCTGAGCACCGTGACAGTCGCTTTGATCATCCTCATCTTTTGACGCATCTTTAGGTCTCCCTCCGGCCGAACCGCGAGCGAATCTAGCAGCCGCTGCTTGCGATCGAGCCAGCCCGCCGCACCCGTTGTGGGCCACTAGACTCGGCTTGCGCATGCGGCCGCGCACGATCCTCTACACCGGTAAGGGTGGCGTCGGCAAGACGTCGGTGGCGGCATGCACCGCGCGCGCGCTGGCGGGCAGCGGACTGCGGACGTTGGCGATCTCGACGGACCCCGCGCACAGCCTGTCCGAGTCGCTCGAGGCTGAGCTCGGCGGCGAGCCGCGGCAGGTGGGAGACCGCCTCTGGGGGCTCGAGGTCAACGCGCAGGAGGAGATGGAGCGGCACTGGTCCGGTGTGCAGGAATGGTTTGGGGAGCTGCTGGTAGAGCGCGGCGTCGACCGGATCTCGGCCGAGGAGTTGACCGTGCCCCCCGGGATGGACGAGCTGTTTTCGCTGCTTCAGCTCCAGGCCCAGCTTCGGGCAGGGGAATGGGAGGCTGTCGTGGTCGACTGTGCGCCGACCGGAGAGACCCTGCGGCTGCTGTCGTTTCCGGACGTCGCGCGCTGGTGGATCGAGAAGGTGTTCCCGATGGAGCGCCAGCTGCTCGCGGCGGCACGGCCGATCGCCCGCTCGCTGCTCGACATCTCGCTTCCGAGCCACGCCGTGTTCGCCGACATCCAACGGCTATCGGCCAACCTGATCGAGTTGAACGAGATTCTGCGCGACCGCGAGCGCTGCACGATCCGGCTGGTTATGAACCCGGACAAGATGGTGATCGGGGAGGCGATGCGGACCTTCACCTACCTGAACCTGTACGGCTATCTGACCGACGCGGTGATCGTCAACCGGGTGTTCCCTGTCGGCGTGGGCCCGTACTTCTCGCGCTGGCGCGAGGTGCAGGAGGAGCACCTGGAGCTGGTGCGCTCCGGCTTCTCGCCCGTGCCGGTCCTGTGCGCGCCGTACTTCGAGCAGGAGGTCCTCGGTGGCGAGATGCTCGACCGGCTGGCGGCCGAGCTGTACGCCGAACACGATCCGGCCGCCGTTCTCTACAGCGCGTTGACCCAGGAGCTTTCGGTCTCCGAGGACGGCGCGACGCTGCGGCTGGCGCTGCCGTTCGCGCGCAAGGGAGACATCTCGCTGAAGAAGATCGGCCTCGAGCTGGTGGTCGGAGTCGACGGCCACCGCCGCACGATTATGCTGCCCTCGGCGCTGGCCGCCTTCCAGCCTTCAGCGGCGAGCTTCGAGGACGGCGCCCTGGAGGTGACCTTCAATGGAAAGCAGCGAACCGCAACGCCCGATCGATGACGAGGCCGACACGTTGCGCCAGCTCGGCGATCGGCTCGAGCGCGCCTCGGACGCGGCAGAGCGCCTGATCGCGGAGGCCGCTACCGCAGCGGCACGCGCGGCTGCCGGCGGTGCCCGGCTTGCGGGCGAGACGAGCAAGCCGCCGCCCGCCGGCTGGCAGATCCCGGGCGACTCCGCGGCGCAGCCGACGCCGGCCACAGAACCGCTCGCGCAGATCCTCCATTCGCTGCGCGACCTGATCCCACCCGAGCTGCGCCAGCGCCTCGCGGAGGCGGTCCGTGAGCTGCTGCTCGCGCTGCGCGCGCTGATCGACTGGTATGTGGAGCGGTTGGAGCGCCGCCGCGCGCAGCCGGTCGAGGTTCAGGACATTCCGATCGTCTGACGTCCGCCTTTTGGCGGCCTGAGCGGCGCCTACAATCGAGACGTGTCCACGCGGGACCCCTCTCCCTCCGCGACCGCCACGCATCGGCTCGTATCGGGCACGAGCCGCCTGGTGCGCGCTTGGCGGGTCCTGCCGTACGAGCGACGGCTGGCCGCATACGCGGCGCTCGGGCTGTTCGTGACGCTGTTTTTGCCCTGGTACCAGGAGAGCGTGATCGTGCGGGCCCTGAACGGCTCGCTCGCGACCCAGACCGAGAGCCTCACCGGGTGGGGAGCGTTCTCGTTCGTCGAAGCCGCGGTCCTGCTCGTCGCGGTGGGCGTCCTCACGCTGCTGTTCCAGCGGGCCGAGGGCAAGGCCTTCCACGTTCCCGGCGGCGACGGTTGGGTGATCACCGCCGCCGGCTTCTGGACTTGCCTGTTGGTCGTGTGGCGGATCTTCGACAAGCAGGGCACCAGCGGGCACGGCCAGTTCGCGACCACCTCGGGGATCGAGTGGGGCATCTTCATCGCGCTCGCGGTCGCCGCGTTCCTGGCCTACGCCGGCAACCGCATCCGCGCGGCGCACCGGCCGGAGCCGCCGCTGCCGGGTGAGCGCGAGTCCCGTCGCGAGTTCCCGGTGGAGCCGGCCGAGCCCCCCACCGTTCGCATCGCCTCGCACTCGAGCCACACCCGGCCCGATCACCAGCTGACGATGCCCCTCGACGACGATTGAGTCGGCGGGCGGACCGGCCAGGTGATCAAGACGCTCGCCGGAGTCCACTGACGCCGCGCTCGTACTCGCGCGCGGTCGGGCGGGCGGGCGGCTGCGCGGACCCTTTCGCGGGTCGGGAGCGAGCCGGGCCGGGCGCCGGAATCGGAATCGAATCGGATCGCGGATCGGATCGGAATCGGATCCGGAATCGGAATCGAAATCGAAATCGAAATCGGATCGGAATCGGAATCGGAATCGATCCGGAAAACGTCGCACGCCGCGTCGCGCGGACCGCGAAAGCGACATTTCCCACCCCCTAGCTGAGTAATGTCGACCCGTGCGCCACCGCCGCGTCGCGTGCGACGTTTTCCAGATGGTCCAGGTGCCGGTTTGCCCGCTGCCACCCGCAGGGGCCCCCGCCCCGCCCACCCGCAGGGGCCCCCGCCCCGCCCACCCGCAGGGGCCCCCCGCCCCCCCGGCCCCTCGCCCCCGGAACGCCCTACCGCCCGCTCGGCTGCAGCACGAACGAGAAGTACGCGCTGGCCGCGCCTATCACCAGGATCCCCGTGATGATCAGCGTCCGCGACTTCGCCAGGTGCCCGATCACACCCACCAGCAGGCCGAACGCGAGCACCGCCGTGAACGCACCGAGATGCGAGGAGGTGACGGCAAGCACAAGCGACTCCACGCACTAACCCTATTCTTGGGACATGGCGGAAAGCCCCACATCCGTAGCGGAGGTCAGCGCCGGCCTCCAGCGCGTGGGCTACCTGCCCGGCCCGAGCACGGCGCTGGTCTCGTTTCTCGCGACCAAGCTCGGCAAGCCGGTGCTGGTGGAGGGTCCCGCCGGCGTCGGCAAGACCGAGCTGGCCAAGGCACTCGCCAGGTACCTGGACAGGCGCCTGGTCCGCCTCCAGTGCTACGAGGGGCTCGACGAGGCCAAGGCCCTGTACGAGTGGAACTACCGCAAGCAACTGCTCCGCATCCAGACCGAGGCTGACGACGCCGGCTGGCAGAACGTGCAGGAGGACATCTTCGGCGAGGAGTTCCTGTTGCAGCGGCCGCTGATGAGCGCAATCGCCTCCCAGGACCCCGTCGTGCTGCTGATCGATGAGATCGACAAGACCGACCAGGAGTTCGAGGCGATGCTGCTCGAGCTGCTGAGCGACTTCCAGATCTCGATCCCGGAGCTCGGGCGGATCGAGGCAAGGACGCACCCGGTCGTGCTGCTGACCTCAAACAACACACGCGAGCTCACCGAGGCGCTCAAGCGCCGCTGCCTGTACCTGTGGCTCGACTACCCCGACCTCGAGCACGAGCTCCAGATCGTCCGGCTGCACTCCCCCGAGCTCGACGAGCAGATCGCCCGCAAGCTGGTGGAGGTCGTTCACCAGGTCCGTGAGCTCGACCTCAAGAAGCCGCCGAGCATCGCCGAGTCGATCGACTGGGCGCGGGCGCTGCTGCTGCTCGGCGCCCATGACATCGACGAGTCCACGTTCACGCAGACGATGAGCGTGATCGTCAAGCACCGCAGCGACCTCGACACGGTCGCGGCGCGGGTCGGGGTCAAGCTGGAGCCGTCGGCCGCGGGCCAGGATGCCGCCTAGCGACTCCTTCGAAGCCCAGCTGCTCGCGTTCGCCGAGGACCTGCGCGCCGAGGGGCTCGGGATCGGCACCTCGGAGCTGCTCGACTCGTTCGAAGCGCTTGAGCTGGTGCCGTGGAGCGACCAGACGGACTTCAGAGAGGCGCTCGCCGCCACGCTCGCCAAGTCGCCCGAGGACCGGCGCGTGTTCGACCTCGTGTTCGAGCGCTTCTTCTTCCGCGCCGCCGAGGCGGAGGCCGCGCGCAAGGGCGTCACCGAGAACGCCGAGGGCCAGGAGGGCGACCTGCAGCAGCAGATCGACCTCGACACGCTGCGCCAGCAGATCGCGGCCGCGCTCAGAGATGGCTCGGACGGAGCCATGCGAGACCTCGCGCGGCTGGCGATCGCCGCGTTCGGCCGCGGTGAGGGGTCGGGGGTGCTCGGCGTCGACGTACAGCGCATCCGCCGGGCGCTCGGCCTCAGGGCCGAGCCGCAGCCCGATCTCCCGGACGGGGACCCTCGCAAACCCGGCGTCCCGCGCGAGCAGCTGCGCCGCTTCGAGCAGCACCTGCGCCGCGAGCTCGAGCGGGCGCTGATCGAGCGCACCCAGCAGCTGCCGCCCAAGCGCCCGCTCAACGAGCTGGACCGCGCGCTGCCGAGCGGCCCGATCCAGGACCTGGCCCAGGTCCACAAGGTCGTCGCGCAGCTCAAGCGCCGTCTCGCGACGCAGGGGCACGAGCTGCGCGGACGCAAGCGCCATGCCCATGTCGACGTGCGGCGCACGATGCGGGCCTCGCTCGAGACCGGTGGCGTCCCGATCAAGCTCAAGTACCGCCCGCAGCGGCCGCGCCGGCCGGAGATCTTCGTGCTGTGCGACGTGTCGACCAGCGTCACCAGCGCCAGCACGTTCTTTCTCAGCGTGCTGCACGCGCTGCACGACGCATTCCGGAAGCTGCGCTCGTTTGTGTTCATCGAGCGGATCTCCGAGGTCACCGAGGTGTTCGAGCGCGAGCGCGACTTCCGCGCGGCGAGCGAGGCGATCTCCCGCGACGCGGGGGTCGCCGACATCTCGGGCTACACCGACTACGGCCGTGTGTGGGAGGAGTTCCTGGCGCTGATCGTCGACGAGCTGCACCCGCGTGCGACCGTGATCGTGCTCGGCGACGCACGAACCAACGGACGGCCGCCCCGCGAGGACATCTTCGCCGCGATCACCGCCAAGGCGGGCCGGACATTCTGGCTGAACCCCGAGCCGCGGCTGTACTGGAACTACGGCGACAGCGTGATCGCGGCCTACGAGAAGCACTGCACGGCGTTTGAGTGCTGGCGCACCGACCAGCTCGAGGAGTTCGTCAAGGCACTGACACGCCCGGTCACGACCTAGCACGCGGACGCCGCGCTAGGATCCAGAGCAGACCTGACAACCCAGGGGGGCTGGCGGGAAAGCCGGCTGAGATAGCGCCCTACAGCACCCGGCGCTGACCCTTCGAACCTGTGGGGTAATGCCCGCGGAGGGAGCGACAAGAACGATGATCGAGGCTCCCGCAGAGGAGCCTCGCGAGCGTCAGAGGCCCGGCGGCGTCGCCGTCGAGTCGGTCAGCCGCACGTTCGCCTCCAGACGCGGCCCGGTGCTCGCGCTGCAGGGCATGTCGTTGCGCGCGGGCCACAACGAGCTGATCGCGGTCGTCGGACCGAGCGGCTGCGGCAAGACGACGCTGCTCGAGCTGATCTGCGGACTCCAGCAACCTGACGCCGGCACGATCACCGCCGCTCCCGCGGCGCTGATGCCCCAGCGCGACCTGCTGCTGCCGTGGCTCGGCGCGCTCGACAACGCGGTGCTCGCGCTGCGAGCGCAGGGGGTGCCGCGACAGCAGGCCCGAGCGCAGGCGCTCCCTTGGCTCGAGCGCTTCGGCCTCCAGGGCTTTGAGCAAACCAAGCCGGCGCAGCTGTCGGGCGGTATGCGACAGCGTGTCTCGTTCCTCCGCACATTGCTCGCGGGCAAGCCGGTGCTGGCGCTCGATGAGCCGTTCGCGAGCCTCGACGCGATCACCCGCGCGGAGATGCAGGGCTGGCTCGGGCACGTGCTTGCCGCGGAACCGCGCACCGTCGTGCTGGTCACCCACGACGTGGAGGAGGCGGTGATGCTCGGCGACCGGGTGGTGGTGATGTCGCCGCGCCCGGGCCGGGCGGTGGCCGAGGTGTCGGTCGAGCTCGAGCGGCCACGAAAGCGCACCGACCCCGAGCTTGCGGCACTCAAGGAGCGCGTCTACGAAGCCCTCGGAGTCGCGAGTTGAGACGGCTTCGGCTGCCAGCCTTCATACCCGCGGCCCTGCTGCTCGCAGGCCTGCTCGGGGCGTGGGAGCTGTACGTCGATCTCGGCGGCGCCGACCCGCTGATCCTGCCAGCGCCCCACGCGATCGCCAAGGCGCTCTACACCGACCGTTCGCTGCTGTGGTCGAACTTCCTGGTGACCGCGCAGGAGGTCCTGCTCGGGATCGTGGTGGCAGCGCTCCTCGGCCTTGCGCTGGCGCTCGCGATCCACTTCTCCCGGACGCTGCGCCGGGCGCTGTATCCGCTGGTGATCGCGTCGCAGACGATCCCGATTCCGATGATCGCGCCGCTGCTCGCGCTGTGGCTCGGCTTCGGGATCAAGCCGAAGCTGGCGGTGATCGCGCTCGTGTCGTTCTTTCCGATCGTGGTGACCGCGATGGCCGGCCTCGCCGCGGTCGACCAGGACCTCCTCAAGCTGATGCGCACCTTCGACGCGCCGCGTCGCCGGACGTTCTGGTTGCTCGAGCTGCCCGCAGCTCTGCCCGGGGTGCTGACGGGGGCAAAGGTCGCCGTCGTGGTGGCGGTGATCGGAGCCGTGTTCGCGGAGTGGGCTGGATCCACCTCGGGCCTCGGCTACCTGTTCCTGCAGGCCGAACCGCAGCTGCTGATCCCGCGCGCGTACGCCGCGTTCGTGATCCTGTCGCTGTTTGCGATCGCGCTGTTCGCTCTGCTCACGCTCGCGGAGCGGATCGCAGTCCCGTGGGCCTACCGACCCAAAGGAGCCGTATGAGAAGAACTCTGATCGCCGCCGTCGCAGCGCTTGCGCTGCTGCTCGCCGCATGTGGGGAGAAGAAGGAGAGCGTGAGCGGCGCGGCCGCAAACGCGCAGCCGTTCACGTTGATGCTGGACTGGTTCCCGAACGCCGACCACGTCGGCATCTATCAGGCGCTGACGGAGGGTGACTTCGCCCGGGCGGGCCTCAACGTCCACGTGCAGATCCCATCCGACCCCGCCACCCCGCTGCAGCTGCTGGCGGCCGGCCGCGTCGACGCCGCGATCTCCTACGAGCCGGAGGTGATGCTCGCGCGAAACCAGGGGGAGCCGCTGGTCTCGGTCGCGGCGATCGTCCAGACGCCGCTGACCTCGATCGTCTCGCTCGGCTCAAAGCACATCCACTCGCCGCGCGATCTGCGCGGCAAGCGCGTCGGCGACGCCGGTATCCCCTACCAGCACGCGTACCTGACGACGATCCTCCAGCATGCCGGGGTGCCGGTGAGCTCCGTCAAGGAGATCAACGTGGGCGCCAACCTCGTGCCGGCGATGCTGTCCCGGCGGATCGACGCGGCGCTCGGCGCGTATTGGAACTACGAGGCGATCCAGCTCGCACAACTCGGCAAGAGCCCAAACGTGATCCGCGTCGACCGGGTCGGCGTGCCGACCTACAACGAGCTGGTGCTGGTGGTGCGCCGCAGCACCCTGACAGAGCACATCGATCTCGTTCGTCGCTTCGTCCAGGCGCTCGCGCGCGGCTACGAATCGGTCCGGCGCGACCCCCAGGCGGCGGTCAGGAACCTCGTACACGCGAGCTCCGGGCTTGATCCCAAGCTCCAGCTCGCCAGCGTCCGCGCCACCCTGCGCGACTACTTCCCCGCAAGCTCCTCAGAGCCCTGGGGCTGGCAGGACCAGGCGCAGTGGAGCGCGTACGGGCAGTGGATGCTGAACCATCACCTGATCTCAGACCCCAACGCGGTGATCGGGGCATCGACCAACGAGGTGCTCGCGGGCGCGGGAATCTGACGGTTCACGCGGCGCGGCGCCCAAGCGCGAGCCTGACCGCCAAGAGCATCAACGCCAGGAAGCCACAGAGAAGCAGGCAGCACACCAGCACGCGCACCGCGAAGAAGCTGTGGCTGTAGAAGCCGAGGCGTGCGAACACCGGATCCCCAGCGATGCGGCTGTTCATGTCGAGCGCGTGACCGATGCCGCTGAGCGACCATCGGGAGAAGATCACGTTGGAGACCGCGGCCGCCGGTGCCCACATGTGCTTGATCGTCACGATCGCGCCGGCGAACAGCAGCTGCGGGATCAAGGCCAGCGTCGTGAAGCTCGTGGCCTGATCCTCGGTGGTCACGAGCGCCGAGACCCCGAGACCCATCGCGACCGCCACACAGCCGGTCAGGACCAGCACGAGCAGCACGTCGAGGTGCTGGACCAAGCCCACGTCCGGTGGCTGGATCGCCAGCACAATCAACGCGAGAATCACCGTCTGAACGGTCACCAGAGCGAACAGAACGACGACCTTGGAGAACAGGTATGCCCGCGGCTTCACGCCGATCGCCGCCTCCCGCATCGCCAACGGCTTCTCTTTGATCAGCTCGCGCGACGCGTCGACCGCGCCGAAGAAGATCGCGTTGGTGAGCAGCAGGAACAGCAGGTCGACGGCTTCGTCGGGGCGCCCGCGACCAGGCGGCGCAAGCACCCCGCGCTGGAAGATCAGCGACATCAGCACCGCGATCACCGGCACCTGCCCGATCAGGATCAGCAGATTGCGCCGATCGCGCACCATCAGCCGCGCGTAGCGCGCGGCGAGAATCCGGCCCTGCCTGATCGCGCTGCGCCGTCTGGGCTGCGGCGCGTGAACCGCCGGCTGTCCCTCCTCGCGACTGCTCGCCGGCGCCCGCGTCTGGTCAAACACCCTTCGCCACTCCATCGCCGGACGCCTGTCCAGCGCGTCGTAGATCTCGTCGAAATCCTCGACACCGAAGAATTCGAGCGCGCGATCCGGCGCTCCCACGAAGCACAGCTCCCCGCCCCTGCCCATCACGCACACCTTGTCCGCCTGGCGAAGGTTCTTGGTGGCGTGCGTGACGACAACGACGGCGCGGACGCCGGGTGCCGCAAGCTCCCGGAACAGCGTCATCAGCTTCGTCTCGAGACCGGGGTCCAGGCCAGACGTTGGCTCGTCGAGGAACAGCAGGCTCGGATGGCTGAGGAGCTCCGATGCCACCCCGACACGCTTGCGCTGGCCGCCGGAGAGCCGCCCGATCATCGTCTCGGCCTGATCACGCAGTGACAACTCGTCCAGCACGCGCTCGACCGCGGCCGAGAGTTCCTCCGCCGTGGAATCGTCCGGTAGCCGCAACCGGGCGGAGTAGTTAAGGGCCTCTCGCACCGTCAGATTGCGGTGGACGATGTCGTCCTGAGGGACGTATCCGATGTCGGTCAGCCGGCCCGCCAGCGGCTCGCCATTGACCCGGATCACGCCGGGCGGCGTCGGGGTGACGCCGACGAGCGCCTTGATCAACGTGCTCTTGCCTGAGCCGCTTTCGCCGATCACGGCCACGAACTCGCCAGGCCGCACGTCGACCGTGGCGTTGTCAAGGATCTTCTTCTTGCCCGCGACGAGCGTCAGCTCGCGGCAGGTGAGGCTCATCGCGCCGCGCTCGTCCTGATGCTCGAGGTGGGCGTCGGTAACCGTCAGCCGTGCGGAGCCGACGCCGATCTGCGAGCCCACCGACAGCGATGCCCGACGCACGTGCAGGCCGTCGACGCGCGTGCCGTTGTGCGAGGCCAGGTCGTGCAGCTCGAGGCCGTCCGGGCCCGCCTCGATCTTCGCGTGGAACTGCGACACGTTCGGGTCCTGCACGACCACGTCGTTGGTTGGGTGCCGGCCGATCGTGATCGACGGCTTGTTCAGCGCGACCCGTTTGCGGTCGTGCCGTGCAGTCGCCTCAACGCTCCCATCCACTGCCTCACCCCAATCGTCTAATGCGCCCGCATCTCATGTTGGCACATTGCCGGCCGCGATCGCGGCGCGCGCCGCCTCGCGGCCGAGCTGGCGGATGCGCGCAAGCGCGCGGAAATCCATCATCCCGATCCCCGTCAGCCGCGGCTCGATCAGCAGGTCTGCCTGCAAGCGGGCAGCGGCATCGGAAGCGGCGTTGCCAAGCAGAAAGCTCCGCAGCAACGTTTCGGTGATCGGCGGCGCCCAGTCCGCCGCGGGTCCGACGATCCAGCGCCGGATGGCCGGCACACGCGAGCGCGGGGGTCCCGGAGGATGCAGGCGTCCCGAAACGTCGACCGCGATCACCGGTCCCTCGCCGCTCGATCGCATCGGCTCCACCGGCAGATTGCTGAACAGCGAGCCGTCGACGAGCAGGTAATCGTCCAGCTTCAGCGGCGGTACGAGTGCCGGCAGGGCCTGTGTCGCGCTCACGGCGTCTGCGACAAGGCCCCGCCGGTGCACCACCGGCTGCTGACCGGCGATGTCGGAGGAGACGCAATAGAACGGGATGTCGAGCCCTTCGATCCGCCGCTGTCCGTGCAGCTCGTGCACGGCCGCAAACCCTTGCACCGCGCGCGACAGCGCGACCAGCGGAATCGTCCGCCCGGCCAGCGGCGTGGTGCGCACATACAGGGCTTCCAGGATGCTCGCGACCTCGTCGGGTGAGCGCTGCTCGGCGAACAGCGACGCGACCACGCCACCCATGCTGGCTCCGCCGAGGCGGTCGATCACGACCCCCGACTGCTGGAGCTCCTCGACGACGCCGACATGAGCAAAGCCGCGGGCTCCCCCGCCGCCCAGCACGAGCCCCAACGCTCGGCCCGCCAGACGGCGGGCCATTCGATCAACGCCGCTTGCGCTGCCCTCGCGCAGCACGTACACGGCGAGCGGGTCCAGCGCGTCGACCCACCCAGTGAGGTCCGGCTCAACGCCGGGCGGCGCCCGGAAAGCGAGATCGCAGCCCCGCAGCTGGGGGCTCGCGACCGCGGGCGACACGCCGGGCCCGTGATCGGCCAGGGCGATCACGCGGTCCGCTTCACGGATGCAGTAGCGCGCCCATGGATCGTTGCCGCCCACCGAGCTCGCTGACAGCAGGACCCAGCGGTGGGAGGCTTCAAGACGATCGAGCACCTCGGACTCGACTGGACCCGGGCCATCGAGTCTCGTGAGCGTCCCGAACTTCGCGAGCTCGGCAAACAGCTCATCGGCGACGGCGGCGGTCGGAGCCCCGTCGTGCAGCGGGACGAGTGCGATCGTCCGCGGCGGCTGTGGTCCGTGTGCGACCGGGGGCGCCACCCGCATCCGCTCGCCGAGCTCGCGCACGAGCGCGAACGCAAACCCAGTCTCCTGCTCGAGCAGCTGGTGGAAGGCATCGCGGGTGATCTCGATGAGCTCGCTGTCCCGCCGCGCACGAGCCCCCGTCGGGCGCGGCTCCCCGGTGACCAGCGCGAGCTCGCCGATCGACTCTCCGCGGCCGACGCTGACGATCACCTCCGGCTGTGGACCCTCCAGCACCAGGTCGACCCGGCCGGCCGTCACCACGAACATGCTGTCGCCGGGATCGCCGGCGTGGAACAGCCACCCTCCGGCCTCCACGCCGCGCAGGATCACCAGTTCCGCCAGTGCCTCGAGATGCTCGGGCGAAACGCGTGCGAACAGGTCGATCGCGCGCAGGTGATCAGCTACATCGCTCACGTGCCGAAGCAGGCGGTCATCCCCAAAGTCGACGCAGGTTTATATCGCAGGGCTCCGGGCGCGCAGTGGTAGGCTTGGCCACAGTGGGCGAGGTGGCAACCGGAAGTCGGGGGCAGGATGTCCGCCTGTGAGCGTTCGGCCAAACAAGACTGAAGCGCCGCTGCTGGACCACGAGCCGCGGCGAGCGCGGTTTGTCCGCCGGGCGCGGGGGATCGGCCTGCTGCTGGCGCTGTTCCTGGCGGTCAGCGTGCTGTCGGTGCCTCTGCTGCTTTGCGCGCTCGCGACGGATGTGACCCGAGCGCTGCGCGGACGCAAGCCGTGGATCGCGCTGCGCCTGGTGGCGCTGCTGTGGTGGCTGCTGCTAGGTGAGCTGCTGGGTCTGCTGGGGCTGCTCGGGATCTGGCTACGGGCGGCGGTTCACGGCCCGTCTGTGAGTCCATATCCGTATCGGCGACGGCTGTACCGCGTACGCCAGCGATGGTTGCGCCGTCATCTGGCGGGCGTGCGCGTGCTGCTCGGGTTGCGCCTGGAGATCGAGGGGCTCGAAAGTGCAGGCCCTGGGCCTCTGGTGATGCTGGTCCGCCACGCAAGCACCCTTGATCCGTTGCTGCCGGACGCGATCGTCGGGCACGCACACGACCTCGGCCTGCGCTTCGTCCTGATGCGAGAGCTGCTGAAGCTGCCGACGATCGACATCGGCCGGCGCTGGGCCCCGACGATGTTCGTGAGCCGCCGAGCGGCGCCGGGCGTCCACGAGCTGGAGCGCCTGCGCGAGCTGCCGCGCGAGCTTGCCGGCGACGAGGGCATCGTGATCTACCCGGAGGGAATGGTCTATAGCCCGGAGAGGCTCACGCGAGCCAAGCGCGTGTTCCCCAAGCGCCAGCCCGCGCTTGCGCCGCTCGTAGCACGTATGCGCCATGTCCTGCCCCCGCGACAGGGTGGGGTGCTCGCACTTCTGCAGGGCGCCCGCGAGGCCGACGTGGTGCTGTGCGGTCACATCGGCTTGGAACCACTTGGCAACATCCGGCAGGGAGGCCTTATCGGAAACACGGTGAGGATCAAGTTCTGGCGCTACCGCGCCCCTGAGGTCCCGACCGAGGACGACGCAGCACTGGTGCACTGGCTATACGAGCGCTGGCTCGATCTCGACGAGTGGATCGATCAAAACGGTGCCACCGCGGTGGTCCAGGAGCCCTTGGTCGAGCTCAGCGAGGTGAGCGCGTCGTGACCCGCGCAGGCATCGCGCGCACGACGGTTCTCCGCGCGCTTCGCGACCTGCCAGGCGGCCAGGTGCAGATCGTCGAAGGTGACGCCACGCACACGCTCGGTCGCCGCGCTCGGGGGTTGAGCGCCAGGGTCACCGTTCACGACCCCGCGGCTTACAGCTCGCTGTTGCGCGGCAGCGTCGGCTTCGCCGACGCCTACGTCGACGGCTTGTGGGATGCCGACGATCTCGTCGCGTTGATCAGAATCGCGGCGCGGTCGATGCGGTCCATCGACCGCCTGCGGGAACGCCTGGCAACGCTGACCCTGCCGCTTCGCCGCGCCGCGGCGGCCCGCCGCTCGAACACTCGCGCGCGCAGCCGCAGCAACGTCGAGCGGCACTACGACCTCGGCAACGACTTCTTCAGCCTCGTGCTCGACGAGACGATGGGTTACTCGTGCGCGTATTGGGAGCGGCCGGACATGGAGCCGGTCGAGGCCTCCCGCGCGAACCTCGACCGCGTCTGCGGCCTGCTCGAGCTGCATCAGGGAGAGCGGGTCCTGGAGATGGGCAGCGGCTGGGGCGGGCTGGCCGTTCACATGGCCGCAACGGCGGGGTGCCACGTCTCGACCGTGACGCTGTCGCACAACCAGCGCGAGTACATCGAGCGGCTCGCGCGGAACGCTGGCGTTCGCGACCGCGTCGAGGTGATCGTCAGCGACTACCGTGACGTGCGCGGCAGCTGGGACAAGGTCGTCTCGCTCGAGATGGTCGAGTCGATCGGGGCGCAGCACCTCGAAACCTTCCTTGGATGCTGCGGACGGCTGATGAGGCCGGACGGACTGATGCTCCTACAGGCGATCACCACTCACGACCGGCTGTTCCGGATCGATCGCTACGCGCGAACGTTCCTCAACGAGCGGATCTTTCCAGGTGGTTGTGCGCCATCGCTCGAGGCGATCCTCGACGCAAGCGCCCGCACCACCGAGCTGCGATGCGTCGCCGTCTACGACATCACCCCCCATTACCCGCCCACGCTGCGGGCCTGGCGCGAGCGCCTGCAGCGCAACTGGACCTCGATCGCCGCACTTGGCGGCTTCGACGAGCGCTTCCGGCGGCTATGGACCCTGTACTTCGCCTACTGCGAGGCCGGGTTCATCGAACGACGGGTGCTGGATCGGCAGCTGCTGCTCGCGGGGCCGGAGTGGCGCGGTGAATCGCGGCTGCTGACGCCGGCGGCATCGCCGCTTGGGCTCAGACCCTCGACAGGGCCGCATCCGGGGCGGCGACCGGACGCTCGAGCAGCTCGAACGCTAGGTGCGTCGCCAGCGCCATGATCGTCAGCTGCGGGTTGACGCCCAGCGCCCCCGGGATCACCGATCCGTCGGCCACATAGACCCCAGGTGCGTCGTGCAGCTGGAGATCGGCACCGACGACGCCTCGCTCCGGTGACGCGTCGGCGCGTGCGGTGCCGAGCGGGTGGAACGCCATCAGGCGCAGATCGCGCCGGCGGGCGCCTTGCGGGCGCACGCCGGGAGCCAGCGGCAGCAGGACTTCGTGCGCGCCCGCGGCCTCGAACAGCAGGCGCAGCTTCTCGATGCCGCTTCGAAAGCGCCCCAGGTCGCGATCGCTCAGCCGGTAATAGACCAGCGGACGCCCCGCGAGTTCGAGCACGCGGCCGGTCGCGTCGTCGCTGACCATCAGCCCGAGCTGCGCCAGGCGCCGATACTGCTCCATCAGCTGGGCGTGACGCCTGCCGGCGGCCGGCAGCGACATCGCGACATACGAGGGCGGACCCGCGACCGTCTCGAACATCAGGCCGTCGGATGAGAACTCGTCGATGTAGAAGCTCTGGGGAACCCCGCGCGCCATGTCGACGACCTCGTCCATCAGCGCCAGGCCCGCGGTCGCCGGGTGCAGCGACAGGTTTCTCCCGAGCTGACCCGAATCTGCCCCGAGGCCACTGCGTGCCAGCAGCAGCGGCGTGCCGATCGTCCCGCCCGCGACCACGACCGTCGGGGCGCGCACGTCGATGCTTCCGTGCACCCGCGACCGCGCCTCGACCCCGTGCGCGCAGCCACGAGAGACGAGGACCCGCCGTGCGTCTGCGCCGGTGAGGATCCGCGCACCGGCGGCCCGCGCCCGCGGGACGTACGTGATGCCGGTGTGCTGCTTGGCGGAGGTCGGGCAGCCGAAGGCACATACTCCCGAGCCGACGCAGCCCTTCGCGTTGCGCCGCAGGTAGCCGTGCGACCAGCCGAGGCGCTCCGCGCCGCGACGCACCACCTCGGCGTTGCCCCCGGCGAGCTCGGGCGTGACCTCCGTGACCGACAGAGCGCGCTCGACCCGCTCAAAGCAGCGGTCGAGCTCGCCGAAGTCAAGGCCGCACTCCGCCCGCCAGCGCTCCAGCACGTGCTCCGGCGTGCGAAAGCAGGTTCCCGAGTTCACGAGCGTCGTCCCGCCGAGGCCGCGCCCCAGCGGGAGCCCGATCGGAGGGTCGCCCAGCGTCAAGGTCTGGCCGCCGTCGCGGTAGAGGCGCGCGAGCATCTCCACCGGGCGCGCGGTGAACGAGTCCGGATGATGCTCGCGGCCCTGCTCCAGCACCACGACGTCAGCTCCGCCCTCGGCGAGCTCGGCGGCCAGCACCGCGCCGCCGGCGCCGGAGCCGATCACGCAGACGTCGGCGGTGAGGATCATGGCCGTCCCTCTCGCCGGCGCAGCTCGCGTCCACGCGCGACCACGGCGTCCGCGTCCCATCCGAGCCCGCGTGCGAGCGCCGGGTCCTCGTAGCGGCCCATCGCCAGGACACCGGCGGCGGCATGATCGGCGGGTGTCACCAGCGAGAGCAGCTGCAGGCCTCTTCGGCGGCGCGCCAGCGCCAGCATCGCCCTCAGCGCCGCACGCTGAGGCTGCGGCGCGGCCGCGACGAACTCGTCCAGCGGGTCGCTCATGCGGTCATCTGCTGTTCCTGGATGGCTGCGAGGCTGTGCATCTTCGCGGCTGCGAGATCTGCATCGCCCGCGTCGATCGCCTGCGCAATCGCCGCGTAGAGGGGCGCTAGCGTCCGCCAGCCCGTGACGACGCCGCGGAAGGCGCCGGCGTTCGGGAGGTAGAGCTCGCGGACCGAGTTCATGATCAACCGGAACACGAGGTTGTCGGCGGCCTCGATGATCGTCGTCATGAACGTCCAGTCGAGGAGCAGCGCCGCCTCGTCGTCGTCTGCGGCGAGAACGCCGGAGGCCAGTTCGTGCAGCTGGTCCGCCTGCTCTGGCGAGCGGCGGGAAGCCGCCAGCCGTGCCGCCTCGACCAGCAGCAGGCGCCGCGCCTCGAACAGTGGCGCGATCACGTCCAGCTCGAGGCTGCCCAGCAGCGCCAGCGCCTCGAGTCCGCCCGAGGCGCGCCAGTCGAGCACGCGCGTCGCGTCGCCGTGTCTGACCTCGACAAGGCGCAGCTGCTCAAGCCGGCTGAGCGCCTCCCTGATCGACGAGATGTTGACGCTCAGCTCAGCCGCGAGCTTGCGTTGCGTGGGCAGCCGTTCGCCGGGCGCGTAGCGGCCGCTGAGGATCGCGTCGCGCAGCTCGGCGACGATGAGGTCGGCGACCGATGACCGGGACAGCGGACCAACCACTGCTCCAGTGTATCGGTGTTCGGAACAATGATCCGGCGATGGGGACACGCCTGTGAATCAGCGTGCGCGGCGGCCCGGCGCGCAAGAGGGCTCGACGGCGGTGCGTGGGCCTAGTGCTCGCCGAGGCCGGGTGAACGTCGGCGAGTTGCTCGCGGTCCTGAGCAGCCCGCTACAGACCAAGCGAGTCGGTCGCTCGAAAGCGAGCGCATGATCTAGGCTGCGTAATGAGCGAAGGAGCAGCGTCGTGTGGGTGCGGCACTCGCTCGGCCGTGGCCGGGGCTCCAGCCCAGCGCCGACTGCTCGTTGGCGGCGCTACCCGAGCGCTCGGTGCGTGCCCCAGGCTGGGTCGTCGTCCAGGCCATCGAAGGTCACCTGAATCAGGCCGGTTCCGTCGGCATTGGCTGTGTAGATGTTCACGCCAGTCGCCGAGGTGCCGGCGGCGAAGATGATCTTTTGCCCGTCCGGCGACCAGCGAACTCCGTGGCACCCGACGCCGTTGGGGTCTGAGAAGCTACCGCCGCAGTCGAGTCCTTGAATGTGGATCTCGTGCAGTCCGGTGCCGTTGGCGTGGATGATCCAGATCGAGCCGAACACGTCGGGGGTGGCGTGTCGGGAGAAGATGATCTCGTTCCCCCGCGGCGACCAGTCACCGTCGTTGCCGCCTTGGATGATGGTTCCGCGTGGGGTGATTCGTCGCGGGTGGGTGCCGTCGGTGTTGATCACGAATAGCCCGAGCCCGACGCCGTTCCAATCAAAGCGGCCGAAGACGAGACGCTTTCCGTCTGGAGAGTACGAGCCGGGCTGGTCGTCAAAGCCGCCCGATTTCGTCAAGGGGGTGAGATCGCTCCCGTCCACCGAAGAGATCGTGTAGATCCCGTCTCGAGCGGGGTTTGTGTTGTCGAAGCTCTCACAGGCGAGCCGTTTGGCGTCGGGTGACCACGATCCTGTCCCGCACCCAACATTCAGTGTGGGGTCGGGGATCGGAAACGGCGTGTATCCCGTGCCGTCGGCGTTGAGGATTGCCGTTCCGATCCTGCCGTCGGCGGTCGGATACGGGACGACGAGCCTGCTGCCGTCCGGCGAGAAGTCAGCGCAGCAGCTGACGGGGTTGGCTGGAACAACTAGCCGCGCGCTGCTTCCGTCGGGGTTCGCGGTGAAGACAGCCCTATTCCCGGTCGCTGGATCGACCCGATCGAACGTGATCTGGCCATTGAAGCCTGCCCTGGCTGCGAAGGCAGGTGTCGCGACGGCGGCCGCCAGAGAGACTGTGAGTAACCCGGAAACGACGAGGCTGCGCATGGGTCCGTTCCCTTGCCGGGCACGCGCAACCAATCGCGCGAGATTCAGCGCACGACCGCGCCCGTTCATCTTGGCGCACCGTGCAGTGCGTCACCTCTGCCCGGGATTTGATCGAGCGCCATCGACCGTCTCGCGAGCCCAAGGGCGCCGAAGTTGAGGCGGGACGCCGCTGCCGGAAAGCCGCTCGAAAGCGCGGCAGTCGGCCCGGCGCCGTTCCACTGCTCGGCAAGCGTCACGGTGGGACCGTCGCTCCTGTACCCGCCGACCGCCGTGCAAACGGTCAGCGTCGGGCACGAGACTGCTGGTCCGGCCATGTCGTAGGCACCCGGTATGCCCGGCATGGGCTGCACAGCCCAATGGCTGCCGTCCCACCGCTCCGCGACCGTTGATGGAGGCCCGGTGTTTGCGGAGAGGAGTCCCACGGCTGTGCACGCCGATGATGATGAGCAGGAGACGCCGTTGAAGAAGTCGCCACTTCTTTCTGTGCCCGAGGGCGTAACAGTGCGTTGGATCGTCCAGGCGGTTCCGTTCCAGCGCTCGGCGAGCAATCCCGTGGCTGTGTTCCCGACGGCGATGCAGGCAAGGGCAGAAGTGCATGCGACAGCGGCCAGGAAGTTGTTCTTCCTTTGCGAGGTGGGTGATGGCTGGAGGGTCCAGGTCGTTCCATTCCATCGCTCGGCGACCGTCCCGAGCGAGTTGTTAAACGAGCTGTCAACCGCGGCGCCGACCGCCACGCATACGGTCGCGGATGTGCATGACACCCCCGTCAGGAAGCTGTTTGGAGCACCGGCCGGTGCGGGCATGGGCTGGACCGTCCAGCTCTTTCCGTCCCACCGTTCGGCCATGACGGCGCCCGCACTGTTGGTCCCGACCGATGTGCATGCGGATGGTGACGTGCATGAAACGGCATTCAGGAGCCCGCCGGCGCTGGTCGAGGTTGGCGTCGGCTGGATGTTCCAGCTCGTTCCGTTCCAGCGTTCGGTGAGCGTCCCGACGGGATTGCCGGAGCTGCCAAAGCCGCCGCCGACCGCCACACAATTTGAGCGAGCGGTGCACGAGACGCCGTTGAGTGCGCTCCGCGACGCGCCGAGCGCATTCGGGGTCGGAACGATCCGCCACGACTTTCCATTGCGAACCTGGGCGAGAGTACCTCTCGGGTTGCCAGACGGAGAATCGCTGGTCCCACCGACCGCAACGCAGAACGAGGACGATCTGCACGACACGCCTGCGAGTTGCGCACCGTGTATCCCCCGCGGGTTGATCGTTGGCTGCAAGCTCCACCGAGTCCCATTCCACCGCTGTCCAACGGTGACGGAGGCGCCGGAGGCATCGACTCCTGAACCGACCGCGACGCAGAGCGAGGCCTTCGGACAGGCGACGCCGACCAGCTGACTTCCCTCGGGCTCGTTCCGAGTACTTTGCAGGCTCCACGCGTGGCCGTCCCAGCGCTCGGCCACCGTCGAGGAGTTGCTTGAGCTGTCAAAGCTGACCCCGACGGCGGTGCAGGCCGACGCGGACGAGCACGAGACGCTGTTCAGCAGGCCACCCTGCGCCCCAGCCGGGTTCGGGGTCGAGCGCACGACCCACTTCGTGCCGTTCCAGCGCTCGGCCAGGATCGGCCCCGGACTCGAAGTGTTAGTTGTCCCCACGGCAAGACACGCCGAGGGCGACGTACACGACAGCGAGAACAGGCCAGAGCGCGGCGCTGGACTGGGGGTCGATTGGATACTCCAGCGCCTGTGTTTCCACTGCTCGGCAAGCGCACCCCGGCTGGTCAGGCCTACGGCTTCACACGCCGTTGACGACGTGCACGCGACCCCGGAAAGGATGCTGAACTGCGCGCCTCTTGGGTTTGGCGTCGGCTGCACCTTCCACGTCGTGCCGTCCCAGCGCTCTGCGAGCGTCCGCGGAGTGCCCGTGCGGTCGGTGTAGTTGCCAACCGCGACGCAGCTCGAACTCGACGAGCACGTGTCGATGGACAACAGCGAGCTCTGCGATCCCGGGGGCTCCGGGACGGCCAGGAGGTGCCAGGTCGTCCCATTCCAACGCTGCGCAAATGCGTGGCTCCTGCCCCTGCCGTCGATGTACTGCCCGACCGCGAGACACGATGAGGATGAGGTGCAGGTGATGCCCATCGGCTGGGTCACCTGAGCGCCGCGCGGGTTTGGCGCTGACAGACGGCTCCAGCTCGTGCCATCCCAGCGCTCGGACAGGTTCAAGCCGGTGCCTGAAGCGTCCACGTACGTCCCGACCGCGATGCAGCGCGTCGCCGTGGGGCACGACACCCAGCTCAGCTGGCCGGTCCGAGCCAGCGGATTAGGCGTCCGCGCCCTTGACCACCCCGGCCCCGACGCGCTCGCCGGCACAGCCAGAGTCACGAACACAGCAGTGACAGCCAGCCCCACGCGCAACTTCATCTCTTCGCTCCCTCCAGGTCGTCTCGTCCGGCCCCGAGCCAGACCGAGTCTGCGACACGCTCGCCTGCCAGCTGGCGGTGTTTTGGTTCACACATAGAAGTAGGGGTCGCGCACGCGGACCTGGGTGATCTCATCCACCGGCAGTCGGTTGCGAGTGGCGGCCCGGCGGATCGCCTCGGGAGTCGGCGCGTCGCACACGCAGTACGTGTGGGTTTTGTCCTCACTGATGAACGAGTTGAGCCAGGTGACGCCCTCCTCGGCGTTTTGCTCGACCATCGCGCGGCAGGCGGCCGATCCGCCGCTGGTGAGCGGGCTGCGGATTCCTGCGGGGACTGTGCGCTGCACGATGTATCGCGGCATGGGCCAAACGTACGCGCAGCACGTGCCGCGCGCACCGGCTCCGGTGCCTAATTTGGGAGGGGCCGCTGCCTATCTTGGGCGGCCGGTGCATGCGGACGGGCCGTCAGGCCGAGCCGTGCCGCGGCCGCGCAGGCCTCGCGCCGGCTGGGTGCCTCGAGCTTGCGGAGGATCGCGGACACATGATGGTCAACGGTTCTCTCGGAGATGACGAGCCGCTGCGCGATCTGTGCGTTGCGCAGACCCTCTTCCATCAGGGTGAGGACCTCTAGCTGGCGGGCGGTCAGGCGGGCTGGATTGTCGCGCGTGGCGGGCCGCGGCCCGCGCGGCACCCGAAGCGCGCCCAGCTCCCGCAGCCGACGCGCTGCGATCACCGTAGCCGGTCGAGCTCCCAGCCGCTCCGCCTCGGCGAGCGCTTCACGAATGTCATCCATGCGTTCGCTGTCGAGCAGCGCGATCGCGCGCTCGTACGGACAGCCGTGTCGTGCCCACGCATCACCAGCGCCGCGCGGGTCCCCCGCGATCTGCAATCCGTACGGAGTCGCATGGGCGCCATCCGGCAGCTCCTCGAGCGCACCGGCTCGCCAGCGCCAGAACGCGAGCTCGCCGATGTCCCATGCCGTTCCGCGCCCGCACGCCGCTGCCCACACCCGATCGGTCTCGCGCATGACCTCGCCCGTGCTCGTCAGCCACGCGATCTCAGCCCTGGCGGTCGCGACCGGTACAAGCCGGCGCAGATCTCCCGCCGGTCCGGCGAGCGCCGCCGCCTCCTCGAGCGGGGACCACGGGTCGGGATCTCCTCGCCTGGCTCGAAGTCGACCGAGGACCGTCAGCGCAGTCACACGCGTGATGCTGAGCGCGCCGGGGTGCTCTAGAACCTCCCCGGCCCGATCTCCCGCTTCGTTCCAGGCGCCCAGGTCAAGGGCCGCCTGGGCGCTCCACGCGAGCAGAAATAGTCGCTGCGGGCCAAGCTCGTGCTCCAGACAGAAGTTGATCCCCTGCTCAAGCTCCTCCAGGCCGAGCGAATAGTTCCGCGACCGGATGTCCGTGCAGGCAAGGTTGATCCAGGCACGCGCGACGTGATCGGCCATGTCCCCCCGCATCGCGAGCTCGAGGCTCTCGTGCAGCAGCTCCCGCCCCCGCGGCTGACCCACGCTCAGTTTCGCGGTTCCGACGTCGTTCAACGCCTGCGACAGGTTGTCCAGGTCGCCGAGCGCCCGGGCAAGGGCGATCGCCTTCTCCCCCCACGCGACGGCGCCGGCCACATCCTGCGCGACCATGTACAAGCCCGCTCGCTGACCGTAGGCCATCGCAAGCTCCGAGCTCGGGCCCAGCGGCTCCAGCAGCTCGATCGCCTGCGCGCTCGCGCGTTCCGCACGCTCGCGGTCGCCCGTGAACCACGCCAACCGCGCGATCCAGGTGAGCGACGCGCCCTCCCGCCCCCTGTCCTGCGAGTGTCGCCAGCCGGCCAGCACCGCCTCGCGCGCACACAGGGCATCCCGCATCTGCCCGGTGAAGTAGCACTCGAACGAGTAGCGCTCGAGCACGTCCAGTCGCTCAAGCGTCTGGAGATGATCCCCGAAGCGCAGCACACGCGCGTACTGAGCCGCGGCTTCGCGATGTGCCCCCACAAGCGCGGCCTGCGCAGCGGCCCGACGAGCGTAGCGGCGAACCGATTCCGCATTTCCGGCCGCCTCGGCGTGATACGCCAGCCGCGCGACGTCCTCGCGCGTCCCCGGCGCTGACTTCAGCGCAGCCAGCACCCGGCCATGCAAGGCGCGCCGGCGGTCTGCGGGCACGTCCGCCTCGAGCGCCTCGCGCGCGAGTTGGTGACGGAACGCCAGCGACTCGCCCTCACGGCACAGAAGCCCGGCAGCAACGCACTCATCAAGCGAACCCACATCACCGCACACCTGCTCGAGCAGCCATCCCTCGACCCGCTGGGGCACAACCGCCACTGTCCACAAGACTTCGAGCGCGCCTGGCGACAGTCGGCCAGCGCGCGCGAGCACGGCATCGCGAACGCTCGCCGGTACCGGCCCCGGACCGGCGGCAAGGACCTCGGTTACGAAGAACGGATTCCCGCCCGTCACACGATGAAGCTCCAAAGCATCCGGCCCCCTGCCATCGGCGAGCTCGCCCACGGCCGCAACGGACAACGGCTGAAGTTTGACTCGACGCAGCGTCGCGCTGGTCGCAAGGTCCCCCAACAACAACGCCACGGGCCGCTGGCCGCGCACGTCATCAGTGCGATAGGTGACCAACGCGAGTGCCCGCGTGCCACCGATCCGGCGACCAAGGAACCGCAGGAAATCGAGCGTCGCCTCATCCGCCCAATGCACATCCTCAACGACCACCACCGTCGGCTGGCGGCCGCTCAGCTCCCCCAACACGTCGCTGAACAAGCGCTCGCGCACGGTCGGCTCCTCATCCCAGCGCGCCACGGGCCCCCCGAGCGCCCGCGCCAGATCGAGCACCGGCCCCAGGGGCCGCGGCGTCCGCAACGGATCGCACGCACCAAACGCGACACGAATGGGCGCCTCCCCGCACACGCGCGCAACCAACGAGGTCTTCCCCACCCCGGCCTCGCCGCCGATCATCACCAGCGCGCCACGCCCCCGCGCCGCACCATCCGCGAGCGCGCCTAGTTCCGTCGCGACCGCGTCGCGCTCAAACAGCCGAACCGGCTCACGCGCCGCCACAGCCCCCGGCGATGGTCCCATCGTCCGCAATCGTCCTCGCTCGCGATGAGACAGTCAAGCCGAACCAACCGCAACCGAGGCCCGGGGGTGCACCGGGCCCGCGATCGCAAGCGTCCGCGCACCTAGTACGCGTCGTCGAGCTGCCAGCGGCCGTTGAGGTAGACCATCCAGAAGTTCAGCTTGCCGGCGGCCTGGTTGCCGCCGGAGCGCGTCACCAGCGCGTATGCGATCGGCGCCGTCCCATGAAGGTCGGAGATCTGAACCTGGGTCGAGTGGGTGTTCGCGCTTTGCAGGCACGCGGACATGCCCCCCGCCACCGCAAGGAAGCGCGGGGTGGTGTGCCGGGTGCAGAGGCTGGGCGTCGGCTTGAGCTGACTGGCGCGAATGAAGGAGGCCAACGCGCTCGCATCCGACGTTCGCAGCTTGCCCGCGCAGGTTGTGAGTCCGGCCTTGGCCGCCTCCGCTTGGGCCGCATCAAACGCGGGGCCGGCTGCTCCGCCGGCGTCGTAGGCCGCAGCGCCCTTCGTGATCGGAGTGATGTTCTGCCGCCAAACGGCCTCAACCGCAGGCCACTCCGAAAGGAACGCGCTGTACGCGGCCCGATCCTGGCGCGGGGGCGACAGTGCCCGCAGCTTCGCGAGCGATGCGTTGCGCGAAGCGATCAGCGCGTTGACCTGCGCCACGCTCGCCTGCTTACTGCTGGTCGGCCCTCGGGTCGCGGCGATCTCAGCCGCCGCCTCCTGCGAGCAGATCGCATCTGCGGCGCTCGCGAAGCTCCCCCCGGCGCTGGAGCTCCCGGTGCTGGATCCACCGCTGGTCGAACTCGAACTGCTACTCGACCCGCAGGCCGCCAGCGCAACCGCGGATGCGAGCGCGACGGCGACCGTACCCGTGCCCCGCAGGCGACGCACGAAACCGCAACGAACCTCAGCCATCAGCCATCCCCTTTCCGTGACCAGCCCTGGTTGCCCTACAAGCAGGAAGGCACTGGCAAAAAGTCCAGCGCCATCGATGAGCCGGACGCTACCAGACGCCGCCGGCGCCGCAGATCCCGCCGGCTAGCGAACGATGAGTCGCGTCCGCCCCGCCGAGAACAGGACCGCGTCGAGCAACCCCGGAAAGCGCGCCTCCAGGTCTTCCCGCCGCAGCGTGTTGATCCTGGAGGTGCCCTGCTGGCGCTGATGGATGACGCCGGCCTCGCGCAGCACCTTGAAGTGGTGCGTGCAGGTCGACTTGGTCACCGGCAGATCGAAGCCCGAGCAGGTGCGCTCCACCTCGGGATCGGCGAGCTTCGCGACGATCTTCAAGCGGACCGGGTCGCTGAGCGCGTGGAGCACCGCCGGCAGCTCGATTTCCGCTCGCGAGGGATGGGCTATGGATTCGTTCTCGTTGGAGCTCATCGCTGAGATGGCGCGCTGAGCAGCCGCTCGCCTATGTACGAGTCTCATCGTACTACCCGCCCCGCGATCGTCTCTCCGATCAGCCTGACAGGTCCGACGCGACCGTCTCCTGCTCGGCCGGGGATAGGACTCCGCTCAGCCGACTTCGCGCAATTCGCTGAAGCGTGCTGACCGGCCCCGCCAGCTCGGTCGACCAGACGATCGCCGCTCCGTCGGATGCCGAGGTGGCGAGCAGCGTGCCGGCCGGGTTGAAGACCGCGTTGGCGAACGTCGGACCCTGCGCCTCGGTCAGCTCGGTGAGCTGGCGCCCGTCGGTTAGCGACCAGATGCGCGCGGTCGCGTCGGTGCTGGTGGTGGCGAGCCGAGTGCCCGTCCGGTCAAAGGACGCCGTGGTCACGGCCGCGCCGCCCGGCTCGAAGATCGTCGACTCGAGCCGGCCGGTCGTCGCCGACCAGATGCGCGCCGCGCCGTCGGAGCTGGCTGTGACGATCCTGCTGGCGCTCGGATCAAATTCGGCGTCGGCCGGTGCCGCTCCGCTCGGCTCGCGCAGCACCAGCAGCTGCTTGCCGCTCGAGGCATCCCACACCCGCGCCGTCCCGTCCTTGTCAGCGGTAAGCACGCGGCTGCCGTCGGGACTGAACATGACCGTCACGAGGCTGCTGCCGCCGGGTTCGTGGGCGATCGCGAGCTGCTTGCCGGTGCCGGCGTCCCAGATCACGATCGTGCCGTCGTCACTGCCGGTTGCGACCTTGGTCGCATCCGCGTTGAACGCAGCGTAGTCGACCGCGAACTGCACCCCGTAGGAGCTGGGCGGCTTGAAGACCTGCAGCTGGGACCCGTCGCTGACGCGCCAGATCCGCGCGGTGTGGTCGTCGCTCGCGGTCAGCAGGCGCTGTCCGTCGGGACTGAGCTCGGCGTGTTCAATTCCGCCGCCGCCCGGCTCGGTTATGACGAGCCGCTGCGCGGCGGGGGCCAAGCTCATGATCCGCGCAGTGCCGGCGAAGCTGCTCGTCACGATCAGGCGTCCGTCGTGGCTGAAGGTGACGCCGCTCAGGCTGCCGCCCGGCTGCTTGAAGCGTTCGAGCAGTTCGCGCGGCAGCGCTCCGGAGATCCGGACGGTTCCATCCTGGCCGGCGATCAAAAGCCGCCCGCCATCGGGACTGAACGCGACCGAGGACACCGCACCGCGGCTGCCGTGAATCTCGTTCAGCTCCGAGCCGTTGCTTGCGTCCCACACCGACACCGCTCCATCGACCCCCGAGGTCGCCACGAGGCTGCCATCGGGACTGAACGCCACTCCGAACAAGACCGCGCCGTCGGCCGGCGCAAAGCTCGTCAGCTGCTGGCCGCCGGGCAGGCTCCAGGTCCACGCCACACCCCCGCTGCCGGCGGTCAGCGCCTGCCGGCCGTCGGGGCTGATCGCGACCTTCGTGACGGCGGAGCCGAAGTTTGTCAGCACCTTCAGCTGCGCGCCGGTGTGGGCATTCCACAGCCGGGCAGTCGCGTCCTGGCCGCCGGTGATGATCTCGCCGCCGTCGGGACTGAACGCGACGGCGTTGAGCGCACCGTTACCCGGGCCGTGCACCACCAGCAGCTGCGCGCCGCTGCCGGCGTCCCAGATGCGGGCGCTGCCATCGGCGGCGACGGTCGCGAACCGGCTGCCGTCGGGCGAAAAGGCGGCATCGTTCAGGCGCGAGCCACCGGGCTCCTGGACCGCGAGCAGCTGCCGGCCGCTGCTGGCGTCCCAAATCCGGGCGCTGCCGTCGTTGCCGGCGGTGAGAATCTTGGTCGCGTCGGGGCTGAACTGGGCAGCGGTCAGAGCGGCGCCGCCGGGTTCGCGCAGCCGCAGCAGCTCCCTGCCGCTCGAGGCGTCCAGAACGGTGGCGGTCCCGTCGGCCCCGGCGGTCACGATTCGCCGCCCATCCCGGCTGAACTGCGCGCTGTTCAAAGCGTTCCCGAGTGCGAACGTCTTTTCCACCTCGAGCGCGGGCAGCGCGTCGCGCAGCGACGTCTCGGCCTGCGAGGTGTAGCGGATGCCGAGCGCGTGTTGCGCGAGCTGCGTGCTCACCTGCGGGTCGGCGCCAAGCGTGTTCTCGGCGTCAGCAGCGAGCTGGCGAGACTGCGCAGTGTGCTGATTGGAGATCGCGATCCGCTGCTGGATAAAGCCGACGATCGCCAGACCAACGGCCACGACCAGCGCCACCGATACCGCCGCGCGGGTCCGCTGCAGGCGCCGCGTCGCGTTGCGCCGGCTCTCGAGCACATAGGCCTTCTGCAGGTCGGTCGGCTCGGGCCTGCGGCCGGTTCCGCGTGCGACCCACTCCTCGGCCGCGTTCAGCTCGGAACCGGAAACGAGGAAGCTTCGATCGCGCTGGTGGCGCTCCCACTCCAGCGCCTTCTGCCCCCACTCGGTGTGCTCCCGAACCCAATCGAGATCGGTCTCGATGGCGCCGACCAGCACCTCGAGCGAGCCCGCGAAATCGTCGTCGAACGCGCCTCTGGCGGGCACGAACTGCCGCGCGGTCAGCGCGTCGGGCAGACCGCGCGGGTCCATCGGCTGGACGGGGACCGGAATGATCCGCTTGTTGAGCTGGTCGGCCTGCGCCAGGGCTTTCAGGCAATCCTCGGACGCGGCCGACTCCGCCGAGATCGCGAACACGAACGCGTCCGAGGACTCGATCGCGCGTGCGCGATCGCCGTCGCCTTCGGCGACGACCTTGCCGCGCTCGCGCAGGGCGCCCGTCAGCCGTTCGCCGAAGTCGCGGTCGCCCGGCGCGTAGCAGAGGAAGGCGTCGGTGCGCACGGCGCCGTCCTGCGGGGGGCCGGCCTGCGGTGTAGCGACGTCGCTAACTGACACCGAAGCTCCTCAGCTGGGCCGGGGTGAGCCTGCCCGTGATGCGCGTGCGCTCGACCGCGCGCAGCGCGCTCAGCGGCGCCGCGAGCTCCGTCGACCAGATCAGAACCGGCCCGTTGGACGTTGAGGTCAGCACCTCGGAGCGGTCCGGGCTGAAGCTGGCGCCGTCGAGCGTGTTGCCGCCCGGCTGCGTGTGCAGCGACGCGAGCGGCACTCCGGTGCTCGCATTCCAGATTCGCGCGACTCCGCTGACAGCCGCGCTCACGATCCACCGGCCATCGCTGCTGAACGCGGCGCTGTTGATGCCGGCTCCTCCGGGCTCTGACATCTGCACGAGCTGGCGGCCGCTGCGCGCGTCCCACACCCGCACGTTGCCATCCTGCCCCGCGGTCACGAACCTGTTGCCGTCGGCGCTGTATGCCGCGCTCTGAATCGCGGCGCGCCCTGGCACCGGGATCGCGAGCAACTGCCGCCCGCTTGCGGCGTCCCATACCACCGCGGTGCCGCCCAGCCCTGCGGTCAGCACGCGGCTACCGTCGGGGCTGAACGCGACGGACTCGAGCGGGGACTCGCCGCGCCGGTACAGCGTGAGCAGCAGCCGCCCGGTACCCGCGTCCCAGATCCGCGCCGTGCCGTCGTCGCTGGCGGTGGCGACCCTGGTGGCGCTCGGATTCATGGCGGCGGCGTTGATGCTGGCGCCGCCCGGCTCGTGCAGCACGATCGCGGGCCGCCGCGACGCAAGGTCCCACACCCAGGCCACGCCGCTGCCGCTGGTCGTCAGGACGCGGGAGGAGTTCGAGCCGAAAGCCACCGAGCTCAGGCTGCCGTCGCCGGCCACGTGCAGCGTATCGAGCAGAGCGCCGCTTGCGCCGTTCCAGATCCTCAGCCCGGCGGCGGAGATCGTCGCGATCAGCCGCCCGTCGGGGCTGAACGCGGCGTCGTAGTCGTTGGTCTGCGGACCGGTGAGATCCGGTGTCAGCAGGCGCCGGACGAGCTCGCGCGGCGTTGGGTCCCAGATCCTCACGGTCCCATCGAGCCCAGCCGTGACCACGCGGGAGCCGTCGGGGCTGAACGCCGCGTTCGAAACCGACCCATGATGGCCGAGCAGCTCGGTCAGCTCCTCGCCGCTGCGCCAGTCCCACACCCGCGCCGCGCCATCGTTTGAGGCGGTCAGCAGGAGATGCCCGTCGGGGCTGAACTGCGCGCTGGTGATGCCGGCGAAGTGAGGCTCGTTGACGACCCTGATCTGCTGGCCCGTGGTGGCGTTCCAGACGGTGGCGAACCCGTCGTCGTCGGCGGTCACGACCCGCTGACCGTCGGGGCTGAACAGCGCATCGTTCGGATAGCCGGTGTCCTTGATCACGACCAGCTGCTTGCCGGTGCGGGCGTCCCAGATCCTGGCGCTCTGATCCAGGGCGGCGGTCACGACCTTGCTGCCATCGGGGCTGAAGGCCGCGCTGTTGACGATGTTGTTGCCAGGCTCGTGCATGGCGAGCAGCTGCGAGCCGGTGCTGGCATCCCAGATCGCGATAATTCCGTCCGTGCTGGAGGTGACCACACGAGTGCCGTCGGGGCTGAAGCGGCCGATGCCACCAGCCGTTCCGACCGTGATGTCGACGAGCTGCCTGCCGGTGCGCGCGTCCCAGATCCTGGCGTGGCCGTCAGCGCTAGTGGTCAGGACCCGGGTGCCGTCGGGGCTGAACGACGCGCCGGCCAGCCCCACGGTCCCGGGCTCGTGCATTGTCGCCAGCACCTGCCCGGTGGCGGCGTCAACGACGTGCACGGTGCCGTCGCCGGAGGCCGTCACGAGGCGCTTGCCGTCAGGGCTGAACTCGGCGTGCGCCGCGCCGGTGACGATCGAGAAGGTCTTCAGGATCTGCACGTCCGGCAGCGAGTCGCGCAGCGACGCCTCCGCCTGGGTCGTGTACGAGATCCCGAGCGCCCGCGTCGCGAGCAGCGTGCTCAGCTCAGGATCGGATCCGAGCGCGCTCTCCGCGTCACCCGCCAGTTGGCGCGATTGCGCGGTGTGCTGGTTTGAGACCGCGATCCGCTGCTCGATGAACGCGAAGATCGCCAGGCCGATAGCAACCACCAGCGCCACCGACACCGCAGCGCGGATGCGCTGCGCCCGGCGCGTCGCGTTGCGCCGGCTCTCGAGCACGTAGCCCGTCTGAAGCTCGGTCGGCTCGGGGCGTCGGCCCGACCCGCTCGCGACCCACTGCTCGGCGGCCGCCAGCTCCGCGCCCGACAGCAGGAAGCTGCGGTCGCGGTCGTGACGCTGCCACTCGAGCGCCTTCTGCATCCAGTCGGTGTGCTCGCGCACCCAGTCGTGGTCGGCGTCGAGCGCCGCGAGGAGCTCCCTGACGGAGCGCTCGAAGTCATCGCCGAACAGCCCCTGCTCGGGCACGTACGGCGCACCCGGGAGCTCGACCGGGACCGCGGAATCGGCCGGCAGTGCGCGGACCATCACGATCCGCTTGCCGAGCTCGCGGGCGTGCTCGAGCTCCTTGCGGCACTCCACCGACTGAAGGGATGTCGGGCTGATCAGGAACACCAGCGCGTCGGAGCCCTCGATCGCGCGCGTGAGGACGTCGGCCCAGCGCGCGGCCGCGGGGATGTTCGACTCGTCCATCCACACTTCTTTGCCGTTGTCGGTCAGCGCCGCGCGCAGCCGCCGCGCGAACTCGACATCGACGTGCGAGTAGGAGACGAACGCATCGTGGTGCAGCCCCTGGCCCTCGTCGACGACGTTTTCGCCAGCCGCGCCCGCCGGCTGCTCAGCCGTCGCGGTCATTCATCGCCCCCATCAAGCTGTCCACCCCCCATCTGCGAAACGAAACGATATCAGCGCCGGCGCGCCTTCATGTAGCGGACCATGTCCTCGGCGAGGTTGTAGACGTCCGGGGAGCCGAGCCCGGTCGCAAAGTCCCAACCGGCGGTCGCGGGGTAGTAGCGGTTGGTGCCGAAGGTGACGTCATGGAACGGTGGCGCGGGCTGCGGCGAGGACGCCAGCGCGTACAGCGTCGGGTCGACGAAGCCCAGCGCGCCGATCCCGTTCAGCCGCGCGTACTGCGCGATGAGCGCCATCGACGAGGCCCAGAACGGCGCTGCCGCGCTGGTGCCGCCCACCGGTATCACCTGACCCTGTTCGAACACCGACCACCCGGAGTACGGATCCGCATCGGCGGCGACGTCCGGAACCTGGCGGCTGCCGTTGGAGAAGCGGTTGGCCACTCCCGTCCCCTGCTGCCAGCTCGGCCTGGCGAACATCACGCTGCGGCCACCGCCGCCGCCGGACTCCTCGAGCGCGCCCTCCCACGGCGCTTCGCCGGCGTAGCCGCCGGTCTGGGTGACCGATAGCGAGGTTCCGCCGACCGCGACCACGCCGGGGCTGCTCGCCGGGTAGTCGACCGCCAGGTGGTGATCGGAGTTCTGCGCGCGCTGGCAGTCGTAGGCGCCGGCGTCGCCGGCGGCGACGAAGATGCTGATCCCACGCGAGAGCGCCGCGTCGACGGCCTGCTGCATGCGCTGGACCTCCGCGGTGGGCCAGCCGGGCTCGCACAGTCCCCAGCTGACCGACACGATGTTGGCCTGACCGTCAGCGACGATCTTGTCGAGGATGTCGGGGAACGCGTCGATCGTGTTCGGCGCGTTGTAGTCGAGGATCTGCGCCGCCGGAGCGATCCCGTGGACCATCTCGATGTCGAGCTCGACCTCGCCCTGCGGTTCCTTGCCGGTGTCCGTTGCCGGCCCCAACTGCGACGGTGAAATCTGCTGCACGCTTATGGGCGGCAGGCCGAACTGCTGGGCAAACCCGTCGAGATCGGACTGGTTGAAGGTTGCCAGCGACAGAATCGCCACCTTCTCGCCCTGACCGTCGATCCCCTGGTGGTAGAGCGGCTCGAGGTCGTAGACCGTGCTCGCGTCCGCCGGGGCCAGGCCGCCACGCGGCACGTCGCGCGGCGCAGGGATGTTGCGCTCGTCGAGGCCGGCGACGGCACTGAGCACCGCCCGCAGCGACGCCGGCAGCTCGGGCGTGCCGAGCGGCGCGTGAAAGCGCCGCCCATCGGGCGCGAGGTAGTCCATCATCCGCACCCCGAACAGCCGCTCGATCGCCCGGGTGGAAGCGCGAGCGTCGAGCGCCGTCCGCTGCGGGTACTCCCCCGTCACCTGGATCCCGGCGTCGCGCAGCCGCCGGCTCACGGAAGCAAGCTGCGCCGTCCTCGCGCCGAAGCGCTGTCCGAACGTCTTCGCATCGATGAAGTGGTGATAGCTGGGCGAGCGCGGGTCGTACAGCGCAGCCAGGAAGTGCGACAGCCGCCGCTGGCCCGGCAGGCGCAGCACTAGCGAGAAGCGCAGGATCGAGTTCGGGTTGGTCGGGCCCAGCAGCTTCGCCGCCCCCGGCTCGGGCCGTGGACCGCTCGACGCCGGCGACCCGCTCGCGATCGCAACCGCAACGGCGATCGTGAGCACCACCGCGAGCGCGCCTACCAGCGCTTGCCTGCCGCGTGCTCGGATGGGGGCGCTCGCCAGCGCGCTCATCAGGGCCAGCGCACGGTGTTGACGATGAAGTCCGTGATCCCGTACAGCTCGGACTGCGCCCCCGCGTCGGACGTCGCGCCGACCGCGAGCGCGCCGATCGTGACGCGGCCGTTGGTGGCTGCCTGAGCGGCAACGTCGGCCCCGCTGCTCACGCCCTGCGGTGAGGAGATGCTGCCGACGTACGGCTGCCCGAGGCCGGGCTGATGCCCGATCCCACCACCGAGGATCGCATCGGCGGAACTCGGATCGGTGGCCAGCTGGGTGACTCCGGTCAGGCCTCCGACAAGCGACGGGATCATCTGGGAAGGCGTCAGCCGGCTCGCCTGCGCGGCCCGGATCAGGATCGCCACCTGATCGCCGTTGTGCAGCTGCAGCGCCAGCGTCAGCCCGTCGGGAAACTGCTGCGCAACGGTTGCGATGCTCGAGGGGTACTCGAGCGTGTAGCCGAACTCAGGGCTTCTCCACAGCGTGAACCGAACCAGCGGCGCCGAGTTCCTGGGAGGGGTCCCACACGGCTTATACGGTTGGCAGAGCGGCGTCGTGCTGCGCGCCGCCAGCCCCACGACCGCGACGGCGATCCCGATCACGGCCATGAAACCGATCGCGAACGCGAGCAGCCCGCGGACGCCGCCGAGCCGGCCGCCGCCCAGCGCGCGCCGCTCGGGACGGACGTTCGCGCCACGGACGCCGGCCGGGATGGTTCCCTCGCCGGGCGGACCCACCGGCCCTACTTCTTCCCGTGGGCCTTCAGATACGAGACCACGTCCTGCGCGAGGTTCCACACGTCCGGAGACCCAAGCCCGGTCGCGAAGTCCCAGCCGACCGTCGCCGGGTAGTAGCGGTTGGTGCCGAACGTGATGTCGTGGAACGGCGGCGCCGGCTGCGGCGTCGAGGCAATCGTGTACAGCATCGGGTCGAGCTCGCCCAGCCCGGCAGCCGTGTTGACACCGTTGCGCTGTGCGTACTGCTCGATCAGCAGCATCGAAGCTGCCCAGAACGGCGTCGCGGCGCTGGTGCCGCCTTCCGGGAAAACCTGGCCGCCGGCCACGATCGACCAGCCGGTGTTGACGTCTGCGTCCGCGGAGACGTCGGGCAGCTGACGTCGTCCGTTTGAGAAGCGATTTGCAACCCCCAGCGCCCGCTGCCAGCTCGGCCGCGAGAACAGGACGCTCAGACCACCGCCGCTGCCCTCCTGCTCGAGCGGCCACTCCCAGGGCGTCTCGCTGGAATACGCGCCGTTCTGCGCCACCGACAGCGAGGTTCCGCCCACCCCTACGACCCCCGGGCTCGATGCCGGGAAGCTGACGGCCAGCTGGTGATTGTCCGGCGCTGCCCGCTGGCACCCGTAGGCGCCGGAGTCGCCGGTGGCGACGAAGATCGAGATGCCGCGCGCGATCGCGGACTCGATCGCCTGGTTGGTCTCCGGCACGTCGGCCGGATCATCGAGCTGCTCACATTCGCCCCAGCTGATCGAGAGCACCTGCACCTTCCCATCGGCGGCGGCCTGGGCGATGTTCTTGGCGATGCCACCGACGACGGTGTTGGGCCCGTTGTAGTTGAACACCTGCGCCTGGGGAGCGATCTCGTGGATGATCTCGAGATCCATGTCTGGCTCGACGATGTCCGCGGTCTTGGCGTCGGTTGCCGGTCCAACGTCCGACGGGCTCACATCTTGCGGCTGCAGCGGCGGCAGGCCGAACTGCTGGTCGAACGCGTCCAGATCCGACTGCTTGTACTGAGCCAGCGAAACGATTCCGATCTTCATCCCCTGGCCGGTGATGCCGGCCTTGTACAGCGGCGCGAGGTCGTAGGCGAGGCCCGCGCTACCCGGACCGAGGCCGCCCCTCGGGACGTCGGCCGGCGAGGGCAGGAACCGGCCGTTCAGCCCCGCGACTGCGCTCACTGAGCCTGACAGCGACCCGGGGACCGTGGGCGTTCCCGCCGGCGCGTGGTAGCGGCGACCGTCCGGAGCGGCGTAGTCCATCATCGTCACCCCGAACAGATGGTTGATGACGCCTGCGGGAGCGCGGACGTACAGCGCGGTTCGTTGGGGAAAGGAGCTCGTGATCCGGACGCCGGCAGCGGTCAGCTCTTGCGAGACGCGCTGTAGTGCCTGTGTAGAGACCCCGAAGCGGTTGCCGAACGTCTTCGCATCGATGAAGTGGTGGAACAGCGGCGAGCGAGGGTCATAGAGCGCTGCCAAAAACCGCGACAGCTCCCGGCTGCGCAGCCGCATGACGAGCGAGAAGTCGAGCATCGAGCCGGGGTTGGTGCGCCCCAGGGCCCGCGGCTGGCCCTGGCGAGAGGCGGCCGACGAGGTCGAGCGCTCGGAGACCCACACGGCGCCGGCCAGCGCGCACAACAGCGCCAGCGCACTGAGCGCCACCAGACGACGGCGGTGGATTGCGGCCAGCAGCTTCATCACGACGCCCACTGGACCGACTCGAGGATGAAGTCCGCCAGGTCATACAGCTCGGTCTGCGTGCCCGCGTCGGACTGCGCGCCGACCGCCACCGCCACGATCGTGACCCGACCGTCGGTGGCCGCCTCGGCGCCAAGACCGGCGCTGTTGCTCACGCCTTGCGGAGAGGTGATGCTGCCCACGTACGCCCCTCCGGTCCCCGGGCGGTGCCCGATCGTGGCGCCGAGGATCTGGTCCGCGGCACTCGGGTCGGACGCTATCTGGGTGACGCCATTGAGGTTGCCGAGCAGATTCGTGACGCCCTGCGACGGTGAGACCTGAGAGGTCGAAGCCGCGCGGACGATGATCGTGGCCTGGTCGCCGTTCTGCAGCTTGACGCCGAATGTCAGCCCATCGGAGGACTGCTGCGCGACGGTCGCCACGTTGGAGGGATACTCGAGCGTGTAGCCGAACTGCGGGCTGCGCCACAGCGTGAAGTTGATCATCGGGGGGCCCGCTCTCGGCGGCGTACCGCAAGGCTTGTACGGCTGGCACAACGGCTTCGTCGAGGGCGCGACGATCGCCACGACCGCCACCCCGATCCCGATTACCGCGACAAAACCGGCGATGAATGCGACCACGGTGCCGGAGCCGCCCAAGCGGCCGGCGGTCAGCGCGCGCAGCTGGTGGCGAATGTTTGCGCCGCGGACACCGGTGGCCACGATCGCGCTGTCAGGGACCGGCGGGCCGGCTGCGGTCATCGCTCCCCCAGACAGCGGCAGCTGGTCATTTGCGGTGTGATTTCAGGTACGAGGCCACGTCCCGCGCGAGGTTCCACACGTCGGGAGACCCAAGCCCGGTCGCGAAGTCCCAGCCGACGGTTGCCGGGTAGTAGCGGTTGGTGCCGTAGGTGATGTCGTGGAAGGGCGGGAACGCCTGGGGGCTCGATGCGATCGCGTACAGCATCGGGTCCACGTCGCCGGCCACGCCCCCGATCCCCTGCCGGATGCCCTGCTGGCGCGCGTACTGGTCGATCAGCGCCATCGATCCGGTCCAGAACGGAGCTGCGGCGCTCGTGCCGCCAATGTTGGTGATCAGCTGGCCACCCTGGACGATCGTCCAGCCTGTTGCGGGGTCGGCGTCCGCGGAGATATCCGGCAGCTCCCGCTTTCCGTTCGAGTAGCGATTGGAGACGCCGAGCGCCTGCTGCCAGCTCGGCTTTGCGAACAGCGTGCTGAGGCCACCGCCGCCGCCGGCATACTCGAGCGCCGACTCCCACGGAGCCTCCCCCACGTACTGGTCGTTGGCGCCCACCGATAGCGACGTCCCGCCGACCGCGATCACGTTGGGACTGCTCGAGGGGTATGACACCGACAGCTCATGGGCATCGGACTTCGCCCGCTGACACGCGTACGCCCCCGCGTCCTGGGTCGCGACGAACAGGCTGATGCCGTGCAGCGCGGCAGAGGCGAACGAGTTCTCGCTTCGCTGGATGTCCGCGCTCGAGGACAGCTGCTCGCAGATGCCGTAGCTGACGTTGACGACGTTCACCTGCCCGTCGGCGACGATCTTGTCGACCAGCCTGCTCATCGTGTCCGAGGAGTAGTCGGTGGTGGTGGTCGACCACGGCGCGTTGTAATCGATGACCTGGGCCTGCGGCGCCACCTCGTGCACCACCTCGAGGTCAAGCATCGCCTCGCCCTCGCCGTCCTGGCTCGTGTCGGTCGACGGCCCGAGATCCGACACGGAGGCCACCTGCGGTGTAAAAGCCGGCAGCCCGAACTGCTGGTCGAAGGCGTCGAGATCCGACTGGGAGAACTGCGAGAACGACATCACTCCGATCTTCTCTCCCTGGCCCTCGATCCCATGGCTGTAGAGGGGATTGATGTCGTAAACGAGCCGCGTGTCCGGCGGACGCAGCCCGTTGGCCGGGACGTCCGACGGGAACGGGAGGTAGCGACCGTTCAACCCCGCGACGGCGGTGACGGCTCCACGCAGTTGCATCGGGACCACCGCCGGTTGCTGCGGCTCATGAAATCTCCGTCCGTCGCGTGCCACGTACTCCAGCAGCCTGGTGGCGAACAGCCGGTCGACGACGGCGGCGGGTGCCCGCGCGTCGATCGCGGTCCGTTGCGGATACTCGCCGGTGATCTGGACCCCGGCGGCGCTCAACACCCGCCTGACCGATGCGAGCGCCGCGTTCGACAGGCCGAACCGGTCTCCGAACATTCGTGCGTCGATGAAGTGGTGGTACTGCGGGGAACGGGGGTCATAGACCGCCGCCAGCAGCTGCTGGAGCTTGCGCTCGCCGGGTAAGCGCAGCACCAGTGAGAAGTTGATCGACTGGTTCGCCTCGGTCGGGCCGAGCAGGCGCGCACTCAGCGCCACGCGGCGCGCGGAGCGCCCGGTGGAGAACGCGAGCACGCCAGTTGTCGCAAGCAGCGCAAGCGCCAGCGCGGCCGCGACGACCCGCCCGCGACTACGCGTGGATCCGTTCACGCAGTCCTTCTCCTCACGGCCCCGCCGGCCACTGAACGCTGTTGACGATCGAGTCGGCGTCCTGATAGAGCAGCGATGTCGGACCGGTGTCTCCCGTCGCACCGACCGCGACCATCGCCACGGTGACGCGTCCGTCCGTGGCGGATTCCGCGGCGAGCGACGCATCGCTGCTCACTCCCTGGGGCGAGGTCTCACTGCCGACATAGGCACCGCCCGCGCCAAGCCGGTGGCCGATGCCACCGCCGAGGATCGCGTTGGCGGGGTCGGGATCGGTCGCGAGCTGGGTGACGCCGTTGATATTGGACAGCAGGTTCGTGACAGCCCGCGACGGCCCCACCTGGCCGGCAGCCGCGGCCCGAATGAGGATCACGATCGAGTTACCGGAGCTCGGATCCTTCCCGCTCAGCGTCAGCCCGTCCGGAAACTGCTGCGCGATCGCGAAGTCGTTGCCGGGGAACTCGAGCGTATAGCCGAACTGGGAGCTGCGCCACAGCGTCTCGGCGACCAGCGGCTTGACGTACCGGGGCGGCCCGCAAGGTTTGTACGGCTGGCACAGCGGCTTTGTGGTCGGCGCGACGATCGCGACCACCGCAACTCCGATGCCGATCACCGCCAGAAAGCCGCCGACGAACGCAACCAGCGTGCGCCTGCCACCGAGCCGCCCGCCGGTCAGCGCTCGTAACTGATGGCCGACATACGCACCGCGGAGGCTTGGCGGGGCCGACGTCGCCGCGGCACCCGGATCGCCGGGGCCGCCGACGCTCACGTTCCGCCCTCGGGGGCAGGGGTGCCGCCGATTGGCCCAGGCGTCGCAGGACCGGGCGTGGCAGGTCCAGGCGTCGCGGGCCCGGCCGCCGCAGCCGCGCCGGCGCGCGATTTCGGCAGCGCCTGCAGCGAGATCCCGCAATAGCCGCAGAACGTGTGCCGGGCGGTCTGGTGGCCGCAGTTGGGGCAGGTGATCTCCGGCCCGATCGGGATCTCGAGCGACTCCTCGAGCAGGCCCACGTGGATCGCGCGCCGCAGCAGCACCATCGTGACGAGGTCAAACGCGACCAGCCACGCCAGCCATGCGCCGGCCGGCAGGAACACTTCGCCAACCGCTCCGCCCATCACCAGCAATGCCGCCAATGGCAGCGCCACCGCTGGGTGGCCGACGACGCCGAGCGCGTTCGCGTCGCGTGCAGGGGCTCTGTAGCGCAGCCAGAGCGCCGCGCAGGCGGCGCCGGCCGCGCCCATCGTAAGCACCGGCGCAGCGACGCCGAGCGACAACAGCCGCCAGATCCACGGTGCGATCGAGCCGCCGGGACGCAACCCGGATCCGAGGAAGTGCACGCCGTAGGCAATCGCCTGGCCGCCACCGTACGCCGCGGCGGTAGCGGCCCCGAAGGTGACGCCGTCGAGGACGTCGTTGAAGCGGTGATAGCGGAGCAGCACGAGCGGCCCGGCGAGCAGCAGCAGGAAACCGAAGAACGGGAGCAGCAGGCCGTTGCCGAGCAGGTATTCGGACTTGCCGTGCACGATCACGTCGATCGCCGAGGGCGCGACCGCCAGCGCCAGAGCGCCGATGCCGACCCCAATCAGCGCGCCCCACACCATCGTCAGCGCCATCGCCCACAGCGGCTCGTCCTCGTAGACGTCGACATCCACGAGGTAGAGCACAACGATCAGCGGCAACAGCAGTGCTGCCGCGATCAGCGCAACCGGGAACAGGCGCACCGCTGCCAGCACCACGATGACAATCGCACCGAGTCCGAGCGCGATCCGAAAGCCCCAATGCGAGCTGCGCGGCAGATGCGGGAACAGGCTCGAGACGACAAGCGGCAACGCCACGTGCTCGTGCGGCGCGGCGGCGAAGCGCGAGCGCCCCCGCGATGGACCCTCAAAGCCCGTTGTCAGCGGCGCGCCGCAGCGCACACAGAAGTTGCCCTCGGGCGTCTGCTGGCCGCAGCTAGGACATCTCACCATGGTTGCTTGGCAATCGAGTTGATGTGAGGGCCGCCTTGTACCCGCCGGACCTTCCCTACCACGGTCCGCTGGGCGCCTGGCCCTTGGTTCACAGCGCAGGCACTATATGTGCTGAGGTAGACGCTAGCAACCAGCGGGATCACCCCTGGCGCAGGTACTCGGCGCGCTCGCCCGCGGTCAGACCGCGTGTGACCTCGTGGGCCGCGGTCGCAAGCAGCTGCTGCAGCCCGCCGCACAGATCGCAGACATACACCCTTGCGGTGCCGCCTGAGCCCGTCAGCACGCGCGGTGGGTCAGCTTCCATGTCCCCGACCGAACCGGGCGCAGCCAACAGCGACTCGCCGTTCTGCAGGTTCCAGGCCCGGACCACGATGTCACCGCTGGTGGCGAGCGTCTGGCCGTCGGCGCTGAACTTGACCTGCACGCCCTCGAACGGCGGCAGCACCACGCCGAACACCGAGGGGTTCGCGTGCTGGAGCTCGTACAGCTTGTTGCCGGACGGCACCTGCCACACGAACGCGCTGGCGGAGTTGCCGGCGGCGAGCAGCGTGCCATTTGGGCTGAACGCCACCGACGCGAAGAACGAGCCCCCGGGCGTGAGCTGCCGGACGAGGCGCCCGCTCCCCGCATCCCAGAGATCGACGCTGTTGTTGGCGATCGTCGCAAGCCACCGGCCGTCCTGGCTGAACGTCGCGAGCACGGGCAGGGCAGAGTTCGGCAGCGCCGAGAACTGCGGCTGTGGCCTGGGGCCGTGGAGCAGCTCAAGCCGCGCGCCGCTCGGGCTGAGCAGCGCGATCGTGCCGTCCGCGCTCGTCACCGCGAGCTTGCTCCCGTCGTGGCTGAAGTCGACCTCCTCAATCGGCTGCCCGGGTGCAAGCAGCCTGCGGATCAGCCGCCCGTCGACGACTGACCACAGGTCGACTTCCCCGTCGGCCGACAGCGTCGCAAGCTGGGAGCGGTTGTTGAATGCCCCGTCCTCGATCGGGGACCGCGGCGCGATCGTCGCGGTCAGCGTGGCGCTGCGACCGTCATACACCTCCAGCCCGCCGGCCTGCACCGTGTTGGGTTGCGTGCCGGCGGCACCCGACAGCGTCGCCAACCACCGGCCGTCACCGCTCCAGCCCCCGCCTCTGTACAACTGTCCAGCGGGCGCGGAGAAGGAGGCGATCGGGTGCAGCGTGTGCCCGTCGAGGAGCTCGCCTCTCGCGCCCGGACCCACGATCGCCGCGCGGGCGCCTCCGGGCTGGAAGCTGACCGACCGCGGCACGCCTTGCGGGAGCCGCGCGGACAGCTCGGCCCGCGGCACCGGCGTCGTCCACACGCGGGCGGTGCCGTCGACGCTTGCGGTCGCGAGCTCGGTCGAATCGGCGTTCATCGACGCGTCGATCACCGGACCGCTGTGACCCGCCAGCACCTCGTCCTCGTAGCCGCCGAGCTCTTCGAACACGCGCGCGGTCCGGTCAGAGGAGCCGGTGATCACATACGCGCCGTCGGGGCTGAATGTGACGCTCTGGATCGTTCCCCGGTTGCCGACCAGCGGCACCTGGCTTCCGGTCGCCAGGGTGTAGACCCAGGCGATGTCGCCGACGATCGTGCCGTAGGCGAGCTGCTTGCCGCTCGGGCTCCATCCCACCGCCGTGCCGGGTCCGTTGAACGCGTGTAGCAACACCCCGGTGCGGCTATCGAGGATGAACGTGCCGGGATGGTTGAGTCCGTAGCCGCCGGCAAGCGCGATTCGGGTCGAGTCCGGGCTGAAGGCGACGTTGTCGAACACTCCGGGCTGGGGGACGGTCGCCAGCCGACGTCCGGAGCGGGCGTCGTACAGGACCAGCGCGCCGCGTCCGTCCTTAAAGAGGAGGCATTCCGCGACGGTGGAGCCATCGGGGCTCAGGTGAAGACAGGCGGCGGTGCCGGGCGCGGACGGGAGCCCGGTCGCGAGGCGGCGGCCGCTGGCGACGTCCCAGACGTGGATCGCGCCGCTCGGGTAGTCGACGGTCGCGACGCGGTCACCCGCCTGCGACAGCGCCACCTGTAGTCCGATCGTCGGAAGCCGCCGGACGAGCTTGCCGTCCGAACCCCAGACGGTGACCTGCCTGCCGCCGGTCACCGCGAGGTTGCCGCTGCCGTCCCAGCCGATCTGGGTGGTGATCCCGGGCGCCGGAAGCACGATCGCCCGTGCATCCGCGCCCGGCTCCACGATCCGCGCGTCGCCACCGTCTTCGTCGGCGATCATCAGACGCCGGCCGTCGGGATTCCAGAGGGCGTCGCCGACGGGCCCTGCCGGATTCGTGTAGCGCTCGCGGATGTGGGAGACCCCGAGCGCATTGCGCAGCCCCTCGGTCGTCTCCAGTCCGGGCGCGGTGTGCGCCGCCTGCACCGCGAGCAGGACGCTCAGCTCAGGGTCGGTGGGGTACTGCGACTGCGACTGGGCGTCGAGCTGGCGCGCGAACGCGACGTGGCTCTGGTGGATCGCGTTTGCGCGCTGGATCAGCGCCACGATCGCGAGCGCGACCGATACGACCAGCGCGAGCGTGACCGCGCCGAACACGATCCGCCCGCGCCGGCGCGCCGCGTCGCGGCTGGCCTGCACGAACTTCGCCTGCAGCTCGGTCGCCGCGGGCTGCATCGCCGCGGACTGCGTCAGCCAGCGCTCGGCGGCCTCGAGCTCAGAGCCCCGCAGCAGGCGCGCGCGGTCGTGGTCGGCGCGCTCCCAGTTGATCGCCTGGTTGGCGAGCCGCGTGTGGGCCTTGACGTACTCGAGGTCGGTGTCGAGCGCCGTGACGAGCGTCTCGATGCCGGCGTCGAATGAGTCCTGGTCGCGGAGGTACACCCAGTTGATCGCGGCAGCCTCCGGCCGCACGGTCTTCGGGTCGACCTCACGGTGCAGGATCGGCAGGATCCGTTTGCGGCGCTCAATCGCATGGTCGAGCTCCTGCGCGCACACCTCGGAGCGAACCGAGTCCGGCGAGAGCACGAGCAGGAACGCGTCCGTGGAGTCGATCCCGTCCTGGATCTCGCGCAGCCATTCGGCGCTTGCCGGGATGTCCTCCCAGTCGACCCACGCGTCCTTGCCGCGCGCGGTGAGCGCCGCGCTCAGCCGCTCGACGAAGGCCTTGTCGCGCCGCGAATACGAGATGAAGATGTCGGGCATGCCGATCGGAGACGGTGTCACGCGCCGCGGCGGCTTCGCACCAGGGTGGCGCCCTAGGCTTTTGCGGCCGGTCGCTCGTCTGACAGCGTCACGGAGAACCGCGCGGTGAATTCCTCGTCCGGTTGGGCCCAGCGCAGCCCATCGCCCGACACGAGCGCGTTGGTCGGCGCCGTCATCGGCTCGAAGCAGATCACCTGCTCACCAGCCGGCGCGTACAGAACCGCGACCGGATAGCCCTCCAGAAAGCGCACCTCGATCCGCTGCCCGCCGCCGGCGAGCACGAAGCAGGCGCCGGCTTCGATGCCCACGTACCCGTCATCGAAGGTCCGCTCACCGAGCGGACCGGTCTCGACACCCTCCGCCTTCTCGACCGTCCCCGTCGGGATCTTCCGCTCGTCGACCACGAGGTGACGCGCGACCGGGAGCTCGACCTGCCAGTCGCGGCGCGGGACGGCCGGGAGCACGAAGTACGGGTGGTAGCCGAACGAGATCGGCACGGCAGTCGCTCCGGTGGGGCGCAGCGTGGTCGCGATCTCGAGCGTGGTCGACTTCAGCGAAACCGCAACCTCCAGGCGATGCGGGAACGGAAAGGCGCCGATCAGCTCGGGATCCCGGTCGAAGTCGAAGCCGGCGCGGAAGTTCGCCTGACCGCGGTCGGTGTGCCTGCGTTCGATCCGCCAGCCCGAATGACCGGCGAGCAGCCCGTGGATCGGCAGACCGTTCGGGTCGGTGCGCACGAGGTTCGAAGCCCGGTCCAGGTTCACCTCTTCTCCACCCACCACGAACTGCCGCTGCGAGATTCGATTCGCCCACGGGTACAGCAGCGGGATCCCCATCGTGCTGCCGCTGGCGACATACCGCTCGACGCCGCCTCGCTGACCGAGCAGTTCCTCGCCGCGATGCCGAAGCGAGCTGCACACCATCCCGGCCGCGGGGACGAACGTCGCGGCCAGTTCGCCAGGCGAGCGCAGCGTGATCGCGTCGAGTCCCGCGACCACCTGCCGTTCGAGTGAATGGGAGTCGTGACTCTGTGTCAAAAATCACATCCTTGACTTCCGTTGCAGAATTTCGCAAGGATCGCGCACTAACGGATAGCTGGTGCCCTGTCCTCAGCCGCTATGCATCTCGCCGCGACGCTTTCAACGACTTCGGATTCGGGCTTCGCCCTCGCGCTCGCCGTCGTCCTCGCGGTGATCTTCCTGGTCGTCCTCAGGCTCGTGGATATGAACGAGAAAGAGCCTGCATGGGCGCTGCTGATGGCATTGGTCATAGGAGCAATCGGTGCGCTCGTGCTTTCGGCGATGGTGAGCGCAAGATCGCTCAATGCGACCGTGCTGAAGGCCTCGGTCGCCGATGAGGTGACGATCTTCGTCACGCTCATCGTCACGGTCGCGCTGCTCGAAGCCATTGGCAGAGTGCGTGGCTGGTCGGAGATCAATGGACCGATGGACGGGATCGTGTACGGCGCGGCCGTCGGGCTCGGGTTTGCCACCGGCGAGGCGTTTGTGCACGAGCTCAACCGCAACCTCAGCGCGCTCGCCGCCCTTGGCCTCACCAGCCCGCTGCGGACCCTGTGGCCGACGATCCTGTTCGGATTCGCCGGTGGTCTGTTCGGCGGCGTCCAGGGGGCGGGCTTCGGTTGGGGTGTCGACCGGCCGTTACCCGTTCGCGCGGCGTTGGCGGTAGGCGGCCTGGTCCTCGCGTTCGGGCTGCAGGTCGGCTACCTCGCGCTCGCACGCGCCAACGGCCTGGGCGGGTCGGGTTCGGTCGCGGACAAGTGGATCGCATTGCTGGTCCCCGCTGCCGTGCTGCTGATCCTGATGATCGTCGGCCTGCGCTCGGAGCGCGCCGCGATCGCGACCGCGCTGGTAGACGATCCGGTCGCGGTGACGCCCGAGGAGCTGCGGACGCTGACCAATCCGCACATCCGCAGAGCTGCCTACCTTCAGCGCCTGCTCGCGTTCGATCACCACGGCTGGGTGGGACTCCGCAGCCTTCAGAACCGCCTGGTTCAGCTGGCGCTCACCAAGCAACGCGCGCAGCGCACGAGTGATCCCGCAATCCGTGCGCAGCTTGACGCCGAGGTGGCGCATCTTCGAACCGCCGTCGAGGCGGCCAGGGCGCACCTGCGGACCGGGTCAGGAGTTGCGACGACCGCTCAGGCGCAATCCTGATGGCACGCTTCTGCAGCAACTGCGGCAGCCAGGTCGCCGACAACATGAAGTTCTGCGCCAACTGCGGCGCGTCGGTGGCCGCCTCCGCGCCGCAGGCTCAGCCGCCCCAGGCTGCGCCACCCACGCAACCGACGACGCCGGTCCAGCCGCCGCAGCAGCCCGCAGCCACACCGCGACCACAGCCGCCGCCACCGCAGCAGCCCGCGGCCACTCCACCACCCCCACCACCCCCACCGCCACCGCAGCAGCCCGCGGTCGCACCGCCACCGCCGCCTCGGCAGCCGGTGGTGCCGACCGCGCAGACCGCGCCGCACCACCCCGCGGCCGGCGTTCCGACCATCGCCGGCGGCGTCCCGCCGGGCGGCGGCGTCCCGCCGGGTGGGGGCGTCCCGCCGGGTGGGGGCGGGACGTACCGTCCCGGGGCCGCGCCCCCTCCGGCCCACGGGATCCCACCGCGCCTGATCGCGCTCGGACTCGGTGGTGTCGTTGCCGCCGCGATCGTTGCCGTGATCGTGTTTCTGAGCGGCGGTGGCAGCGGCTCGCACCCGGCGCCGGCCCCGACGCCCACTCCGGCGCCGACACCGACGACGTCACCCGCGCCGCCGACCCCGACCACTACAACGCCGACAACGACGCCGACCACAACGACCCCGACCACCACCACAAGCCCGACGACGACAACTCCGAACACCTCCAGCCTCGCGAACCTGCTGCCAAAGACGGTCGAGCACGGGGCGTTCACGCTCGACACGAGCACCGTGCAGCAGGACAACACCCTTATCGGAGACGGCGCCAGCGACGCGTACACCGCTCTCTACAAGGACAACAGCGGTAACGAAGTCGGGGTGATCCTGTCGAGCTGGAGCAATCCGAAGTCGTTCTGGCAGGCCGTCGTCGCCTACGCGAAAAGCAAAGGCTGCGTCGAGGTGAGCTCCAACGGGATCTCGAACAGCAGCAACAGCCAGGTCGGCGAGGACGTGACGCTGGACTGCTCCCACGCCACCGACAAGAACTTCCCGCCCGCCGAGGACCAGTACTACATCGCCGACGATGGCAATCTGAACATCGCTGCCGGCATCCTCGCGGGCTCGCCCGCCGCATCCCACAGCTTCGAGAGCTCGTTCCTCTCGGGCGGACCGTAGGACCGCCCGCCTGGCGTTTTACCGCGGGGGCCGGCGCAAAAACCTAGGGATCCACCCTGGGGCGAATCGGAGGCTGCGCGCGTACTTTTTCCGGGCATGGAAGCAACAGCAACCCCGCTGAGCGGGGGAACAACCGAACGGCTGCCGTTGAGTGACGACCAGCGAGCGGCGATCCAGGATGAGAAGTTCACAGTCGTCCAGCTCCTATGCGCCTTGCCGCTGGCGGCGGGCGCCGGCGAAGCCGGTGCCTGGCTGGTGCATGCGTCGATCGTGGGTCATCTGGTCCTCGCGGTCCTGGTGCCGCCGCTGCTGATCGCCGTCGTGCTGTGGTACTTCTTCTCGAACCGCACGAACACCAAGCGCGACCTGAGCGACGGCACGTTCACCCGATACACGGGGCCGATGCGGGCGGAGATGGTCGACCACGTCGACCGTCGCGGCAACCACAGCAAGAGCTATTACCTGCAGCTCGGCGACGTGGAGCGGCTGTCGCTGGCGAGCTTTGAGGGGAACGAGCTCGTGAAGCTCTCGCCGACGGAAGGACAGCTTGACTTCACGACCCATACGAAGGAGATCCTCGAGCTTCGTGGCGCGGACGGGGCGGTCCTGTATCGCGGCGCTGGGATGCGGGACGTGCTGGCCAAGCGGCGCCGCGCGCAGGCAAGCCAGCAACCGCTCGCGGGTTAGCCCCGGGCGCTTTGCTTTGCCCGCAGCGGTGGCTACTGTCTGCGCCTGAATGACGACTCATCTCGGGCTCCCCCGCTCGCGCTGGCGCGCGTTCAAGATCGTCTGGTACGAGCAGGTCCGGCCGGTGTGGCGCGACATCCGCCCGGTCGTGATCGCGACCGCGACGGTCGCCGTGTTCGTGCTCGGCACGATCGGCTTTCAGCAGTACCACGGGCCTAGCCACGATCGTGCCCCGTTCTGGCTCGACTCCTTCTACCGGACCTTGACGCTGTTCGAGCTCGATGGCTACGACGTCGAGCCGCCGATTCCCTGGACCCTGGAGGTCGCCCGCTTCCTGGCGCCGGTGATCGTCGGATACGCCGTCTTCCGGGGAGTTGTCTCGGTCTTCCGCAACCAGCTCCAGCTGGTCGGGATCCGGCTGCTGGTGCGCAACCACGTGGTGGTTGCCGGTCTCGGCGCGATGGGCTTCAGGCTCGCAACTGCGTTCCGTGCCGAGGGCTTCGGTGTGATCGTGGTCGAGGTCGACGAGACGAACCCGTCGATCCAGGGATGCAAGGAGCGCGGCATCACGGTCCTGACCGGCGACGGGCGCGACAGGCGGATGCTGGCGAAGGCACGCGCGGGGCACGCGCGCTACCTCGTCGTGACCTGTGGCGATGACGGGCGCAATGTCGAGGTGGAGGTGGCCGCGAGCCGACTGGCCGAGGAGCGGCGCAGCGGCGTCCTGCACGCGATCGTGCACCTCGACGACGCGGGACTGTGGCGGATGCTGAAGTCCGAGGTGATCGCGCGTCAGCGGGCGGGCGGCATGCGCCTTGAGTTCTTCAACGTGTACGAGACCGGCGCGCGGATGCTGCTCGACGAGCGGCCGCCCTTCGCCCCCACCGCGATGCCCCGGGCCCCGCGTCGCCCGCACGTCCTGGTTGTCGGACTCGACGGAATCGGAGATTCGCTCGTCCTGAACGTCGCACGGCTGTGGCAGAACACCGAGCCGACGCCCGAGGAGGCGCTGCGGATCACGATCCTCGCCGAGGACGCGGCGGCGCAGCGATCCCGGCTGCTGGCGCGCTATCCGGAGCTGGAGCGCATCGCGGAGCTGCGCGGAGTGGACGCCCCGCTCGGGGTCGAGCTTCAGCGCGGGCCGCTCGGCGTTGACGTGGCGTCCGAGCGGCCGGTGTCCGTGGTCTACATCTCGCTGGCCCAGGAGGCCCAGGCGCTCGAGGTCGCCCTGGCGCTGCGGGCGCGACCGGAGATGCAGGCGGTGCCGTTCGCGGTGGCGGTCAACGATGCCCGCGCGGGCCTCGCGACCGTGCTGCACGACGACCCAGAGACCTCCACGGGCGTGTACGGCTTCGGCGTGCTGAACCGCACGCTCCAGGTGCTGCCGCTGATACGCGGGACCAACGAGGCGCTCGCGCGCGCCAAGCACGAGGAGTACATCCGACATGAGCTGGAGCACGGGCGACCGATGGGCGAGGGCGTGATGCTCGCTTGGGACCAGCTCGACGAGGAGTGGAAGGACGCCAACCGCGCGTTCGCCGACGGCATCGGCGCCAAGCTCGAGGCCGCCGGCTGCGTGCTCGTGCCAGCGCCGCTGATCGACCCCAACGGGCCGCTGTTCACGTTCACCGACAAAGAGGTCGAGGAGCTGGCGAAGCTCGAGCATGATCGGTGGGTGGAGGACAAGCTGCGGGCGGGCTGGCGCTACGGCACGCCACGAGACAACGAGCGCAAGCTTCATCCACTGCTGGTGCCGTGGGAGAAGCTTCCAGAGGCCGAGCGCAAGAAGGACCGCGATCCGGTGCGCGAGCTGCCTCAGATGCTCGCGCACGCGGGCTTCGAGATCCTGCGCGCGGGCGCCGCGGCTCCGCGCGCTGATCTACCGGCGCTTCAGGGCGAGCTGGCGCGCAGCGCGTAGGCGCCGGCCAGCCCGGCCCACGGCGCGTAGGGCTCGAAGAACTCGATCACCTCCCGCTCGGTGGCCCGCGCCTTCGGATGACCGCCGCGCAGCCGTCCGACCAGCTTCAGGTACGCAAGGTCGCCCGCCGGTAGCTGATCCAGCCGTCCCTGACCGGTGAGCGCCAGCTTCTGAACGGTCCAGCTGCCGATGCCGGGAATCGCGCGCAGCTGCTGCCAGCTGCGCTCTTGATCTGCGCCGAGCAGGTCCACGCGGCCGCGGGCGACCTCGGTAGCCGCCCGCCGCAGCGTGGTCGAGCGCAGGCCGGAGAGACCGCACGCTTCGAGCGCGGCCGGGGTCTGGGAAGCGAGTGTCGCCGCCGCCGGCGAGTCGTGCAGCCGGCTGTGCACGCAGAAGCGGCCGAGCCGGCGCGTCAGCCGGCGCTGGATCTCGGCGGCGCGCTCGGACTCGATCAGCTGCTCGCAGATCGCCCACACGAGCGCCTCGAACGGGTCTGGCCGCCCCGTGATACGAAGCGCCGGGTTGCGCCGGACAGCGCGGCCGATCAGCGGATCAAGCCGAAACCGCTCATAGAAGGCCCGCAGATCGCGGTCGACGCCGAGTGCGGCGCGCATGCGCTCGACCCCCCACTCCGCTGCGGCACGGTCGACGGAGTGCGCGCAGAACAGCACGCGGTCGCGGGCGGGCTGGGCCACCCGAACGAGTACCGGCTCGGCGCCAAGGTGCAGAAGCCGGTGCTGCACGCCGCTGCGGTTGCGCATCAGCCCGTCGAGGCCGCCGTTGCGAGGCAGCGCGAACGGCCAGCGCGGCCGGACCTCGACGCGAAGCTCGAGTGCGTCCTGGAGCCAGCCGGCCGCCGGTGCGGCGCTCACTCCTCGGGCTTGGCGATCAGGTGCACGTCGACCAGGAACGTGCGGCTGCCGACGATCGGCAGCATGTCGAGCGGCCGCCTCGGCATATTGCGCTGAGCCCGCGCGAGCTTCCGAGCGCTGTGCCGCTTGACAAGCGCGATCGTCGCCGCCCCCGCGACGAATCCGGTGGCGGCCGCCGCTGCTGCCTGAACGGCGGGAAGAGTTGCCGGCGAGGGCCGCTCGATCGGGCGCACCTCGGCCAGTACAGGGAGGCCGTCGACGGTCTCCACCTCGATCTCGTCGGGGCCCTCGAGTCCGAATTCCTCGCTCATCAGCTGTGCATGGTGACAGCGGCGGCGGTCATCTTCAAAGGGTGTTGTCTCGTAGGATTGACCGGAGCGGCCTATGCACACCTCCATTGATGTCTTCGCGAAGGCGCGCGAGCACGAGCGGATCGAGCAGCTCAAAGCCGCCAGAGAGCTGGACGCGCTGCCCTACTTCCGCGTGCTCGAGGGCCCGACCCTGCCGGTTGTGGAGATGGAGGGCGCGCAGCGGATCATGCTCGGCTCCAACAACTACCTCGGGCTGACCGGGGACGAGCGCGTCAAGCAGGGCGCGCTCGACGCGCTGCACCGCTACGGAACCGGGCTGACCGGGTCGCGCTTCCTGAACGGAACGATCGATCTGCACCTTGAACTCGAGCGCGAGCTGGCCGACTGGCTCGACACCGAGGCGGCGCTCGTGTTCACCACCGGCCACCAGGCAAACCTCGGTGCGCTCGGCACGATCCTGGGTCCCAGCGACACGGTCGTGGCCGATTCCGGAGACCACGCCTCGATTCTCGACGGCTGCATTTTGTCCCGCGCGAAGCTCCGGGCGTTCCGCCACAACCGGATCGACCGGCTCGAGCGGACGCTCGAAAAGGCCGCGCTCGACGGCGGTGGGGTGCTGGTGGTGGTCGACGGGGTGTTCTCGATGGAGGGCGACGTCGCGCCGCTTCCCGAGATCGCCGAGTTGTGCGAGCGCTTCGGCGCGCGGCTGATGGTCGACGAGGCCCATGCGCTGGGCGTGCTGGGTGAGCGTGGTGCCGGCACCGCCGAGCTGTTCGGGGTGGAGGATCGAGTCGATCTGAGGATGGCCACTTTTTCGAAGTCGCTGGCGAGTTGTGGCGGCGTGATCGCCGGCCCGGCGGACGTGGTCGACTTCCTGCGGATCCAGTCGCGTCCGTTCATGTTCACCGCGTCGGCCGTGCCCGCGGCGGTCGGCGCGGCACTCGCGGCGGTTCGCATCTGCCGCTCCGCCGAGGGGCGCGAGCTGTTCGCCCGCGTGCTCGACAACGCGCGCTACCTCCACGCCGGCCTGCGCTCGCTGGGGTTCAGGGTCGTACAGCCAACAAGGCTGGCCGACGGCCGCGAGGTCGTCACTCCGGTCGTCCCGGTGGTCGTCGGCGACGATTGGAAGGCGGTGTTCCTGTGGAAGGCCCTGTACGACGCGGGGGTCTATGTGAACGTCGCGATCCACCCGGCCGTGCCACCGTCCGGCGCGCTGCTGCGCACGAGCGTGATGGCCACCCACGATCGTGAGGTCCTCGACCATGCGGTCGAGATCTTCGCGGCCTGCAAGTCCGCGTTCGAGGCCGAGCACGGCCCGCTTCCCGAGCCGGTCTGAGGCCGTCGCGAGCAGAGCTCGGTGCTGTCCGAATCGGCGTCGCGCGGCCGCCGAGCTTGTCCACTCCTGCACAAATCCTCGGCGCCACAAAAAACACGCTCCGAGCGAATGGCCGGTCAAATGTGACATTGCTGTTACCAAGCGATTCGAATACGGTCCCTGTTGTCAAACGGTGATCGGCCGGTCCCGCGAGACAGGGTTTGCCGGGAGGCAAGACCTCGCCATCTGGGGCGACATCATCAGTAGCTGGGACCTCTTTCGGACTGCGGACCGGGAACGCGCCGTGGCCCGATGAGGATTGGTGTCAAGGCGTCCGCATCCAGCGGACCGAACTGCAGGGAGAGAGATACGTACATGACGCAGAGCGCCATGATTGCTGACGAGCCGCAGCGGATGCGGGCTCTGGAGCAAGCCAACAAGGTGAGGGTCGCACGCGCCGAGCTCAAGCGGCGAATTGCGCTTGGCGAGGTGTGCGCGGCGGACGTCATCCTCGAGCCGCCGGAGGAGGTGCGGACGTGGTCAGTCGCCGACCTGCTGCTTAGTCAGCGGCGTTGGGGCAGCACCCGGTGCACGAAGTTCCTCCAGCGTAACCAGATCACAGAGACCAAACCGATCGGGTCTCTCACCGATCGGCAACGGCGTCTACTGGCGAGAGAACTGCGGCGCTCGGTGTCGCGCGAACTCGCCCTGGTGTAGCGCTGCCCCCACTCGCCGGCCCCGCGTCATCGGAAGTGGCGCGGGGTCGGCGGCCCTCCTCGGGGCGCGGGGTCGGCGGCCCTCCTCGGGGCTCAGAACTGGATCCCGATCGGAATCGGGCTCGTCCCGGCGAAGAAGAAGAACCACACCACGAACACCGTCAGCGTCAGGGCGGCGCTGACCACGAGCACGCCCTCGAGCACGAGGTGACCCGGATCGGCAAGGCCGCGCGCCTGGCGGTTTGAGCGATAGATGTTGCTGAGCTTGGCGAGGATCGACGCGACCAGCGCGATCGTCAGGATCACGCCCAGGAACATCGCGCCGAGCGCCGTCCCGAGCGAGCCGCCGGCGCCCTGGATCTGCGATCCCACCCACAGCCACAGCAGGGGCGTTCCGAGCCACAGCACGAGGCTCCCGATGAACATGATCAAGATGACCAGGACCGCTCCGGCCCCGGTCCTCAGCAACATCCGCATCCCGAGGGTGAGGATAGAGCGGAGCGGGTCCCGGCGTGAAAGCTTTATGGGCCGCCGGGAGGATCGCCGGATGGCGCCGTCGGACGCGTCCGTGAGCCACCCGACACCTCCGTGCGCCACCCGTGTGGGATGAAACTTCGGCCCAGCCACAGTAACTCCCCAGGGGGTCCTTGCGGGCGCCGCGCGGCCGGGCCGCGCCGTGGGCCGGCCGCCTCGGCGGCCCCCCGGGCAGCCGCGTCCGGGCCGCGCCGGTCAAACCGGGCCGCGCCTCAGCCGGCGCGGCCCCTGGCTAACGGACAGCCGGAGGAGAGCTTGACCTGCCACCAGCCCATCAGCATGCCGAGCAGGCCCAGCCGCGGCCGGACCTCCCATGCTCCGCATCCGGGCTCGCCGACGTCGCTGCGGTACATGCGCGCGAAGCGATGCTTGGCCGGCTCGAGCAGCATCCGCTCGAGGTAGACGCGGTTTGCCTCCTGCACCTCGGCGCGTCGCGCGATCGTCAGCTGCGCTGCGCGCAGCCGCTCGGCCAGCTCGTCGCGCACCTGCTCCAGCTCCCCGAGGTCGAGCATCCGCGGCTCGCGGCGAGTCGTCGCGGCGAGCTCGAGGCCGCCCATCGGAAAGGCGGTGACAAACGCGCTGGCCAGCTCCCGCTCGAGCTTCGCGATCTGCTCGCGCAGCGACCGCCGTGCGGCCCGCTCGGCGTCCTCGGTGACCTCACGCGGCGCGACAAACGGATTGTTGACCTTCTCCAAAAGCGCCACAGCTGCCTCCTCTTAGTCGGCCTGGCCAGCTTACCAGGACGCTACCCGCACGGCCACCGCTTCAGCCGCTCGTCGTGCTCAGCACCTCCACGCACACCCACAGCGCCTCCTCGATGTGGATCTCCGGCACCCCGTCGACCCCGACCGCGAACAGGGTGATGTGCGTGGTGCGGCGGCCAACCCGATGCCCGGGCGCGACCTCGCCGAACAGCATCGCGTGCACGCAGCGCGCATCGGCAACCACGAGCCGTCCTGGTGCCAGCTCGGGTGCCTCCGGCGAGCCACCCAGCCGATCGCCTGAGACGCTCGTGCGGATCCCGAGGCCGCCCGCATCCACCAGATCGGCGTCGAGCGCCCAGACCGGCACGCCGGTCTCCATCAGCGCGATCAGCAGCGCGTCCTCGATCACGTTCTGCGACCGGAAGCCGCCGTGCAACAGCCTCGCTAGCGCCGCCTGCTCGCTGGGGATCCTGGTCGTATCCGGGTCGAGCCCGATCTGGCGGAAGAACGAGCGGTACGCGTGCGGGATCGGCTGCATCCGCATCGCGACGACGTTCGGACCGCGGTAGCGGTTGGACAGCGCCCGTAGCCGCTCGCTGACCGGTGCCGGACTCGGACCCAGACCCCCTTTGACCGTGAGCCAGTCGAGCCTCAGGCCGCTGAACTCGGCCTTGACGTCGGGCTCCACGAACCCGGGAGCCGCCCCCAGCTCGACTTCGTCCTTCACGACCCTCTGCCGATCAGTGCCCGCACCTTCGCCCCGAGCGGCCCGAGCGCCAGCCAGTGATCGCCGATCAACCGATCTGCCACGACCCCGCCACGATACGCGAGCTCGAGCATCGGACACGTCTCGACGCCGTAGAAGGCGCCGACGGCGCCGTCACGGTCGTAGGCGACCGGGATCGTCCAATGGTGGGCCTGCACGAGCCTCTCCGTCTGCGCGTGTCCTGCGTTGACCGCGACCGCGGCGAACTGCACGCTCGAGCCGATCTGCTCAGACAGGGTCTGCAGCGCGTCGATCTCACGGTCGCAGTCGCCCGAGCTTGGGACGAAGAAACCGAGCGCCAGCGGACCGCGCTGCGCCAGCAGGCAGATGTTGAGCGCTCGTGCGTCGTGCTTGGCGGGGCTGCACGGCGGGTTCAGATTGGCATCCCCGTTGAGGTTCGAAGCGGCGAGCGGAGCGGCGAAGTAGTGCAGGCGCTTGCCCGGCGGCACGCCGACCGTCCCGATTCCCCGCTCGGCGAATTGCACAACGGAGAACACCACGACCAGCAACAGCCCGAATACCCCGATCATCCAGCGGTAGGGCCGCACATCGATCACCGGCCGTGGCACGCGCTCGCCGGGGCCGCGCTCGCTCTCCTCCTCGGCTGACCGGCGCTGCTCCCCGCGGGCGATCTCCGCGGCTCGATCTGGATCGAGCCGGTGCTCGCTCACGCCACGGTGGCGCGGCGCCGCAGCCGCGGCCGGGCTGCGATCGTCGCCAGCGCCACCCGGCGCGCGCTCTCCGCGAGCTCGTCGCGCTCGGACAGCACCAGGACCGCCGGGAGCACGAGCAGCACACCGCCCAGCGACACCGTCAGGTCGATCAGCGTGACGAAGCCAAAGTCCCTCAGCATCGTGATGCTCGAGAGGATCAGCACGCCGAAGCCGGCGATCGCTGTGATCCCGGACGCCAGCACCGCCCGCCCGGTGGAGCGGTACGTTTGCTCCAGCGCCTCGAACAGCCCCTTGCCGCTGGTGCGCTCCTGGCGGAAGCGCTCGGACAGCAGCACGCTGAACTCCGTCGAGATCGCGATCACCAGTGCCCCGAGCGTCGCCGACATGGGGTTCAGCGGGATCCCGGTTGCGTACAGGATCAGCGCCGACCAGCCGGTCGCGAGCGCGATCGGGATGAGCGGGATCAGCGCGCGCCGCGGCGTGCGGAACACCGCCAGCAGCACGATCCCGACCGCGATCAGGCCCGCCAGCAGCGTCAGCAGACGCCGAGCGGACGATGACAGCGCCGCGTTCGCCTCCGCCGCCAGCACCGGCAGGCCGGCCAGCGCAGCGCTAACGCCAGGCGGCGGGCGCAGCTGCGCGCGCATGTAATCGATCACCTGCTGCTGGCGCGCGAGGGGCATCAGCCGGATTCCGAACGCCAGCACCGCCTCGGTGTGGTTAGGCGTGATCACCGCCTGCGAGAAGTACGAGGGCACCGCCGCCAGCAGGCTCGTGATCTGCTGCTGGCTCAGTGCCGCACCCGGGTTCGCGGCGTTCGTCGTGCCGGCAGAGAACAGATCCGGCAGCGACAGCGCCGGGCACAGCGTCGCCGCCGCGCACCCCCTCGTCTCCAGGTAGCCGAAGTGGTCGAGCAGCGCCTGCTCGTAGTCGATCATCCAGCGGACCGTTTCCAGGCGGGTGACGTCGGGGGAGTGGACGACCACGTCGATCTCGCCCGACACGCCGGTGACGCGCTCGAGCGTGTGGAGATCGGCGAGCGCCGGCATGTTCGAGGGCACAAGCTTGGTGACGTCCGACTGAACCTTGGTCTGCGTGTCGGCGACCCAGCCCACGACCGCCAGCAGCGCGGCTGCCCCGAGCACCAGTCCCGGACGGTGAACCACCCGCGCCAGCACAACCCCCTTGCGCCGCCGCGCGGGCACCCCCGCCCGCAGCCGGGCGGCGATCGTCTGTGCCGGAGCGCTCAGTGTGCGGCCCGCGTCACCGACGATCTCCCCGGCGCCCCGCAGCGAGGCGAACAGGAGCTGGACAACGGCTGTCTCGCCCACTCGAGCCGGGATGCCGCGGTCAGACAGGACGATCGCGGCGGAGCCCGCGGTCAGCGCGACCGCGAACGCGATCGCGATCCCCACCATCAGCAGCACTCCGAACCCCCGGACCATCGGCACCGGCGAGAGCAGCAGAACGAGGAAGCCGACCGCGGTCGCGAGTGCGGCGGTGGCGATCGTCGGCGTCGCCGCGGTTGCCGCGCGCACGACCGCGTGTTCGCGCTGGCCGGGTCGCACCGCGCCTTCCTCCACCCGGGACTGGAATTGGATCGCGTAGTCGACCGCCAGCCCGATCAGGATCGGCAGGACCGCGATCGATGCCATCGTGAGGCTCGCCCCGGCGAGCCTCATGACGCCGAACGTGATTCCGACGGCGGTCAGCGCGATCGCGAGCGGCAGCAGACGCAGTCGGCTCCTGAAGACCAGGAACAGCGTCGCGGCCATCACGACAAGCGCCGCGATCAGCAGGCCCGCGATCGATCCGGTGATCTGCGAGGCGAGGTCGTTGACGACCACCGGGACGCCGCTGACGGTGTAGGTGCCCCCGTAGGCAGACTGGAACATCGGCATCCGCACCGCCTGGCGGATCCAGGAGATCGCGGCGGCCTGCTGCGCATCGCTGAGCGACGCCTTGAGCCGGACCTGGATCAGCGCGGAGTCGGCCGTTGGGAACAGGTACGCGAACCGCGCCTTCGGCTGGTTCACGCCACGGGTTTGGTCGAACACGATCTCCGGGATGAACGTCGGATCGTCGATTCGGGGGGTGCCGTTGATCCCCGACTCGACGTACATCTCTGCGAGCTGGTTGTACTGCTGCGACTGCTCGAGTTGGCCGGCCGCATTGGCGGCGGACTGGGCCTGGCTTGGTGGGAGCCCGCGTCCGATCGCCAGCAGGTAGGCGTTGCGCTCGGCGTTCGTCACCGCCGTGCGAGCGTTTGACAGCAGCGTCTGGATCTCGGTGTTGACGGCCGCGACCGCGCGATTGAGGAACGTGCCCGGCCCGTAGACGACCTGGGCCGGCTTGGCCTTCATCAGCTTCCCGCAGGGGCTACCCCACCCTCCGTACGGGGGCTGCGTACCGGGCGGCGCCGGGGTGAACGACGAGAGCTGCTGGTTGGGGACCACCACCTGGCCCGCCAGGCACGCCTCGAGCTGCGTGATCGTCGCCAGGTCCTTTGTCTGGACCAGATCTGTCAGCGGCTCGCGCACGAGGATCACGACCGCGTCTGCGCCGAAGTGCTGATGGTCGTCGGCGGTGGCCTTGTAGCTCGCGGTCGAGCGGCTGACGAACGTGTCGCTGCCGGCCGACGGCTTCAGTCCCAGGGCGAGCAGCCCCCCGAACAGTGCCGCTGCCAGCACCACCGCGATCGTCAGCGCCGGCCTGCGCGCCGCGATCCTTGCCAGGCGCTCCAACTTGGCGGTCATCTGGATCGTGAGGCTACCGGCTCACCTGGGCGGTTCGCGCCGGTGCACCCGCGCGTGCGACACCACCGGCGGCGGCCGCTAGTCCATCGTCAGCGGGCCCTGCGACTCTCCGGAGAGGAACTGGCGGATGAACGGGTTCTCGGAGTTGAGCATGTCCTCGGCCGGACCCGCCTCGACGATCCTGCCCTTCCACAGGACGTTGATGTAGTCCGCCACCCGGCGGGCGCTCATGATGTCGTGGGTGATCACGCAGAAGGTCGGCAGACGCTCCTTCTGCTTGCCCTTCGCCTCCTCCATCATGTCGCGGTGGATCTCGAGGATCAGCTCGCCGAGCAGTGCGGTGCGGACCGGATCCAGCCCCGAGTCGGGCTCGTCGAACAGCACGATGTCCGGCTCGAGCACGAGCGCTCTCGCGAACCCGGCGCGCTTGCGCATCCCACCGGAGAGCTCGTTGGGCATCTTCTCGCGCGCGCTTCCCAGGCCGACCTCGTTCAGACGGCGCATGACGATGTCCTCGATCTCGTCCTCGCCTTTCTCGGTGTGCTGACGCAGCGGAAACGCGACGTTGTCGAACAGGTTCATCGAGCCGAACAGCGCCCCGTCCTGGAACAGCAAGCCGAACTTCTTGCGCATCTCGAACAGGTCGTCGTCGGCCATGTTCACGACCGACTCGCCGTGGACCACGACATCGCCCTCGTCCGGGTACAGCAGCCCGACCATGTGCTTGATGCACACCGATTTGCCGGTTCCCGACGGACCGAGGATCATCGACACCATGCCTTCGGGGAGGCCCATGTTGAGGCCGCGAAGGATCCGGGCGCGGCCGAACGCCTTGTAGACGTCGATGAACTCAATCGCGTCAGGACGCCCGGATGGATACACCCGATAGGTGTGCCATCTGTACTCCTCCTCGGAGGCGCCGTCGGGCGGTGCCGGACGCGGCGGCTGCTCATCGACCACCGATACGCGCGAGGAAGAGTCGGACTGCTCTTCAGACCGCGTCTGTGAGCTCATCTCCCATGGGGGCGCGACCTCGCCTCGCTGCTGCTCCTGCTGCTCGGCCGCCTCCTGCGCCTGGGGCTGCTCGGCCTGGGGCTGCTCGGCCTGCGGCTGCTGCTGCTCGGCGCTCGCGTGCACTTCCTCCGCGCCGACGCCGACGCCAGCAGCGGCAAGGGCGGCGCCTGGACCGATCGGAGCGGGCTCATCTGCGGTCGCCGGCCAAGGCTCCTCGGACTGGGGAAGCCACTCGGACGCTGGCACCGTGGTGGGCGCAGGAACGTCAGCCGCGGCCATGCTCGGCGCCGGCACCTCGGCGCCCTCGTGCGCGGGCTCCTGAGCGGGCTCCTGCTCCGCCGCCGGTTCAGCGGAAGGCTCCTCTTGCGGGGGCGGTTGCTGTTGCTCGGCCGTGGGTTCCCCGGCTGGCTGCGCTTCGGGCGAAGACGCCTGTTCCTGCGCGGCGGGCGCCGGCTGTTCCTGCACCGTCGGGGCCTCCTGCGCGACAGGCTCCTGAGCGGTCGGAGCCTCCTGGGCGACCTGCTCCTGCGGCGGCGCCTCGGCCGCGGGTGCCGCAGCCTGCTGCGCCTTGTCCTTGCCGAAAGTGAACCCAAAGCGCCGCATAGATCAGCCTCCGATCGGTGCCCTCGGGTTCGCGCCCCAGAAGAGCTGCGTTCCGAGCATGCCGATGATGTGTACGCCAACGATGTTAAGCACCATCGATTTTGCGGTGGCGGTGCCGACGCCGACGGGGCCGCCGGAGGCGTTGTAGCCGTAGTAGCAGCCGACGAGCACGATCATCGTCGCCATCGCCATCGCCTTGATCAAGCTGAATAAGAGGTCAGGCGGGTTCTGAAACTGCCAGAAGATCAGGAAGAACCCCCCGGAGGAGACATCCCCGATTTGTTTGACCACCGCCAGGTAGCTGGCGAAGAAGCCCGCGCCGATCGAGCACAGGTACACGAACGGCAGTACCAGCCACGCCGCCAGCAGCCGCGTCGCGCACAGGAACGTGACGCCGCTGATCCCCATCACCTCGAGCGCGTCGATCTCGTCGGAGATCCGCATCGAGCCGAGCTCGGCAACGATCCCGGTGCCCACCTTCGCGGCCATCATGTAGCCGAATACCAGCGGCACCAGCTCCCGCAGATCGCACCACGCCGAGAACACGCCGGCGTACGCGGGCGCGCCGACCGAGCGGTTGAAGTAGGCGCCTTCGATCCCGCACTGCAGGCCGATGATGAACACCAGCCCCCAGATCACCAGCGTCGAGGAGACGATCAGGATCCCGGCCTGGCGCAACGCCTCCCCGAAGAACCGAAACACCCGTAGCCGAAACACCTCGCCGACGATCCGCGAGGTGAACTTGACGATCTCACCAAACGACTCGACCCACCCACGCGGGGTGGCAAGCGCACCCATTACACGCTCACTTCACGATCGTCGTGATCTCCGGGTGCGTGGCCAACAGCACCTGGGTGAACACATAGTTGAACGCAAAGATCCCTAGGAACGCGATCACCACCGCCTGGTTGACGGCCCGCCCCACCCCCTCGGCCCCACCCGAGGCGGTCATCCCCTTGTAACAACAGACCACCGCGATGATCGCACCGAACAAGGTCGTCTTCACCACCGATCCCCACAGATCGGTGGTCGACGCGTTGTTGAAGAACGTCGCCCAGAACGGCCCCAGTGGCGCGTTGTTCACGAGCGTCGCCAGGATCCCCCCAAAGATCCCGAACAACAGCGCGTAAATATCGAACAGGCCGGTGACGAGCATCAGCGCCAGGAAGCGCGGCACCACCAGATTCTTCACCGGATCGACGCCCAACACCTGAAGCGCGTCGAGCTCCTCGCGGATCTTGCGCGCCCCCAGGTCAGCGGTGATCGCGGTACCCGCCACACCGGCAAGCACGATCGCGTCCACAAACGGCGCGAACTCCCTGATCGACGCCAACACGAAGAACCCGCCGAGCCGGTCAAGCGCCCCGAACAACACCAAGAAGTTCGCCGCCTGCAGCCCGGGCGCCTCGTAGCCAAACGCGATCGTCGAGATCAACAGCGGGAACCAGCACAACCGCAGCGCAAACATGAACTGGCCCACAAACTCGGATCCGTACGGATACGGCGGACGCACCGCCGACACCACCGTCTTCCCGGTCAGGATCATCATGTTCCCGACCTCCTCCAACACCGACTTCGTCGGCAAAAACGCCCGATCAGCAACAGCCCGGATCAAGTCTGCTGGTCCTCCCTAGGGATTGCTCACGCCGCGCGCGCGACTGACCTTCCTAAGCCTACGCTAATGCAGGCACGAAGGCCAAGTTGGAACCGACGCCAACCGACGTCTCGCCCGCGACCCGCGTGGTATGTTCAGCCGCGTCGTGAGCGGGTGGAGTACGAGGAGCTGCGTGATCAGCGCCGCCATCGCGGCCGCAGCGATCCTCGCTGGTTGCGGCGGTGGCTCCCGGCAGGACGCCAACGAGCCGAGCGCCAATTTCCCGGTGCAGGTCGCCTCGGCCACGTTCCCGACCTCGCAGCGTCTCTCACAGCACTCGCACCTTGTGATCAGCATCCGCAACGTCGGGACCAGAACGATCCCCGACATCGCGATCACGATCTGCCCGATCACCTGCACCTACAACGCGAAGACCGGCTACCCCACGGGCGGGGGCGTCGACGCGCAGGCGTTTGGCGAGGACCTGTCGATGCCGTACCTCGCGAACCCCTCGCGGCCGGTGTGGATCGTCGACCGGCCGCCGGGCCTGTGCGGGTATAGCTGCAAGTCGGGCGGCCCCGGCTCAGCAGTGACCGCCTACACCAACACCTGGGCGCTGGGGCCGTTGAAGCCGGGTGCGATCGCGACCTTCGACTGGGGCGTGACCGCGGTGCAGCCTGGGACGCACATCGTCGCGTGGGAAGTGGCCGCCGGTCTCAACGGCAAGGCGAGGGCGGTCCTGCCGGGCGGTGGAAACGCGCCGCCCGGCGGGACCTTCCGCGTATCGGTCTCGAATCAGCCGCAGCAGTCCTACGTCAGCGACGGCGGCAAGATCATCGTCAGCAAGTAGCCCGCGCTACTTCGAGCAGATCGTGCCGATCTGGATGGTGGCCGCGGTATTGCCCGTGTTGGTCACCACCGTGTGCCAGCCACTCTTCCCGGCCTGATAGGAGTCCGTCGCGAAGACCGCGGGGCTGCCGGTGGCGAACTGGCCGCTGATCGCCTTCGGATACGTCGATGGGCACGAGATCGTGCCGCCGGCGTACTTGTGTCCGCCCAGCGAGACCTGCTTTGAGGCGAAGGACGCGTACGAGCCGCCGGTAGCGACGGTTGCGCTCCTATCCACCCTCAAGGTCGTCGCCTGAGGCGAGTACGGCGACGACTGACTGCCGCCGCTGGTTGCGACAAACGCGCCGAGCCCGACACTGCGGCCGCGACTGCAACGCCCACCTTCCGAGCCCCACTGAGCCCTGTCATGCATGCCTCCTGGCACTTGCCGTTTGCGCCCGTTGGCTTCCCCCCGGGCCCCTTCCCCACGACGCCGGCCCACATCGCGCGCGCCAAACGTTAGCCGATTGTCAAGTCCGCCCGGCGCCCACTCACCCGCGGCTGGAGGCCTCCCACAGGTTGATCCCGCCGTCCACCGCGTAGCGCTCGATCTCGGCCAGCTCGGCCTGGTCGAAATCCGCACGCTCGAGCGCCGCAACGTTCTGCTCGAGCTGCGCGACGCTCGAGGCGCCGAGCAGCGCGGAGGTCACCCGCGGGTCGCGCAGCGCCCACGCGATTGCAAGCTGGGCCAGCGTCTGGCCGCGGCCCTGCGCGATCTCGTTCAGCGCTCGCACGCGCTCGAGGTTCTCCGCGGATATCAGCTCGGGAGAGAAGTAGTTGCCGCGCGAGACCCTTGAGTCCTGCGGGACCCCATCCAGGTACTTGCTCGTCAGCAGCCCCTGCGCGAGAGGCGAGAACACGATGCACCCCACCCCCTCGCGCTCGAGCACATCGAGCAGCTCGTCCTCGATCCAGCGGTTCAGCATGGAGTAGGAGGGCTGGTGGATCAGCAGCGGCGTCCCCAGCTCGCCCAGGATCCGCACCGCCTCCTCGGTCCGCCGCGGGCTGTACGAAGAGATGCCGGCGTAGCGCGCCTTGCCGGCGCGGACGGCGGCGTCCAAGGCCCCCATCGTCTCCTCGAGCGGCGTCTCCGGATCGAGTCGGTGCGAGTAGAAGATGTCCACGTACTCGAGTCCCATCCGCTGCAGGCTCTGGTCCAGGCTGGCGAGCAGATACTTGCGCGAGCCCCATTCCCCGTACGGCCCGGCCCACATGTCATAGCCCGCCTTCGTCGAGATGATCAGCTCGTCCCGGTAGGGGCGGAAATCCTCCGAGAGGATCCGGCCGAAGTTGATCTCAGCGCTGCCGTACGGAGGTCCGTAGTTATTGGCCAGGTCGAAGTGCGTGATGCCCAGGTCGAAAGCTCTGCGCAGAATCGCGCGACTGTTCTGGAGCGGAAAGTCGTCGCCGAAGTTCTGCCAGAGGCCAAGCGAGATCGCGGGCAGCTGCAGACCGCTGCGACCGCAGCGACGGTAGGGCGTCCGCTCATATCGCTCCCCATCGGGGACATACAGGGTTGGGGCCAGCTCACGGTTGAACGGCATGGAGCACCGATTCTTACACCGGCGAGCGCAGCACGCCCCCGCGCCAGGCGAACCCAAGCGTTTCGTGGCGGCTCAGCCACCACCAAACGCTTCAGTTCGCCCCCACTCGGGCGCCAACCGCGAACCGCGAAGCGCCAACCGAACAAGGCCCGCACCGCAACTTGCGAGCGTCCGCCGCGTTTTGCGCTACGGTGAATCACCGTATGTCGGAGGACCGCCGCATGTGCGGCTGGCGGTTACGGGGGCGTCGTCGGCTGTGCGCAGCCTGGACCATCGCGTTGGCGTTGCTGGTCGCCGCGGCGCTTGCCCCTGCCGCCAGCGCGAATCAGCTGTCGCTGTTCAGGCGCGGGGTTTGGGTGTGGTACGTCTCGAATTCCGGCGGCGTCAACTCGATCATCTCGACCGCCCACCGCTACGGCGTCAAGACCGTGTACATCAAGAGCGGGGACGGGGGCGGTTCCTGGTCGCAGTTCAACGCCGGGACGGTCAGCCGACTTCATTCCGCGGGTCTTCACGTGTGCGCGTGGCAATACATCTACCCCGGCTCGGCGAGTGCGGAGGCCGGGGTCGGCGCCACCTCTGTCAAGGCCGGGGCCGACTGTCTGATGATCGATGCCGAGAGCGAATGGGAGGCTTCAGGTGGGGGCCTCGGGCACTACGTTGAGGCACAGACCTACATCCGCAAGCTGCGTAAGCTGATCGGCGGCAGCTTCCCGGTCGGGCTGGCCGGCTTCCCGTACGTCGACTACCACCCGTCCTTCCCGTACTCCGTGTTCCTGGGGCCTGGCGGCGCCCAGTACAACGAACCGCAGATGTACTGGAACGCGATCGGCGTGAGCCCGGACACGCTCTACTCGCACACCTTCACCTACAACCGCCCGTACGGGCGGACGATCGTGGACCTTGGTGACCTGGCCACGTCGGACGGCAGCTATAGCTCAAACGACATCTACCGCTTCCGTCAGCTCTCCAAGGCATACGGCTCGCCTGGCGTCGCGTACTGGGAGTGGAGCCAGATCCCCGGCTGGGCCTGGCGCGCGCTGTCGCGCTCGATTCATTGGCTGAGGAACTACAGGCCGGACCAGTCCTGGGCGACGCTCGGCCAGGGCGATCAGAGCGACCTCGTCGTCTGGGCCCAGGAGCACCTGTACAGCGCCGGGCAGCACATCACGATCGACGGGAACTTCGGCTCGCACACGCAGCGAGCCGTCCAAAACTTCCAGCGTGCTCATGGTCTCAATCCCGACGGGGTGATCGGCGCCTCGACCTGGAAGGCCCTGCTGCGCTATCCCGCCGCCAACGTCACCTGGACCTCGAGCGGGGCACACACAGCCAGAGACGGCAACTCGCTCGTGCTGCCGCTGCCAAAGTCGGCCCGCCTGCACGCCAAGCGCTACGAGATCCCGCCCCACATGGGCGCGGGGTAGCGCGGCCGTCCGCGCCGCACGCGCAAGTCCGCGCCGCACGCGAAAGTCCGCGCCGCACGCGCAAGTCCGCGGCCCCAAGCGAAAGCCGCGCCCTACAACAGGTCGTGCTCGCGCGCGTAGGCAACCAGGTCCGCGCGGGTTGTGCGGCCGGTCTTCTGCTGGATGTGAGCGCGATGTGACTCGACCGTGCGCACGCTCAGAAACAGCGACTGCGCGATCTCGCCGTTGGTATGACCCAGCGCGATCAGACGCAGGACCTCGAGCTCGCGCGAGCTCAGATCGTCGGGGGGCCCGGGGGGCGCGGGAGGCTCGGCCGCAAGCCGTGCTCCCAGCTCCGGGTTGAGGTACGTGCGGCCCTCGGCCGCCATCCGCACCGCCTGCACCAGCTCGGTGTCCGCCGCCTCCTTGAGGACGTAGCCCAGCGCGCCCGCGCGCAGGGCCTCGCGAGCGAATGCGGGATCGTTCTGCATCGTGAGCACGACGATCTGCGTGTCCGGCGCCCCCTCCCGCAGCCGCGGGATCGCGGGCAGGCTTGGCTCACCCGGCATGTTGAGATCGAGGATCAGGACGCGCGGCCGATGCGCGCTGACGCGGCGTTCGGTGGTAGCGATGTCGCCCGCTTCTCCGACCACCTGGAATCCCTCTTCGGCCTCGAGCAGCAACCGCAGACCCGCCCGGACGACCTGGTGATCGTCCGCTATCACGATCGTTACGCGCTCCCCTGCAGCGACTTCGGCGTCCACGTCGCCCACGATAGCCTCGCGACCGCCGTCGATGCGACCGATTGCGGGCAACTACGTACTCCTTTGCGGGTCTCGCACGATGACTTTCATCGGTTTCCTGCGTACGATCGCTGCAGCCCTCGATGGAACCGGCCCTATCCCGTCCAGACCCGGTCCCAGCCGACCTGCAGACCGCCCGCGCTCAGCTGGTGGAGCAGGAGCGACGCCTTCAGGCCGTGCTCGAGGCACACGAAACCGAGCGTCGTGTGCTGGCCCACCAGCTCCACGACCACGCCGCGCAGACGATCGCGGCAATCCTGCTCGGCCTGAGCGCGGTCGAGCGCGAGCTCGAGTTCGGGGGACCCCGCGCACAGCTCGCGATGCTCCGAGTGCAGCTCACCGAAACCCTGCGCTCGATCCGCGAGATCGCGGTCCGGCTACGACCGCCAACGCTGGACCAGCTCGGGCTCGAACCGGCGCTACACGGCCTGGTGGACCAGGCCCGCATGACCCGCGGCCTGGAGATCACGCTTCAGGCCGAGGACATCAGCGCGCGGATGGCGCCGTACCTCGAGGCGGTCGTCTTCCGCGTCGTGGACGACCTGCTGAGCGCGGCCCAAGCCGCGGTGCAGGTGCGCGTCAGCCGGGACCGGATCGGCGATGCGCTGCGGATCCTCGGTGGCCCGTTCGACCCAGCGACGGCCGAGAAGATCGTCGCGCGGATCGCGACCCGCCTCGACCAGTCCGGCGGCTCGATCACCGTGCACGGAGAGCCGGGGCGCACGCTGCACGTACGGATTCCGGTACCCCGCGAGTCGAGCGACCCGGCGCAGGGCGAGCTGCCGGGCGCACCCGCGCGGTCGTCGCTGAGCTGACGGCGGGCGCGACGTCCGAACGGGCCGGCGCCGTGCCTACGCCGCGCGCCGTTTGTCGGCGTACATCGCGGCGTCAGCCCTGGCGACGACCGCCGCCGCCTCAGCCGCCGACCCGAAGCGCGCGACGCCGATTGACACCCCGATCCTGATGAGCGCTCCGTCGCTCAGCAGCAGGGGAAGCGCGAATGCTTCGCGCAGCTTGTCCGCGACATGCTCGGCGTCGGGCTCGTCGCCCCGGTCGCCCAGCAGGATCGCGAACTCGTCGCCGCCGACCCGCGCCACCAGGTCCGACCGGCGGACGTTGCCCTGAAATCGATCCGCGACGGCCCGCAGCACCTCGTCGCCGAAAGCGTGACCACGGCTGTCATTGATCTGCTTGAAATCGTCGAGGTCGGCGAACAGCACGGCCCCGCAGGACTCGGCTCGCTCAGCTCGCAGCGCAGCCGCCTGGAGCATCGCCGCGAACAGCGCACGGTTTGCGAGACCCGTCAGGGGATCGTGCAGCGCCCGGTGCTCGTGCGCGATCCGCGTCCGGCGCTCGAAGCTGACGAGTGCGAACACGCCGATCAGGCTCATCAGGACCGCAGCGGCGGCGGCAGGGCTCTGCTGTGCCTCCGGCACCACCAGCAGTCCGGCGGGGGTCAGCAGCGCTCCGAGCCCGATTGGCACCGCCCAGCTGACCGGGTTGCGCGCGGTCCGGTTGCGGCGCGCGCTCAGCGCGGCATCGGTCACGAACTGTGCTCCGAATGCGAGCGCGTACACAAGCCACGCGCTCGCCCGCACGTCGCCGGGCGCCAGCAGCGCCAGCACGAGCGCCGGCGGCAACACGTCCCACCAGCCGCTTCCGAGCGACTCGAGCCGAAGCGCCCCCGGGTCGCGAAGCCCACGCACGAGCGCGACGAAGGCTTTGACGGCGAGCACCACCGCCGGCACGACGTTCAACGGCAGCGAAAACAGCAGCAGGACCAGCGCGGGCTGCGTGGCGGCGCCGTATCCGCGGCCCGCCGGGAAGCGGATCAGCGCACCAACCACGTACGCGATGACGGCGACGACCGCCGGACCGGGTCTGGCGGCGTGCCCCGCGGGCAGCAGCAACCACGCCCCGGCCGCAACCGCCGTTGACGTGATGTCCGCGATGATCCGCTTGCGCACGGCCGCGCCGCTGGGTTCGGCGACCACGAACGGCAGCCTCCTTATGTGCACGCCATCCGTTTGCCGGGAGGGCGGTCCTGCTGCCGGCCACTCGGCCGGTGCCGAGCGCAACCCACCCCAGCCAGCTCGGTTCATCGTGTTCGGGTCTCCGGTTGGTTACCTCGAAAACTCGACCTGCGCTTTGGACAGTGTCGCAACCGTCCCGGACATCTCTACACGGCGCGTCGGCTGCCGGCGAATCCGATCGATGCGCGCAGCGAGGCCAGCCGTCGCTCGCGCTGGCGGACAAGCCGGGAAACAGCGCCGGCCTGCCGCGGCCGGCGCGCACTCTGATGGACCGGCGGACGCAGCAGCCGGTGGGCCACAGCGACCACTGCAGGATCGAACTGCGTGCCCGAGCACTGCAGCAGCTCCGCGAGCGCCTCCTGCTGAGTCATACTGGACCGGTAGGAGCGCGTTGTGGTCATCGCGCTGTAGGCGTCGCAGACGGCGACGATCCGTGACTCGATCGGAATCGCGTCCCCGGCCAACCCATCCGGGTATCCGTCACCGTCATAACGCTCGTGCGAGTGACGGATGATCCGGCCGACGCTCGCGAGCGTCCCCCCGACCTGTTTGAGCATCTGCTCGCCCTCGATCGTATGCCGGCGCACGATCTCCCACTCCTCCGCCTCCAGCGGACCGGGCTTGTTGATGATCTCTTTCGGGATCCGGATCTTGCCGACGTCGTGGAGAAGCGCCGCGAACTCGAGGTCGCGCTTCCGACGCCCGTCGAGCCCGAGCTCGTCCGCGACCGCCAGTGACAGGTCGACGACGTCGCGGCTGTGCAACCCCGTGTAGTGATCGTCCGCTTCGACCACGTCTCCGAGGAGCAGTGCCGTGCCGCGGTACGCGGTGCTGAGCGCGAGCGTGTGCTCAAGGCGCTGCTGGCGCTCGCGCGCAAACAGATAAAGCATCCCCATCGGTGAGAGGGCCAGCAGGATCAGTCCCGGCCGGTCCAGCGAGGCAGCCGCGATCACGAGTCCAAGCGGCGCGAGCGTCACATCGACCGCGTAGACCCACGCGAGCAACGGGAGCTGGACGCGCGGGCTGATGCCCTCGCCGATCCAGCATCGGCTCACGGTCGACACCAGGTCGAAGGCGAGTTGCGCGGCAAGCGCGGCGACGTACACCGGCCACCGGTGCCACGCGAACACGGTGGTGCCGGCCAACGCGAGCACGAGTACGGGGCCGATCGTGAACCACGTGTCGGCGATCAGCACCGGGACGATCCGCAGCCGCGTCCTTCCCGACAACAGCTCGGGAAGCTGACGAAGCACCGTGGCGATCGTTGCGACCAGGGGGACGACCGGAGTCGGCAGCAGGAACAGCGCTGGGACGAACGCGAGCATCGTCGGGCTGGCCCAGCCAGCTGCCACCGGGAACTTGACGCGCTCGACCAGCAGCCACGTGAGCAGCACGAGCGCCACGCTCGCACTCGACAGCGACCGGTGCCACGGCGCAATCGCAGCGAGCGCCGTCGCTGCAGCCAGGAACGAGACAGCCCCGACGCCGTGGGCGATCAGCTCGCGCCGAGCGCGTCGCTCGCTGGAGACGCGCTCCTCGCCAGCCAGGACAAGTGCCTCGGCATCGGGGCTGTCGTAGGAATCGATGAACATCTAGACGCCGGCGTCTCGGACCGACAGTGGTGCTTTCGGATCAGCCACCGCGCCACGGATCGACGTACACGTCGTCGACCTGCGCGGTTCCTCCCGAAGCGGTGAACTCGAGCGACACCCAGGCGGTGCCGCCATTCAACGCGCCGGCGATCGCGGAGCCGGTGAGCATCGGCGGCGAGGGCATCCAGCCGCCTGCGGCCGCGACGGTGCCGACCGGGATCGTGACCGTCCCCTCCGGGCTCTGGTAGACCACGCTTTCGGTCACGGTCGTGCCCGGCGTGTCGCTCCGGACGAAGAAGCGGAACGTCGGATACGCCGCGTTGACGCACGTCTGCGGCGAGGTGGCGACCGCGCCCGCGGGTAGCTTCAGCGACGACGAGCCGGCCGAGCCGCTCACCGCGTAGGACTCGCTGCCGGCGCCCACCGCCGCGCCGCCTTGCAGCGACCACCCGGCAGCGCCGCTTTCGAAGTCACCGCCGGGAGCAAGCTTGTAGTAGTCAGAGTCCGCCCACGGTGTGAAGGGCTGGGTGAGGACCGAGCTGTCGCACGCGCTGACGCTGAGCGGCGCGGCTTGGGCCGCGGCGGGCAGTGCGACGGTCGCGACGGCGCCGAGCGCGCAGCCGCTGAAGAGCACGCCAAGAAGGCGGCGGGCAGAGCCGATCAAGAGTCTCTCCTCCTTGAGGGACGATTAGAAACCAGCTCGTCTGGAGCCCCTGCTGTCCGTTCCCCTGGGACAACTACCTCCGAGCACTGTCTTCATCGACAGCGTAAAGGAGAGACTTGAGCGCCTCGGCTCAAAACGCCGTTTTCGGCACCGCGGGGGCCCAATTTTGGACAGATGTCCGAAATCGGGAAGCCGCGGAGAGCAGGATTTACGACGTTTGTCGAGGTTTCCGAGCACTCGCTCGCTCCGGGTCAGGCGGCGAGGAGCGCGCGCCGCGTTACGCGCTTCGCCGCACCGATGGGGACAGCGGCAGGTTCGCTTCGACGGTCGTACCCTCCGGACCGCTCGCGATCTCGAGCTCGCCGCCGGCCAGCGAGATGCGCTCTCGCATGCTCGTCAGCCCGAACCCGCCGGACGCGGCGCGCGGATCGAACCCGCTGCCGTTGTCGCGTACGACGATCCGCACCTCCGTGCCGGTCCCGGCCACCTGGATCTCGACCCGTGTGGCCTGCGCATGCCTGATGACGTTCGTCAGCGACTCCTGTACCACGCGGTACACCGCGGTTTCTCGGTCCGCATCAAGCCGCGCGGTCCGCGGAGGCAGTTCGATCGCGCTGTCGATCTCCAGCTCCGACGTCGTCCGCGCACGCTCGATCAGCGCGCTCAGCGCCGGCCCGAGGCCCAGCTCATCGAGCGCCGCCGGGCGCAGCTCGGTGATCAGCGCACGGAGGTTCGCGATCTCGGCTCCGATCTGCTCGACCGCACTCGTGACAGCCGTACGCAGCGTTTCCAAGTCGTCGCTTCGGCGCGCGGACGACAGCAGCACCCGCAGGGCGCCCAGGCCCTGGAGGGTCTCGTCGTGGAGCTCGCGCGCCCACCGGCGACGCTCCTCCTCCGCCGCCCTCATCGTGCGCAGCAGCCGGTCCCGCTCCACAGACTGCGCGGTCGCGACGGCGGTGGCGGCGCTCGCGGCCGCAGCCAGCATCATCGACTCGTCGTCGGCGCGGAACTCCGGACCGTCGACGCGGTCAAACGCCTCGATCACGCCGAGGCTCGTACCGCGGTACGTGAGCGGCACGAACATTCCCGCTCGCGCTCGGACGCCGAGCTCGCCGAGCGCGAACCGCAGCGAGCTCTTGACATCACCGACGCGCTCGGGCCGGGCGCCCGACACCACTCGTCCCGCCACCGAGCCGCTGTGGGACACTCGCTCGCCGACGATCCCCGCCGGCAGGTCGCCGGCGGTCGCGGCGACCACGAATTCATCGCCGTCGACCAGCAGGATCGCCACGCCTGACGCCTCAACCAGCGCCCGGGAGCGCTTTGCGATCAGCTCCAGCACGCGGTCGAGCCGGGTCTCGCCGCCCACGGCCAGTGCGATCTCGGAGGTCGCCTCAAGCGCCATCACCGACCGTTCAAGCTCCGCGCTACGTCGGGTGCTCTCGCGACTGCGCCGGGCGTTGTCGACCGCGATCGCAGCCCAATCCGCCAGCACCATGGCGGTCTCTTCGTCGGCCTCGTCGAACGGCTGCATGCCGGCCTTGTCGGTCAGATACAGGTTCCCCCATGCCTCGCCCCGGATCAGGATCGGAGCACCGAGGAAGGTGGTCATCCTTGGGTGTGCCGTCGGAAAGCCGTAAGAGCGAGCATGGGCACTGACGTCCGTCAGCCGCAGCGGTCGCGGGTCGCTGATCAGCAGCCCAAGCACCCCATGGCCGCGCGGCAGCGCACCGATCGAACGGTGCGCCTCGGGCTCTATACCCGCGGTGATGAAGTCGGCGAGCTTCTCGCGCGACTCGTCGAGGATCCCGATCGCGGCGTACTGGGCGCCCGTCAGCTCCCGCGCGTATGCCAGCAGACGGTCGAGCACCGCCTCGAGCTCGCGCTCCGATACGACCGACCTGCCCGCGTCGATCAGACCTCGCAATCGGTCTGCGTCGAGGGATGAGAGGGAGTTGCTGGTGCTCATCGAGCTCCGGCACCCCCCGCGCCATTCGGTCGATCAAGTTTAAGCCACCAGCGGCAGCTCTGGAGAATGATTGCGCGGCGAGTTCGTGCAGGCGAGATTGCGCGTCGCAAATCTCGTTGCGCCAATGCGTGGAATCCGGACAGCCCGCGTGATATGGATTAGCCCTGCTCCGCCCGCTGGGCGCCACGGTCGACCAAAGGAGATGTGTGCATGCCTCCCGCCAAAAAAGCAGCGAGTAGCACTCGCTCGCGCTCGTCCTCAAGCTCGCGAGCCTCATCGGCCTCACGTACGCGAGCCTCGTCGGGCTCACGCTCGCGCACGTCGTCGAAACGCTCGGCCACGCGTCGCGAGGTGGAGCGAACGACAAAGCGCTTCGAGAAGGCGCTCGACGACGCCAGCAGCGCGCTCGCCGCGCTCGGCAAGGATGCCGGCAGCGGCGCCAAGTCCGCCTATAAGGAGATCGAGACCGCGCTGCGCAAGCTCCGCCGCGACGCGCAGAAGACCAACAAGAGCATGATCAAGGACCTCGAGAAGCTTGCGTCGGCCGTGACGCCGAGCCGCGGCAGCGGACGGCGGACGGCATCGGCCTCACGCAGCGCGAGCAAAGCGGGCTCAACGCGCTCGCGCAGGGCCACGAGCTCCGGCCGGACGAGGTCGACCGCAAAGAAGTCCTAGCCGGCTACCCGGCGGCGAACAGCCGCGGATCGGCGGTCGCGATGCCGTGCACGCCGAGCGCGCGAAGCGCGTCGATCACGCGACGCTCGTTGACGGTCCACGCGTAGATCAGCGCGCCGCGGCAGACCACGTCCTCGAGCAGCTTCGGATCGATCAGCCGATGCTGTGCCATCAGCGCGTCCCACCGGCGGTCGGCAAGCCCACGCAGGACGTAGGTGCGCCAGTCCCGCAATCGCCGGCTCAACCGCGCAAGGTGGCCACCGACGGACAGCCCAACCCGCGCGCCGGGCTCGATCGCGCGAACGCGATCGAGCACCGCCGGCACCTGGCTTGAGATCAGCGTCCGTTGCAGCAGACCGGCATCGCCGAGCGCCCCCAGCAGCGCCGTCTCGCACCCGACATGCTTGACGTCGACGTTCAGGCCCAGGCCGGCGAAGCGGCTGCCCGACAGATGCCCGAGCGCCCGAGCCAACGTGACGTTGCCCCCGCGCCGCGCGTGCAACAGCGTGTGCGCCAGGACCAGTTCGCCGCGCCAGGCCCGCACATCGAACTCGATCACGTCGACGCCGATCTGGAGCGCCGCCTCAAACGACTCCAGGGTGTTCGCAGGCATCAGCGCGCTGGCGCCCCCATGTCCGATCCGCTCAAAGCCGCTCATCGCACCGGCAAGATGACAGGCGTTCCGGCGCACATCACGGCGACCCGGATTCACCGAGGATGGTCCCGGGCTCGACCCGCAGCGGATCCTCAGTCTCGATCTTGGCGTCGCCGCGTACGACGACGCCGCCGCCGAAGGTCACGTCGCCGTTGACGACCAGACGCTCGGCGTCGCGCAACGACGGGGGGCCGTCCGGAAAACGCTGCTCGAACTGGTCCAGCAGCTTGTAGAAGCGTGGGTCGAGCTCGACGTAGGGCAGGCGACCGTCGCGCTCGGGCAGCGGCGACACGCGGCCGTCGCCGGCCATGCGGTACACGTCGGAGCGCATCACCAGCAGGTCGTTGGTGGTCTTGACCGGCACGAACCGGCTGCGCGGCACGCGCAGCAGCCGGGCCCCGGCGAAGCTGCCGATCGCCGCGCCCATCGCGCTCTCAAGCTGGATCACCGCGGGCGTGTCGGGGTCGCGCGGGTCGACGGTCTTGCGGTTGACGATCAGCGGCAGCTCGAGGATTCCGCCCGAGCGATCGAGCGTCCGCGCCAGCACCCGCAGGTCGACCCACAGGTTGTTGGTGTTGTAGAAGCGCCAGCGACGGAAGTCGCGGAACGATTCGGCGTCCTCCGGCGGCGTCTGCGCGGTCTCACGCAGCACCAATTGCCCGTCGGCGCGCCGACGCGCGACGTGCCCGCCCTTGCGTTCGGCCTCGGTCCCGATCACCACCTCCATCAGGAACGGGATCTGCTCGCGCGAGACGACCGCGGCGATCCGCGGTTCGACCACCGCGCCGAGGTTGTCTGAGTTGGAGATCATGACGTGGCGGAAGCCCGCGTCGAGCAGCGCCTCGAGCATCCCGGAGCGGCGCAGAGCCGCGTACACGTCGCCGTGGCCGGGAGGGGCCCACTCCAGCGCCGGCGCCTGCGGCCAGCTGACCGGCTCGAGCTGCTCGGCCTCGAGCTTGGGGATCATGCTCTGCATGAACTCGAGTGGCAGGCCGACGTCCAGGTCTGGATAGCGCTCCAGCGCACGCAGCGTCTGCTCGCGGGTCGCCTCGCTGTTCATCAGCACGAGCGGCAACTTGATCCCGTGCCGCCGCCGCAAGCCGAGCGTCTGCTCGACGATCAAGTCCAGAAACGAGCGGCCGTCGCGCGCCTGCACGAGCGACTTCGGGCTGCGCAACCCCATCGTCGTGGCGAGGCCACCGTTGAGCTTGACGATCGCGACGCCCGCGAGCGCGTCGTGCGCGTCGGCCTCGGCCAGCTCCTCGAACACCGCCGCATCCGCAACCGGCTCGAGCTCGGCGCTCGGCAGCAGCGCCGACTCGCCGGCGGTCAGCCGCTCGTACGCGTTTCGGAAGCTGTTGATGGCCTCCTCGGACTGGCCGCCGGCGCGCATCTTCTGCTCGGCAGCCCTGAGTCCCTGCTCGCTCATCTCGGTACTGATTGTGCACATCGCGGCCGGCGAGCGATCATTTCCGGATGGCTCGGGCTCTCGCACTCGCCATCTGCACGCTGCTGCTGAGCGGGACGGCCGCGGCGGCGCGTGAAGTGGCGATCGTCGGCAACCTGCGCGATGGGACCGTCACGTTCGTCGACCAGCACACGCTGAGGCGGATCGGGACGCTCAACGTGACGCCGGACGGCAAGACGCCGCGCGACCCCAAGCAGGCGGCGGTCTACCCCCTGATCGTCAAGGACAAGGGCGTTGACTATGTGCAGGGGCTCGCGCTCTCACCGAACGGCCGCACCCTGTATGTATCGCGTGGCTACCTGGGCGATGTCGCCGCGTTCGACATTGCCTCGGGCCGGCTGCTGTGGCGCCTCGAGGTCAGCGGCCTGCGCGCGGACCACCTCGCGCTGTCGCCCGACGGCCGCCGCCTGTTCGTGTCGGCGCTGACCGCCAATGAGGTGCAGGTGATCGACACGCGCACGCACGCGTTCGTGGGCAGCTTTCCGACCGGGAACTGGGCGCACGTCCTCGAGTTCACACCTGATCAGCACTACATCGTCAACGGCAGCCTCGGCAATCAGCTCGAGCCGCAGCAGGCGCCGAACCGCTACTGGCTCACGTTCGCCGATCCGAAAACGCTTCAGGTCAAGCGGGTGCTTCGGTTCAATGCCGGCGTCCGTCCGTTCGTGTTCAGCCCCTCCGGGTCACTGGCCTACGTGCAGTTCTCGTTCTTCAACGGCTTCAAGGTGATCGACACGCGGAGCGGACGCGTGCTCCACACAGTGAAGCTTCCGGTCAGGGGCCCTGCGGTCGGCGAGCAGCCGTCGCAGTATCCGAACCAGGCCGCCCACCACGGGATCGCGCTGTCCGGTGACGCGAGCATGATCTGCGACGCGGGCACAGTTTCCAACTACGTCGCGCTGGTGGGCCGGCGCACGCTGCGAACCCGGGCGATCATCCCGGTCGGCGATCAGCCGGCCGACGCCGAGACCAGCAGCGACGGCGAGCTGTGCCTCGTGACCAACCGCGGGACCGGCCGTGGCGGCGACACGCTGTCGGTGATCTCGTTCGCCCGACGGCGAGAGGTCGCGCGGATCCGCATGGGCAACGGCCCGCAGGAGATCATCGTCGGCTCGGTTCCAGGCGCGGCGCTGCGCCATCTGCGCTGAGCTCCATCACCAAGTGCGGCCCGATCTCGGGCAGCTCGAACTGCTCGGACACCACGGCGAACCCCCTGCGCTCGTACAGCGTCCGCGCGCGCACCCGCACGTTTGCCCACACGCGCGTGGCGCCGCGCTCAAGCGCATGCGCGACCAGCACGTCGAGCACCGCCGTGCCGGCCCCGCGGCCGCGCGCCTCCGGTGCCGTCGCCATGCCCCGAACGCGCCACGCCCCTCGCTCACCCTCGCTCGGCGCGACGAATCCGACCGCGACGAGCTCGCCGCGGTCGTCGTATGCACCGACCGCAAAAGCTCCCGGCGTTTCGTGTGCAGCCAGCGCACCCGCGCTCTGGTGCGGCCTCAACACCGCCTGGCGCAACGGCCGGGTCAGTTCGAGATCGATCGGCCGCACCTGCATCGGTTTGATCCTACGAAGCGCTGGGGTAGGATCCGCGGCCAGCGGAAGGCGTCAGATGTTGTGGTCGTACATCGTGCAGCGCCGGCGGCGCCGGCAGGCGCAGGCTCTGAGCAGGGCCGTCGCCGAGCTGCCCTCAGTCACACGGCGAGCGATGCTCGCCGCGATCGAGTCCGACGAGCTGATCGTGGGCGCCTACACCGACCGCCAAGGTCGCGCCTGTCCGATGCTTGCCGCGCACCGCCGCGGCGCACGCACCGACGTCGGCAGGTTCCCGCGCGCATGGGACGCGTTCGCCGGCGCAACCCGTCCGCGGGCGGCCACGCCGCGCGAGCTGGAGATCCTGAAGGCGCTGCTACAGGAGTGCACCGGTGAGCAGACGCCGCAGCCGGCCCACTCGAGCGAGCGGGTCTCGACGCCCGCATAGTGGTTACCGCGCTCGCGTTTGCCTGGCTGGCTTGCGCGGCGGCTGGACCATTTGTCGCCTGGCACCGCGCGCTGGCCGACATCCTCGCCTCGTTCCACTGGAGCTTCGGCTACCTGGTCGGCGAGCTGAGCCCTTGGTGCCTGCTCGTGATCGGCGTCGCCTTCATGATCCCGGTCGCGATCTCGGCCGGCCGTAACCCCGAGAGCCGGTTGTACCCGCGCGCCAGGCGCGCGTACATCGCCTGGGGGACCTGTGTCTATCTGTTGGGGCTTGGTCTGGCGGTGCAGGTCTCGGAACTCTGGCGCTACACGCACTGACTTCGCCTCAGCTTGACTTGCGGCCTCCCTTGCGGCCGGCCGCGGCCTTCTGCGCGCGGTTGCCGCCGCTGCCCGAGCCGCTGCTCTTGCTGCTCTGGGAGCTGCCGCTGCTCTTGCCGCCGCGACTAGAGGAGCCTTTCGAGTTCGCGATCGCGGCCGCGCGCGACTTGCTCATCCCCTTCTTGCGCAGCCCCTCGTACTGCTTGTCGTTCTTGACGCTCGAGCCATGGTCTTTGGCCATCGTTCACCTCCAAACGGTCGGACTCCTGACCATGAGCTACCCCGCAGCGCCCCTCGGCATGCCTACTGGCGCCACGCACAGCTTTCCGGGCTATCGTTCTCTGGGTCGTGCGAGAGCGGGAGACTCACGCGGGAGGATCCTGCGGGCGCCGTGTGCTGGTGGCAGCGGCGCTGTGCTTCGGCCTGCTCGCGATCACGGCCTCGGGCCTGCTCGCGGCGACGGCCTCCGCGAACGCGCCCACGGCGTCCGCGAACGCGACGACCGCGGCAAAGTCGCGCCCCGCGCGCGACCCGGCGGCGACCTTCTGGGTGGGCGCCGCCAAGGCCGACGTCACGCCAAGCTCGCTGAAGAGCTTCTACCTCGGCGGCTATGGCATTGGCCCCGTGCACGAGGCCACCGCGGTACTGAGACACATCTACTTCCGGGTGATTGCGATCCGCGGCTCGCGCGGGCAGCAGGTCGTGATCGGGGCGCTTGACTCGCAGGGCTATTCGGTCGCCTACCAGCAGGGTCCGTTCGGGTTCCGCGACATCGAGCGGGACATCCAGCGCCGCCTGCGCATTCCCGTCAGCCATGTGATCCTGCAGGCGACCCACAGCCACAACGGTCCCGATGAGATCGGCGTCTGGGGTGGTGTCCCGACCGCCTATTTCGAGTTCGTCAAGCGCCAGATCGAGGACGCCATCGTCCGCGCGGTCGGGCACGAGCAGCGGGCACGTCTGCACGTCGGCACGGCCGACATGGCCGGATTCTCGGGCACGTTCGGATCGGACACCGATTCCACGCACACCGGCGATCAGAAGGACTATCCGATCGACCAGCAGCTGCGCGTCCTGCAGGCGGTTGGCACCCAGACCGGACGCGTGGTCGCGACGCTCGTCAACTACTCCACGCACGCGACCGTCTACGGCCCGCTGAACAAGGTCTCCCCTGACTGGCCCGGGGCGACCGCGACATACCTCGAGTCAGACGAGCGGGGGATCGCGCCCGGCACGCGTTACGGGTATCCGGGGTCGACCGCGATCGTGACCGTCGGTGCCATGGGGCACACGTGGCCGGCCGGCACCCCGCGCGACTCTGACCCGGCGCTCGATCCGCCGAAGGCGCGCGACGACAACTACCCGGCGGACGTGTACGGCAACGCGGTGGCCCGCATGGCGATCGCAGCGCTGTCGAGCAACCGCAGCTTCTGGCTTCACAGCTCGCGCGTCACCGGCACCGAGCAGATGATCCAGGTGCCGAACACCAACCCCGTGCTGCTCGCCGCGCAGAACGAACCATCGAACAGCACGCCGCTCGGCGGCTACAAAATCGACCGCGCGAACACGCCGCCGTGGGACTACGGCGACGTGTACGTCGCGCCGCTCACGGCGCTGCGGGTCGGCGAGCTGCCGTTCTTCTCGGTCCCCGGCGAGCCCTACCCGTCGATCAAGTTCTCGCTGAACAGCGACGTTCGCGCGCCGGTGTCGTTCATCTTCGGGCTGGCCGAGGATCAGCTCGGCTACGCCGAGGAGCTCGGCGACTACAACGGCGCGCTGCAATGCTCGACCACCGACGAGTGGTTCTTCACGATCTCGCCGGTGTTCGGCTCGGACGTGGTCCGCCTACAGCGCGCGAACGCCGCCGCGCTCGGCTTCCCCGTCACCGGGAGCGCGCTCGCCGCGTACGGCCCTGGAGCGCTGCCGCCTTCGACGAACTGCACCATGCAGCAACTCCAGCAGCCGCCCGCGGCGCCCGTTGGATGAAGCGGCAGCTGCTCGTCTGCGCGACCGCGATTGGCACGGCGCTCCTCGTTGCTGCGCCGGCGTTCGCCGACCCGGCTGCGCTCGTCGACACGCGCGACGGCAGCCTAGGCGCCGGCTTCCCGATGGTCGGTGCCTCAGCGCCGTTCGGCCTGATCCAGCCCGGTCCGGACACGGCACTCGCCAACGGAACCCAGGATCCGGTCGACTACGACGGCTACAGCTATCAGGACCCGGACATCCGCGGCTTCTCGCTGACGCACTTCGACGGCGCCGGCATCCCGATCGCGGGCGACGTCCCGTTCATGGCGAGCACCGGGTCAGTGTCGCTCAGCGACCCGCTGGCGAACGCGTCGCCCTATGAACACGCGACGGAAGTCGCGCAGCCCGGCTACTACGCGGTCACGCTCGCGCGCTACAGAACCCGCGTCGAGCTGACCGGCACGACCCGCGCGGCGATGATCCGCTTCACGTTCCCGTCGGTCGCGCAGGCGAACGTGCTCGCCGAGGTCAGCCAGAGCATCAACGGAAAGCACCCCGGCTCGGTCACGATCCTCGGCAGCAACGCGCTCCAGGGCTGGGTGCGCTCCGACGTCGGCTACAAGCTCTACTTCGCGGCCGTGTTCGACCGGCCGTTTGCGACAGCCTCGACCTGGAGCGGCACTGCCTCCTCCGCCGGCTCTCGGACCGCGGCGGGCAACGACATCGGCGCCGTCGCCAGCTTCAACACGACCTCCGATCCTAAAGTGACGATGCGCGTCGCGATCAGCTACGTCGACCAGGCCGGAGCATGGGGCAACCTGAACGCCGAGATTCCCGCGCGGGCGAGCTTTGACGCGGTCCGTGCCGCCGCGCGCCGCGCCTGGGACCGACGGCTGTCGGACATCGCCGTCTCCGGCGGCACCACGAGCGACCGCCAAACCTTCTACGACAATCTCTACCGAGCGCTGTTGATGCCGTCGATCTTCGACGACGCCGACGGGCGCTACCTGGGATTCGACGGGCAGGTGCACGAGGTCGCACCCGGCCGCCACCACTACACGGCGCTGTCGCTGTGGGACACCTACCGCAGCCAGACCCCGCTGCTCGGCCTGATCGAGCCGGGTGTCGCGCATGACGTGCTCGTGTCGCTGCTCGACGACGCGGACCAGAACCACGGCGTGATCCCGCGCTGGGTCCAGGCGAACATCGACCGCGGGATCATGGGCGGGGATTCCGGCTCCGCGACCCTCGCCGACGGCGCGCTGGCGGGGCTGCTGGGTCCCGCCGACGCGCAGCGCGCGCTCCACGACCTGGTCCGGCAAGCCCACACGCTGCCGCCGGTGTGGCCGCGCGAACATCTCGATGCCTACCTGAAGTACGGCTACGTGCCCTACGACGTCGACGGGATCGGGGCGTCGCTGACGCTCGAGTACTCAATTGATGACTATGCGATCACCCAGCTGGCGCGCGCGCTTGGCGACACCCAGGACGCCGACGCGCTCGGTGCGCGCGCTGGTTACTGGCACAACCTGCTTGACCCGTCCAGTCGTTTCCTGCGACCGCGCAACAAGGACGGGAGCTGGGCCAACCCGACGGAGCCGAGCGACCCCACCGGGATCACGGGGCTCAGTGCTCCGGTCCGCCTCCCCTACAGCCCGAACTTCCAGGACGGCTACCAGGAGGGAACCGGCTGGCAGTACCTGTGGGCGGTCCCGCAAGACGTCCGGGGCCTGGCAGGCGCAATCGGCGGCCGGAAGGTCGCGCTGCGCCGGCTCGACCGGTTCTTCTCCGCGGCGCTTGCGCACCCCGCAGTGCCAGCGATCCCGGTCGCCCAGCAGTACGCCAGCTTTTTCGGCGTCTACTACATCGGCGACCAGTACACCCCGGCGAACGAGCCCGACCTCTGGGCGCCCTGGTACTTCGACTGGCTCGGCCAGCCGTGGAAGGCACAGCGAGTGGCCCGCGCGGAGATGGGCGTCTACAACCCGCGGCCCGACGGAATGCCCGGCAACGACGACACCGGCGAGATGTCCGCGTGGTACGTCCTCGCCGCGCTCGGCCTGTATCACGTGACGCCGGGGATCGACGCCTGGGAGCTGTCAAGCCCGGCGTTTCCGCGGATCGTTCTCGCCCACTCGCTGACGATCACGGCGCCCGGCACCACGGCCCTCACGCCGTATGTCCACAGCGCTCGGCTGGCCGGTCACCCGCTCGACCGGCCCTTCCTCACGACCTGTGAGCTGCGCTCACACGCCACCCTGGCCTTCGCGCTCGGCGCGACCGCCGACCGCTCATGGGCGAGCACCGCCGCGCCGCCGTCCGCCAGCCACCCCTCAGCGCTAGCCGACCGATGCGCGCAGCGGCTCGCGTAACGGCGCTCGCCGCTGCACTCGTGGCGTTTCCGGCGCCGGCACATGCCGCCGGCACCTTCGCGCGTACGGGCGATGCCGTCGCAGAGGTGAGCGGCAACCAGGTCGTGCTCGCCGACCGCGAGATCGTGCACCGTTGGATGGTCGCTCCGACTGGAGGGGTAGTCACGAGCGAGCTGGCCGATCCGGCCCTCGCGCGGCAGTGGTCCACGGCCACCTCCCCTGACTTCTCGCTGACGCTGGACTCGCTCGCGACTTCCTCGATCAGCGGCTGGAAGCTGATCGCGGCTACCGCGCAGCGCATCCCGCCTGATCCCGGCCGCCCGCAGGCGGGAGCGGGCGTCGAGGTCGTGTTTCGTTATGCGGCGCTCGGGATCAGCGCAGGTCTGCTGGAGCTCGATCGCAGCTGGTCGCTATATCCCGGCGCCGCGGTGCAGGGCGTCTCCGCGACCCTGATCAACCGCACGCCCGTCCCGGTCCGGGTTGGGCTGTACTCGCTGGCGGAGCTGACCTCTTCCGCGCCGGCGAGCGCCGAGGTGCAGACCTACCACGGAGGCTCGGACTGGCGCCAGGACTTCAGGGTCACGACCGTGCACACCGGCACGTTCAACGACGAGGGCGAGGTCGCCCGCTTCGACGCCGGCGGCGGCAACGGCTGGTTCCTCGTCGGCGAGCTGCGCGGCGGCTCCATCTCGCGTGTCGCCCGCGACACCGACGGCCGCAGTTGGGTCGGCGTCGACAACGCGCGCGACCTGCTCGACGGCGGACCGCTCGCGTCGAGCCCGCCGAACTACAACCGCGTCGGCAATCCGCTCTACCCGGCGCCGATCCGCCAGCGCACGCTCGCCCCGTTCGGCACGCTCGACCTCGGGCGCGCCTACCTCGGCGTCTACCACGGCGGCGCGCAGCAGGCCGCGGCCGCGTTCGTATCGGACTTCGCCCGGCACGAGATGCCCGCGTTTGCGCGCAGCGTCGATCTGAACACGTTCCATCCCTGGGGCCATGGTCCGGGGCTAAGCGACGCGAACCTCCGCCCGCAGGCGAACGTGTTCAAGGCGCTCGGCGGCGAGGTGTTCATGCTCGACGACCAATGGCAGGGATCGAGCGCCGGGGATTGGCAATGGGACACCGCGCGCTTTCCGATCTCGGCTGCCAACGGCGTGCCCCAGTTCGTCAACTACCTGCACGCCCGCGGGCTCCAGCTAGGGCTGTGGATGTCGCCGGCCGAGTTCAACCCCTTAAGCACCGCTTACCGAACCCATCCGCAGTGGGCATGCACGCCCACCGGCGACGCCACCTCGCTGATCAAGGACGACTCGGGCTTCGGCGTCTGGGACATGACCAACGCCAACCTGCGCGCACATCTGACCAGCGTGGTCAACCGTCTGATCGCGCAGGATGGCGTTCGCGAGTTCAAGTTCGACTACGTGGTCTGGGTCGACTGCCCGCCGCACGACTACCTCGACTACGAGGACGCGTACGTGTCGTGGGTGCGTCAGCTCGAGGCGCAGCACCCGAACGTCACCTTCGAGCTCGACGAGACCAACGACCAGCGGCTGTGGCCGTTCCGATCGGTGGCGCTGGGACCGTCGTGGTTTGACAACGGTCACCTGCACGGCACCACCTACACGATGCGGTTGCTGCACGACATCTGGTCGGCGGCACCGTGGATCCCGCCTTCCACCCTCGGATTTGGAACCTACGACGACGGCACGGTCAACCCGCCCTACACCGCCGACTACGTGATGCCGATCGCCCTTCTCGGCCACTTCACGTTCTGGACCAACCTCGTCAAGCTCACCCGCGCCCAGCGAGCCGAGAGCGCCTGGTGGATTGCCTGGTACAAGGCCAACCGGGGGGGGCTGAGCGGACTGGTTTACGACGACACCGCGATCGACCCGATCCGGGCGGGCGGATCGTGGGTGGCGTTCCAGCCGTGGTGCGCTGGTCGGGGCTACGTGTTCGCCTTCCGCCAGGGCGGTCCGGCTCCCAGGGACCGGATCGCGTTGCAGGGACTCACGCCGACCGCGACCTACCGCGTCAGCAACGTCCGCACCCATGCCCTGCTCGGCACGTTCACGGGCGCGGCGCTCGAGCGCGGCCTGACGCTGACGCTGCCGTCGCGCTACTCCGCGGTGGTGCTGTCGGTCGCACCGGCCTCGGCCTTGCCCCCCGCGGTAGGCTAGGTCGATGGGGAGCGCAGCCGTACGGGCCGGTCAGGCCGTGGTCGGAGCCTGTCTCGCCCTCGGCACGATCGGTGCCGAGGCGGCGCACGCGACCGCGGTTCCGATACCCGCCTGTCCCGGCTCGCAGTTCAACTACACAGGCGTGTTCCGATTCCCTCCCGCGCCTGAGGGGTTCGCGCCCGACTGCGCGGTGAGGGTTGGCGTCCTGTCGATCGAGGCGGATGCCGGGAGGGCTGACTTCAATGTCGCCGTCGGCAGCGCCGTCACGGTTGACGATCGCGGTCGGCTGTCGCACTTCCCGGCCCCGGCCGGACCGGAGTTCGACGTTGGCAGCCGGGGCGGGCCGATCGCGTCGGTCCGCGATTCGACGGGAACGGCGGTGTTCACCTACGGCGCGGCCGGGCGGCTGACCAAGGTCACGGGCGCCAAGGGCACGACCACGCTCAGCTACAACGCCGCCGGCCAGCTGATCAAGCTCGCGACGGCGACGGGAAGTGAGAGCTTCGGCTATGGCTCAGGCGGCCACGTCACGAGCTTCTCGGACACCGGCGGCGACACGGGCACCTTCACCTACAGCGGCGGGCGGCTCGCTGACTTCCAGCTGACGCTCACCGCGATGGACCCGAGCGACAGCTTCACGTACGGCTCCAGCGGCGCGCTCGCATCGTGGACCGAGACGGACCTCACCAGCGTGACGCGGAAGCTGACGCTCACTGCCGCCGGCGACGTCAGCACCGTCACTGAGGGCACGACCACCGACGCGCAGCTGACCTACGTGGCGCCCCATCGGCCGGCGGACGTGACCGGTAACGGCGGGAGCACGCTAGCGACGTTCACCTACGACCCCGCCGGCCGGCTGTCGACCGTGAGCGGCGCAAGCTCCGGCGAGACCTCGTTCACCTACGGCTCTTCAGGTCGGTTGTCCGGCGTCACCTATGCGACGGGCCCCAGTACAACCGAGACCTCTGACTTCACATACGACGCTCACGGCCGGCTCGTCAAGATCGTCGCATCCGGCGCAAGCACGATCTCGATCGCGTACATGCCGGCGCCCGGCGCGGCGACCAAAGCCGCTCAGAGCATCGGGCGCCGGCGGGCGACCCTGACTGGGACGGTGACGCCGCGCGGCCTGCCGACCATGTACAAGTTCCAGTTCGGCAGGACCCGGTCGTATGGGCAGACCACTGCGATGCTCTCGGCGGGCAACGGCAAGCTGCCGCGCTCGGTCTCGGTGGCGATCTCCGGTCTGCACCCGAACACGACCTACCACTACCGGCTGATCGCGGTCAGCGCAGCCGGCACGACGTACGGCGCCGACCGCACGTTCCACACCAAGCGGCGTTAGCCGTCCAGAACCGCGTCGATCGCGTCCTCGAGCAGCTCCTGACCCTCCAGCAGGTCGACGACCGTGTAGCGCGCCCGCAGCCGCGTCGCGAACCGCAGCGTCGCTCGTAGCGTCCGCTCGTCGACGTCGAGGAAGATCTCCGCCTCGTCCAGGGCGCGCTCGACCTCGTCGAAGGTTGCGAGCGCATCCCCCAGCCGCGCGCACACCGATGACCAGGCCGCTTCGTCTCGCGGCCATGTCGCAGGCGGGCTCTGGTGAAGGCGCTGCTTCTGCTCGACCGCCTCGACGATCTCCTGTGTCGGCTCGCCCAGCCACTCGCGCGCCTGCGGACCGAGCGGATCGGCCGGCGCGATCGGCGTGCGAAGCTCGCGCAAGCCGCCGCCGAACGCAAACCGCTGAAGCCTCATCGCAAAGCGCATCGCGTGGCCGACCTGGAGCCCGTGCCGACCGTGCGGCCGCATTCCGCGTGCCGCCAGCAGGTCCCAAAAATGCGAGGCGTGGTGCTCCCAGCCACTGGCCGGACGCGAGCTGCCGACGATCGCCATCGCGATCCCCGACTCGATCAGCCCTTCGAGCAGCTGACGCGCGGGCTCCACGCCACCGCTCATCAGCGTCTGGACATCGCCCGACACAAGCGCCAGCGGCTCGCGCACCCGCTCGGCGGCGTCCGGGTCGAACGGCTCGCCGACCAGCAGATGCGCCGCCAGCCAGTCGACACCCGCGGTCGCCTTCGCCAGCAGGTCGCCGATCCCGGCCCGCGTCAATTCGACGGGCGCCTCCGCGACCACCCGTGGGTCGGCGAAGATCGCGACCGGTGGTCGCGCCGGAAGCGTGACTTTCACCCCGTGTCGCTGCAGCGCGGCGACGCCGGATGCGTAGCCGTCCATCGAGGCGGCGGTCGGGACGCTGACGAAGTCGCGGTCCGACTCATGGGCCGCGTAGCGCACGATGTCGGTGATCGAGCCTGAGCCGACCGCCACCGGCCAGACGCTGTCGTCGATCCGCCGGCGCACGTGCCAGACCGAGTCCTCGCTGGCGCTCTGCCCCGAGCGCCCCCCGAACAGAATCTGGTCGACGAAGATCCCGCGCGCGCGCAGCTCCCGCGCGACCCGCGCCCCGAGCGCCTCCTCGGTGTTCGGGTCCATCACCAGCAGAGCGCCCCGCGGCCCCGAGTCGAGCAGCACCGCGAGGCGCTCGATCGCGTCCTCGCCGATCGTGACTTCGGGGAGGCGCGCGCTCACCTCTGCCCGTAATACGCCCGCGGTCCGTGCTTGCGCTCGAAGTGCTTGGCTCGCACCGCGTCGTCCAGCGGCGCCGCGGCGGGGTCGAGCAGCGTCGTCAGCAGCGCCATCCGCGCCACCTGCTCGAGCGTCACCGCGTGCTCGACGGCTTGCGCGGGCGTCGAGCCCCACGAGAAGGGCGCGTGACCTCGGACCAGCACGCACGGCACCTCCAGCGGATCGCGCTCCCCGACGGCCTCCACGACCACCGTGCCGGTCGCCTCCTCGTAGCCGGTGTCTACCTCGTCCGCGGTCAGCTGGCGGGTGAGCGGGATCGGGTGGGCGCTCAGATCCGCATGCGTGGTCCCGAGCAGCGGGATTTCCCGCTGGGCCTGCGCCCAGGCGGTCGCCCACGGCGAGTGGGTGTGCACGATCCCGCCGACCCTCTCGAACGCGCGGTATAGGGCCAGATGGGTGGGCGTGTCGGTGGAGGGCCGCCGCTCGCCTTCGACCACGCTGCCCTCGAGGTCGACGACGACGATGTCGGCGGCTGTCATCCGCTCGTAGGAGACGCCGCTGGCCTTGATCGCGACCAGCTTGGACTCGCGGTCGATGCCGCTGGCGTTGCCCCAGGTGAGCGTCACCAGTCCATGCTCGGGCAGCGCGAGGTTCGCGGCGAGGACCTCGCTGCGCAGTGCGTCGAGCGCGGCCACGATCAGATCTCCTCGTACTCGAGCTCGAGCAGCTCCGCGAACCGCCGCCAGCGGCCGGCGTGCTGGCCGAGGTTCAGCACGAAGTGATGCGGCGCCCCGAGGCGCAGCCAGTCGTCCATGAATGGCTCCATCCCGCGCTGGGGCCGGAAGTGGAAGTAGTGCATCTCGACGTGCGGCAGCTCGGGGGTGTCGAGCACCTCGCCGCGGCCGACGACCAGGCGGTAGTACTCACCCTCGATCGGAACCAGCGCGGCGGTCGTCGCGGGTCCCGGCTCGGCTGAGAACACCGGCGTCGGCGGATTGTCGAGCTGCCCGATCCCCAGCTCGCGGTCGATCAGCTTTATCGGCCGGTCGCTGCGCGCGAGCTTCCAGTTGCCCTCCCCCATGTGGCTGATCAGCAACGACTGGAGCTCCCAGTCCATCGCGTACATCTCGCTGAAGTGGGCGTCGCCGATCATCGTCTGCGCGGCGCACATCAGCGAGGCGGTGTTGGTGTCTCCCTCGGCCGCGTAGCCGTAGCCGTCGGCCATCAGGTCCGAGGCTCCGAGCAGCGGCAGCTGCTTGAAGCGACCGTCGCCTCCGAGCGAGTCGAAATGAAACGAAAACGCCTGGTAGTCGCCGTCGGTGAGCATGCCGCGCAGCGCCAGCTCGATCCGTGCCGCGTACTGGTGTCGCTCACGCGATAGCTCAGAGGAGACCTCGAAGCGCTCGTGGTGCGCCGCGATCAGCGACTCGACCTGTCCGTCCGAGACGGCGTCGATCCGCTTCACGAGCCCGCCCAGGTCTTCGTTGACGATCATCGCGCCCATCCGGCGAAGCAGCGCGGGCGCGTCGTAGAGGATGTCGCCCATCCCGTTCATCGGATACCCGAGCAACGCGATCCGGGTGCGCTTCAACTCGCTGACCGCGTGGGCCGCCCGCGCCCAGTCTGCAAACGCATGCGCGAACCGCTCCGAGCTCCAGTCGCCGGTGATCACCGAGAACGGCTTGCCGAGGCGAACCAGCGCGTTGGCCTGGTCCTGGGCGCCGTGGATCCCCTGGTTGTAGGTGAGACTGTCCATGTTCCACTCCGGCGTCACGGAACGCTCGGGCTGGATGTTCGCGAGCAGCAGCGGCACCGCGGCCTCTGCCAGCGCCCGCACGGTGCGCATCGCCGGACCGTAGGTGAGCATCACGATCGCGATCCCGTCCACGTCCCGCGCCAGCAGCTCGCGCACCGTGCTCTCGATGTCCTCGCGGTTGCGCGCCGGGCGCGTGAACGTCACCTCGGCGGCATCTGAGAGCTGTGTCGCGACGCGCGCCGCGAACTGCGCCTGATGCTCGGTGATCCCCGGGATCATCTCGTCGTAGAGCTCCTGCATGACACCGAGCAGCCCGATCCGCGGCTTGCCGTTCACGCCGCCCTCCTTTCGCTGCGAATCCGCTTGAGCCCGTGGAGCAGCTCGCCCTGAGAGCGGCCGAGCGACTCGTACAGGGCCCGGTAGATCCCATAGACCTGGTCGTATGCCTGGTTCGCCCCCGGGTCGGGCTCGAATGTCCTTGCGAGCTCCGCGCGGGTCGCGCTGACCGCGCCCGCGATGTCGTCGTAGATCCCCGCCGCGACCGCGCCGAACAGCGCCGAGCCGCGGGCCGGCACCTCGCTCGCGGCCGGCACGCGCACCGCGCGTCCGCTCGTGTCGGCGAGCAGCTGCATCAGCAGCGGGCTGCGCTCTGCGATCCCGCCGCAGGCGACGATCTGCGAGAGCCCCAGGCCGTGTTCCTCGAAGTTGTCCATGATCCGCCGGTTGCCGAGCGCGATCGACTCGAGCAGTGCTCGGTAGATCTCCTCGGCGGTCGTCTGCAGTGTCATCCCCAGGATCGCGCCGGTCAGATCGGCGTCGGCGAGGATCGAGCGGTTCCCGTTCCACCAGTCGAGCGCCAGCAGCCCGGTCTCGCCGGGCCGCAGCCCGGCCGCCGCCTCCTCCAGCTGGGCGAACGTCCGCTGAGGCGCGAGCGTGCGCACGAACCACGCGAGCATGTCCCCGACCGCCACCTGTCCCGCCTCATAGCCGTACAGGCCGGGCAGGATCCCGTCGCGCACGACGCCGGTGATTCCCGGCAGCCGCACCTCCTCGTTGCTGACGATCATGTCGCAGATCGAGGTGCCGATCACCATCACGTACGTGCCGGGCTCCTGCACGCCCGCGCCGGGGAACGACACGAACGAGTCGACGTTGCCGACCGCAACCGCCACCGACTCTGGCAAGCCGATCGCCTGCGCTGCATTTGCGCTCAGCAGGCCGGCCTGTGTCCCGAGCGGCACGAAGCTCCGCCCGAGCTTTTCGCCCGGGGTGTCGAACCCGGGGTACGCGGCTTCGAAGTACGCCCTCGCCGGCAGCCCGTCCTCCTGCGACCACAGCGCCTTGTAGCCCGCGGTGCAGCTCTGACGGACCTCCCTCCCGGTCAGCCACCACACGATCCAGTCGGTGGCCTCGATGAACGCGTATGCCTCGTCGTAGAGCTCCCGGTCCTCGAGCCACAGCTCGATCAGCTTGGGGAAGTACCACTCGCTCGAGATGCGGCCCCCGTAGCGGCCCAGCCAGTGCTCGGAGCGTTCGAGCGCGACCTCGTTCAGCCGGTCGGCCACCGGCTGTGCGGCGTGGTGCTTCCAGAGCTTGGGCCAGGCGTGCGGCCGGCCGCGCCAGTGCTCGTACTTGCACAGTGGCACGCCCTCACTGTCGACCGGAAGTACCGTGCAGGAGGTGACGTCGATCCCGAGACCGGCGATCTGCGCCGGTTCGACGCCGGCATCGGCGACCACGTACGGGATCGCGTCCTGGAGCACCAGCAGCCAGTCGTCGGGGTCCTGGAGCGCCCAGTCCGGCGGCAAGCGCTGACCGCTCGCGGGCAGCTCGTGGTCGATGACCCCGCTCGGATACGGCACCACGCCCACCGCCAGCTGCTCTCCGGAGCGTGCGTCGAGCAGCACCGCGCGTCCCGACTCGGTGCCGAAGTCGACCCCGATCGCGTAGTCAGCCACTACGCGACGTTCGCCGCCTGCCGCGCCCGGCGGTACTCCTCTACGACGATCTCGGTCAGCTCCTCGACCGAGGTCTCAGCGGTCGGCTTGTCGAGCGAGATCACGCCATCCTGGATCAGGTTCACGCGGTCGCAGGCGGTGAGCACGTGGACGTAGTTGTGGAGGATCATGATGATCGAGACGTTGCCCTCGTCCTTCAGGCGCGCGATCAGGTCGAGGATCATCGCCCCCTCCTTCGCGCCCATCGCCGCCAGCGGCTCGTCGAGCAGGATCACGTCGGCATCGCTGGAGATAGTGCGCGCGACCGCGATCGCTTGGCGCTGTCCGCCTGACAGGCGCGCCACCGGAACATCGATGGTCGGGATGTTGATGCCGATCTGGTCGAGCGCCGCCCGCGCCTCACGTTTCATGCGACCGTTGTTGACGAACGGAAACGGCTTGAACACGTGCTCGCGCTTGAGGAACAGGTTCTGATACACGGTGAGCTCATCGATCAGCGCCAGGTCCTGGAACACGGTGTCTACGCCGTGGGCGCGAGCATCGTCGACGCCCTTCGGGAGGTAGGTCGCGCCCTTCAGCCACATCGAGCCCGAGTCGGGCTTGTGCAAGCCCGACAGGATCTTGATCAGCGTCGACTTGCCGGCGCCGTTGTCGCCGAGTAGACCGAGCACCTCACCCTTGCGCAGGTGCATGCTGATGTCGCGCAGGGCGACGGTCGCCCCGAACGACTTGGTGATGTGCTCGACCCGCAGGACGTCGTCCTCGGCGGTCGACGGCTCAACGATCCGCTCAGCGGAGATCGCGTCGTCACCCACGTCCCGACCCCGTTCTTACGCGCGAAACCCAGGTATTGATGACCATCGCCACCACGATCGCCAGCCCCAGGTAGAGGTCACGATGGTCGGCGCTCGTCCCGATCAGGTTCAGGCCATCGGTGAGGATGCCAAGGAACAGCGCGCCGATCAGCGCGCCGATCACGGTCCCCGAGCCGCCCCGCAGGAGGGTCCCTCCGATCACCGCGGCTGAGATGCCGAGGAACAGGTAGTCGGAGGTGGCCGACGGATCGGGATTGAGCGTGATCGCGCGGATGTTCTCGAGGATCCCGGTAAGGCCGGCCAGCATCGCGCACATCATGAAGTTGCGCATGAGGTTGCGCTTAACGTGGATGCCGGCTTCGGCCGCGCCGAGGCGATTGGAGCCGACGGCCACCGTGTACTTGCCGTGTCGCGTGTAGGACAGCGTGAGCTGCAGGATGCCCACGATCGCGAGCGCCCAGATCAGCTCCGAGTAGGTGCCGCGGCCGAAGATCCCCTCGAACGTTCCGTGGCCGAGAATCGTCGTTCCCGGCAGGTTGACCTGCGTGCTGTGGGAGAGGACCAGGGTTAGTCCGCCGAGGAAGAACAGCATGCCGAGCGTGGTCACGAACGACGAAATCCCGATGTAGGCGGTCATGAACCCGTTGAACGCGCCCAGCACCAGCGCCGTCACCAGCGAGAGCACCAGCGCCGGGATCAGCGGAATCCCCCAGCTGTGAACCTGGTGGAACCAGAACGCGGTGAACAGGCCCATCGTCCCGACCGACAGGTCGATCTCGCCGTTGACCATCACCAACACCTCCCCCGCGGCGATGATCGCGTAGGGGGCGAAGAACGGCAGCAGCGTTTGCAGGTTCGAACTGGTGAGGAAGCGGCTGCTGCGCGTGGCGAAGTACACCGCCGCGATCAGGGTCACGACGATGATCGAGCCCTCCCGCAGCACTAGGAACTGCTTGCCGATGCCGAGCGCACCACCCGAGGCCCGGCGGCCGGCGGCCGGGCCCTTCGGCTTCGCGCTTTGAGCGGGCTGTGATGTTGCAGCCATGGCGTGCTGTGGGGGCCGGGACCCCGGCAGCTAGGCCTTCTGCACGCCGACGCCCGTCCCTGTTCCTTCGTACCGGCTCTTGGTGGAAACGTACGGCTGCATCGACGTCTTGTCCAGGAACTTCAGACCCGTGTCGACATCGGCGATACCGGTCAGCTTCTGCGTGACGTTGTATAGGTAGAGCTCCAGGATCGGAAGAAAGCCCTGCAGGTAGGGCTGCTGGTCGATCGTGAACTGCATGACACCCGCAGCGACGAGCTGCTCGGTCGTCGGGGTGAGGTCGTAGCCGCCGCCCTTGACCTTGCCGGTCGCGTTGTGCTTCTGGATGGCGAGGCCGACACCCTCGGTGCTGCCGCCGTCGACGGCGAACATGCCCTTGGTGTTGGGATGACCGGCGAGATAGGAGTCGATCACCGAGTGCTCCTGGGGCACTGCGGCGCCGGTCGCGACGACATGCGGGGTGATGCTCGGATGCGACTTGAGCACCGCCGAGGCACCGTCGATGCGAGGTTGGATGTTGAGCGAGCCGGGCGTCGCGATGAACAGGGCGATGTCGCCGGAGGGCACGAGGCTGATGATGTGCTGGGCCATCTGCTGCCCGGAGACGAACAGGTCCTGGCCGATGTACGCGAGCCGACCGTTGCCCGCGGCGTCGGCGTTGTAGGCGATGACCGGGACACCCGACGCGAGCGCCTTGTCGGTGGGCGCGTTGAACGCCGTGAGGCTGACCAGTGAAACGGCGATTCCGTCGACACCCGCGGTCAGCGCACTGTTGAACGCGTTGACCATCTCGGACACGTTGCTCGTTGCAGAGCCGGTCCATTGGTATGAGCAGCCGAGCAGCTTGCACGCGTCGGCGGCGCCGTTCTGAGTCGGCGTGAAGAAGGGGTTCGTGGTGACGTGGTTGACGAACGTGAACTTGTAGCTCTTGCTAGAGCCGAAGATCCCGGACGCCGCGCTACCGCCACCGCTGGAGGCGGCACTCGAGCTCGAGCTCGAGCTCGACCCGCACGCCTCGAGAATCACAGCGGCGATTCCGGCGGCGCCACCGGTGAGCGCCGTCCTGCGCGTCAACTGCTTGAAGCGCTTCAGCGGGTCGTCGTCCTCCTTGCGCTCGTCCCACTCGAGCCGCTCCACCGCGTCGTAGATGATGTCCGGGTCCGCCATCTGTTCACCTCTCTCCTGTCGTCGGGTATGACTCCCGCTGCGTACGCTTACAGACCGGGGCGCCGATGTCCACTGAACCTAACCGAGCCTTAGAACGTGGCTCGGAGCCGCCGCACGCAGCGGCCATCCGGCCATCGGCCGCTGGATCGCGCTGGGTCCGAGCGCAGCCGGCCGCAATCTCCTTCCCTCGTTCGGATGGGCTTCCGATCGCGCGATGTTAACGATCACACGAGTGGCGTGTCAACGGCGCCCAGGGCAGGTGAGGCGCCCGGGGAGTCGCTCCCGTTCACCGTCCCGGCACGCTCGTACTCGCCCGCACCACCAGCTGCGGCGCCACGCGTGAGCCCGCCAGCTCGCGCTCGCCGTCGATCGCGCGCAGCAGCAGCCGCAGGCTTCGGGTCCCCATCTCGTTGAAGTCCTGCCTGATCGTCGTCAGCGGCGGCATGAAGTACGGAGACTCCGGGATGTCGTCGAAGCCGACCACGCTGACCTCGCGCGGGATCGCGCGGCCGGCCTCGTGCATGGCCCGCAGCACCCCGAGCGCCATCTGGTCGTTGGCGACGAAGATCGCGCTGACCGCCGGATCCGCCGCCAGGCGGCGTCCGAGGTCGTAGCCCGCGCGGGCGCTCCAGTCGCCGATCAACGGCTCTGGCGCGTCGGCGCCGGCGGCCGCGAGCGTTTCGCGCCAGCCGCGCAGCCGCGCCTGCGCCTCCAGATAGTCCGGTGGGCCCGCGACGTGCCAAACCGTGCGATGGCCGAGGTCGAGCAGGTGCCTGGTCGCGGCCGCCGCCCCCGCGAACTGGTCGACCTCGACGACCGGCACCGTACCGGTGGGGCCCGCCTCCACCGCCACCAGCGGGACGTCCGCCGGGGTGTGCAGGAGCGCGTCGACGGCGTCCTCCTGCGGCGCGATCACCAGGATCCCGTCGACGCCCTGGCGCCGAAGCCGCGCCACCGCCTCGCTGACGGACGCCCGGTCGAGCGCCTCCAGGCTTGCCACGATGATGAAGTAGCCGGCGTCGTGGGCGGCGCGCTCGATCCCAAACAGCGTCGACGCCGGGCCGTACAGCGTCGTGTCGAAGCTCACCACGCCGAGCGTCTGCGAACGGCCGGTGACGAGCGCACGCGCGACCGGGTTGGGCTGGTAGCCGAGCTGCGCCATCGCGCTCAGCACCCGCTCGCGCGTCTCTGCCCGCACGTGGCGGCTGTCGTTGATCACGCGCGAGACGGTCTGGTGTGAGACGCCCGCGACCCGCGCCACATCGGACATCACGGGCGCACGCCGCCGGCCGCGCGAGGTCCGATAGCTCAAGCGGGGCTCCACGTCGGACTCGCTCATTCTCCGCACGTCCCCTCGGTTTGATGCGCTTTCCTGCGCGCGCGATGTTAACGCTAACGCAATCGAGCGGCCAAGGCCATAGGATCGCCATCACGCCACCCGCACGACCAGGAGGGATCCTCCGATGAAGACCAGCCTCGGCATCTGGGCGTTCGGTCCGATGATCACGCGCTTCGTCCCCAGCGGTTACCAGCCCGAGCATGGCTACGAACCCGAGCCGGTCGCCGACAAGGTGCACCGCGCAGTCGAGGGACTCGGCGAGCTGATCGACGGCTACGAGTTCCACTACCCGAACGAGCTTTCGCCGGAGAACCTCGATGAGGTCAATGCGGCGCTTGGATCCGACCACGACATCTACTGCATCGCTGGCGGCCTGCACCTCGACCCGCGCTTCGGCCGCGGTGGGCTCATCAACCCGGACGGGAAGGTCCGCGCGGAGGCGCGCCGGATCGTGCGCGAGGCCGCCGAGTTCGCGGGCTCGCTCGGCGCCAACCTGCTCATCTGGCCCGGTGGGGAGGGCTACAACTACCCCTTCCAGGCGCCCTACGCCGACTCGTGGCGCTGGCTGATCGAGGGGCTTGCGGAGGCGGCCGACATCTGCGCGCGCCGCGGCATCAAGCTGTTCCTGGAGCACAAGAACTCCGAGCCAGCGATGAAGATCCTGATGCGCAACATCGGGATGTGCCTGCACGTGATCCACAAGCTCCGCGGTGAGGGATTCGACAACGTGCAGGTGAACATGGACTGGCAGCACCTGATCATGAACGGCGAGCACCTGCCCGAGTACGCCGCGATGCTCGCCGCCGAAGGGCTGCTCGGCCATCTGCACGCCAACTCGGGCTGGGGAACGTTCGACGACGACAACATGGTCGGCGCAACCGCATTCATGGAGACGGTTGAGCTCGCGCTCGAACTGCGGCGCTGTGGCTACGGCTCGGGAGGCGAGCGGCTGGGGTTCGACCTCTATCCCTACACCGAGGACCAGGTCGGCGCGGTCAGGCGCTCGGTGCTCCAGTGGCGCTTCATGGACTCGGTCGCCGCGCGGATCGACGACGGCGCGTTGCGCGAGGCCCAGCAGGCCAAGGACGCCGTGCGCGGCTACGAGCTCGTCTACCAGGCGCTCGGGGCCTAGCCGCCCCCGGCATGCCGGCCGTGTTCGGCATCGATGTCGGAACGTCGGGCGTCAAGGGCCTCGCGATCGACGACACCGGCCGCGTCCTGGCCCAACAAGAAGCCTCCTATCCGCTCTTCACCCCTCACCCGGGATGGGCCGAGCAGGATCCCGAGGACTGGTGGCGCGCGACGCAGCAGGTGCTCGGACACCTCGAGCAACAGGCGGGGCGCCCGGAGGGCATCGGCCTCTCCGGTCAGATGCACGGGCTCGTCGCGCTTGACGAACGCGACCGGCCGCTGCGCCCGGCAATCCTCTGGAACGACCAGCGCACCGCGGCGCAATGCCGGGAGATCGAGGAGCGGATCGGCCTCGACCGCCTGATCGCCCTGACCGGCAACCGGGCCCTCACCGGCTTCACCGCGCCGAAGCTCCTGTGGCTTCGCCAGAACGAACCGGACACCTACGAGCTGATCGCGCGGATCGCGCTCCCCAAAGACTACGTTCGCCTCAGGCTCTGCAACCGGGAACATGCCACCGATGTCGCCGACGCGTCGGGCACGCTGCTGCTCGACGTCGCCAACCGTCGCTGGAGCGAGCAGATGCTGGGCGAGCTCGAGATCGACCCCGCCTGGCTCCCCGAGGTCCGGGAGAGCCCGGAACCAGCGGGGCGCACGCAACACGGGGTGCCGGTCGCCGCCGGCGCGGGAGATCAGGCTGCCGGTGCGCTCGGTGTCGGAGTGGACCGGCCGGGACCGCTGTCGGTCGTGCTCGGGACCTCCGGCGTCGTGTTCGCCGCCACGGAGAAGTTCGCGCCCGACGCGCACGCACGCGTGCACGCCTTCTGCCACGCGGTCCCGCACACCTGGCACGCGATGGGCGTGATGCTGTCCGCGGCCGGATCGCTGCGCTGGCTGCGCGACGCGGTCGCACCGCAGGCGAGCTACGACGAGCTCACGCGGGAGGCGAGCGGGTGGCCGGCCGGCGTCGAGGGCCTGATCTTCCTCCCCTACCTCGCGGGGGAACGGACCCCGCATGCCGATCCCGGCGCCCGCGGCGCGTTCGCCGGACTGAGCATCCGCCACGATCGCGGCGCGCTGGCCCGGGCCGTGCTCGAGGGGGTGGCGTTCGGGCTGCGCGATTCCCTTGACCTGATCGCGACGCTCGGCAGGCCGCCGAAGCTGGGGCGGGTCTCGGGCGGGGGCGCCCGCAGCGAGCTGTGGCTCCAGATCGTCGCGTCGGCGCTCGAGCTGCCGCTCGAGCGGGTGGCCATCGACGAGGGCGCGGCGTTCGGCGCCGCGATCCTCGGCGGCGTGGCGGCCGGCGTGTGGCCCGACATCCAGGCGGCGATCAGGGCGACCGTGAACACCACGAGCCAGATCGACCCGGTCCCGGAATGGGTCGAGGTCTACGACGCGCAACGGGAGCGCTACCGCGCGCTCTACCCGGCGCTGCGCGCGATCTGAAGCTCCCCGTTGCCCCACGCGAGCTCGCCCCCGACGAGCACCGCCGCGACCAGCGGCACGCCCGGCCGGTACACCAGGTGCGTGTACGACGGCGCATCGAGGATCACCGCGTCGGCGCGCGCGCCCGGCGCCAGCCGCCCGACGTCCTCGCGCCTCAGCGCGGTCGCGCCGCCCCGCGTCGCCGCTGATAGCGCCTCCTCGACCGTCATCCCCATCTCCCGCACCGCGAGCGCGAGGCAGAACGCGATCGAGGTCGTGTAGCTCGAGCCCGGATTGCAGTTGGTCGCGAGCGCGACGGTGGCACCCGCGTCCAGCAGCCGCCGGGCCGGCGGATACCGCTGGCGCGTGCAGAAGTCAGTCGCCGGCAGCAGCGTCGCGACGGTGGCCGATGCCGCCAGCGCATCGACATCGTCGTCAGACAGCCAGGTGCAGTGGTCGACCGACGCCGCGTCGAGCGAGACCGCCAGCTGAACGCCACGGCCCACCTCCAGCTGCCCGGCGTGCACCCGCAGGCCGAGCCCGGCGTCGCGGCCGGCGCACAGGACGGCCTCCGACTGGTCGGCGTCGAACGCGCCTCGCTCGCAGAACACGTCGATCCACCTGGCATGGGGCGCGCACGCCGCGAGCATCTCGCCGCACACCAGCGACACGTACTCGTCGGCGCGTCCGAGGAACTCGGCCGGAACGACGTGGGCGCCCAGGAACGTGACGTCGTCGGTCAACGACGACGCGACCGTGCAGAGCCGCTGCTCGCCGGGCACGTCGAGCGCGTATCCGGACTTGATCTCAAGGTGCGTGATCCCCGCGCGCAGCGCCTCGCGCCGTCGCCGCGCGGCGAGCGCGTGAAGCTCCGTGGTGTCCGCCGCGCGGGTCGCCGCGACCGTCGAGCGAATCCCACCGGCCTCATACGCCGAACCCGCCATTCGCGCCACGAACTCGTCGGCGCGGTCGCCCGCGAACACCAGATGCGTGTGGCTGTCGACGAACCCCGGGATCACGCAGCGGCCACCCGCGTCGATGCGCGCGTCGGCGATCGCGCCCGCCCGCTCCACCGCCACGACTCGCCCCTCGGCGATCACGACCGCCGCGTCGCGGAGCACCCCGAGCGCGCCCTCGCCGAGCGAGGGCTCACCGGTGACGAGCAGCCCGACGTTGTCGAGGACCGTGCTCATACCGAGCCGATCGCGTCCGCCAGCGAACGCGCCACGTCGATCGAGACGTGCCGCCCGTCGCGGACCACGAACTCGCCGCCCACCACCACATCGCGGACGTCGCCCGCCGCCCCTGCGAACACCAGGCCGTCGATCAGCGCCTCCTCCGGGACACCGGATAGCCGCACCCCGTCCGTGCTGACCGCGACGAGGTCCGCCGGCGCCCCCTCGGCGATCATGCCGCCGCCGCGCCATCCCAGGCTGGCGTAGCCGGAGGAGGTCATCGCCGCCAGCAGCTCGGCACCGCTCAGCACCCCCCGCACACCGCCCACGAGGCGCTCGTCCAGTTCGATCGCGCGTGCCTCCTCGAGCGGCTCGATGATCGCATTCGAATCGGTTCCGACGGCCAGCCTCGCGCCGGCGTCGCGCAGCCGTGCAGCCGGGCCGACGCCGTCGGCGAGGTCGCGCTCGGTCGTCGGGCACAGGCATACGGTGGTGCTCGCGGCGCCGAGCAGGCGGATGTCCTCATCGCTTACGTGCGTCGCATGGACCGCGGTGAACCGCCCATCGAGCGCGCCCTCGAAATGCAGCAGCGCGACGGGCGTCGCGCCGTACACCTCGCGGCAGGCCTCGTTCTCGGCCGGCTGCTCGGACACGTGCGCGTGCAGGGGCCACTCGCGCGCCTGCGCCCACCGCGCGACGATCGCCGCCGGCTCGGGCTGCACGGCCCGCATGCTGTGGATCGCGGCGCCGACGCGCACCGCGGGGCCGGGGGCGAGCCGATCAACCCGCGCGATCCACGCATCGACGCCGGCGTCGAAGAACCGCTGCTGGACCGGGTGTGGCTCGATTCCCCCGTGCAGGTAGCACGCGTCGAGCAGCGTCAGGCGCACGCCGGCCTGCCGCGCGGCCTCGATCACCGCCAGCCCCATCTCGTTCGGGTCCTGATAGGGCGCACCGTCAGGGCCGTGATGCAGGTAATGGAACTCGCCGACGAGCGTCACGCCCGCGAGCGCCATCTCCGCGAATGCGGCGCGGCTCAGAGCAAGCATCGCATCCGGCTCGAGCCCCGCGGCCAGCGCGTACATCTGCTCTCGCCAGGTCCAGAACGAGCCTCCGTGTGCGCTCTGGGTGCGTCCGCGCAACGCCCGCTGGAACGCGTGCGAGTGGGCGTTGGCGAACCCGGGCACCACCAGGCCGCGCAAGCGCTCACAGCCGGCTGGCGGCGAGACCACCTCCGCCCGCACCGACGAGATCGCGTCGCCGGAGACCTCGATCACGACACCGCGCTCGATCGACGAGCCGCCGAGCCACGCCCGCTCGCACCACAGGGTCACTTCCGCACCCATGGCGCGACCCGCTCGAGCCAGGCCGCCTGGTGACGGCGCTCGAACTGCTCCCAGGTGGAGAACGTCCGCGGGTCCTCCACCCGGTCCAGGAACAGCACCCCGTCGAGGTGGTCGACCTCGTGCTGAAAAGTGCCCGCGGTCAGGCCCTCCGCGACGAGCTCGCGCTGCTCGCCAAAGCGATCCAGATAGCGCACGCGAACGGTCAGCCACCGCTCGAGCTCCCCCCTCAGCCCGGGTACCGACAGACAGCCTTCGACGATCGGCAGCCGCGCCCCCCCGACCGGCTCGAGCACAGGATTGACGATCACGGTCAGCGGCACCAGCGGCTTGTACGAGTAACGGGTGCGCTCGTCGACCTCGACGACCGCGATCCGCTTGCGCACGGACACCTGGTTGGCCGCCAGGCCGGCGCCTCCGGCTGCCCGCTTGAGCTCGATCATCTCGTCGATCAGCCGCTGCACGGCCTCGGATCGCAGCTCGTCGCGCCCCACCTCTAGAGCCCGCTCCCGCAGCACGGGATCGCCGACCGTGGTGATCGAGAGCGCCGTCATTCCCGCATCGGGATCCGCACCCCGCGCTCGGCCGCGACCTGCAGAGCACGCTCATAACCCGCGTCCGCGTGGCGCATGACGCCGGTCCCGGGGTCTGTTGTCAGGACGCGCTCGAGCTTCGAGTCCGCCAGCGGCGAGCCGTCCGCCACGCACACCATCCCGGCGTGGATCGAGCGGCCGATGCCGACACCACCGCCATGGTGGATCGAGACCCACGACGCGCCCGCGGCCGTGTTGAGCAGCGCGTTGAGCAGCGGCCAGTCCGCGATCGCGTCCGACTCGTCGGCCATCGCCTCGGTCTCGCGGTAGGGAGAAGCGACCGACCCCGAATCGAGATGGTCGCGGCCGATCACGATCGGGGCCCGCAGCTCACCCGAGCGGACCATCTGGTTGAACCGCAGCCCGAGCCGCTGACGCTCTCCGTAGCCGAGCCAGCAGATCCGGGCCGGGAGCCCCTGGAACGCGATCCGGTCGGATGCCTGGGAGATCCACCGCGCAAGCCCCTGATCGTCCGGGAACTCCTCGAGCACGGCCCGATCGGTGGCAGCGATGTCCGCAGGATCGCCCGACAGCGCGACCCATCGGAACGGTCCCCGGCCCTCGCAGAACAGTGGCCTGATGTAGGCGGGCACGAACCCCGGATACGCGAACGCTCGCTCGAACCCCCCGAGCCGTGCCTCGGCGCGCAGCGAGTTGCCGTAGTCGAACACCTCGCTGCCCCCGTCGAGGAAGCCGACCATCGCCGCGCAGTGCGCGGCGATCGACGCACGCGAGCGGCGGACGTACTCCTGGGGGTCCGATTCGCGCAGCGCAAGCGCGTCGGCGAGCGACATCCGTCCGGGCACGTAACCGGCGAGCGGATCGTGGGCGCTCGTCTGGTCGGTGACGATGTCAGCCTCGAACCCGCGCGCCAGCAGCGCGGGAAACACGTCGGCCGCGTTCCCCACCAACCCGATGCTGAGCGCGCGGCGCTCGCGTCGTGCCTCTCCGCACCGCTCGATCGCATCCTCGAGCGAGGACGCCAGCTCGTCCAGATAGCGGGTCTGCAGGCGCCGCACGATCCGCTCCCGGTCGACCTCCACGCACAGCGCGACGCCGCCATTCATCGTGATCGCCAGCGGCTGCGCGCCGCCCATCCCGCCCAGCCCGGCGGTCAACGTCACCGTTCCCGCGAGCGAGCCTCCGAACCTCCGCCGCGCGATCTCGGCAAAGCACTCGTAGGTTCCCTGCACGATCCCCTGGCTGCCGATGTAGATCCACGATCCGGCGGTCATCTGGCCGTACATCGTCAGCCCGAGGGACTCGAGCCGGCGGAACTCGTCCCAGTTGGCCCACTCCGGCACCAAATTCGAGTTGGCGATCAGCACTCGCGGCGCCCACTCGTGCGTATGGAAGACGCCAACGGGCTTGCCGGACTGAACGAGCAGCGTCTCATCGTCACCGAGCCCGCGCAGCACGCGCAGCAGCGCATCGAAAGCCTCCCAGGAGCGTGCTGCGCGACCGGTCCCGCCGTAGACGACAAGCTCCGCGGGGTTCTCCGCGACCTCGGAGTCGAGGTTGTTCATCAGCATCCGCATCGCCGCCTCCTGCTGCCATCCGCGACAGGTGATCTCGGGCCCCCGCGGCGCTCGCACGATCCTCGGCGAGCTCACTGAAGCTCTCCCACTGCCTGCGAGACCGCCGTCAGCAGCGCCCCCGACCGCAGCAGCTCCTCGGCCGCCGCGAGCTCTGGCGAGAGGAAGCGATCGGCGCCGGCACCGGGGACGCAGGAGCGCAGGGCGCGCAGCGCTGCGCCGGTCCCGGGCGCTGGTGCAAGCGGCGCCCGCAGCTCGAGCGCGCGCGCCGCGCACACCAGCTCGACCGCCAGGATCCGCCGGAGGTTCGCAACCGCCGTCCTCAGCTTTCGCGCCGCCCCCCACCCCATCGACACGTGATCCTCCTGCATCGCGCTGGTCGGAATCGAGTCGACGCTCGCGGGCGCCGCCAGCCGGCGGTTCTCCGCGACCATCGCGGCCTGCGCGTACTGGGCCAGCATCAGCCCGGAGTCGACGCCCGGATCGTGAGCCAGAAACGGCGGCAGCCCCTGCGAGCGCGACGCGTCGAGGAGCCGGTCGGTGCGGCGCTCCGCGATCGCTCCGAGCTGCGCCACCGCAATCGCGAGGAAGTCGCAGGCGCACGCGACCGGCGCGCCGTGGAAGTTGCCGCACGACTCGACCCGCCCGTCGGGCAGCACCATCGGGTTGTCGATCGCCGAGCGCAGCTCGGACTCGGCGAGCTCCGACGCAAACGAGAGCGCGTCGCGCGCGGCACCCGCAACCTGGGGCGCGCAACGCAGGGAATAGGCGTCCTGGACGCGGGGATCGTCGTATCGGTGGCTGGCGACGATCTCGGAGTCGCGTAGCAGCGCACGCAGGTTCGCGCCGCTCAGCGCCTGTCCGCGCAGCGGACGCAGCGCCAGCAGATCCGCGGCAAACGCGCGATCGGTACCGAGCAGCGCCTCAACCGACATCGCCGCGCTGATGTCGGCGATCCGCAGCAGCGCGGCGAGATCGAAGCAGGCCAGCACCAGCATTCCGAGCATCCCGTCGGTGCCGTTGATCAGCGCCAGGCCTTCCTTCGGACCGAGAACGAGGGGTGCGATCCCGCTCGAGCGCAAGGCCTCGGCCGCGCTCAGCGACACGCCGTCCCGGGTCTGAACGAACCCCTCCCCGACCAGCGCCAGCGCGCAGTGCGCAAGCGGCGCCAGATCGCCGCTCGCGCCGAGCGAACCATGCTCGGGCACGACCGGAGTGAGGCCCGCGTTCAGCAGCGCGAGCAACTGCTCGGCCACCTGTGCTCGCGCGCCCGAGAACCCCATCGCCAGCGAGCGGGCGCGCAGCAGCATCATCGCGCGCACCACTTCGCGCTCGACGGGCGGCCCCATGCCCGCGGCGTGCGAGCGGACGAGTGCGCGCTGCAGCTGTTCGCGCCGCTCCACCGGGATCTGAACCAGCGCCAGCGACCCGAACCCGGTGGAGATGCCATACGCCGGCTCGTGCGCATCGCCCGGCTGCGCCACGACCGCAGCGCTGCGCTCCATTGCCTGCCGCGCAGCGGCCGACAGCGCCACCGGCGTCTCCTCGCGCGCCACCGCCACGACGTCCACAGCATCCACTCCGCGCGATCCGAGCTCCAACGCCCGCATCAGTCAAGCACCTGCGCGCCGGGTCCCGGGCGCACCTCGATCGCACCGTCGAGGGCCGATGCGTCAGCCGGCATCAGCCCGAGCACGTGCCCGCCGAATCCGCCGCCGACGATCCGCGCCCCCAGCGCACCGGCGCGCTTCAGCCGTGAGACGGCGTCCTCGACGGCGCGCGTCGACACCTCGTAATCGTCGCGAAGGCTGCGATGCTCCTCGTCGAGCAGCTTTCCGAGCTCGGCGAGGTCGCCCTGCTGGATCGCCGCCACCGCCGCGTCGACTCGCTGGTTGGCGCTCAGCACGTGCCGCACGCGCCGATCAAGCGGTTCGGGGAGCTGCGCCGCCATCTCGAGCGTCGCGTCGCCCAGGCTCTCGATTCCGAGCAGCTCGCACGCGCGCGCGCACTCCTCGCGCCGCTCGTTGTATCCCGACGCCGCGTTCGCGTGCTGCTCGCCCGAGTCGAGCGTCACCAGCCGGTGATCTCGCAGCTCGAGCGCTACAGGCCTCACCTCCAGCGAGCGGAAGTCGATCCGCAGCGCCCGATCGCGCTCGCCATACAGCGAAGCGAGCTGGTCGAGCAACCCGGTCTGCGCCCCCACCCATTCGTTCTCTACTCGAGAGCACAGCTTCGCCAGCTCGATGCGGTCGAGCCGGCGGTCACCGGCCAGCGCCGCGAGCGCGAGTGCGACCGCGACCTCGAGCGCCGCCGAGGACGACAGCCCCGCACCGCGCGCGACCGTTCCCGAGATCTCCAGGCGGGCGCCACGCAGCCGCACACCCGCCGCCGTCAACTCCGCCGCGGCTCCCCGGATGAACGCGCGCCAGCCTTCCGTCCGCGGCGGCGCGCCGAGCGCGAACTCGTCGCGCTCGCCGAAGTCGCGCGCCACCACTTCCAGACGCGGCGCCTGGAGCGCGGACGCGGACGCCGTCACTCCATCGGCGATCGCGAAAGGGAGCGCCAGGCCCTGGTTGTAGTCGGTGTGCTCACCGATCAGATTGACGCGACCCGGCGCGAACGCGGTGACGTGGTCGGGCACGGAGCTCTGGTGTCCTCGGTCGGGCACGGTGCTCTAGTGTCCTCGGCATGGCGGTGAGATGGGGAATCTTGTCCAGCGCACGGATCAACCGCCTGTTTCTCGAGGGCGCCAGGCAGGCCGCGAACGTTGAGGTGATCGCGGTCGCCAGCCGCGAGCAGAGCCGGGCGGACGAGTTCGCGCGCGCCACCGGGATCGAGCGTGCGCACGGCAGCTATGAGGCGCTGCTCGCGGACCCGCAGGTCGATGCGCTGTACATCCCGCTGCCGAACTCGCTCCACATCGAGTGGACGGTGCGCGCCCTCCAAGCGGGCAAGCACGTCCTCTGCGAGAAGCCGCTCAGCCGCCGCGCGAGCGACGTCGAGCGCGCCTACGAGATCGCCGATCGGCACGAGCGGCTGTTGATGGAGGCGTTCATGTACCGCCACCACCCGCAGACGTCGCGCCTGGTGGCGCTCGTGAAGGAGGGCGCGGTCGGCCGGCTGCGGCTCGTGCGCGCCGCGTTCAGCTTCAACGCGCCCGATCCGGCCGACGTCCGCCTGAAAGCCGAGCTCGATGGCGGCGCGCTGATGGACGTCGGCTGCTACTGCGTGAGCGGCGCGCGGCTGCTGGCGGGCGAGCCGCTCCGGGTCGCCGCCGAGCAGACGCTTGGGGGCGACGGCGTGGATGTGGTGTTCACCGGCCTCATGCAGTTCCAAGACGACGTGGTCGCGCATTTCGACGCAGGGCTGGCGCTCGCCATGCGCGACGAGCTCGAGGTCGTCGGCGAGGACGGCAGCCTGTTCCTCGACGACCCCTGGCATTGCCGTGACCCGGTGATCGAGCTGCACGGCCGCGACGGAGTGCAGCGAATCGAGGTCGAGCGCGCGAACTCCTATGCGCTGGAGGCCGAGAACTTCTCAGACGCGATCGCCGGCGTGCAGGCCCCGCTGCTCGGGCGCGAGGACGCTGTGGGACAGGCCCGTGCGATCGAGGCCTTGTACGAGGCCGCAGGCAGCGCAACCACAGTCACCCTGTAGCGGCCTGAGGATTCGACGGCCGACTCGACGGATGTCCGATGTAGCGGCGAGCTGCGCGAGCCGATTCAAGCTGCGATCCCACTATGTGCCCTTCAAGTGCTCAGGGGCAGAGCGCTGGTGCCGTTGCTCGTCCGGCAGCCCCGGCATCCGGACGCGGGCGCAGCGAGCTGTTCGAGATGTCGATCGACCTGCTGGCGACGATGGATCGCGCCGGCCGCTTCACCGATCTGAACCCGGCGGCGGAGCGGATCCTAGGCTTCACGCGCGACGAGCTGCTCGGGCGTCGAGCCGTCGATCTGCTGCATCCCGACGACCGCGAGCGCACGCTTGCGCTCAACGAACCGAGCGCCACCGAGGTGCCAGACGTCGTCCAGTTCGAGAATCGCTACATGCGCAAGGACGGTTCCTTCCGCTGGTTGCAATGGAACGCGCGGCTGGTCGATGACGTTTGGTACGCGGTTGCCCGCGACGTGACCGAGCGGCGGATGCTCGAGCAGCGCGCGGTCCGGGACCCGCTGACCGGCCTGCCGAACCGCACAGAAGTGGTGGAGCGCCTGGCGCTGGCGCTGGGTCGCCTGGGGCGCCATCCGGGGCTGGTAGCGGTCCTGTTCGTCGACCTCGATCACTTCAAGGTGATCAACGACGGGCGCGGGCATGAAGTCGGTGACAAGTTTCTCTGCGCCGCCGCAGAGCGCCTGCTCGACACCGTGCGCGCGGTCGACTCGGTCGCGCGCTTCGGAGGCGACGAGTTCGTGATCCTGCTCGAGGACGTGGCGCGGCCGTCGGACGTGACCGACATCGCCTTCAGGGTGGTCGACGCGCTCCGACGGCCGATCGTTATCCACGGCGAGGAGGCTCTGATCGGCGCCAGCGTCGGCGTCGCGATGACCGCCAACACGGCGGTGACGCCGGAGACGCTGCTGCGTGAGGCGGATATCGCGATGTACCGCGCCAAGGCGCGCGGCGGCGACTGCTCAGCGCTGTTCGACGATGCGATCCGGACCGAGGTCGAGCGCCGCGTCAACGCCGAAAGCGAGCTGCGGCTGGCGCTCGACAACGGCGAGCTGGTGATCCACTACCAGCCGATCGTGGCGCTGCCGGAGACGAGCGTGAACCGTTACGAAGCGCTCGTGCGATGGAATCACCCAACGCGCGGGTTGCTGCTGCCCGCGCAGTTCCTGCCGCTCGCCGAGGAGACGGGCTTGATCGTCAGGATCGGCGACTGGGTGCTCCGCGAGGCCTGCGCGCAGGCAAGCCTGTGGCGCCGGCTCGGGCGCGACATCTCGATCACGGTGAACGTGTCGACGCGCCAGCTCGACCAGCCCGAGTTCACGACCACGGTCCGCCGCGTCCTGCGCGAGTCGGTGCTGCCGGCCGCCGCGCTGTGCCTCGAGATCACCGAGACCGCGATCATGGAGGACACCGACCGCGTCGCGCCGAGCCTCGAGGCCCTGCGCCGGATCGGCGTGCGGATCGCGATGGACGACTTCGGCAGCGGCTATTCCTCGCTCGGATATCTGCGCTCGCTGCCGCTCGACATCATCAAGATCGATCGCTCGTTCGTGTCCGGGATCGTCCACGACCGCCAGGATCGAGCGATCGTCGCGGCGATCGTGGGCCTCGGTCGGGAGACCGACTGCTCGGTGATCGCCGAGGGCGTCGAGCGCGAAGAGCTGCACGACGAGCTGATCGGGCTCGGCTGCGAGCTGGCTCAGGGCTTCCTGTACGAGATGCCGAAGCCGGCGGACGAGCTGGTCCTCGACGGCTACTCCTCGCGCCTTCGCGCGGGCGTCGGCGATCCGCTGGTGATTCGGGAGTTCATGAGGCAGATCGGGATTCCGGCAAGAATCCGCGCTTGAAGCTGCGCAAAGCTCGCGCAACCGCGCCGAAGCTAGACGGATGTTCGACTCGACGGCCACATCGCGATGCTCCATGCTTCGGTGAATGGGGGAAGGTGAAGTCGCGGCGTTCTTCGAGCACGCGCTCGACCTGCTCGCGGCGCTCGATTGGGAGGGGCGCTTCGTGGCGCTCAACCCGGCCTGGGAGCGAGCGCTCGGGTGGCCCGCGGCGAGCCTGCTGGGTCACAGCCTCCTAGAGCTCGTGCATCCGGACGATCGTGGCGCCACGGCCGAGCTGATGTGGCGCGGCGAAACCGACGAGGCCGAGCTCGCAGGCTTTGAGAACCGGGTCCGTGACCGCAGCGGCGGATACCGCTGGCTTCAGTGGAACCTGCGCCTGGTCGAGGATCGCTGGTACGCGAGCGCGCGCGACGTCACCGGCCGCAAGTGGCTCGATGAGCAGGCTGTCCAGGATCTGCTCACCGGCGTTGCGAACCGCACCGCGATCACCGAGCGGATCGCCGACGCGTTGGCGCGGCTTGATCCGGCACGCGAGGTTCTGGGGCTGCTGTTCATCGACCTCGACCACTTCAAGGTCGTCAACGACGGCCGCGGCCACGAGATCGGCGACGGGGTCTTGCGCGCGGTCGCGACGCGCCTGCGCGGCGCGATCGGCGACCGCGACGAGATCGGCCGCTTCGGGGGCGACGAGTTCGCGATCCTGGTCGGGCATCGACGCGATCCGGCGCAGGTTCTCGAGGTTGCGGGCTGGGTGCTCTCCTCGCTGCACACCCCGATCGCGGTCGGCGACGAGGAGGTAACGGTCGGCGCGAGCGTCGGCGTCGCGATTGCCTCCGAGGCCCGCATCAGAGCCGAGGCGTTGCTGCGCGAGGCCGACATTGCGATGTACCGCGCGAAGGCGCGCGGCGGCCGGCGTTACGAGGTGTTCGACCGCGCCGCGCGCGCCGAGGCACAGCGCCGCGTGCAGGCCGAGCGGGAGCTGCGCGGCGCTGTGGCGGCTGGACAGCTGCGCGTCTACTACCAGCCGATCATCGCGCTTGGCGAGATGAGCGTCGCCCGCTGCGAGGCGCTGGTCCGCTGGATGCACCCGACTCGCGGGATGCTGCTCCCGGAGGAGTTCGTCCCGCTGGCCGAGGAGACGGGTTTGATCGTGCCGATCGGCGAGTGGGTGCTGCGGGAGGCGTGCCATCAGGCCCGCGCGTGGCGGCGCGCCGGCTGGGACGTCGGAATCACGGTCAACGTCTCGATGCGTCAGGTTGAGCGGCCCGGTTTTGTCCAGACCGTCCGCAACGCGCTCCGCGACGCCGGAATTCCTCCCGTGTCGCTGTGCCTGGAGGTGACCGAGACCAGCATCGCCGAGCACCCGAAGGCAATCGCGCCGCGGCTGGAAGCGCTGCGGTCGATCGGAGTCCAGATCGCGATGGATGACTTCGGCAGCGGCTACTCGTCGCTCACACACCTGGACGCGCTGCCGCTGGACACGATCAAGATCGACCGCTCGTTCGTCGGCGGGATCATCGACCGCGCGGAGGACCGTGCGATCGTCGCGGCGCTCGTCAGTCTCGCCAGCCAGACCGAGATGTCGGTGATCGCCGAGGGCGTCGAGTCCGATGCGCTTCACCGCGAGCTGGTCGACCTTGGATGCGAGTTCGGACAGGGCTTCATCTACGGCGTCCCGAAGCCCGCCCAGCAGCTATCGCTGGACGGCTACTCGCAGCGCGTGCACCCCGGCGTCGGCGACCCGCTGGTGATCCGCGAGTTCATGCGGCAGATCGGGATCCCGGCCCGGATCAGTGGCTGATGACCACGACCGTCGGCGTTCTGAACATCGTGCTCGGGCTGGTCTACTGCCAGTACGGGACGATGACGCTGATCGAGATGCGGCGGCACTGGTCGACGATGGGCTTCTCCCACTTCGGCGCGGCCTGGATCGCGATGGCGTTCACCTGCGGGCCCCATCACTTCGTGCATGGCCTGCACCTGCTGACGGCGCGTGGAAACGCCGGACCGCTCGACCTCGTCGCGGTGCTGATCGGGTTCCCAGCAGGGGTCGTCTGGTTCGCGCTGCGCGTGGAGGCGTACGCCGGCGGTGCAGGCGACCGGTTCGTCCGAGGCAACCCGGTGTGGGTGCTCGCGCTCCCGACGCTGGCCGGGGTTTACGTGACCGCGATCGTGACGATCGTCGCCGGAGCCGGCAGGCTCGGTAGCGCCCATCTCGCGGCGGTCGTTCCCAACGTGCTGCTGATCGTGATCTACTCGACGATCGGCTACTACCTGATCCGCACGCAGATCGCAAACCGTCGTCCGCTCAATGGGTGGTCGGTGTCGGGGCTCGCGCTGGCGGTGATCTTCCCGACCTGCGCGATGATGCACGCTGTCTACGCGTATTACGCGCTCAGCGGTCGCTACGGCCCGGCTGTCCACACCACCGTGATCGACTGGCTGGCGGTCCCGGCCGGTCTCTACTTCCTGTGGGTCGTACAGGCGCTGTTCCACGGCAGCTTTCGCGACTGGAACCGCGGCGCCGCGATCCGCGCCGCCGCCCAACGGGTCGCGGGGGCGTGAGCCGCGACGCGTACCGGCGGGTGGGGATCGACCGGCCGGGCGCAGCCGGACTGAGCTCCGTCGGACTCGGGGTCCCGGGCGCGGCGCCGGCATTGGCTGTGCTCGACGCGGAGCGGCGCGGCTCCGAGGCGCGCTTCGCGCTCTCGGTGCTGGCCGGTGCGCTCGGCGGGGTGTACGTCGTCGCGGGCCTGACGCTGGTCGGCCGGATCGCGTCGATGGGTATCGCGCTGAGCGCGATCGGGCTCTCGCAGGGCGCATGGGCCGCGTGGGCGCGGCAGAGCCGTCACCGCGCCTGTGCGCTCGGCGCACTGCTCAACGCGGTTCTGATCGCGGTCTGGCTCAGCTCCCGCACGGTCGGCCTGTCGCTCGGCGGCGGCGGACGTCAGCCGATCGGCGTGCTCGACACGCTGTGTGCGATCGATTCGGCCCTGATCGTGCTGCTCGCCGGCAGCGCCGCGCGGCGAAGCCCGCCGCGGTTCTTCGCACGCCGCTCCACGTCGCTCAGCGAGCTCGCGGTGCTGCTCGCGGTGCTGACCGTCTCAGCGCTGCTCGGAGGCCACACCCACACCGCGCAGGCGGCGCAGCCCGGCTGGAGCCACGGCTCGCACGTGCACCTGTACTGCAGGCTCTTGTAGCGTCCGCCCGCTACGAGCGACGTCGCCCCCACCTTTGACGAGGAGCTCCTGCTGTGGCTCGGGGACGAGCCCCCAGCGGTGCGCGCCGCCGATGCCGCTCGCATCCGCGAGATCGCCGGTGAGTTTGCGATGGGCTTCGACCGGCTGTCGGCGATCGGCCCAGCGGTCAGCGTGTTCGGTTCGGCGCGCACGCCCGCTGATCACCCCAGCTACCACCTGTTGCGCGAGGTCGGCGCGGCGCTCGGCCGCGCCGGGTTCGCCGTGATCACGGGCGGGGGCGGCGGACTGATGGAGGCAGCCAACCGCGGCGCCCGCGATGTCGGAGCGGTCTCGGTCGGCTGCAACATCGAGCTGCCTCACGAGCAGCGCCTGAACGCGTATGTGGACATCGGCATGCGCTTTCGCCACTTCTTCGCACGGAAGGTGATGTTCGTCCGCTATGCGTGCGCGTTCGTGATCGGGCCGGGGGGCTTCGGCACGCTCGATGAGCTGTTCGAGTCGCTGACGCTGATCCAGACTCAGACGATCAGGCACTTCCCCGTCGTGCTCGTCGGCGCAGACGAGTGGGACGGCCTGCTCGATTGGCTGCGCGCACGTGCGCTCGCCGACCAGCGGATCAGGGCCGCGGACCTGACCGGCATCCACGTCGTCGCGGACCCCGCCGACGTCGTCGCGATCGTGCGGGCCGGCCTCGAGCGCCAGCGAGAGCACGGGCGTACGATGGGGCGGTGAGCGCGGTCTGGGAGCGAGTCGTACAAGGCGCGATGACCGTTGTCGGCGGCGCGTTCGGTGTGCTCAGCGCGGTCGCGCTCGCGATCGCCGCGGTGATCCCCGCGATCCTCGGCGTGCTCGCGTTCGTGCTCTCGCCGCTGCGCGCGCTGTTCGAACGCGTACAGCGCGAGCGGACCAGCTGACGGAGGCGCACCATGACGCGAGCCACCCCTACCCGCAGCATCAGCACTCGTAGGTGGTCCGGCCGCTTGGCCACGTCGCTCGTCCTGGCCTGGCTCGCCCTCGGAGGGGCCGGTGTGGCGTCCGCCACCCCCACGTGGCTCACCGTGATCAACCGCTACCGCGTCGCCACCGGCCTGCACCCGGTAACGAACAACCCGGCATGGGATCTCGGGATACAGCATCACCTCACCTACCTCGCGAAGACCCCGCCGAAGTACTTCACCGGCCGGTATGCGTCGGCCCATACGGAGAATCCGGCGAGCCCGTACTACACGCGCGACGGGGCACGCGAAGCCGGCTTCAGTGACCTCGAGGAGGGGGGCGCGTTCACACCCCTGGCAGCCCTCGACAGCTGGCTCACGGCGCCGTTTCATGCTGTCGGGGTGCTGAGGGCACAACTTCGACGGGTAGCGCTGTTCGACGACCGTCAGACAGGTTATGCAGGCCTCGACGTAATCCAGGGCTTGGACTACAACCTGCCGGCGGCGCGCAAGCCGATCCTGTTTCCAGGGCCCGGGGTCACCACGAATCTCCTGACTGAGGGGCCGGAGTCGCCCGATCCCCTCCAGACGTGTCATTGGTCCTCCGGCACCACGGGGCTGCCGCTGATCATGCTGCTTCCGCACGCGCCTGCCTCTGGGCTGAAGGCGACGCTCACCGGTCCGACAGGCACGGAATCGACCACGAACGGCAAGCTCTGCGTGGTCGACCAGCACACCTACCGGTCAACCGATCCGGTCTACGGCCCGACCGGTGCCGAGATCCTGCGTTCAGACAACGCCGTGTTTCTGATCCCCCGCCGGCCGCTGTCCCGCGGCAGGTACTCGGTAGCGGTGCACCAGTCAGGTAAGCCGCGGATCAGCTGGTCCTTCTCGGCGGCGTAGGCGCCGACCCCGCCGCACGCTCAGGCCGGATGCAGCGCGAGCGACTCCCGCACCGCCGCGGCGAACGAATCGACGTCCTCCTCGGTCGTGTCCCAGGAGCACATCCAGCGGACCTCCCCGGTTGACTCGTCCCACACGTAGAACGGGAAGCGCTCCTGAAGCGCCCTGGTCGCGGCCGCGGGGATCCGCGCGAACACCGCATTGCTCTGCACCGGGCGGGTGATCGTCAGGCCCGGCAATTCGCCCACGGCGGCGCCGAGTCGCGCAGCCATCGCGTTCGCGTGCTCCGCGCACCGCCGCCAGAGCTCATCAGTAAGAAGAGCTTCGAACTGCACCGCGATGAACCGCATCTTCGACGCCAGCTGAAGCGACTGCTTGCGCAGGTACTCGAACCCCTCTGACAGCGAGGAGTTCAGGAACACGACCGCCTCCCCGCCCAGCAGCCCGTTCTTGGTGCCGCCGAACGACAGCACGTCCACACCAACATCTGCGCTGAGCTCGCGCAGGCCGCAGCCGAGCGCGGCGGCCGCGTTGGCGAGCCGCGCTCCGTCGACGTGTAGCACGAGCTCGTGCCGGTGGGCAAGCTCAGCGAGCTCGCCGAGCTCATCGAGCGTGTAGACCGTTCCCAGCTCCGTGCACTGCGAGATCGAGACAACCCGCGGCTGCACGGCATGCTCGTCACCGACCCGCTCGATCCGGCGCTCGACCTCCTCAACCGAGAGCTTCCCGTCCGCGCCGAGCACGGTCAGCAGCTTCACGCCGGCGATTGCCTCGGGCGCGCCGCCCTCGTCGACGTTGAGGTGCGCGGTCTGCGCACAGATCGCCGCCTCCCACGGCCGGCACGCCGCCCGCAGCGCGAGCACGTTGGCGGCCGTCCCGTTGAACACGAAGAACGTGCTGCTGCCGGCGCCGAACCGCTCGGCGAACAGCCGCTCGACGCGGCGCGTGATCTCGTCGTGGCCGTATCCGAACACGTGGCCGACGTTCACCGACGCGACCGCCGCGAGCACGTCAGGGTGGATCGTCGCTGAGTTGTCCGAGGCGAAGCCGCGAGCGCTGCTCACACCGACGCTCACGCCGCGAGCTTCGACTTCAGCGACGAGTAGAAGATCGAAAGCGGAAATTCGTCCTCGAGCACCAGGTCGATGTAGGGGCGAGGGTCATCGACGTCGGTGAAGGCGCGGACCTCAGCCGCCCACCGCGAGCCGCGGGCGGGCGGGACGCTCGCAGCGACCAGATCGTGCGCCGCCGACCAATGGCTGAGCTTCGTGCGGTCGATGCCGGCGCGGTAGAGCTCCGCGACCTCGGCGTGCAGCCCTGCAACCCCGTCGCCGACCCGCTGCCAGTCGACCGTGAGCTGGTTGTCGGTCCAGTGCAGGAATCCGTGCCGGTGCAGATAGGCGAACAGCAGCTGCCCGCCGAGCCCATCGTAGTTGCGCACGCGCGGTCCGGTGATCGGGAAGCGAAGCAGCCGGTCGAGCAGGATCGCGTACTGCACGTACCGCGCGAACGCGATCCCCTCGGCTTCGAGCCGTGTCGCCTCCATGAACGCGTTCAGGTCGCAGCGAAGCTCCTCGAGCGAGTACATCCAGTACGGCGCCCGCTGGCGCACCATGAACGGATCGAACGGCAGATCCCCGTGGCTGTGCGTCCGGTCGTGGACCAGATCCCACAGGATGTAGGCCTGCTGAGAAACCTCGGGGCTGATCAGCATTCGCGCGGCGTCCGGCGGCAGGTTCAGCCGCAGCAGCTCGGCAGCCGCGCCGGCCACTCGCCGCAGCCGCTCGGCCTCGCGATCGCAGAAGATCGCGCCGAAGTTGTTCACCGGCCGCTCGGCGAGAGAGACCGTCTCCGGGAACAGCGTGGCGCACTCGCTGTCGTAACCGCGCGTCCAGTCGACCAGCTCGACGGGCACGAACTTCGGATTGTCGTAGCGGCGGCGCTCGAGCTCCGCGATCCACTCCGGCCACGGCACGCGCACGATCAACGCCTCGAAGCAGGTGTCGCGCGAGCCGTTCTGCTTGTACATCGGGAAGAACACCAGGTGCTTGATCCCGTCGCGCCGGTGCAGCTCGGGCCGGAACGCCTCGAGCGCGCGCGTGAAGTCTGGCTTTGAGAAGCCGCCGTCGACCCAGCTCTCCAGATCGCCCAGCGCCGCCTCGATGTACTCGGACTGGTGGGGGAACTTCGGCGCGAGCGCCCGCAACGAATCCGCGATCGCCGCCACGTGCCGGCGGGCTCGCTCGGCCTCGCCGCTCAGCGATCCGTCGCGCTCCTGGAGCAGCGCCAGCGCGTTGGTCTCATCGCGCAGCCTGATCCAGGCCGCGTCCATCCGAATCCCGCGGCCACCGGCCGCGCCGTTGACCTCAGGCCGTCGCGCTGCCCAGTAGCAGAGGTTCAGCCACAGCGCCTGGTGGTCGAGCTCGTCGATGCAGTCGTCGCCGAACAGGTCGGAGTCGGCGAGCACGACCACTCGCCCCGCGCCGTGCTCACATGCCGCGATCAGCGGCGCGCCCGGTGTCGACGCGGTCGAGGAGGTCCGCGCCAGCACTCGCGCGCCGTTGGACGCCGACAACGTGCTCGCGCGGTAGAAGCACGCCGAGCGCACGTGGGCCAGGAGGTCCCCACCCCTCCCGCGCTCACCACCCAGCAGCTCGGCGAGCACCCATGACGGAGCGCCGGTGTTGTGCTCGTAGTCCTGAACGGTGTCGTTCTCGATCCGCAGCCCGAACCGCGCCAGCAGCTCGTTGAGATTGTTGCCGTACTTCTCCTGCTCGGTCTCGCCGAGCACGACCAGGCCGCCGCCGTCTCGTACGAACGCCTCGATCGCGTCGAGCTCGCGCGGGCTCAGCCGCGGGGAGCCGACCCCGGTCGTGCGCTCCCACTTGGGCTCGGATGGATGCGCGATCACCAGCAGATCGCACGCGCGCAGCGCCTGGGTATCGAGCGGCCCCTCGGTATTGGCGGCAACCACGAAGTCGCGATCGGCGAGCGAGGCAGCGGCTCGCGCATAGGAGACGTCGCCCGGATGCGCCGGCAGCATCTGGTGGGCCAGCTCGGGCCTGATCGTCCAGGCCTCGCTGTGTGCTTCGTCGAACAGAACGCGAGCGAGATCCATCGCGCACATCAGCGTAACTCGGCCTCCGGCGGTTGTCGATGCCAAAAGCGATGTAATCTGCGCAAGAAATCAAGTTATGGACGCCGCAGATCGTCAGATTCTTTCGCTGCTGATCGAAGACGGGCGCCGGACCTATGACGACATCGCCGGCCGCGTCGCGCTGTCGGCGCCGGCCGTCAAGCGCCGCATCGACAGGCTCCGCGCCCGCGGCGCGATCCAGGGGTTCACCGCGGTCGTCGATCACAGCGCGCTCGGCGATCACACCGAGGCACTGATCGAGCTGTTCTTCGCGCCGGGAACGCTGCTGGACGAAGTCGCGGGCACGCTGCGCCGCTACCCGGAGGTGGTCGAGGCATGGAGCGTGACCGGCGAGGCCGATGCGATCGCGCGCGTGCGCACCCACGACAACGCCGATCTCGAGCGGCTGATCATGGATCTCCAGCGCGACGGGCTCGTGCAGCGGACCCGCTCGCAGGTCGTGCTCTCGCGGCTCGTGGCCTAGCGTGGCCTAGCGGGAGGCCGCCCGTGGCCTAGCGGCAGGACGCCCGCAACCTTGCCACAACCGTGTCAAGGTTCGGCGCCCCGCTGGTAGCATCGTCCGCAAGCGATGCGGGACTTCCTCAAAGCAACGCGCGAGCGGGTGCTCGTCTATGACGGTGGCATGGGCGCGACGCTCGAGCAGTTCGACCTGAGCCTCGAGCAGGACTACCGGCTCCCGGGGCGCTGCCACGAGGCGCTGGTGCTCAACCGGCCCGACGTGATCGAGGGCGTCCACACCTCGATGCTCGACGCCGGCGCAGAGGTCGTCGAGACCGACACCTTCCAAGGGTCACGCCTGAAGCTGGCCGAGTGGGGACTTGGCGAGCACACCGAGGAGATCAACTGCAAGGCGGCGCAGATCGCGCGCACGGCCGCGGGCGAGCATCGGTTCGTCGCGGGCTCGATCGGCCCGACCGGGTTTCTGCCGGCGAGCGACGACCCCACGCTCGGTCAGATCACCTTCGCCGAGCTCCGCGACGTTTTCGGCGAGCAGGCCCGCGGCCTGGTCAAGGGCGGCGTCGATCTGATCATCATCGAGACCGCGCAGGACATCCTCGAGGTCAAGGCCGCCGTGAACGGCGCACGCGCGGCGTTCAAGGAGATAGGCAGGGCGGTCCCGATCCAGTGCAGCGTGTCGCTGTTGCCGCAGGGCGGCAAGATGCTGCTGGGCACCGACATCAGCGCGGTGCTCGCCACGCTCGAGGCGCTCGACGTCGACGTGATCGGGCTGAACTGCTCGACCGGGCCCGAGGACATGCGCGACGCGATCCGGTTCCTCGGCGAGACATGCAGCAGGCCGGTGCACTGCATCCCCAACGCCGGGATCCCGATCCAAGGCCCGAACGGCGAGACGATCTTTCCCGAGCGGCCCGAGCCGCTCGCCTCGGTGCTGGGCGAGTATGTCGAGCGCTACGGGGTTGGGATCGTCGGAGGCTGCTGCGGGACGACGCCCGAGCACATCGCGGCAATCGCGGAGCGGGTCAAGGGCCGGGCCCCCGGCGAGCGGCCCGAGGCGAGGCCCCCGCACCTGAGCAGCATGATCGCGGCGACCCCGCTCGTCCAGGACCCCCGCCCCACGCTGGTCGGCGAGCGCGTCAACTCACAAGGCTCGCGCAAGGCCAAGGAGCTGCTGCTAGCCGACGACTACGACGGGCTTGTCCAGGTCGCCGAGGACCAGGTCTCAGGCGGCGCCCACGTGCTCGACGTCTGCGTGGCGCTGACCGAGCGCCAGGACGAGGCCGAGCAGATGCGGCACGTCGTCAAGCGGATCAGCCTCACGCAGCCGGCGCCGATCCAGATCGACTCGACCGAGCCCGACGTCATCGAGGCGGCGCTCGAGCAGATCCCCGGCCGCGCAGTCGTCAACTCGATCAACCTCGAGGCCGGCCGCGAGAAGCTCGACCGCGTCGTACCGCTGGCAAAGCGCCACGGGGCCGCGCTGATCGCGCTGACGATCGACGAGCAGGGAATGGCCAAGACCGCGGAGCGCAAGCTCGAGGTGGCGCAGCGGATCACGCAGATGTGCACCGAGGATCACGGCTTCGATCGCGAGGCGCTGATCTTTGACTGCCTGACGTTCACGCTGACCACGGGCGACGAGGAGTGGCGGCCGAGCGCGATCGAGACGATCGAGGGGATCCGTCGCGTCAAGCGGGAGCTCCCCGGGGTCAAGACGAGCCTTGGCGTCAGCAACGTCTCGTTCGGCGTGAGCGTGCCCGCCCGCAGCGTGCTCAACAGCGTTTTCCTGCACCACTGCGTCGAGGCCGGGCTGGACCTCGCGATGGTCAACCCCAACCACATCACGCCCTACCCGGAGATCCCCGAGCAGGAGCGCGAGCTGGCCGACGACCTCGTGTTCAACCGGCGCGACGATGCGCTTGAGCGGTTCATCGCGCATTTCGAGTCAAAGGGGCCCGAGGAGATCGCCGAGGCCGAGGACCCGACCGCCGAGATGGAGCCCGAGGAGGCCCTCCACTTCCACATCCTTCGGCGCAAGAAGGACGGCGTCGAGGAGTGGATCGACCGCAGCGTCGAGAAGATCGGCGCGGTGCCCACGCTCAACGATGTGCTTTTGCCCGCGATGAAGGAGGTCGGCGACAAGTTCGGCGCCGGTGAGCTGATCCTGCCCTTCGTGCTGCAGTCCGCCGAGGTGATGAAGCGCGCCGTGGCGCAGCTCGAGCGCTACCTGGACCGGATCGAGGGCTACACGAAAGGGACGGTGGTGCTCGCGACGGTGTTCGGCGACGTCCACGACATCGGCAAGTCGCTCGTCAACACGATCCTCACCAACAACGGCTACACGGTGATCGACCTCGGCAAGCAGGTTCCAATCTCGACGATCCTGGAGGCGGCGGTCGAGCACGACGCGACCGCGATTGGTCTTTCAGCGCTGCTGGTTTCGACCTCCAAGCAGATGCCCGCCTGCGTGCAGGAGCTCCACGCGCGCGGCCTCGAGTTCCCGGTGCTGGTGGGTGGCGCCGCCATCAACCGCAACTTCGGCCTGCGGATCCTGTACCCGAACGGAGCCGACTCCGACGAGCTGTACGGGCCCGGCGTCTTCTACTGTAAGGACGCGTTCGAGGGCCTCGCGAAGATGGATCAGCTGATCGACGGGCCGGCGCGCGAGGCGCTGATCGCGAACACGCGCCAGGCGGCTCGAAAGCTCCGCGAGCAGCCGCAGGCAAGCGACGACGACGCCCCTCCGACGACCGACGCCAGCGTCCGCAGCTCGGTGAGCGCGGAGAACCCGGTCCCGGAGCCGCCGTTCTGGGGCGTTCGCGAGATCGACGTCGACCTCGACGAGGTCTACCACCACCTCGACACGCACGTGCTGTTCAAGCTCCACTGGGGCGGGCGAGGCGTCAAGGGAGAGGCGTGGCGCAAGCTCATCACGGGTGACCCGCAGACCGGCGAGGAGGGGTTCCAGCCGAGGCTGGAGCGGATGTGGAGCGAGGCCACCGGCGCCGCCTCCGGGCCGCACGGCGCGTACCTGCATCCGCGGGCGCTGCTCGGCTACTTCCCGTGCAACGCCGACGGCAACGAGCTGATCGTGTGGGACCCGGACGCGCCCGGCGAGAACGAGCTCGAGCGGCTGGTGTTCCCCCGCCAGCCAAGGCACGACCGGATCTGCCTGGCGGACTTCTATCGGCCGCTGGACTCAGGCGAGCCGGACGTGGTCGCGCTGCAGGCGGTGACCGCGGGCGACGAGGTCACCGAGCTGCTGAGCCGGCTCGAGGCCGAGGGTGAGTTCTCGGAGCAGCTGTTCGTGCACGGCCTCGGCGTGCAGGCGGCCGAGGGGATGGCCGAATGGCTGCACGCCCGGGTCCGCCGGGACTTCGGGATCGGCAAAGCCCAGGGCCGGCGCTACTCGTGGGGCTACCCCGCCTGTCCCGAGCAGTCCGAGCACGAGAAGGTGTTCCGGCTGCTGGACGCGCGCTCGATCGGTCTGCGGCTGTCCGGGGGGTACGCGGTGGAGCCGGAGCAGTCGACACTCGCGATCGTCGCCCACCACCCTCAGGCGGTGTACTTCGGGATGAAGTCGGGCTTCCTACCGAAGAGCGGAAAGCAGGCCGCCGATGAGCTGATCGCCGACACCGACAAGGATCCGGCGCGGCTGGGCGAGCTGGCCGATGTCGAGCCTGGGGAGGGAAACGGCGAGGCCGCGCTAACGGCCACGCGCCAATAGAACGTCGACTCGCTCTCGGGCATTAGTCAGCGCTTCTTCGCAACGCTGACCGCCGCGCGCGCGTGGTTGTTGGCCGGGACCGGATCGAAGTTCGCGCCGCTCGCGGTCGCGGTGATCGTCTGCTTTCCGGCGGTCTTGGCCTTCAGGTGCAGGATGTAGCTGACGGTCTGGCCGCCTCCCAGTTCACCACCCACCCGCGAGCAGTCGAGCGTTGGCTTGCGCTTGCACGTGTAGAACTGCGGCACGGTCACGCTCACGAGCTCCAAACCGGCGGGAATCGTCACCCGCAGGTGAACGCGCCCGTCGAGGTCGGGGCCTGCATTCGTGATCGTCGCGCTGACGGTCAGGGGCTTCCCCACCGTCGCTTTCGCGGGCGTCCCGAGCGTCGCGCGCAGGTCACTCACGCTACCGCCGGCAAGCTGGACGAGCGCGATTTCGGCGTTGCCGCCCTTGGGCGTGAAGTCCCCTGCGGCAAGGATCGCGCCCGAGGGCCGGACAACCAGATCGGAGGGACTCGACGCGCCGCCGCTCAGGGGGACCGTGGTCCGGCCCGAATGACCAAAGTCAGTGTCGGGCGCGCCGGTCGTCGACAGGCGGGCGAGATCGAAGGCGCCGTCACCGCCGCCCTCGGTTTGATCCTCCCACACCACGACCGGCTTGACGTCGGGCTGGACCGCCACGAACGCCCGCGCGCTGAAGGCCCCGAATCCACCGAGCAGCACCTGGCCGTTAGGGCCAAACGACGGGTCGAGGGAACCTCCGTCATCGACTCGCGCGAGAAACGGCTGCGGCTCGCCGTTCCGGAAGGTCGCGCCCGAAACGTAAAGGTGTGGGACCCCCGGGGTCGGTATGTACTCGAGTCCGGTACCGGCTGCGCCGTTCCCGGGCGGCACCTGGAAGAGCTCCTTGCCACCGGGTTGCACGCTCGTGTCGGGCGAGCCGTCGCTCTCGTTGAGCAGCACGACTGCGACCTCGTGGTTCCCCATCCCGTCGGTCGCGTATCCGTCGGCAATTATCTCCGCAAAGGAGGATTTCGGCTCAGCTGCGATGCCCGAACTCGCCTCTTCGAATCCCCCTCCCGGGCCGAAGTCCACGAGCGTGAAGCCACTCGACCCGAACGAAGTGTCGAGGCTCGGGTCCGTCGCGGTGCTTGCGCCGCAGCCCTCGTCATTGAGCTTCGTCGGGTCGAAGCGGATGAACGCGAACTCGGCTCCCGCCGGACCGCCAGTCTGCGACGTTGCCACGGCGTCGACCTTGCCGTCCGCCTGAAGCGTCATCCCGGTGATCGACGCGGCAGTGGCCCCAGGGACGATGTAGCACGCATACCCGAGCTCGGACTTGCCGTTCGCGGCCCAGCGCACGACCGCGAGCTTGTACTTGGTTCCCGAGGAAGCCGCTCCGCCACCTTCGAGGATCGAGCCATCTGGGAGCACCAGGATCGTGCCGAGCTGCGCGGTCAAGCCGATCGTGTTCCAGCTCGTGATCGCAAACCCGCCCGAGCCAAAGGCGGTGTTAAGCGATCCATCGGCGTGGTACTTCGCCAGAGCCATCTCGAACGGCGCGCTCGACGTACCCGACGGGACCTGCGATGCGCCCGCCACGAACCCTCCATCGGGCGTGTTCGCGACGCTGACGCCGTCGACTGTGTCCACTTGGACTGCACCGCCCGCAGCCGTCGGGAGCGCCGTCTTGACGATCCCGGTGCCATGGCCGAAGGTGTGGTCGAGGCTGCCGGGACGCGGGGTGGCCACCGCCGGCGCAGCCGCGAGCGCCCCGATCGCCAGGGCAACGACCGAAGTCCGTGCCCGGGGCACCGCGGCGAACGATCCCCTCACCGCGACATCCCCATCGCGTGCATCGCCGCGTTGCCGCCGGGCAGCGTCAGACCAGGCACGTCGCGGGGAACGGCGGCGACACCGACGGCCAGCAACACCAGCACGGCCGTCACCCCGACGGTTGCCGCCGTGCGCCACGGGACCAGCTTCTCCGCGGCGATCAGCGCGCTTACAACGAGCATCCAGGTGAGGCTCATCGCGCCGAGCGCGAACAGCGCAGCCATCAGCGCCCAGCAGCAGCCCAGACACCACGCGCCGTGCTCGATTCCCATCGACAGCGCGCCTAGCCGGCCCCCGCGCCAGCGCGTGAGCAGGAACCCGGCGGGGTTGCGGCACTTCGACAGACAGCGGCCCTTCAGCGGCATCAGCTCGTAGACGGCGGCCACCAGGATCACCCCGACGGCGACCCACCGGCCGGCCCGGTGCCATCCGAACCGGCTCGCGTCGAGCGCCCGTCCGCCTTTGACCGCCGCGTAGAACAGGAGCCCGGATGTCCCCCACAGCAGCAGGTAGCCGCAGACGAACAGGCCGGTCTCCACGCGTCCATGCTGCGCTCCCAGCCGCATGCGCCTGAACGTCAACACGACCGGGACGATCGACGGGAACATCATCGCCGCCATCATCACGACCCAGGTGCTGACGTAGAAGCCGAGGGTGCCGGGGTCGGTGCCCGGACCCGCGTCCATTCCCGCCATCCGAATGCCCGTTACCACCCACGCAACGACCGCCAGCGCCAGCAGCACCGCAATCACGACCGCCTGACCCCGCCGCAGCGCGGCCGGCGCGCCTCCCGACCTGGGTAGCGCCGCGACGCTCACGCGGCCCAGGAGAAATGGGCCGAGAAGCCCGACTTGCCGCCGTTCTGAAGCCCGACGCCAAACGCCTCGAGGCCGGAGTCGGCCTCGGCCTTGCCGATCGTGAGCTCGCTGCCCGCCGGGTGAAAGACGCCGGTCATCCGCGCCGGCTCGCCGCTCTCGCTGCCAAACGGCACCACGTCCTCGATCGCGAGCCGTCCGCGATCTCCGAGCCTCAGCTGGTGCCGACCACCTTCGGATGAGAACTCCATCGGCACGCGCTCGACGCCGATCATCTCGCCGATCAGGCCGGAGAGCGCCTGCATCGGGCCACCGAGCTGCCCGCTGAACACCGCGCCGAGCTTCTCGGCCTGCTCCTCCGAGGCGGCCCCGTCGATCAGCAGCCCGACCCGCCAGTTGCCCTCGGGCATGAACTTCGGCGTGTCGGCGATAACCGCCACCGTACGCCCTGCGAGGTCGACGCCGTCGACCTCGCCGGAGTCGACGTGGAACACGAGGCCCACGCGACAGCGGTCATAGTCCGCACCGAGCGCCAGCGAGGCAGTGCACGGGCAGACCACCTCACACGAACAGTTCTCGAAATATCTGCCGTCGATTCGCCACGACAAGGCGATCACCCCTCTCGTCCAAAACAGTTGGCGCGACCCTACTCGTCAGCCGCCGGTTCTGCCAAGTGCCTGAGGCGCTGACGAGACTGGCCCTCACCTGCTTGCCTCGGCGGCCACCACCGACAGCCGCTTCATCGACTCGCTGATCACCGCGCGCTGGGCCTCGAGCCGGTGCGCCTCCGCCTCGGGAATCTCGACGTCGACGGTCAGCAGCGTCCCCTCACCCTCGGGCTCGAGCCTCCACTCGAACCGCAGGTCGGAGACAAGGCAGGAGACCGTCACCCGGTGCTGGTCGCGCCGGCTGTCGAGCAGCTGGGCCATCGGGAAGTCTGGATAGCCCTCGGGGTACATCGTGTAGTTGCCATCGCTGCCGACTTCGACGGTCTCGACCCCCGCCCACCACTCTGGAAACCGCGACGGGTCATACAGCAGCTTCCATACCTCCTCCGGGGGGGCGACGGACCGCGCGACGTCATGGAACGACGGCATGTAACCCTCCTTCTCCGATCAGCTCGAGGTCGGCACGCGCCCGCTTGAGCTCGCGCTCGGGCTCAACCAGCCCCACGACCGGGCGGCCCAGGTCGGCCAGCACGGTCGTGATGCTATCGGCGCGAACCGTCCGGGCCAGCAAACGTTCCCAGCCGGCGATCGACTCCTCCAGCCGCCGTGCAGCACCGTCTCGATCGCCGAGGCCAAGAGCGATCAGGCCCTGGATCCGAGCAAGCCGCGGCACCAGCGACTCGGGGAAGTCGCTCGGCCTGACCGGCTCGAGCACCGTTTCGCGAACCTGTTCGGCCGCTTCGTGCGGCCGTCCGCTGCGCGCCAATCCCTCGGCCAGCGCAAGCCGGGTCAGTGGCCGGCTGATCGGCGCCTGCGCCGCCTCGGCGAGCGACTCTGCGAGCAGCTCCGCCGCGAGCTCGTATTGCCCCGCCTCGAGCGCCACCATCCCGCTGTCGTGACGGGCCATCGCCAGCAGCTCCGGACGGCCCAGCCGCTCCGCGAGCGCCTGCTCGGCCTCGACCGCAGCTCGCGCCTGCTCCAGACGACCCGCCGTCCTCAGCACGAACGAACGCGCGCCCAGCAAGTGGATCTCGAGGCTCCGGAGGCCCTGGCCGGACAGCGCCGCCATGCCGCGGTCGAGGAACTCCAGAGCGCGGTCGTGCTCGCAGGCCGCGGTCGCAGCGCTGGCACAGTTGGCCCAGCAGCCGTACGAGAGATCGGGTCTGCCTGCGCGCGCAATCGCCTCGCCGGCGGCGATCGACGGCGCGTATGAGTCGGTGAAGCGTCCGCGCCGCATCAGCACGAGCGCCCGGGCGTGGCCCACGTCGTAGATCCTGAGATCGTCGAGCGCGCGCTGTTGGCCACCGAGCTCGGCCAGCAGTCGCTCCGCCTGCTCGACGCTGCCCGCCACCGCTTCCGCCCAGGCCCACGCGGCCAGCGCCTCGCTGCGCTCCTCCTGCGCGGTCGTGTCCGCTAGATCGATCAGCTCGAGCGCGTTGCGAGCGCTGTCGAGGACCGCGCGTGGGACGCAGATCGGCCCGTGGTAGGCGCGGGCGCGACGCAGCCAGGCCTGTGCCCGGACCAGCGGCTCGTCCCCTTCGAGCAGCACGAGCGCCTGCTCGAAAGCGCGCTCGGCCTGCTCGCGGCGAAGGCGCCATGCCTCGAGCTCGCCGAGCTCGAGCCACAGATCCGCCCGGCTGGACTCGATCGCGAGCGCCTCCTCAAGGTAGGCCACCGCCTCCTCGAGCGCCGCCAGCTCCCGTGCGGCGACGGCGGCGCGTACCAGCTGCGGCACCGCCTCGCGGTCCGCCTGGGCGAGGCGTAGTTGCCGGGCGACTTCGGCCGGGCGTGCGACCGCACCGGCCTCCTCGCTGGCCAGCAGCGCGAGCGCCCAGCGGTGGTGCAGGCCGCGCCGCCGCGGCTCCGCGATCTCCGCATACACCGCTTCGCGCAGCAGCGCGTGGCGGAACGCGATCCCGCCGTCCGCCGCAACCATCAGTCCGGTCTCGAGCGCGCCGCCGGCGGCCTCATCGGGATCCTGCACGTCAAGCTGGCGCAGCTCGGGCGCCTCGAGCGGCCTGGCTGCGACGGCGGCGATCTCGATCAGCCTGCGCACGTCCGGGGCGAGCGACGCGAGCGCTCCCCGCGCCGATGCGCGCAGGCTCGCCGCGAGCTCGCCCTGGCCGCGGGCGAGCGCGCGCGCCGTCTCCACCGCCAGCAGCGCGTTGCCCTCCGCCCGCCGCACCACAGCACTCACGTCGCGGGCGCTCAGCCGTGCCGCCGCCCGCGCCAGCGCCGCCACCGGCGCGTCGGCCAACGGCCCCAGCTCGAGCTCGCACGCGAGCAGGCCGCGCCCGCGCAGCGCCTGCTCGAGACCGTCGGCGGCGACGCTGACCGGCTGCCGCCGACGCGTGATCAGGAGCATCACCGGCAGCGCCGAGACCCGGCGCGCGGCGTACGCGGCCAGCTCGAGGCTGGGGGCGTCGGCGCTGTGGACGTCGTCGAGCACGAGCAGCAGCGGGGCCTGGCGCGCACCCCAGTCGATCATCGCGACCACCGCCTCGAACAGGCGCGTGCGCTGAAGCTCAGGCGCGACCGGGCTGCTCGACGGCGCGCCGCGCTCGAAGTGCGCCGGCAGCTCTCCCACCAACAGGCCCAGGTCGTCGGGCCAGGTCGCGTTGGCGGCCGGGGCCGGCAGCGAGGGCAGCAGCTCGCGGATCAGCTCCGCCCACAGGCTGAGCGGCGCGACACCACCGAGGTCAAGCGCAGCGGACGCAGCCGCCTGACCGCCGGATGCGAGCACCCGCAGGCGAAGCTCGGTGGCAAGCCGCGTCTTGCCGATCCCCGCCTCGCCCCGGATCGATGCCGCAGCGCCGGCGCCGCCCCTCACCGTCTGCCAGGCGCGCTCCAGCTCGCGCAGCTCGCGCTCGCGCCCGACCAGCGAGATCAGGCCCGCGGCGGGCATGGTGCGCACCCGCTCACCCACCGCGGGCGCCTCGCCGCGCAGCGAATCGACGAGCTCGCGCGTCACCGGCGAGGGCGCGACCCCCAGCTCGCGCCGCAGGCGCTCGCCCAGCGACCGGTATGTCTGGAGCGCCGCCGCCCGGTCACCGGCCGCGGCAAGCCGCGCGATCAGCCGGCGGTGGGCCTCCTCGTCGAACGGGTCGCGGTCGACCTGACGGCGCGTCAGCTCCAGCGCGGCGCGCCCGTCACCGCGCTCATCGGCCTGCATCGCAAGCCGCTCGAGCAGCTCGATCACCCGCTGGCGGTGGCGCTCACGTGCCGAGCTCGCCCAGTCGTCCTCGACGCCCTCGAGCAGCTCGCCGCGGCACAGCTCGAGCGCCGCGTGCGGATCGTCGGCGGCGAGACGCTCGAACTCCCGGACGTCGACCCAGATGCCGCCGAGGCCGACGCGCTCGCCGTCCACCACCAGCGCGTCACCGAGCTGCCGGCGCAGCGCCCACAGCGCGCTTCGCAGGCTGGCGCGAGCGCTGCGGTCGAGCACGTCCGGCCAGAACATCGTGACGAGCTCAGACCGCGTCACCAGGCGGCCGGCCAGCGCCAGGTACGCGAACAGCGCCCACGGTCGCTGTGACGGTGACGCCGCAACCGCAGTCCCGTCGAGGTCCACCTCGAGCGCCCCTAGCAGGCGTGCACGGAGCACAGCGTCAAAGCGTACTCCCCCCGTTTTGACGCTCGTTTGACGGCACCGAGACGGACGCCGCCGATCCTGACCGGCACATGGCACACAGCACACCGACAAAGGAGGAAGCCATGAGCATCACAACCACGTTCGACCTCGAGCGCTTCGCGCGCGCCGCCGAGGAGCGCGACGCCTCGACCCAGCTGTCGATGTACGGCCCGGACGCGACCGTCACGATCGCCGACAGGATCACCCAGCCCGGCTCGCCGCGCGTGCTGCGCACGCACGAGGAGATCAAGGGATGGCTCGAGGACCTCTACGGGCGCGACATGACCCACTCGGTCGGCCATCGGGTCCTCGACGAGAACGGAGCGGCATACACGCTCGCCTGCCGCTACCCCGACGGCACCAACGTGCTGTGCGCGACGGTGATCGAGCATCGGGACGGCGTCATCTCCGATCAGACCGTCGTGCAGGTCTGGGACGAGAAGTGAGGGGTGCGCGCGATGTCGACCACAGCACAGACGATCGATCAGGCCCGGCTCGATGAGTTCCTTGGCCGGTTCGTCGGCGACCTCGGTGCCGCGATGAGCGCCGCGCTGGTCGTGATCGGCGACAAGCTGGGGCTCTACCGGGCGATGGCGGATGGCGAGAGCGTCACCGCCGAGGAGCTCGCGCAGCGGACCGGCACCGACGCCCGGTACGTGCGGGAGTGGCTGTCCAACCAGGCGGCCGGCGGCTACGTCGGCTATGACGCCGAAACCGGCCGCTTCTTCCTCACGCCCGAGCAGTCGCTCGCACTGGCCCAGGAGGGCAGTCCCGCGTTCGTCCCGGGCGCCTTCCAGCTCGCGACGTCACTGATCAAGGACGAGGAAAAAATCGCGCGGGCGTTCGAGAGCGGGTGTGGCGTTGGCTGGCACCAGCACCACCACGACCTGTTCATCGGCACCGAGCGGTTCTTCCGGCCGGGCTATGCGGCGAACCTCGTCAGCTCCTGGATCCCGTCGCTGGACGGCGTCCAGCAGAAGCTCGACGCGGGCGCGCTCGTCGCCGATGTCGGCTGCGGCCACGGCGCCTCGACGATCCTGCTCGCGCAGGCGTTCCCGCGCTCGCGGTTCGTCGGCTTCGACTACCACGAGGCGTCGATCGAGCACGCGCGGCACGCCGCCGAGCAGGCTGGTGTGGGTGACCGCGTCGGCTTCGAGGTCGCGGCCGCCAAGCAGTACCCGGGCGAGGGCTACGACCTCGTGGCGATGTTCGACTGCCTCCACGACATGGGGGATCCGGTCGGGGCCGCCAGGCACGTCCTGTCGACGCTCGACCGGGACGGGACCTGGATGATCGTCGAGCCATACGCAGGCGACCGCCTCGAGGACAACCTCAACCCGGTCGGCCGGGTGTTCTACGGTGCCTCGACGCTCGTCTGCACACCCGCCTCGCGCGACCAGGAGGTCGGGCTCGCGCTTGGCGCGCAGGCGGGCGAGGCGCGCCTTCGCGAGGTCGTCATGGAGGGCGGCTTCACGTCTCTGCGCCGTGCCACCGAGACGCCCTTCAACATCGTGCTGGAGGCGCGGCCGTAGCTTCTAGCTCTTTGCGTTCACGGCGCCGGCGGGCGGCCGAGCCCCACCTCGAGAAGGCCGGGCCGGCAGCTTGACCGGCGTCGTGTGCATCGCGCGCAGCCTGACCTCGCGCCACGACATGCCCTCCTTCAGGAGTGCGGGCATGCCCATCACGATCGCGGTCGTGACCTCGACCGCCTGGAGGATCACCCCGTACGCGACGCCGCTGCCGTAGCCGACGTGCCAGCCGGTGTGAAGCACGGCGGCGCACGCGGCCTGGAAGACACCGAGGTTGGCGGGCGTCGCCGGCAGCACCGCGGTGATGTTGACCGCGAACAGCACCGCCGCTGCCGCTGCCAGACCCGCCTGGTGGCTGAGCCCGAGCGCGACCAGCAGCACGTAGCACGACAGCCACTGCAGCGCCCACGCCCCGAGCTGAGCGACGGTCGCGATGCCGCCGAGCCGCGGCCGCCGGAACACGGTGAGGCCCGCCCGCACCCGCGTCAGCGCCCCGCGAACCTGGACGACGATTGCGTGCAGGCGGCTGAAGCGCGCTCGCGCGCTGCCGTGCCGCAGCAACAGCGGCGCGATCAGCACCACCAGCAGCAGTGTCACCGGCGCGATCGCCGCCACCAGCAGCGCGTCCTGGTGGCCGTTGAACAGGTCGACCGAGGAGAACATCACGCTGCCGAGCGCGATCAACGCGAGAATGTTGAGCAGCGTCTGCGAGACGAGCGTCCCCAGCACGACCGGCAGATTGTCGCGGGGACGCCCGGTGCGCCGCGCGACGACCAGCGCGCGCGAGGGCTCCCCGAGCCTCGCCGGCAGCGTCGAGGACATCAGCACGCCGATAAACGTTCCCTGCATCGCGTCCGATAGGCGCACCCGCGCGCGAGGCAGCGCCGCGCGCAGGATCGCGTGCCACGAGAACGCGCGCAGCACCATCGCGCTGCACATGATCCCCAGCCCCAGCACCACCAGCGATGGGCTGGAGGCGATCAGCGCCGAGGCGATGTTCGCCAGCCCGATCTTCTGAAGCGCGAGCCAGGCCAGCAGCAAGCCACCCAGCGAGACCGCGAGCATCGCCGCGCGCCGCGCGAACGCGATCACCGGCCTGCGCGGTCCGGCCGGCTTGGGTTCGAGGCTCGCAAGGCGCTTCGCAGGCACTCGCGGCCTCAGATCGGCGGCACGCACCCCGACCCTCACCGCCGCGCGCTGCAGCCCTGTGGCCGGCACGGGCGTCGCGATCGCATCCTCGTAGGCCTTCAGCACCTCGCCCGCGACCGACGACCACGCAAACCGCGAGGCCCCCCGGGCGGCGGCAAGCGCCAGCTCGCGACGGCGCCCGGGCTCCTCGTAGAGGTCGCGCAGCGCCTCGGCCAGCGCCTGCGCATCGGCCGGCGGCACCAGTATCCCGTCGACCCCATCGCGCACGACGTCGCGGTAGCCGGCGATGTTCGACGCGACCACGGGGGTCCCGGCCGCGAACGCCTCGGTCAGCACCATCCCGAAGCTCTCGCCGCCGAGCGACGGGGCACACAGCACGTCGGCCTGCTCGAGCTCGCGATGCTTGACCTCGTCGTCGACCTTGCCGAGCACGCGGACGCCGCCGGCGTCGAGCATCAGCGGCGAGATCTCCTCCGGTGAAGGGCCGATCACGACCAGCTCGGTCGGGATGTGCTCACGCAGCGCTTCGAACGCGCGCAGCAACAGCGGCAGGCCCTTGCGCTCCACGGCCTGCCCCACGAACACGATTCGAAGGCGGTCGCTGAACGGCTTGGCCGCCGCGCGCAGCGCGCGCTCGGGATCGACGTGCACGCCGTTCGGGATCACCCGATAGTGGCCGCCGAACCAGCGCCGGCCGGTCCACGCTGCGGCCTCGGACACCGCGATCCGCACATGCAGCCGGTTGAGCACCCGCCGGGCGCCGATCAGATTCGCGAGGCCGTTGGCGACCAGGCTCTTCGAATAGGTGTGGAACGTGCCGACCAGCGGCAACCGGGTCCAGTCGGTCGCGACCCAGCCCGCGAGCGGCGCGACGGGCTCGTGGATGTGAACCACGTCATAGCCGCCGGTGCGCAGCTCGTGGTGCAGCGTCGCCACGCCGTACGGCGTGATCGACAGGTTCGAGACGGCGCCGTTGGCCTTGAAACCGACCGTGCGGCCCAGCGACACCAGGTAGTCGGGCATCTCGAGCCGCTGCGGCCTCGCGCCCCGATGCAGCACCGCCGCGAACCGATCGGGCGGGTCGTAGGGCGCCAGCACGCGGACGTGGTGTCCGTGCGCGATGAAGCACTCCGCGAGCGCCTCGATGTGCCTCGTCACGCCCCCCGGATACGTCCAGGAATACGGCGACACCAGGGCAATGCGCATTGCTTGCATGGTAGAGGCTACGCCGTCTCGGCGGCGGAAATGGCTGCGCGTATCATCACATCGGCGATGCCGACGCGGCGCTTCGTCAAATACACCTTCTTAAAGGTCGATCCAGCCTGGCGCCGGCTCGACGACGACCGTCGGTCTGTTGACAAGCGCGAGTTCATCGCGGCGTGCGAGGACTTCGCCGACGGCCACCTGCTGCGGTCCTTCACGCTTGTCGGCACCCGAGGCGACGCGGACCTGATGCTGCTGAGCCAGGCCGAGAACCTAGAGCGGATCCACGAGTTCCACGTGGTGCTCGCGCAGAGCGGGCTGATGAAGTGGTGCACGGTGCCGTATTCGTTGCTGGCGATGACCAAGCCCTCGGAGTACTCCGAGGAATCGCGCCTTGAAGTTCGACCTGCCCATGGCAAGTACCTGTTTGTGTATCCGTTCGTCAAGACCCGCGCCTGGTACGCGCTGCCGGCGGATGAGCGCTGGCGGATCATGCAGGAGCACATCCGCATCGGGCGCGAGTACCCGTCGGTCGACCTCAACACCAGCTACTCGTTCGGGCTCGACGACCAGGAGTTCGTGGTCGCCTTCGAGACCGACAATCCGGCCGACTTCCTGGACCTCGTGCAGCGGCTGCGCACCACCGAGTCGAGCGCGTACACGCTGCGCGACACGCCGACCTTCACCTGCATCTCGTGCTCGCTGGAGCGGGCGTTGGGAGCGCTCGACGGCGCCGCGATGACGGTCAGCGAGGTTTCATGACCGTCGATCCGGCGGCGGATTTCGACGAGATCCGCGACATCACGGTCATCGGTGCCGGACCGGTCGGGATGTGCACGGCGTTCTGGGCCGGCATGCGCGAGGCGTCCTCGCGGATCATCGACTCGCTCCCGGAGCTGGGGGGGCAGCTCACGACGCTGTATCCGGAGAAGTGGATCTTCGACGTGCCCGGCCACCCGCGCGTGCTCGCCAGGGACCTGGTGGAGATGCTCCGCCAGCAGGCGCTCGAGCAGTTCGACGTGCCCGTCCATCTGGACACCACCGCTTCCACGATCTCCTGGGAGGACGACCTCGTGGTGCTCCACACCGACCACGGCGATCTGCGCTCGCGGACGGTGATCGTCGCCGGCGGCCACGGCGCCTTTGAACCCAAGAAGCTGCCCGGCTACGACATGACCCCGTGGGAGGGACGCGGCGCCCACTACATCGTCGGCGAGAAGTCGGTGTTCGAAGGAAAGCGGGTGATGATCGTCGGCGGCGGCGACTCGGCTTGCGACTGGGTGATCAACCTGCTCGACACCGCGTCCGAGGTGTCGCTCGTCCATCGCCGCGAGGGCTTCCGGGCGCACGAGCTGACCGTCGGACAGGTGCTCGAGGCCGCCGACCGCGGCGATGTGATGCTGCACGTGCCGTTCCAGATCAAGGATGTGTACGGGGACGGCGCGGTCGAGCGCGTGCGGCTGTTCCATTCCGAGAACGAGGAGCACGAGCTCGAGGTCGAGGTCGACGCGATCCTCCTGCAGCTCGGGTTCAAGACCGCGCTCGGGCCGCTGAAGGACTGGGGCTTTGAGATCGAGAAGGGCGCGATCGTCGTCGACCAGGTGATGAAGACCTCGCTGGAGCGCGTATGGGCATGTGGCGACATCACCACCTTCGAGGGCAAGCTGAAGTTGATCGCGACCGGCTTCGCGGAGTCCGCGATCGCGGTGGCACAGGCGATCCACGCGATCCGTCCCGAGATGAAGATCCAGCCCAAGTACTCGACCAACACCGGCGTGCCGGGAGCCGTTGCCGGCCAGCCGTAAGTCCACGGAGCATCTGCGCGCGGCGGACCCGGTGCTGCGCAAGCTGATCGACTCGATCGAGCGCGACGGGGGCCTCGGCGATCCCCGGGCCGGCCGCCCCGCTGACCACTACGGCGCGCTGGTCCGCTCGATCGTCGGCCAGCAGCTGTCGACCAAGGCCGCCCGCTCGATCTACACCAGGCTGTGCGAGCGCTTCGGCGGGCGCACCCCCACCCCGGCGGAGGTCCTGGCCGATGACGCCGAGGCGCTGCGCGCCGCCGCCGGCCTGTCCCGCGCGAAGGTCTCGTTCCTGCGCTCGCTGGCGTCGCACGTGCTGGACGGATCGCTGGAGCTGGAACGCCTCGACTCGCTTCCCGACGATGAGGTGATCGCCGAGCTGGTGGCGGTCCGCGGCCTCGGCGTCTGGAGCGCCCACATGTTCCTGATGTTCCACCTGCAGCGGCCCGATGTGCTGCCGGTCGGGGACCTCGGGATCCGGCGCGCGGTGATGCGCGCGTACGGCCTCGAGGCGCTTCCGGCCCCGCCAGAGCTCGAGCGGCTCGCCGACCCGTGGCGCCCGTACCGGACGCTCGCGTGCCGGTATCTGTGGCGATCGCTGGACGCGACGCCGGCGTAGCGGTTGCGCGCCCGCGCCCGGCTACCACCACCGAACGCGGGCCGCACAAACGTAAACGCCCTCAACCGGCCATTCGGTCTACGGCGCGTAACCGTCGCTAGTGCCGACCGTCTGGCCCATGCCACCCCGCTCGGTCGAGAACGGGCCGCTGGCCGTGTTGTGTTCACCGCCGATCACGACCGAGGTGATCCCGCTGGCGAGGTTCGCCCACCCGCCGGTGACGGACGAGTTGCCGCCGCTCGCGGTGTTCCCCGTGCCGCCGCTGACCGACGCGTCGACGCCGCTGGCGGTGTTGTGCTGGCCGCCGCTGATCGACGAGCCGGCGCCGGAGGCGGTGTTGTCATGGCCGCCGCTCACCGTGGAGCCGAAGCCGCTGGCGGTGTTCTCCGTGCCGCCGGTGATCGACGAGAACGGGCTGGCGAGGACATTGCCGTCTCCCGCCAGGATGCCCGCGTACGAGCTGAACGCCTGGCGGATGCCCAGCACGAGGTTGTGCGATCCGGTCTGGGCTCCCCTGAACTCGTTGTAGCCGATGAACAGGTTGCCGAGCCCGTTGTCGCTGCCGGTGTGGCCCGTGCCGTTGACGATCTGCACATTCATGCCGCTGAACCTGAACGTGTTCCCGGAATGGCTGACGCCCGACAGCAGCCCTCGCAGGCTCGCGACCTGCTTCTGGAGCGTCGTGATCTGACGCTGGAGCGCGGTCAGCGCGGACGCCTTGGCGAGCACGACCGTGGGATGTCCGGCCCCGCATTTCCCGCTCGCCGCCGGAGCGATGATCGGCTTCGCCGGCCCCGATGAGCAGACCGTATAGGTGGTTGTCGTCGCTGCGAGCGCCGAGCCCGAGCCGGTCAAACACGCCGCCGCCACTGCGGCCACCGAACTGATGCGTTTCACGGCACCTCCCTTGGGAACGCGGCCCCCCGCCGGAGATCGAGCCGCCATGATTTGATGTGGAATGCCGATGGCCCTGGATGCGCCACCGGCACGGCGAACTGTATTCCTAGGGCGCGGTCTGACCCACCAGTGACCCGAGGTCGGTGACCTGGGAGGGCGGTGGCAGCGTCGGGCGCGGCTGTGGCCCATAGAAGCTGAAGCCGAGCTGCATCGCGACGTGGACCACTGGAACGCCCGGCGGGTGCTCGTTCAGCACCATCCGCATCCGCCGCACCAGGCTCGCGCCGTCGACCCACACGTCGACCGGCAGGCTCGAGCTTCCGAGCAGCTGCTTGAGCGTCGCCACCGTCTGCTGCACAGCCGCGCGCGATGAGGAGGGCACCGTGCCAGCGACCTTGTCGAGATCGATCGTCGCGCGGTAGTGCACCGTCTGCACACCGTCGACTTGCTCGGTGCCGAGCTTGGTGATGCTTCCCGACTCGGCGCGCAGGTAGCTGAGCATCTGGCTCGGATTGCCGGCGGCCGGATTGTTGGCCAGCGCACTGATTCCGGGCAGCCCCGCGGCCGCGCCGAGCTTAACCAGGTTAAGCTCAAGCCAAGGTTTGCCGCCCGGGATCCGGCTGGCCATCGCCGCGGGCAGCCGGATGTAGATCGTCAGGTGGTCGAACACCACGTCGATCGTCAGCGGCCCCTTGCCGAGCGCCTGTGCCACCCCTGGCTGGCCGGCGAGCGACGACAGCGGAATCGACATCGCCAGTGAGCCGGCGCGGTCGCGCGCGTCGAAGCTGCCGGCGCCGGTGATCGTCAGCGGCTGCGCCAGCATCGGGATGCTCTCGCGCACGTTCATCGTCATCCGAAAGCCGGGGGCGGCGTTGGAGATCGTCGCCGCGCGGGCGACCGGATCGAGCGTGTTGCTGGCGCCGCAGCCGGCAATCGCAGCCGTGCCGAGCGCGAGCATCGCGCTCAGGATCAGCAGCCTCATCCCACGCTTGGGACTCGCAGGCTGACTGCTCAGACGGCCGACACCTCTTCCTCGTCCGCGACGCGGAACGAGGAGCCGCATCCACATGCGGCGATCACGTTTGGGTTGTCCACCTTGAAGCCGGCGCCTTGAAGGCCGTCCACGAAGTCGATCACCGAGCCGCTCACGTACGGGAGGCTGGGGCCGTCGACCAGCAGCCGGATGCCCTTGTCCTCGAACACGCTGTCGCCCTCGCGCTGCTCATCGAACGCGAGTGCGTACTGGAAGCCCGAGCAGCCGCCGCCGCGCACACCGACCCGGAGACCCGCCGTCGGCGCGACCGCCTGCTGCCCGGCCAGGAACTCGCGGACCTTCTCGGCGCCCTTGTCGGTAAGGGTGATCATGCTTCAGGAAGTATAGCTTCGGCCGGACGCTAACCTAGATCACCGTGACCGTGACCGCCGAAGAGCTCAAAGAACGGATCGAAACCGGAATCCCGGGGGCCCGCGCCGAGGTCACCGGCGACGGCCACCACTTCAACGCGGTCGTCTACGCGGACGCGTTCAGCGGCCTCACCCGGATCGCGCAGCACCGCCTGGTGTACGACGTGTTCGGCGCCGAGGTCGGGGATCGCATCCACGCACTCTCAATCCAGACGAAGGACAGCCAATGAGCGACAACCCGATGCGCGACGCAATCCAAGAGGCGATCGCCGAGAACCCCGTGATCCTGTTCATGAAGGGCACGCCCGACCAGCCCGCATGCGGCTTCTCGGCGCGAACGGTCGCGATCCTCCAGTCGCTCGACCAGCCGTTCGCCGCGGTCGACGTGCTTCCCGACCCCCGGATCCGTCAGGAGCTCTCGTCGCTGTCGAACTGGCCCACGATCCCGCAGCTGTTCATCGATGGCGAGCTCGTCGGTGGCTGCGACATCGTGACCGAGATGTACCAGTCGGGCGAGCTCCAGCAGGCGCTCGGGCTCGACGCCGGCCCCACCGAGGAGCCCGCCTCTGAGCCGGCCAAGGCGCCCCCGCTGTCGATCGAGAACCGGCTCAATTAGGAAGAGGGGCCGGGCAGGAGCCCGGCCCTGTTGGTTCGGCTGCAGTTAGCATCGGCTGGTGGCCACCACCGAACGCCGCACGCTGGTCGCGCTGCGCTTCGACGCCGGCGTGCTGCGCGCGCTGGACCAGACGCTGCTGCCGTTCGACGAGCGCGAGCTCGAGCTGCACACGGCGGGCGAGGTCGCGGTCGCGATCAAGCGCCTCAGCATCCGTGGCGCGCCGCTGATCGGCGTTGCCGCCGCGTATGGCGTCGCGCTCGAACTGGCTCGCGACCCGTCCGGACTCGATCACGCCTGTGAGCTGCTGCGCAGCGCCCGCCCCACCGCGGTGAACCTTGCGCACGCCGTCGAGCGGGTGCGCGCGGCGGTGCTGCGCGACGCGCGCGCCGATCCGGCCGCCACCGCACTCGCCGAGGCGCAGGCGCTCGATGCCGAGGAGCGCTCCGCCAGCGACGCGATCGCCCGCAACGGCGCGGACCTGTTGCAGGGCGCCAGACGCATCCTCACCCACTGCAACACCGGCGCGCTCGCCGCCCCCGGCTACGGAACGGCGCTGGCCGTGATTGCCGAGCTCGACCGCCGCCGCGCACTCGACCACGTGCTCGCGACCGAGTCGCGGCCGCTGCTCCAGGGCGCCCGCCTGACGGTGTACGAGCTGAGCAGGCTGGGGATCGACCACCAGCTGGTCGTCGACGCGGCAGCGCCCGGGCTGATCGGCGCCGGCGAGGTCGATGCGGTGATCGTCGGGTGCGATCGGGTTGCCGCCAACGGAGATGTCGCCAACAAGGTCGGGACCTACCCGCTGGCACTCGCCGCGCGTGCGGCCGGGATTCCGTTCGTCGTGGCGGGGCCGACCACGACGATCGACCCGTCGACCGCGAGCGGGAGGCAGATCGTGATCGAGCAGCGCGACCCCGACGAGGTGCGCAGCGCCGCCGGACAGCTGCTCACGCTCCCCGACACGGCCTGCCGCAACCCTGCGTTCGACCTCACGCCGGCCGCGCTGATCGGCGCGCTGGTCACCGAGCGCGGCGTCGCGGAGCCGCCGAACGCCACCACGGTCGGCGCGTTGACGAGATGAGGGTCGCCCGCGCGTTCGCACTCGACGACGTGCGGATCGAGGCGATCAGCGACCCTCAGCCCGAGCCCGGCGAGGTCGTCTGCGAGGTCCTGGCCTGCGGCGTGTGCGCATCCGACGTGACCGACTGGTACATCGAGCCGCGGCTGCCCGCGGTGCTCGGGCACGAGCTGGCGGGGGTGGTGCACAGCACCGGCGAAGGAGTGCGGTCGATCAAGGCCGGGGACCGGGTCGCGATCCATCACCACGCGCCGTGCGGCGAGTGCCGGCGCTGCCGCCGCGGCCACGAGACGATGTGTGAGCGCTTTCGCGCCACCAAGCTCGAGCCGGGTGGGTTCGCCGAGCGGGTGAAGGTCCCGGCCGAGCTCGTCGACGAGCTGCTGCCGCTGCCCGACGGGCTCGACCCGGTCGCGGCCACGTTCGTCGAGCCGCTGGCTTGCGTGCTGCGCGCCCAGGATCGGGCCGGGCTGCGCGCCGGCGACAGCCTCCTGGTCGTCGGCGCCGGGGTCAACGGCCTGCTTCAGATCGCCGCTGCGCACGCCCGCGCCGTGGACGCGGTGTGGGTGCGCGAGCCACGCGCCGAGCGCCTGACCCTGGCCGAGCGATCGGGAGCGGAGCGTCACGGCAACGAGCTCGTCGACGTCGCGATCGTGTGCACGCCGAAGCCCGACGCGATCGCCGCGGCCGCCGACGCGGTCGCGCCCGGTGGGACGCTGTGCCTGTACGCGCCGCCCGCGCCGGCGGCGCCGCCCCGCTTCGACGCCACATCGCTGTTCCTGCGCGAGTTGACCGTGACCGCCAGCTACTCGGCCGGCCCGCGGGACATGCGGGCCGCGCTGGAGCTGATCGCGTCGGGTGAGATCGATCCCCTGCCGCTGGTCTCTCACCGCCTGCCGCTCGCCGACACCGGTCGCGCGCTCGAGCTTCAGCGTCGGGGCGAGAGCCTGAAGGTGGTGGTGATGCCGTGAGGGCCGCGGTCCTGTTCGGCCCCGAGGATCTGCGGGTCGAGGAGGTGCCCGAGCCGGAGGGCGAGGTGGTCGTCGAGGTGCAGGCCGCGACCACCTGCGGAACCGATCTGAAGATGTGGCGCCACGGCCACCCGGTGCTGCCTCCCTACCCGTGCGCGTTCGGCCACGAGACCGCCGGGATCCGCATGGACACCGGCGAGCGCGTCCTCGTCTCGGACTCGGTGCCGTGCGGGGAGTGCGAGCCGTGCCGCGCCGGCCGTGAGCAGATCTGCCGCAACCTCCGCTGGGTGCTGGGCGGCTTCGCGGAGCGGATCGCGGCGCCGGCGGGGGCCCTCCACACGATTCCCGAGGGGCTGACGGCGGCGGCAGCCGCGATCGCCGAGCCGCTGGCGGCCGCCGTCCACGCCCTCACGCGCGGGCCGGAGGTCGAGCGGGTCGCGGTGCTCGGCGGCGGTCCGATGGGCCTGATGCTCGCGTCGCTGCTGGTCGCGCAGGGGCGTACCGTGACGCTCGCCGACCACCACCCCGAAAGGCGTGCCCAGGCACAGCAGATCGGCGCGCGCGCGGTCGAGAAGCTCGGCGCGCACGAGCTGGTATTCGAGGCGGTCGGCAGTCCCGAGGCGTGGCGCGACGCGGTGCACGCGGCCGAGCCCGGGGGCGTCGTGGTGCTCGTCGGCGGCTGCCCGCTCGGCAGCGACGTCGTGCTGCCGAGCGGCCCGATGCACTACGACGAGCTGGAGCTGCGCGGCAGCTTTCATCACTCGCCGGCCGACGTCGACCACGCGCTCGCCGCGCTCGCGTCCGGGCAGGTCGAGTGGCACGGCCTGCTCGGGGAGACGATCTCGCTCGGCGAGCTGCCGCAGGCGCTGAGCGCGCCGGTGCGCGGGCCGGCGCGGAAATGGGTCGTCGATCCGCGGCGCTAGCTGCGAGCCGGGCGCGCGCGCCGGAACTCCAGGTGCTCGACGATCCGCCGCGAGTCGCAGATCGCCTCGCCGTCGATCACCAGCACGGGCACGCGCCGCTGCGAGGTCAGCGCCTCCACCTCCGGCCTGCGCGAGCGCCGCTGCGGCACGATGACCTCCTGGTAGTCGACGCCGTCCCGCTTCAGCGCGCGGGCGACCTTCCCGCACGGACACAGCCAGTTGGTCGGGGTGCTGCAGCGGTACAGCGTGGCCACAACCGGGACGATAGGGTGGCGCCGTCATGGCCGTCGCGATCGTCTCGGACACGTGCCACTACTTGCCGCGCGAGCTGATCGAGCGGCACCAGATCCACCTGGTCAGCCTGTACGTCCACTGGGCCGATCGAACCGAGCGCGAGAGCGACATTCAAAGCTACGACGACTACTACACGCGCCTGCGGACCTCGACCGAGCTGCCCACCACCTCACAGCCCTCGATCGGTGACTTCCTGGCGGTCTACGAGCCGCTGCTGGAGCAGGGTCAAGAGGTCGTCTCGATCCACCTCGCCGGAGGGATGTCGGGAACCGTCCGCGCCGCCGAGCAGGCCCGCGAGCAGCTGGGCGCCGGCGCCGAGCGCGTGCACGTGATCGACTCCGCCAGCGCGTGCGGCGGCGAGGGGCTCGTGACGCTGGCGGCAGCCGCTGCGGCCCGCGACGGCGCTGACGGCAAGGCGGTGGCCGAGCGCGCCCGCCGAGCGCGCTCGCAGCTGAAGATGTGGTTTGCGATCGACACGCTCGAGTACCTGCGCCGCGGCGGCCGCATCGCGGGCGCCCAGGCGTGGCTCGGCTCGGCCCTGAAGATCAAGCCGATCCTGACGGTCGAGGGCGAGATCACGCCCGTGGAGCGAGTCCGAACTTCGCGTCGCGCGTTCGAGCGGATGGTCGACCTGCTACGCAGCTGCAAGGAGGCCGGGGCGGATGGGTGGATGGTGCAGCACATCCAGGCGCCTGCCCAGGCTCGCGAGCTAGCCGCTCGCGGCAGGGAGCTGTTCGGCCACGACCCGCTCGTCGTCTCGGAGATCGGGCCGGTGATCGGCACGCACGTGGGCCCCGGGCTGCTGGGCGCAGGCGGGATCCCACGCGCGCTGCTGTAGGCGTGCCAAAGACTTCGCTTCGCACGAAAAACCTGCGCTAAAGCTCCGCGGGGCGCGGTCCGTCCGCGGCGGCGAGGATCATCTCGCCCTCAGTCTTACAGCCCACGGGAGGGGCCGAATGAGTCTGCTAAGCGTCGTGTTGCTGGCGTCGTTCCTCTGGATCCTCGTGCTGGTGTTTGTGCTCTCGCTGTGTCGCGCGGCCGCCGCTGGCGACCGTGACCTCGAGCGGCTCTGCACGCCCACCGAGGCCAGGCACCTGCGCCTGATCGCGCACTGAGCGTCGGGGCTATCAGCCGCGCTTGAGCGCCCGCCGCCGGCGCCCGAAGGTGAGCGCGCCGAGCGCGGCAAGGCCGCCGCCGAGCACGAACCCCGCCGCGGTCGCGCCGACGATCACCTGGGTCTGATGTCGGCGCAGCTGCGAGCGCCAGTCCGTCAGATGCACGACCTCGGCGCGCAACTTCTCCAGCGACTGCCCGAGCTCCTGGCGGTTCTGCTCAATCGAGGCTCGGATCTCGTCCGGCGTACGCGTCGCCATCAGCTCGACGCCTCGGACTTGGCCGCGACCGTCTCGCGGATCTTGCGTGCCTCTTCGATCGCCATTTGCGGTTTGGGCGCGCCGACCTTCAGCTTCCGCCACGCGAACAGGAACGCGAGGATCGTGAGCGCGATCAGCACCCCGAACGTGATCGCGAACCCGACCCACAGGCTGCCGATCGCCGAGTTCAGCCCCCATGCGAGCGTCATCAGGCCCAGCACGAGCGCAAACACGCCGAACACGGCGCCCGCCGCCACGGCCGCCGCGCCGCGCGCGATGCTCGAGGCCTTCTGCGCCATCTCGGCCTTCGCCAGCTCGATCTCCTCGCGGACCAGCACGCTGACCCGCTCGGAGACCTCCGTCACCGCGGTCGCGAGGGTCTCGGCGCGGCCGTTCTCAGCGGGCAAGGCGCTTGAGGATCAGGGCGAGCAGGAACCCGCCGGCGAACGCCGCGCCGGCGACGACCTCGGGACGGCCGGCCGCCGTGCGGCCGGCATCCACCGGCGGCTGGCTGGCCGGCATCGCGAATGACGGCGGCGGGGCGACCGGCGGAGCGGGCGCAGGCGCGGGGGCAGGGGTCTCGACGGGCGCGGGGGTCGCCGCCGGGGTCTCGGCGGGCGGCTCGGGCGGCGGGGTCTCGGCGGGCGGCTCGGGCGGCGGGGTCTCGGCGGGCGGGGTCTCGACGGGCGTTTCGGCCACGACCGTCGGCGCCTCCGCGGGCTCCGGCTCCGCCGCGGTCGTCGGCGGCTCCACGGGCTCGGGTTCGGCCGCGGTCGCGGGCGGCTCGGCTGGCTCTAGCGGCGCCGGGGCGTCCGCCTCGGGGCGCCACTGCTCGGCGTCGGCTGCCGCGCCGCCGTCCGCCGCCGGCGTTTCGGGCTGCTCGGTCACTCCGGCGGGTCTTCCCCAAACATGCGCCGCCATATCAGCGACGCGACCCGCGTCGACGCGAGACTTGCGAGCGCACCGGTTCCGGCGAGCAGGCCCGACCAGATCAGTCGCTTGACCAAGGGGCTGTCGGTCACGGCGCGGGATTCAATCAGACTTCAGGCGTCGCGGCCCGCGGGCGCCCGTTCGAGCCCCCGGCAGATCGTCTCCACGATCAGCGTCTTCGCGCGCTCGAGCTCCTCCTCGTCCACCGGCACGCTGTCGAAGATCCAGCGCGTGAGCACCTGCTCGACCAGGCCGTAGAAGGCGAGCGCGGCGAACTCCGGCGTGATCTCCTCGCGGAAGACTCCGTCCGCCTGCGCATGCTCGACGATCGCCGCGATCTGGGTGTACGCGTCGCGGATCTTGGCGAAGTGCGTGCGTCCGAACGTGTTCGCGGCGCGGGTGACCTCGACCACGATCACCTTCATCAGCTCGGGATCGTGACGGTAGGAGTCGATGATGAACGCCGCGATCGCGTGGAGCTTCTCGCGCGGCGAGCGTGGCGAGGCGTCGGCTTCGGCGATCGCCGCGAGCATCACGTCCCAGCGCTCGACGAACAGCGTGTCGAGGATCTCGTCCTTGGAGGAGAAGTAGTGGTAGACGAGGCCGTAGGCAACGCCCGCCTCGTCGGCGATGTCCGACACCCGGCAGGTGTGAAATCCCTGGCGGGCGAAGACGCGCACCGCCGCCTCGAGGATCACCCGGCGCTTGTCAACGGCCGTGCTCGACGCCTGCGCCATCAGGCACCAGCTCCCACGCGCGTGTACACGTCGCCGCGGCGGTGGCGCAGCGCGGGCAGGCGGCGCCGGATCCGCTGCAGGTTGTCGATGTCGAGATCGGCGACGATCGCGGTCTCGGTGTCGGGCGCACTCGCCAGCACCAGGCCCCACGGATCGACGATCAGGGACCGCCCACCCGAGCGGTATCCGCCCGGGTGCTCCCCGATCTGGTTTGGCGCGACCACGAAGCACTGGTTCTCGATCGCCCGCGCGCGGATCAGCACCTCCCAGTGGTCGCGCGTGGTCGCGAGCGTGAACGCGCTCGGGACAGAGAACAGCTCCGCTCCGCGATCGACCAGCGTGCGGTACAGCTCCGGGAAGCGCACGTCGTAGCAGACGGTCATGCCGAGCCGCACCCCGCCGGCCAGCTCGGTGACGACGACCTCCTCGCCGGGCTCCTCGGTCTCCGACTCGGCGTACACCCGGCCGTCAACCTCGACATCGAACATATGAAGCTTGCGGTAGATGGCGTTGATCTCCCCGTCACGACCGATGTGGACGCTCGTGTTGGCCCCTTTCGTCCGCCCCCCTACCCGCTCGAGGATCGAACCAGCCACGAGCTCGATGCCGTGCTCGCGCGCGGCCGACCGCGCCCAGCTGATCGCCGGACCGTCGAGCGGCTGCGCCCCGGCCACCATCTGCTCCGCCGTGCCGAGCACGCTCCACTTCTCGGGCAGCACCACCAGCTCCGCCCCCCGCGCGACCGCCTCCCTCACCAGCCGATCGGCGGTCTCGAGATTTCGCTCAGCGTCCCCGGTCGAGTTCAGCTGGACAGCGGCGGCACGCACTGGTCTCCCTCCTGATTGACGAGTCAGTCAAGGATAGAGGGCGCGGACCCTGCGGGCCACAGGTGGACGCGGTCGCGGCCGGGCGCCGCGGCCGGGCGCCGCGGGTGGTCGCCGCCTGGCGCCGCGGGGCGCGGCAGCCGCCCGCCGACGCCCAAAGCGGCCAAATCTCCGAACCAAAGCGTTTCGTGGTGGCTCAGCCGCCATTTCCCGTCGCAGTTCGAGGTCCCGGCGTTGCCGCTTTGCTTCGCGCGGATCCGTGCGGCACCCTCACAAGAGGTCCATGCGCCCGGCGCCCCTCCCCTACCGCGGCACGTTCGGCGAGCCCAGGCCGGCCGAGCTGGCCGCCGTGCCGCTACCGCCGGCTCCGATGCCGTCCCGCGACGGTCTGCGCCCGCTAAAGGCCTGGCGCTACGTCGGCGTCTACGCCCCGGAGCTGATGCTGTGCGTCGGCGAGGTGCGTATCGGCCCGGCGCGTCAGGCGTTCTGGGCGGTCTGGGACCGCGAGGCGCGGAGCTTGTATGAGCGAACCTCGCTCGGCCGAGGCGAAGTCCGCCTCCGCTACGGGCGCGTAGACGTCAGCGACGTCACGGTGCAGATCGACCTCACGCTGGAGGAAACCGCCGGCATCGAATCGATCAACGCAACCGGTGACAGCTATGCGTGGACCCGTAAGCAGGGCGGGATCTCCGCACACGGAACCGTCACGATCGCAGGACGAACCCGCCCGCTGAGCGCTCGGGCAGTGATCGACGACACGGCGGCCTACTACGAGCGCCACACTCGCTGGTGCTGGTCCGCCGGCGTGGGGCACGCGCGCGACGGCCGTGCCGTGGCCTGGAACCTCGTCAGCGGCGTCAACGACCCGCCGCGGGACAGCGAACGCACCGTCTGGATCGACGGCGCGCCGGTCGAAGCCGATCCGTGCAAATTCACCGACGATCTCCACAGCATCGACCGGCTCGCCTTCACCCCCGAAGCGGTCCGCGAACGGCGTGACAACCTGCTGCTGATCCGAAGCCGCTACCGCCAGCCGTTCGGAACGTTCTCAGGCGAGCTCCCCGGTGGCATCTTGCTCAAAGCCGGCTACGGCGTGATGGAGGAGCACGACGTGTGGTGGTGAGGGCCCGCTACAACCAGCTCCGCCGCTGCCGCCGCAGCGCCGCCAGCAGCAGCTTCGAGTGCATCGCGCCGATCAGCTCGCGCAGCGGCTCGCTTCCCGAGGCGATGATCTCGACGGCGCGGTCGACCTCGACCTTGCCCGCGAGCCGCCCGAGCAGCACGCGGACCTCCTCGTCCACCAGCGGACCCAGCGCGTCCCGGTAGCGGAGCGTGTCGTACACGGTGAAGCCGAGCGCCTGCTCGTAGCCGCCGGCCCGGAAGCGCGAGATCGCGGCGATGATCGCGATGTCGTCGGCGTCGTAGCCGCGGGCGTTTGGCGACAGCACGCCGATCTCCTCGAGGCGCTCCAGCACGTTGGCGGGGACGTCGTAGGTTTCACGCACGCCCGCGCGCGAGACGCGACCCGTCTCGCGCGCCTCGATCGCGCGCTCAATGATCCGATCCTCGAGCTCGATCAGACGGGCCGCCCGCTCGGGGTCGGATCCGATCAGCTCGCGGATCACCCGCAACGGCATGAACCGCTCCTCCTGGAGCCGCTTGATCAGCCGCACCCGCTCGACGTACTCGGCCGGGTAATACGCCATGTTCCGGGAGGTGCGGACCACCTCCTGGTCGGAGCCGAGCAGCCCCTCGCGCAGGTAGTGCTTGATCGTGCCGGCGCTGACCCCCGAGCGCTCGGCCAGCTCGGACATCTTCAACATGCCGTCGGAGGCGACGCTCATGCGCGCAGGAACGAGCCACGCGTCTCGCCGGCCGGCCCCGCGACGGCTCCCGACTGGTGCAGCGCGTCGATCTCAGAAGACGAGAACCCGGCCGCCGCCAGCACCTCGTCGGTGTGCTCGCCGAGGGCCGGGCCGGGCGCCCGCGCGGGATCGCCGGGGGTGCGGGAGAGCTTGATCGGAAGGCCCAGCAGCCGTACGCCGTCCGGTGCCCCGGGCTGGTCCACCGACACCACCATCTCCCGCGCCGCCACGAGCTCGGACGAAAGCGCCTCGTCCAGCTCGAGCACAGGCTCAAGACAGCAGTCATGCGAAGAGGCGAACGCGCGCCACTGCTCCCGCGTCCGCGTCAAGAACAGCGCCGACACGGCCCGGTGCGCGTCCGACCCGGGCGGGTCGAACTGGTGCTCGACGAGATCTTCGCGGCCCACCCCCAGGCACCACGCCCTCCAGAACTTCGGCTCGAGCGCGCCGAGCGTCACGTACCCGTCGGCGCACGCGTACGGCCGGTAGCAGATGAGCCCTCCGGCCAGCTGCAGCTCGCCCCGCTTCGGGACCCGTCCGGTCGCGAGGAAATCCGCCGCGACCAGCGCCAGCCACGACAGCGCGCCGTCGAACATCGAGCAGTCGACCAGCTGGCCCTCGCCCGAGCGCTCCCGTTCGCGCAGCGCCATCAAGACCCCGATCACGCCCATCAGCGCTCCCCCTCCGAGGTCGGCGATCTGCCCCGCGGACTGGATCGGCGGACCGCCGGGCTCGCCGGTCAGCCCGAGCAGGCCACCGAGCCCGAGATAGTTCATGTCGTGACCCGAGCGGTCGCGGTTGGGGCCGTCCTGGCCGTAGCCGGTGATCGCGCAGTAGACCAGGCGCGGGTTCTCCGCCTGCAGGCGGGAGTAGCCGACGCCCAGCCGGTCGAGCACGCCGGGCCTGAAGGACTCGAGCAGCACGTCGGCGTCGCGGGCCAGCCGCAGCAGCACCTCCTTGCCAGCCTCGGTCTTGAGGTCGACGCGAATCGAGCGCTTGCCGCGATTAAGCGCCAGGAACAGCGCACTGCGCGCGGTCTCATCCGCGCCCTCGTAGTAGGGCGGCGACCAGCGCACGTAGTCACCCATCCCGGTGTCCTCGACCTTGACCACGTCCGCTCCGAAGTCCGCCAGCAGCAGCGAGCAGAAGCCGCCGGGAAGCAGGCGGGTCAGGTCAAGGACGCGCAGGCCCTCAAGCGGAAGGGGCATGCTCCTTGATCCCCAGCAGCTCTCGCGCTTCGGACACGGTCGCCGGACGCCGCCCAGCGTCCTCGGTCATCTGCCGCGCCTTGGCGATCAGCTCGCCGTTGGACCGCGCCATGCGACCGTCCGGCAGGTAGAAGTTGTCCTCAAGCCCGACGCGAACCGAGCCGCCCAGCGTGAGCGCGGCCGCGACCAGCATCCACTGCTCGCGCCCGATCCCGATCACCCCCCAGTGATGGCGGCCGGCCGGCATGTTGCGGGCCATCGCCGCGAGGTTCAGCGCGTTCGCCGGCACCCCGCCGACGACGCCCATCACGAAGTCGGCGTGCAGCGGCGGCTCGAGCAGCTCCATGTCGAGGAGCGGCTCGAGCGATCCCACGTGGCCGAGGTCGAAGCACTCGTGCTCGGGCTTGATCCCAAGCCGTCGCATCGCCTCCAGCAGCTCGATGATCTCCTCGAACGGGTTGGCGAACACGAACTTGAACACGAAGTCCTTGCGCTTGCGCGAGTACTTGGCGTAATTCATCGAGCCCATGTTGAGCGCGGCCACCTCGGGCCTCCCCGCCTCCAGGTACGCGATCCGCTTGGCGACGGGCACGCCGATCGTGCCCGTGGAGAAGTTGATGATCGCCGCGTCGCCCACCTCGGCCACGATCGCGTCGCGGATCGCCACGAAGTCCTCGACCTCGTAAGAGGGCGTGCCGTCCGGGCGGCGCGCGTGGATGTGGATGTGCACGCCGCCCTCGTCGACGATCCGGCGCGCCTCGGCCGCGTACTCCTCGGGTGTGTACGGGATCGCCCCGCACTGCTCGCGGTTGGCGATCGCGCCCGAGATGGCGCAGGTGATGACTGCCGGGTCCTCGATGCTCACACCGGCACCACCCCGCCCCGCTTCCACGGCCGCTCGACGTGCTTGTGCGCCGCCATCTCCAGCGCGCGGCAGATCGTCGCGCGCGTCTCACGCGGATCGATCACGTCGTCGATCATGTCGTTGCCGGCCGCGACGTACACGTCGATGATCCTGCGGAAGTTCTCGATCAGCTCCTGGCGCTTGGCGGCGGGATCGTCCGCGGCCTCGACCTGCTTGCGGAAGATGATCTCGGCCGCTCCCTCGGCTCCCATCACGCTGATCTCGGCCGACGGCCACGCGACGATCAGGTCTGGCTCGTACGCGCGGCCGCACATCACGTAGTAGCCGGCGCCGTAGGCCTTGCGCAGCACGACCGTCACCTTGGGGACGGTGGCGTTGGCGGTCGCGTACAACATCTTCGCGCCGTGGCGGATGATCCCCGCCTCCTCGACCTTGGTGCCGACCATGAACCCGGGGACGTCCATCAGGTACACGAGCGGCAGCCCGTAGGCGTTGCAGAGGTTGATGAAGCGTGCGGCCTTGTCGGCCGAGTCGTTGTCGAGGATCCCGCCGAGCTGCTTGGGCTGGTTGGCGACGATGCCCGCCGGGCGGCCGCCGAACCGCGCCAGGCAGGTGATGATCGTCTTCGCCCACTGCGGCTTGAGGTCGAAGTAGACGCCGTCGTCGACGATCCGCCGGATCACCTCATACATGTCGTAGGGCTTGCGGTTGGAGTCGGGGAGGATGTCGAGCAGGTCCTCCTCGCCCCGGTCGATCGGGTCTGTGCAGGCCGTGACCGGCGGCGGCTCGCCGCAGTGCGACGGGAAGTAGCTCAGGTACTGCTTGATCCGCTCGATGCACTCCTGGTCGTCGGCGACCTCGAGGTCCCCGACGCCCGACTTGCGGCAGTGCACGCGGGAGCCACCGAGCTCCTCCTGGGTCACGTTCTCACCGACCGCGGCGCGGACCAGATGCGGACCGGCGAGTGCCATCGACCCGCGCCCGCGCACCATCGGCACGAAGTCCGCGAGCCCCGGGATGTAGGCGGTCCCGGCCGCGCACGGGCCCATCAGCGCCGCGACCTGCGGGATCACGCCGGAGTTGACCACCTCCTCGCGGAACAGGTGCCCCGAGCCGGCGAACAGCGAGCCGACCGCCTCCTGGATGCGCGCGCCGGCGGAGTCGAGTAGCCAGATCAGCGGGATCCGCTTGCTCAGCGCCAGCTCGCGCAGCCGCCCGACCTTCATCTCCCCGGTCATCCCCATCGACCCAGCCATCACCGTGAAGTCATACGCGGCCACCGCCACGAGCCGTCCGTCGACCTTTCCATAGCCGGTGATCACGCCGTCGGCCGGCGCCTCCTTGCCGTCCATCGCCCGCTGCGAGAAGTGCGGACGGCCGTGAATCCCGAGCTCGACGAACGTGCCGGCGTCGATCAGCAGCTCCAGGCGCTCGCGCGCCGTCAGCTTCTCCTGGGCGTGCTGCGCCTCAATCTTCTCCGGGCCGCCCCCCAGCTTGATTCGCTCACGACGCTCGCGAAGGTCGTCCGCGAGCGGGCGCAACAGGCTGGTGGATGGGGCGTCGGTGGCCAATGGCGGCGTCCGCGACGCGCGCGGGCGTTGTGAGGAGTGAGACGTTCTACTTTCTACTTTGTCAGGTGCGTGGATGCCCCGTCAAGCGCGGGAACGCCCGGGCCGGCGGGAACGCGCCTTTTCAGTGCCAGCACTGAGCGGCTTCCGTGACCGCACCGATGATCCTCCCGCGAGCAGAGGCGAGCCACGAGGGCGGCATTTGACACATCTGGCGGGCGGCGCGCCCCGGCCGTCAAATGCCCTTGAACGCGCCCGGGTTCGGGCTGGCGGCGTAGCCGAGGTGCGAGAGGCCGAAGATGTCCTCGAGCGAGCGCAGCAGCGAGTAGTGGTTGTACGCGGTCTTATCCACCGACCCCGCCTTAATGAACGGCGACAGCAGCACGGCGCCGACGCGTCCGCCCCCCGGTCCGCCGATCCCCGGGCTCGGCGAGTTGGCGTCGATCTCGCCGCAGCACGAGGATGTGTCGTTGGCGCCGGCCTCGTCGAACAGGACCACCAGCAGACCGTCGCGCCGGTATGCGGGCGAGGCCATGATCCGCGGGACCCATTTGCGCAGGAACTTGTCGGCGGTAACAAGGCCGCCGGGACGGCCATCGGGACACGGCGAGTCGTGGCCGTCGTCGCACACGTCAGGGGTGATGAACGAGAAGTTGGGCGTCGTGCTGACGTGCTTGAGCGCCGAGGACATCGCCTTGAAATTGATCACGTGCGAGTCGCAGTAGCGCACGTTGTCGGTGATCGAGTGGAAGTAGACGAACGGGTCGTGGCGCGGCGCGTAGCGCATCTTGGCCGTCTCGGGCGCCGGCTGCCCGTTCGGTGCCGGGTGATCGCAAGGCTTGGGCATCGTCTCCATGTAGCCGCGCCAACTCAGGTGCGCGGCCGTCAACTGGTTGGCGATCGTCTGCACCGAGCGCGGATACACGCAGCCGAAGCCCGACGCCTGCCCGTCGACCGTGACCACGCCAGGGACCACGTTGACGTATGACGGGCAGTCGCCCTGCGTAAACGGATTGGGACCCTGGCCCGACACCATTGCGACGTAGTTGTCGAGGCTCTCGTGGCCGACCGCGTAGTAGTTGCGCAGCAGCCGCCCTTCGCGGGTCAGGGTGCGGCTCAGATACGGCGCCTTGGAGTGGGGACCGAACGACGTGCTGTAGCTCTCGTTCTCGAGCACGATGATGAACACGTGGCGGATGCGGTGGCCACGCGCGTTGGCGGGCGCGCCAACGGCGAGCGCCAGGCCCAGCGCGACCAGTGCGCCCACAGCAGACAGAAAAACGGTGCGCCTCACCGGGCTGGATTGTAGGACGCCCGGGCCCGGCCGGACCCCAGTCTTACCGCCCCTTCCACGCAGGCGGGCGCTTTTCGAAGAACGCCTTCACGCCCTCCTGGATGTCCTCGGTCGAGAGCGCCAGCGAAAGCTGCGCGCGCAGGAAGTCGAGCGCGTCGGCGAACGCCATGTCCTGCTGGCGGAACATCGCGTCCTTGCCGAGCTTCATCAGCACGGGTGATTTGCCGGCGAGCTTCTCCGCCCACTCGCGCACGGCGGCGTCGAACTGCTCGGCGGGAACGACGCGGTTGACGATCCCCGCCTCGCGGGCCTCCTCGGCGGACATCTGCTCGCCGAGCAGCAGCATCTCGGCCACCTTCTTGCGCGGGACGTTGCGATAGATCAGCGCCATGATCATGAACGGGAACACGCCGACGTTGATCTCGGGCGTCCCGAACCGCGCCCCCTCGCGCGCGACGATCAGATCGCACGCCAGCGCGATCCCCAGCGCCCCTGCGAGCACGTGGCCGTTGGCCGCGCAGATCGACGGCTTGCCGAGCTCGCCGAGCAGCCGGAACAGCCGCGGGAACCGCTCGGTCGCGAAATGCTTGTGGACGAGCGGCACATCGGCCGCGAACCCGCCGAGGTTGGCGCCCGCTGAGAACACCCGGTCGTGCGTGCTGGTCAGTACGACGCAGCGCACCTCGGGGTCCTCGCGCGCGGCCTCGAGCGCCGCGATCAGCTCGCCCAGCAGCTCGTCCGATAGCGCGTTGCGAGTGTCGGGTTGGTCGAGCGCGATCGTCGAGACGCCGCTCTCCGAGACCTCGCACTTGAGGGTGGCGTATGGCACTGCTGCGGAACCTTATCCCGGTCCCGCAGCCTGGATAATGTCGCTCCGTTCGGCGCCGGAGCAGCGCGGGTGACGTTTTACCGCCGTGGGCTGGGTAATGTCGACGCGGCCAGGAAGACGCGGCGCGTGCGACGTTTTCCGGATGGTGGTGGTGGTGGTGGTGGCCCCCAAAGTAGAAAGTAGGAAGTTCTACTGTTTACTTTGCGCCCGACGCTCGGTACCGTCCGCTCCATGACCACCACCGCCGACGTCCTCAAGCCAGACTTCGCCGCCCAGCGCAAGCACTTCATCTTCACCGACGAGCACGAGCAGCTGCGCGAATCGATCCGGCGGTTCGTGATCAGGGAGCTACAGCCGCACGCGGAGGAGTGGGAGGAGACGACCTTCCCCGACTGGGTGTTTGAGCGGATGGGCGAGCTCGGCTTCCTGGGGCTCGATAAGCCCGAGCAGTACGGCGGGCAGGGCGGCGACTACTACACGGCCTTGGTGCTGGCGGAGGAGCTGGTGCACGCGCACTGCGGGGGGCTGGGGATGGGAGTCGCGGTGCAGACCGACATGGCGATGCCGCCGATCCTCAAGTTCGGCACCGAGGAGCACAAGCAGCAGTGGGTGGTCCCCGCGATCCAGGGCAAGGCGATCCTCTGCATCGGCATCACCGAGCCCGACGCCGGCTCGGACGTCGCCGGGATCAAGACCCGAGCGGTCAAGGATGGCGACGAGTACGTGATCAATGGCTCCAAGACGTTCATCACCAACGGCCACCGCGCGCACGCGATCGTGCTCGTCACCAAGACCGATCCAGGCGCCGGTCACGGCGGCATCACGCTGTTCCTGGTGCCGATGGACACGCCCGGCGTCATCCGCGAGAAGCGGCTTCAGAAACTCGGTATGCACGCCTCCGACACGGCGCTGCTCGCGTTCCAGGACGTGCGCGTGCCCGAGTCAGCCGTCCTCGGCGAGGTCGGCAAGGGCTTCTACCACATCTCCTGGGAGCTCCAGGGCGAGCGGCTGATCGGCGCCGCCGGCTCGGTCGCCGGCGCCCAGCACGTGTTTGATCGCACGCTTCAGTACGCCAAGGAGCGGACGGCGTTCGGCCGCCCGATCGGCAACTTCCAGGTGATCCGCCACAAGTTCGCCGAGATGGCGACCAAGATCGAGACCGCCAGGCAGATGGTCTACACCACCGCCTGGCGCTTTCAGAACGGCGAGTACCCGGTCCGCGAGATCACGATGGCGAAGCTATACGCCGCCCGGATCGCCGTCGAGGTCGCTGACGAGTGCATCCAGATCCACGGCGGCAACGGCTACATGAAGGAGTACGGGATCGAGCGCTCCTGGCGTGACCTGCGGCTGAACCGGATCGGCGCCGGCACCGACGAGATCATGCTCGAGGTGATCGGGCGCTCCTACGGGCTGTAGGGGGACACCCGGAGCGCGGTTCTCGGCGCGCTCCGAGCGTCGACCCAACCCAGCAACTACGAGGTGAGCGGCTTGGCCGAGGCGCGCACCGCAAGCGCCGAGGCCAGCATGATGATGCCGCCGGCGAGGGCCACGAACGGGCCGACCGACGGATTGGCGTGCACGCTACCGCCGCCCACGAGCGAGATCGTGAAGCCGGAGGTGACGTTGATCACCGACCACAGGATGGCGAACACGCTGAACACGTAGGTGCCCCACAGCAGCCCCTTGCGGTGGCGCCGGTATGCGATCGCCAGGAAGATCACGGCGATGATCGCCATTGCCAGCGTCAGCGAGCCGCCACCGGTCGAGACGTAGGTCAGCTTCGACTTGTCGAGGAAGACGACCCCTGCCGGGACCTTGGCTGCCTTTAGGAAAACGGCGACGACGACCACGAGCGCGCCCACGACCACGGCCCACGTCTGGCGCTTGCCAAGCTGCACATGCTTGCTGTCAGACGCGCTGACTGCCGGTGCAACGGATGTTGCTGCTTCCATCTTGCCTCCTACCCGGAATTCGCGACGCGTCCGATCCCTCGGCGCCGCCCTATTTGCGGCAGGCGTGTCAATTGCCTGATGCCTTCGCCCCAGGGAACTACCCCAGTCTTTTGGCGCCGGTCAGGGCACTGACGGCCGGGATTCCCGGGCATTCATCGCACCAAGGACCCGGGGCCGCCGTCACCCCCGCAGGGCTAGGCATACACCGCCGCAGGGGCTAGGCTCCGCGCCGAAGCGCCACATCAACCACACAAGGGGGGCAGATGAGCTCAGCTGGTTCCACGGTCGATACGACCGGGGGCGCACCCGCGGCGGGTCCGCAGACCCTCGGCGTCGGTGAGATCCTCTCGCAGGCGGCGAACCTCTACCGAACGCAGGTCTTCGGCATGTGGACGATCGTCGCGCTGGTCGTGATTCCAGCGCAGGTGCTGATCTGGGTGATCGTCAAGGCATCGCTCTCGAGCAACGCCTACGCGGTCAACGGGACGATCTACACCTCCGGCGGGACTGCCGTACCGACGCTGGCGATCGCCGTCATCGGCTTCATCGCCGCGATCCTGAGCATCGGCGCGATGAGCCGCCTCGTCGTTGACGCATTCACGGGTCATCCGACCGGTTGGCGTCACTCGCTCGGATTCGCCGCCGAGCGATTCGCGCCGCTGGCGCTGCTCACGATCGTCGCCAGCATCAGCATCGGGCTCGGGTTCATCTTGCTGGTCCTCCCCGGCATCTACGGCACGGTGATCTGGTCGCTCGCGGTCCCCGCGCTGATGGTCGAGGGGCTTGGCCCGCTGCGCGCGATGTCCCGGTCGCAGAGCCTCGTCCAGGGCCATTGGTGGAAGGCGTTCGCGGTCTTGCTGGTTGGGATCGTCCTGATCATCGCCGTCAGCATCGTCGTCAGCCTGCTGATCGGGGGCGCCGCATCGTCCAACAGCGTGACCGGCGTGCTCACGCTTTCGGCTGTCAGCCGCGCGGTGTCGGCGCTCATCACCTATCCCGTGCTGGCGGCGATCACGGCCGTTCTGTATGTCGACCTTAGGGCGAACAAGGAAGGCGTCGCTCCGGGCTCGCTGCATTCCTCGCACACGTTCGGCACCGCCGTGCCAGTCGCGGCTCAGCCGACGGTGGCGCCGTCGCCGACGAGCGAGGGCATCGCCGGGCTCCCGAGCGGCAATGAGCCCTCCGGCCTGAGCTGAGAAGCCGAGCACCGGCGCCGCGCGGCCTGGTCGCGCGGCGCCACCGCGCCGGCAGTACCGTTCCCGCATGGACCTCGCGGCCAAGGCCGGGGCCGGCTCGGTGGCTCCTCGGCGCCCGATCCCGCCGTTCACCGCCGAGCACGAAGAGTTCCGGCAGACCGTCCGCCGGTTTGTTCAGCGCGAGCTCCGGCCGCACGCTCGCGAGTGGGAAGAGGCAAGGTGGTTCCCCACCGAGGTCTTCGGTCGCCTCGCCGAGCTCGGGTACATCGGCCTGAAGTTCCCGCCGGAATACGGCGGCGACGGCGATACGGTCGCCGACGCGGTGTTCGTAGAGGAGCTTGCATGGTGCGGCTCGGGCGGGCTTGCCGCCGGCATCGGCGCGCACTCGGGCATCGCGCTTCCCCCCATCAGCAGGTTCGGCACCGAGGAGCAGAAGCAGCGCTACCTGGTGCCCGGGATCCGCGGCGAGAAGATCGCGGCGCTGGCGATCACCGAGCCGGACGCGGGCTCCGATGTTGCTTCGATCAGGACCCAGGCGCGCCGGGTCGACGGCGGCTTCGTCGTGAACGGCTCGAAGACGTTCATCACCGGCGGCGTCCGCGCCGACGTGCTCGTGACGGCGGTCAAGACCACCGAGTCCGGCGGGCACCGAGGGCTGTCGTTCCTGCTCGTCGAGCGGGGCCCGGGGGTGGGCTCCAGTCCGCTCGAGAAGCTCGGCTGGCATGCATCGGACACGGCCTTGATCACGTTCGACGACGTGTTCGTCCCCGAGGAGAACCTGCTGGGCGAGGAGAACGCGGGCTTCTACCTGATCATGGCCAACTTTCAGTGGGAGCGGCTGCTGATGGCGCTCGGCGCCGTCGGCGCGATGCAGGTCGCGTTCGAGAAGACGCTGTCGTACGCCCTCGAGCGCACCGCGTTTGGTCGGGCGATCGGACGGCATCAGGCGATCCGCCACAAGCTCGCGGAAATCGCGGTCACGATCGAGGCCGGCCGCGATGTCACCTATGCGGCGCTTCGCCGCTACGTCGCCGGCGAGGACGCCGTGCGCGAGGTGACGATCGCCAAGCTCGCCACGCAGCGAGCGGCGTTCGAGGTGATGGACCAGTGCCTCCAGATCCACGGGGGCAACGGCTACATGGTCGAGTACGACATCGAGCGGGCAGCCCGCGATGCACGGCTCGGGCCGATCGGCGGCGGCACCGACGAGATCATGAAGGAGATCGTCGGCCGATCGCTGGGCCTGTGACGCGCGCCTGCGACCAACCATGCTCGCCCTAACCGCGTTAATCACGCAGACGGCTGCGAGGCGGCGCACCGGGGAAGATGTTGGCGACGCAAAAGGTGGGCAGGCAGCGATGAAAGTGACGTTGACGGCAAGCACGGGTGCGAAGATCCTCGTATGGCGCGAGCAAGATCTGTTCAGTGCATGCCGGGCCGGCTCCCGGGAAACCCCGGAGACGTGCCTGCCTGTGGACCTGTTCGAGGTGATCGCCGATCTCGCCGACCTGGACCTCGACAGGCCCAGCCAGTCGGTCGAGGCGATGCGGCTTGCGGCCGAGGCGGAAGCGCGCCTGGCGCCGTCGTCGACGAGGTTCCTGAGCACTAGCTGAGCGGATGGAGTCCGTGCGGGGACAGCTCCTGATCGCCGGCCCGGGCTTACTCGATCCGAACTTCTGGCGCACGGTCGTGCTGATCGTCGAGCACAACGAGGAGGGGGCCCTCGGACTTGTGCTCAACCGCCCTTCGGAGACTGCGGTCGGTGAGGCTGTACCCCAGATCGAGGAGCTCGTCGATCCGGATGAGCGTCTGTTCATCGGGGGGCCGGTGCAGCCGTCGGCGGTGATCGTGCTGGCCGAGTTCGAAGATCCCTCCGACGCCGCGCTGCTGGCGTTTGACGCCGTCGGCGTGCTGGGCACGGGTTCGTCTTCGGAGGAGCTTGTCGCGGGCGTGCGCAGCGCCCGTGCGTTCGTCGGTCACGCGGGTTGGGGGCCTGGCCAACTCGAGGGCGAGCTCGAGCGTGGCGACTGGATCCTCGACCCGGCCCGTCTGGATGACGCGTTCTCGCCCGATCCACGTGAGCTGTGGGCAGTGGTCCTGACCCGCAAGGGCGGCAGCTACGCGCTGGTTGCCCGGATGCCGCCAGACCCGTCGGTGAACTGATGGCGCACGACCACGTGCACGATCGCGGGGCCGATCGGCGCGCCCTGAAGCTCGCACTCGGACTGATCGCCGCGCTGATGGCAGGCGAGATCGTCGCGGGCATCCTCGCGGCCTCGCTGGCGCTCCTCTCCGATGCCGCGCACATGCTGACCGACGCGGTCGCGCTTGCGGTGTCGCTGGCCGCCGCGAAGCTGGCCGAGCGCCCGGCGCGGGGCGCGATGACCTACGGACTCGGACGGGCGGAGGTGCTGAGCGCGCAGGCCAACGGCATCACGCTGCTGGTGCTTGCCGGGCTGATCGTGTACGGCGCGATCACCCGGCTGGTGTCGCCGCCCGCCACCAAGGGCGCCGTGATGCTCGCGGTCGCGGCCGCCGGTGCGGCGGTAAATGTGCTCGCAGCGCGAATCCTGCGCGGCGACGGTGAGCGCAGCATCAACGTCGAGGGGTCCTACCAGCACATCCTCACTGACCTCTACGCGTTCCTGGCGACAGCCGCCGCCGCGATCGTGATCCTCGCAAGTGGCTTTCGCCGCGCCGACGCGATCGCATCGCTGCTGATCGCAGCCGTGATGCTGCATTCCGCCTACCGGCTGCTGAAGGCTTCGGGGCGCGTGTTCATGGAGGCCGCGCCGGCGGGGCTCGATCCGGTCCAGATCGGCCGGGTGCTGGCCGCCCAACCAGGGGTCGTCGAAGTTCACGATCTGCACGTTTGGGAGGTGACGTCCGGCTTCCCGGCACTCTCCGCGCACGTCGCCGTGCGCGCCGGCGACGATTGCCACGAGCGGCGCCGTGAGCTGCAGCGGATGCTCGGCGAGCGGTTCGGACTGCGGCACACGACCCTCCAGGTCGACCACGAGGCCGCGGAGCAGCCGCCGCTCCAGATCGAGGTTGCGCCGGGCGGCAGGACGGATCGACCGCGCTCTGAGGCGAAGCCTTAGACTCGCGGCTCATGAGGGTCGTCAAGCCCGGCGAGGAGCGCGAGGTTCCGCGCGGGGTCGTGGGAGGAGCGGAGATCTCACAGGCGACAGCGGGCGCGCAGAACATCTACATGGGCGTGTTTCGGGTGCCGCCGGGTGCGCGCTCGCGGCCCCACTACCACGAGGGTTGCGAGAGCGCCGTCTACATGCTGTCCGGGCGGCTGCGGGTCAAGTGGGGCGACCATCTCGAGCAGGAGCTGATGCTAGAGCCGCGCGACCTCGTGTACGTACCGCCGCGCGAGACGCACATCCTCGAGAACGTGTCCGACACCGAGCCGGCCGAATACGTGGTCGCGCGCGACGCGCCCCACGAGGATGCGGTCGTGGTGCCGTGGGCGGAGGAATCGATCTGAGCGGCGGCCATCGGGAGGGGTACCTCGACGGCGCCGGCGGGCTGCGCATCTTCTGGCAGGCGTGGCTCCCGCAGTCGGCGGTCCGGGCGGTGGTCGTGCTCGCCCACGGCGCCAGCGAGCACAGCGATCGCTACCAGCATGTCGCGCGCCGGCTAACCGCCGATGGCTATGCGACGTACGCAATCGAGCACCGTGGACATGGTCGCTCGGAAGGGACGCGGGCGCTGATCGACCGCGTCGACAACGTCGTCGCGGATCTTGACCAGCTCGTCGTGCTCGCCGCAGCCGAGCATCCCGGTGTGCCGGTGTTCCTGCTGGGACACAGCATGGGCGGCGCGATCGCATTGCGCTACGCAGTTGCGCACCAGCAGCGGCTCTCGGGGCTGGCGCTGTCGGGCGCCCTCGCGGCGCTCGAGGCGGCGCCGGCGCCGATGCGGGTCGCGGCGCGTGTGCTGTCGGCGGTGGCGCCACGGCTGCCGTTGTTCCCGATCGACGCAGACCAGGTCAGCCGCGATCCGGCGGTCGTCGAGTCCTACAAGACCGACCCGCTCAACTACCACGGAAAGCTTCCGGTCCGGACCGTTGCGGAGCTTGCCGGCGCCGTCGACTCGTTCCCGGAAGCGGTCCGCTCGATCACGATTCCGGTGTTGATCATGTACGGCACCGCCGATGGCATCGTGCCTCCCGCCGGCAGCAAGATGGTCGCCGAGCGGATCGGCTCCGCCGACAAGACCGTCAAGCCCTACGAGGGTCTCTACCACGAGATCATGAACGAGCCCGAGCAGGACCGGGTGCTCGACGACGTGTGCGCGTGGATCGCCGCGCACGTGCCGGTCGCGGCGGCGTAGCTGCCCTACTGCGCCTTTCCGCGAGAGCGGGCGACGCCGCGGAACAGGTCCGTGAGCCCGACCCGCGCCACGCCGAGCTCGACCAGCCGCGGCGCGATCTGGCCCAGTGCCAGCAGCGGACGCAGCGGCCTGCCGCTCTCGATCAGCTCGGGCCGGTCGTCGCGAATCGCCACGACCACGCGCTCGGCCACCTTCTCGATCTTGGTGTGCCCCAGCAGGAGGTTGGAGCGAAAGCCACCCTCGACCATCCGCTGGTACATGCCGTCGCCGGCCACGAACCCCGGACACACCGCCGAGAAGCCGACGGGCGCGTTCAGGTACTCCGCTCGCAGCGAGTGCGTGAGCGCGACCAGCGCCGCCTTGGTCGCCGCGTACGGCGCCTCGTAGGCGGTGCCGAACTTGCCAGAAACCGAGGAGATGAACACGATGTGGCCCCGGCGGCGCTCGAGCATCCCGGGCAGCGCGGCGCGGGCGAGCAGCATCGGCGCGGTCAGGTTCAGGTCGATCATCGAGCGCAGCTCATCGGGCGTCATCAGCGTGAACGCGGCCGCGTCCTCGATGCCTGCGTTGTTCACGAGCACGTCGATCGGGCCGATCGCGTCGCTCGCGCGATCGACCAGCGACTCCACCTGCTCGCGCTCGAACAGGTCGGCCGTCAGCGGCTCGGCGCTGACGCCGAGCTGCCGAAGCTCCGCGGCCAGCGAGCGCAGGGCGTCCTCGCGGCGGCCCGTGATCACCACGTTCATGCGGGCGCGTGCCAGCGCCCGCGCGATGTACGCGCCGATCCCGCCCGACGCTCCGGTGACGAGCGCGTTTCGGCCGTGCAGCTCCTTCATCGCTCGAGCTTCTCGCCGAGCAGCCGGTCGAGCTGCGCGACGAGCTGGCGTCCGCCGCGGCGCGGTGACTCGCCCGTGATCGTGACGAAGCCGCAGCCGCCCTCATCAGCGCGCACCACTCGCGGTCGCTCGCCGGCCGCGACGAGCCGCAGGATCACCGAGCGCCCCAGGTCCAGGGGGCACGCGTAGGTGCCGCGCGGCGCCGCCGGCAGGGCAGCGACCAGACGGGAGATCCGTGCGGCCGTGCCGGCGTTCGTGATCACGCGCACCCGCTGCGGGCGCCCCGCCAGCCGCTCGACCTCGACCACCACCGACTGCGCCCGGGCCTGATGCGCGACCGCGTGGGCTCTGTGATGCCCTTGAGCCGACGCCAGGCTCACCGCGCCGATCGCCAGGGCCGCCGAGATCAGCAGCAGACGGAGCGGATGGTTGCCGCGCGGCATGTGCCTATTTTTCCCTTCTCGCGGGCACCGCGCGTCCCAGCTCGAACCGGCACCCGCTGAAATAGTCTCCGGCCACCGAGAGCAGGTAGGCCACCAGCTGCGCGACCTCGTCGTCGCTGGTCGCCTCGCCCCGCGCGACCATGGTCACGGTGATGCCGTACCGCGCCCATTCGACCGACAGCGTCCGTGCCAGGTTCTCCAGCGCGCTGCGCGCCGCCTCCGCGTGCGCTCCCGCGGCGGGCGGGGGGGCCAGGAGGATGACCTTCCCGGTGCGTTGCCGCGGGATCAGCGCCGTGTTCGCGGCCGCGGCGATCGCGCTCCAGGCTCCGTCCAGCGCCTGACGCAACCTCTCCGCGCCGCCTGCGCCGAACGCGGGCATCGCGTCGTAGACGAGCGCCTCCACGGGTGGTTCGGGATCGGAACGGACCTCCGCTCCGAGCTCGCGCAACGTCTGCTCCACCTCGGCAGGTACGCCACCGGCCAGCGCGATCACGCGTCCCGCCAGTAGCTGATCTCGCAGCGCGGCCACAGGGCGCACAAGCTATAGCCTGACTTGAGGAATGCCGGTCGTTACCGAGCCACAGCCCGCATCGCTGCCGCTCACCGGAGGTAAACGGGGGGCTACGATCAAAGTGCATCCGATCCTGAGCGGCGAGATCCGCGCGCCGCGTGCTCACACCGACCGGCCGCGCGGGCGGCTCGCGAACGTCAAGATCGCCTCGCAGCTGCTCGGGCCACGCGGCGGCTGGAGCTGGCTGCCGGTGCCGGCGTTCCTGGTCGAGCACCCGGGAGTCGGACCGATCCTGATCGACACCGGCCTGCACCCCAGCTGCGCCACCGACGTCGGGGCGAACATGGGGCGCGCCGGGAAGCTGATCTACCAGGTCCGGATGGAGCACGACCAGGCGCTGCGCTTCCAGCTGCCCGCCCGCGGCTTGGAGCCCCGCGAGATCCGCGTGGTGATCATGACCCACCTGCACATCGACCACGCCAGTGCGGTGTCGGAGTTCCCGCACGCCACGTTCATCGTCGACCGACGCGAGTGGGCGGCTGCTGTTGAAGGCGGCCTGCGCCAGGGCTACCACCACCGGCAGTTCGACCACGCGTTCGACTGGCGCACGGTCGACTACGGCGCGCCGTCGGTGCGATCGTTCGCGAGCTTCGCGCAGTCGCTGGACCTGTTCGGAGACGGATCGATCCGCTTGCTCGCCACGCCAGGCCACACGCTTGGCCACCAATCGGTGCTGCTGCGGACCGGGACATCCGAGGTGCTGGTGATGGGCGATGCCGCGTACACCGAACGCGAGCTGCGGGGCGAGGCGCAGCCGCTGGTGGTCGCCGACGAGCACCTCCGCCGGCGCTCGCTGGGTGAGATCCGCCGCTACGTAGAGCAGACCCCGAACGCGGTCGTGATCCCTGGACACGATGCCACCGCGTGGTCCAAACTGAAGTCCGTCTACGAGTAGTCCGGAGGGAGACCGATGAAGCTTTCCTATGCCCATGGGGCCTGTGAGGAGCCGCTGCTGGGCGAGACGATCGGGCACAACCTGGAGCGCACGGTCGCGCGGGTACCCGACGACGACGCGCTGATCTCGTGCCACCAGGGGCTCAGGTACAGCTATGCCGAGTTCAACGCCGCGGTCGACCGCCTGGCCACCGGAATGCTGCGGGCGGGGCTCGGCAAGGGCGACCGGGTCGGCGTCTGGAGCCCCAACCGGGCCGAATGGACGCTGGTCCAGTACGCCACCGCCAAGCTCGGCGTGATCCTGGTCAACATCAACCCGGCCTACCGGGTGAACGAGCTCGAGTACGCCCTGGGGCAATCGGGCTGCCGCATGCTCTTCGCCGCCCCGGAATGCAAGGGGTCGGATTTCGTCGGGATGGTCAACGAGGTTCGCTCGGCGCTACCGGGCCTTGAGCGCGCGATCTTCTTCGGCTCCGACGAGTGGGAGGAGCTCGCTTGCGCCGAGGGCGATCGCGAGCAGGTGCTCGCGCTGATGGACGAGCTCGACTTCGACGACGCGATCAACATCCAGTACACGAGCGGCACCACGGGCTTCCCCAAGGGCGCGACGCTCACCCACCACAACATTCTCAACAACGCCTACTTCTCTGGCGGGCTGCTGCGCTACACCGAGCAGGACCGGATCTGCATCCCGGTGCCGCTGTACCACTGCTTCGGGATGGTGCTAGGCAACCTCGCCGCGACCTCGCGCGGCGCCTGCATGGTCTATCCGCAGGAGACCTTCGAGCCGGTGGCGACGCTCGAGGCGTGTGCCCGCGAGCGCTGCACCAGTCTCTATGGCGTGCCGACGATGTTCATCGCCGAGCTTGGGCTGCCCGACTTCGGCGACTACGACCTGCACACGCTGCGCACCGGGATCATGGCCGGTTCGCCGTGCCCGATCGAGGTGATGAAGCGGGTCTCGAGCGATATGGGCATCGACCAGCTCGGGATCGCGTTCGGAATGACCGAGACCTCGCCGGTCACCACCCAGGTGCGGGTCGACGACACGCTCGAGAACCGTTGCGCAACCGTCGGCCAGGTCGGTCCGCACGTCGAGATCAAGATCGTCGACCCGGCAACCGGCCGGACGGTCCCGCGCGGCGAGCGGGGCGAGTTCCTGGCACGCGGCTATGTCGTCATGTCCGGCTACTGGAAGGATCCCGAGCGCACCGCCGAGGCGATCGATGCGGAGCGCTGGATGCACACCGGCGATCTGGCGACGATGGACGAGGAGGGATACGTGCGGGTGGTCGGCCGGATCAAGGACATGGTGATCCGCGGCGGCGAGAACGTCTACCCGCGCGAGATCGAGGAGTTCCTGTACACGCACCCGGCCGTCGCCGACGTCCAGGTCATCGGCGTGCCCGACGAGCGCTACGGCGAGGAGCTGATGGCATGGATCGTGCCGCGGCCGGGAGCCTCGCCGACGGAAGAGGAGATCCGCGAGTTCTGCCGCGGGCAGATCGCCCACTACAAGATCCCGCGCTACGTGAAGTTCGTCGACGCGTTCCCGATGACGGTCACGGGCAAGGTGCAGAAGTTCAAGATGCGCGAGACCGCGATCGAGGAGCTGGGGCTCGAGCGGGCCGCGGCGGTCGCGACGGCGTAGCTCGAACACGAGCCGCGGCTTGGTGGTGCGGCCCGCCCGCGGGCGGACCGCACCACGCGCCGTCCAGCGCTACTTGATGTGGATGATGCGCTCCATGCCGAGCTGCGTGTGCTCGCGCCCGTCCTGGGTGTTCATGAAGCAGAGGATCAGGTAGACGCCCTTGGGCTGGGTGATCTTGACCTGCTGGAGACCGCCGTCGCCAAGCGTGAGCTGTTCGCTCGAGAAGACCGAGGCCCACTCGCCGCTCGCAAGGACGAGCTTCCCGGCTGCGTTGTCCTTACCGGCGCGCAGCAGCGTGACGGCCTTCGAGGCGTCCTTGAGGTTCTTGACCCGCGCCCAGTCGATCATGTGCGCCAGGAAGCCCTGGTTCTGGAAGCGAACGAGCGTGCCCTTGTACAAGGTCCCTGGCCCCTTGAAGCCGAACTCGATCGCGCTGACCGTGGCGGCGGGCTTTGGCAGCGCCGCCGGGTGCGCCGACTTCGTCACCGAGAACACGGTGAATGGCGGCGGCCCACTGGTGGGCTCGGTGTCCACCGCCACATACGTGCCTGGTAGCAGCCGCGTCTGCGCGCTGCTGACGCCCTTCGGCGCCGGCACGTGGAATGAGATCAGCCCGTACGGATCAAGATAGTTCGGGTCGTTGTTGTGCTTGGCCAGCGCGGCGAACCCCGCGGCGATGCTGGCGCCGGGCTTCACATGGAAGAGCAGCGGATCGCCCAGCTTCTCACCGGTGACGATCGATTTGACGGTCACCGCACCGGAGACCTCGGATCCTCCGGCGATGATCGTCTTGCCGTTCATGGTCAGGGTCAGTGTCGGGAGCGTCGAGCTGGTGGTGGCCGCGGCGCTGCCGCCGACCAGCGCAAACGCGGTCGCGACGACCACGACACCAGCGACGCTCGCAAGCGAAACAAGTCGCTTCACAGTTACTCCTCTCGTCGTTTGACGGCGGGCGCTCCCCTCCTCGTCCCGCCTCGGACGGCGGGAGGCTAACAGGGAACCTCAAGCGCGCTTAACGCGGGCTGGCCGCCGGCGCGCTGGCGGTCCGCTGGCCGGCCCGTGCGGCGCGGGCCGCGCCGCGGTGGCCCAACCGCTCGAGCTCGGCGTGCAGCTCCTTGATCCGGCCAAAGATGACGTCGGCGGCCTGCTGCTGTTGCTCGCGCGTGGTATCGGCGAGCTGCTCGAAACGGAACGGCTTGCCGAACTGAATCGTCACCTTCGGAAACTGGAGCCGCTTCCAGTTGCGCACCTGGTAAGAGCCGAGGATCGCGATCGGCACCACCGGCGCCCCCGATTCGAGCGCCAGTCGCCCGATTCCCGGCCGCGCCTGCTCGGCGACCTTGCCGGTTCGCGACCGCCCGCCCTCGCAGTACATGACGACCGCGCCGCCGCGGTCGAGCACCTTGAACGCCGTGATGAAGGCCTCCTCGTCATGCGCTCCGCGGCGGACCGGGAACACGCCACCGTGGCTGAAGATCCACTGCCCGACGCCCTTGAACAGCTGCGACTTGCCCATGAACTGGACCCGGCGACGGATGAACGCGCCGGTGAAGAAGTGGTCCATGAACGAGGCGTGGTTAGGGGCGAGGATCACCGGACCGTTCGGCACGTTCTCGGTTCCGTAGCCGCGGGCCCTGAACGCGATCAGTGCCCACAGGACCGTCAGCGCGCGCGTGACCTCGTAGACCTTTGCCTCGGGCTCGCCCGCGCGCACGCGCTCGTGGAAGGGGTCGAAATACTCCTTCGGACGTGGGTCTCGGTAGACCTGCGGCTTGAGCTCGACGTCGCTCGGCACGGTTTGCGGAGCCTACGCCTCAGCCCAGCCCGTCGCGCGCTCCAGCGCCCGGTGCCAGTCGTGCAGGAGCGACTCGCGCTGATCGCCGCTCATCCCCGGCTCGTAGCGGCGGCGTTCGTGCCAGCTGCTGCTCACATGATCGATCGTCCAGATCCCGGCGCCGACCCCAGCCAGGTAGGCGGCTCCGAGGGCGGTGGTCTGCTCGATCTCGGGCACGCACACCGGGACGCCCAGGAGATCCGCCTGGAACTGCATCAGCCACGCGTTGACGGTGGCGCCGCCGTCGGCGCGCAGTTCGCTGAGCTTGACGCCGCTGGCGTCCTCCATCGCGCGCACGGCGTCGACGGTCTGGTAGGCGATCGACTCGAGCGTCGCGCGCGCCAGATGCGCCCTGCCGGTTCCGCGCGTCAACCCGACGATCGTGCCGCGCGCGTACGGGTCCCAGTGCGGCGAGCCGAGTCCGGTCAGCGCCGGCACGAAGTAGACGCCGTCGTTTGACCCGAGCGACGCCGCCAGCTCCTCGGTCTCGGCCGCCTGGGAGATCACGCCGAGTGCGTCGCGCAGCCATTGCACGCCCGCGCCGGTCACGAAGATCGCGGCCTCGAGCGCGTAGGCGAGGCGCTCGCCGATCCCCCACGCCACCGTGCTGAGCAGACCCTCGACCGGGTCCGGTGGGCTGTAGCCGGCGTTCTGGAGCACGAACGAGCCGGTCCCGTAGGTGTTCTTTCCCAGACCCGGATCGACGCATGCCTGTCCGAACAGCGCCGCCTGCTGGTCTCCCGCGACCCCGGTGACCGCCACCTCGTGACCGTGCAGGGCGTCCGCGCGTGTAACGCCGATGTGGCCGCAGCTCGTCTTGACCGCGGGGAGAGCGCGCTCGGGGACGCCGAGCAGGTCGAGCAGCTCCGGGTCCCAGCGTCCCCGCGCGATGTCGAACAGCATCGTCCTCGATGCGTTCGATGGGTCGGTGGCGGACTCGCCGGTGAGCTTGAAGATCAGCCACGCGTCGACCGTGCCGAACACGGCCCGTCCGTGCTCCGCCCGCTCCCGCAGACCGTCCACGTTCTGAAGCAGCCACTCGATCTTGGTGGCGGAGAAGTACGGATCGAGAACGAGTCCCGTCCGCTCCCGAACGAGCGGCTCATGCCCCTGTTCGCGCAGCGCATCGCAGCGGGCCGCGGTCCGGCGGTCCTGCCAAACGATCGCCCGGTGCAGGGGCTCCCCCGTGTCCGGATCCCACACACACACGGTCTCGCGCTGGTTGGTGATGCCGACCGCCTCGAGCTCACCGGGTCCGATACCCGCATCGTCGAGCGCGCCGCCGGCGACCGCCTGCGTCACCTCCCAGATCTCGTTTGCGTCGTGCTCGACCCAACCGGGGCGCGGAAAGTGCTGCTCGAACTCGCGGTAGGCGCGGCCGATCAGCTCCGCCTGATGATCGAACACCAGGCACGTCGTGCCGGTGGTGCCCTGGTCGATCGCGAGGATCACGGGGCGCAATGTATATCGGCGGGGACTGGGGGAAGACTGGGTGCAATGCCTGATGAAGCCCCACACCTCCAGCTCAACGACGGCAACGCAATTCCCCAGCTCGGCTTCGGCGTCTTCCAGGTCCCGCCCGAGGAGACGGCGGACGCCGTCTCCCATGCGCTGGGGACCGGCTACCGCCTGATCGACACCGCCGCCGCCTACGGCAACGAGGCGGCCGTCGGCGAGGCGATTCGCAGCAGCGGCCTGGACCGCGACGAGGTGTACGTGACCACAAAGCTCTGGAATGGCGACCACGGTCGTGGCGCGGCGCTGCGCGCGTTCGAGCGAAGCCTCGAGCGGCTGGGCTTTGACTACGTCGACCTGTACCTGATCCACTGGCCGGTCCCTTCGCAGGACCGGTACGCCGAGACCTGGCGCGCGCTGACCCAGATCAGGGCGGACGGCCGGGCGCGTTCGATCGGAGTCTCGAACTTCCTGATCGAGCACCTGGAGCGGATCATCGACGACAGCGGCGTCGTGCCCGCGGTCAACCAGATCGAGCTTCACCCGAGGCTCCAACAGGACCAGCTGCGCACATTTCACGATGAGCACGGGATCCTGACCGAGGCATGGAGCCCGCTCGCGCGCGGCGGGGATCTGCTTCACGAGGCGACGATCACCGACATCGCCTCGGCGGTCGGCCGAAGCCCGGCCCAGGTGATCCTCCGCTGGCACGTCCAGCTCGGCAACATCGTCATCCCCAAGTCGGTCACGCCCGAGCGGATCGAGGAGAACTTCCGCGTGTTCGACTTCGAACTCGACGACGCGCAGATGAACGCGATCTCCGAACTCGACGGGGGTGAGCGCACCGGGCCGCACCCGGCGACGTTCGCGGCGGGAGCGAGGTAGGCGCGGAGCTAGATGCGGCGCAGGTCGGTGTAGCGCGCGCCGATCACCGGCTCTCGCCTCGGGCGTCGGCGCAAAAACTGGCGCGGCCGCGGGAACAGCTGCCACAGGCCCAGCCTGGCACGCCGGCGCGCGAGCTGACGGCGCGAGCACGAGCTGATGAAAACACTATGGTCGGTCACGACCCTCCTCCAGGTTGATCCAAGCCCGCTACTGCGCGACAGTCAAGCGGCAAGCGCGGACGGAATCCGGAATTTGGGGCGCTGGGACTATGCTCCCGCCTCCACGAGCACAGGAGGCGGACGTTGCCGGAGGTCGAGGCCCACATCACGGGCACCGTGTGGAAAATCGAGGTCGAGGTCGGCGACAGCGTGGACGAGGGTGACACGGTCGTGATCCTCGAGTCGATGAAGATGGAGATGCCGGTTGAGGCCGAGGACCCCGGCGTGGTCAAGCAGATCCTCGTCGAAGAGGGCCAGTCGGTGTCGGAGGGCGACACGCTAGTTGTCCTCGAGTAGCAGCGGCTCCGGCGCGGCGGGCAGCGGCCGCCTGCTCGTGGACGAGCCGGCGCCCGGCGTCGCGCGGCTGACGATCTCCAACCCCGAGAAGCGCGGCGCGCTCGACCACGCGATCCTCGACGGCTTCGCCACCACGGTGCCGGCGCTCGACGCGCGCTGCCTGATCATCACCGGCGAGCACCGGACGTTCTCAGCGGGCTATGACATCGGCGACCTGCCGGACGCGGTGTTCGTCGACGAGGCCGAAAAGCTGGTCGCCCACCCGTTCGCGGATGCGATCGACGCGATCGAGGCCTACCCGTACCCGACGGTGGCCGCGTTGAACGGACACACGATCGGGGGCGGCCTGGAACTGGCGCTGGCGTGCGATCTGCGGATCGCGGCCGGCACGATCGCGCTCGGGATGCCGCCCGCGAAGCTCGGCCTGGTCTACTCGCACACCGGCATCCGCAAGTTCATCGACGCGATCGGCGCCGCCCGCACCCGCGAGCTGTTTTTGGTGGGCCGCCGGATCGACGCGCGCACGGCGCGGGCGTGGGGCTTGGTCAACATGGTGGCCGAACCCGAGCGGCTGTCCGAGGAGGCACTCGAGCTGGCCCGCGAGATCGCCGGCAACGCGCCGCTCGCCCAGCTCGGCAACAAGCGCGTGATCCGCGCGGTGCTCGACGCCCGCGCCGCGCTCGACCCCGCGCTCGAGCGCGAGCTGATCGAGCTCCGCCGCGCGTGCTTCTCCTCCGAGGACTTCCGCGAGGGCGTCCGCGCGTTCGCGGAGAAGCGCCCGCCGCGCTGGACGGGCCGCTAGCTCGGGCCGGTCCGGTCACGCGTGACGCCGCGGCGGACCACGTCGCCGTACCGCCGCCACAGCGTCGCGCGGCTGATCCCCAGCGCCTGCGCGATGTCATGCGTCGGGATCCCGGTTTCCACGGCGCGTGCCAACAGCCTGCGGAGCTCCAGATCGTGACGTTCGCGCTGGGCACGGAGCTGTCGAAGAACCCTCTCGCGCACGCTCCCGCACTACCTCGTTGCAGCGCCGGCTAACCGCCTTCGCCGGCCGGCCACAGCCACGGTGCGAGCGCCAGCACGCCGATCAGCCGCTCGGCCGCCGGGCTGAGCTCGGGCACGAGCGCGATCCGGCGCCCGTTCGCGCGCGACAGCGATAGCGCCTCGATCACCGGCGACAGCCCGGCGCAGTCGATGAAACCGACCCGCGAGAGGTCGATCCGGACCCGCTCCTCGCGCGCGTCGAGATCGCTCAGCCGATCCTGCAGGACGCTCGCCACCCACAGGTCGAGCTCGCCCAGCAGCAGCAGCCTGACCGCACCGTCGGCTTCGCGGCTCTCCTCGATCGAGAAATCAAAGTGCGGTTCAGACGGAAACATCCAGGTGTCTCAAGCTGAGACCCTGTTTCCCACGCGCCTGCGAAGCCAAACCCGCCCTGTAGCTCTATTCACCGCCGCAGCGGGGCTGCCGTCCGGGCGGAGACCTATCTTGCTGCGCCGATGCCGCCGCTGATAGACCGCAGGGAGGCGCTCCGGCTGGGGTCGCTCGAGGATCCGGCCGAGATCGAGGCCCTCGTGGAGCGCGCCTGGAGCGTGCGCGTGGAGCGGTTTGCCGACTCCACGGACATGTGCTCGCTGGTCAACGCAAAGTCCGGCGGCTGCGCCGAGGACTGCGGCTTCTGTGCCCAATCCCGCTACGCGGAGGCCGACACGCCAATGCACGCGATGATGGACCCCGAGCAGATCCTGGAGCATGCGCGCGCGGCGGAGGCCGCCGGGGCACACCGCTTCTGCATGGTCACGCAGGGGCAGGGGCTGTCGCGGCGCGACTTCGAGAGCGTCATCGCGGGCGTCCGGCTCGTCGCCGAGCACACCAACCTCAAGCGCTGCGTTTCGATCGGCCACATCTCGGCGGAGCGGGCGAAGGCGCTCAAGGAGGCCGGGGTGCAGCGGGTGCACCACAACGTCGAAACCGCCGAGTCCTATTACCCGGAGGTGTCCACGACGGTTCGCTACGAGGGCCGGCTGCGCACGATCGACGCCGTCAAGGAGGCGGGCCTGGAGACGTGCGTCGGCGGCATCCTCAACCTTGGTGAGACGCCCGAGCAGCGGGTCGAGATGGCGTTCCAGCTCGCCGAGATCAACCCGACGAGCGTGCCGATCAACCTCCTCAACCCGCGCCCCGGGACCAAGTTCGGCGACCGCGATCTGATGGATCCGTGGGAGGCGGTCAAATGGGTCGCGATCTTCCGCCTGATCCTGCCCGACGCGCTGTTCCGGCTGTGCGGCGGGCGCGTAGAGAACCTCGGTGAGCTACAGGCGACCGCGATCAAGGCCGGCGTAAACGGCGTGATGATGGGCAACTTCCTGACGACGCTCGGCAACACGCCCGAGGAGGACCGCGCCATGTTCGAGGAGCTCGGGCTGAATGTCGCGCGTCAGGCTGACAACGGCTCCCACCCGCGGCCGGACAACCGCTCCGGGTGGCTCGACGGCGAGACCCCGGACGTCGTCAGCGATGTGCTCGCCGCGCGGCCGGCACTCGAGATCCGCCTATGGGATCCGTCCACGCAGCTTCGCTTCTCGCCCAAGCGGCACGTGCCGCCGCGGCCGGATGGCGCCCCCAACCGGGGCCAGCGCGCGGCGTAGCGACAGGCCTGCGCTTGATCGAAGCCGTTGCATTTCTCCGGTCGCTCGGACGAACTGATGCGGCAAATGGCGGCTCAGCCATCACGAAACGCGTTGGTTCGCACTCGCGCCCCCCTCCCGCCCCGCCGGGCACCGCCTCGCGCGCCAGGCACCTCACCCGCCAAGCCGCGGCTATGCTTGACCGCGACCGCATCAAACCGGTCGGGATCGGGTTAACTCATACCGTTGTCCCACCCGGGACGCAACTGCTGTGCGTAGTAGGGCTAGGTGCAGGGCACCACGCGCAGCAGGGTAGATCCGGCCACTTGTCGAACCCCTGAGAGCATGCGCATCCACATTCGAACTGGTGCTTGGCGCCACAGCGTCCTAGGTATGGCCGCCGCCTGCCTGATCGCGCTCCTGTGCGCCTCGCACGCGTCCGCCGCCAGCCCCGTGTACGTGTTCCCGATCCCCGGCAGCAAGGTCGCGCCGCCGGGAGCTCAGATCGTGTTCCGCGGCGTCTCGGTCAACCACATCGGGTCGATCACCGTCACCGGCTCTCGCAGCGGCAGGCACAGCGGCAGGCTCCGCGGTGATTCGGACGGCAACGGCGGAAGCTTCTTGCCCTCTTCAGGATTCACGCCCGGCGAGACGGTCACGGTCAGCACGCATCTCAACATCGAGGGGTCCGGCAAGGGAAAGTGGTCTTTCCGCGTGGCCAACCCGGGCCCGGTGCTGCCCAACGTTCGCTGGTCGCCCGCGCCGCGGACCTCAGGCGACACGTGGTTCTTTCACTCCCGCCACGACCTTCAGCCCGCCGCGGTGCACGTCAACACCAACGGCCAGACCGCGCCGGGCGACATTTTCGTCGGCCCGCAGAATGGCCCGCTCCAGGATGGGCCCGAGATCCTTGACAACAACGGCAACCTGATCTTCTTCAAAGACTTGCCCGGTAACGACTCGCCCTCCGACGTGCGCGTCCAGAAGCTCTACGGGCAGCCGGTGCTGACGTGGTGGCAGGGGTACGTGAGCGACGGCGTCGGCGTCGGCGAGGATGTGATCAACGACACCTCCTATCGCGTGACCCACGTGATCCAGGCCGCCGACGGGCTGCACGCCGATCTGCACGAGTTTGAGATCACACCGCACAACACCGCGCTGCTCACCATCGAGTACCCGGTCCACTGGGACGATTCCTCGGTCGGCGGATCGAGGAACGGGATGGCCTTCGACTCGGTCGTGCAGGAGATCGACATCAAGACCGGTCTGCTGCTGTTCCAGTGGGACAGCCTGGACCACGTCAGGCTGAGCGACAGCTATCAGACGATCAAGAACAGCCCCCTGTTCGACTTTTTCCATGTCAACTCGGTCGAGCCCATGTCCGACGGCACGCTGCTGATCTCCTCGCGCAACACCTGGTCCGCGTACAAGGTCGATCACAACACGGGCCGCGTCATCTGGGTCCTGGGCGGCAAGCGCTCGAGCTTCAAGATGCTGGGCGGCTCGGCGTTCGCTTTCCAGCACGACGTGCGCGTGCATGCGCCGAACGACTCGACCGTGACCGTGTTCGACGACGAGAACGGAGCATTCCAGGCGGGCAGGCAGGCGCGTGCGCTGACGCTCTCGATCAACACCGCGACAATGACCGCCACCAAGGTGACGGAGTACGACCACAGCCCGCCGCTGCTTCCGCGCGCCGAGGGCAACTATCAGCTGCTCGGCAACGGCGACGGCTTTGTCGGATGGGGCCTGGCACCCTACTTCAGCGAGTACACGCCGGCCGGCACGCTCGTGTACGACGCACGGTTCGTCGACAGCAACTCCAGCTACACCGCCTGGCGGTTCCAATGGACCGGCACTCCGCACACGCTCCCCGCGATCGCCGCCTCCACGAGCGGCTCGACCACGTTCGCGTTCGTCAGCTGGAACGGCGCCACGAACGTCGCGTCTTGGCAGCTGCTCGGCGGCAGCAGCTCGAGCCATCTGCACAAGATCGGCTCGCGGGTGGCCAAGACGAGCTTCGAGACCCGGTTCGCAGTTCCGGCCGAGCAGTTCGTCGCGGTGCAGGCGCTCGACTCGAACGGGCACGTGATGGCGACCTCCTCGACCATCCACCCGAAGTAGCGCCGCCCTAGGGCATTCCGTCAAGTCTCAGGCCAGTGTTTACGGGCGTTTTGGGAGCGCGTTCTCCGCTATCCGGATTCTTCCCGCTGTTCCCGCCCCGTTGGGGCGCTGTCATCCCGACGGGCGGGACCGGCGGCTGCGCACGGGGCCGTGGATTCAAACGGCTGGCGCGCCGGCAACGGGTCTCCCGCCCGACACGCGGGACGTCATCGGCGGCCCAGATGCGCCTGCCGGCGATGCACGCTACCGGGACAGGAAGTCCGGCCGTTTGGTTAGCACGGGGAAGTGTGTCGACCCGCCCTGGTCGTTTAGCGCCACCGTGGCCTCCATGCTCAGCCTCGTGCCGGATGGACGGTCTGCGCCCGCTGTTCGGCGGGTTCGATGCTGAGCAGCTGGGTGTGCTCGTGGTCGACCTGCAGGGTGGTGTGCTCGATGTCAAACTCGTCGTGCAGCAGCCGCTTGAGCTTGTGGGACACCTGGTGGCAGTCACTGTCCACGAGCACGAGCACGTGCGCGGAAAGCGCGGGGAACCCGGAGGTGACCTCCCAGACGTGCAGGTCGTGGACCTCGGTCACGCCGGCCAGGGCGGCCATACGGTGCCCGATCGCGTCGGGGTCCAGGCCCTCGGGGGCGGCTTCGAGAAACACCCGCCCGCTGGCCTTCAGTAGGCCGTAGGCGGCGTAGAGCATGATGGCGGCGATGACCAGGGAGGCGATGCCGTCAGCGCGGTGAAAGCCGGTGAGGATGATGACTGCGCCGGCGATGGCGGTGAAGATGAACGCGGCCAGGTCTGTGAGGATGTGCTGGAAGGAGCCCTCGACGTTCAGCGACTGGCGGTTGGCCTTCGAGAGGGTGTACGTAGCGGCCAGGTTGACGACGATGCCGACCAGGGCGACGATGAGGACGGCGGTGCCCTGGACAGGTGGGGGCGTGATGAGCCGGCGGATGCCCTCGTAGACGATGAGCAGCCCGAGGATGAGCAGGGTCGCTCCGTTGAACTGCGCGGAAAGGATTTCCGTGCGCTTCAGGCCGTAGGTCATCGAGCCTTTGGCCGGCCTGGCGGCGAGCCTGAGCGCCACCAGCGCTAAGCCGATGGCGGCCGCGTCGGTCAGCATGTGCGCGGCATCTGACAGCAGCGCCAGCGAGTGGGAGATGACCCCGACCGCTACCTCGAAGGCCATGAAGACCACGATGAGCCCGAGCGCGATGGTCAGCTTTCCGCGGTCAGCGTCGGCAGACACGCCGTGTGAGTGACCGGAGTGACCGTGCCCACCGTGGTCGTGTCCGTTGTGGTCGCGGGGCATCAGCAGCACTCGCAATGCGCGTCAGCGCGGTCAGCACCAGCTGGCTGGAGTCCCGGCATGGCGTGGCAGGCGCAGTCCTCGCCGCGCCACAACTGGACGCCCTCCTTGGCAGCGGTTCCGGCGATGACCAGGGCGGCAACCGGGTCAAGGAACCCGAGGCCGGCGCTGCCTGCCAGCAGACCCACAAGCCCGACCGTGCCCTGGGCGGCGCACAGCAGATTCTGGGTGCCCTCGCCAGCGGTCGCATCGGACTCCAGACGCCTGCCGAGACGATGCTTGGCCCATCCGAGCAGGGGCATGAGCACGACGCTCGACGCCAGCAGCGCGACCGCCAGCCAATTGCGCTCGGGCTGGCCGCCCGAGAGGAGTTTGCTGACTGACTCGTACAGGATGTAGGGGACCAGCACGAAGAAGCTGCCCGCCACCCACTTCTGCGCTCGGCGCTCAGCGGTTTCGGAGAAGCGGTTGGCGCCGGTGAAGCGAACGATGACGATGACCGCAGCTGCGGCCTCGACCGCGGAGCCGATGGCCCAGCTGATAACGGCAATGGAGTGCGCCTGCGCCCCCGCGATGATGCCGAGCACCCCTTCGGCCAGCATCCACACGAGACTGACATAAGACAGCCAGCGCGCCTGCCTTGCCGAGCGCAGCCACGCGGCGTCTTGGGTCTTCGTGCCCGGCAGAGCCGGAGGCGTGACGGTAAGGGTCGGCAGCTCGGTCGTCATCGTCGGGGTTACCCGTGGTGATGGTCGTGGCCGCGCACCGTGTTCCAGCTCTGCCAGGTAATGCGAAGGATGACCACGGTGATGGCCAGGCCGATGAGCGGGTCGGCGATGGGGGCCCCGAGGGCGACGACAACCGCCGAGGCGATGACCGCCAGCGACACGTAGGCGTCAGCGGCGGCGTGGTTGCCGTCGGCGATGAGCGCCGGGCTGTTCAGCCGGTGGCCGGCGCGCTTGCGGACCTTCGCGGCGATGAAGTTGCCCAGGTAGCCAATGGCGCCGGCGGCCGCCAGCACCCACAGGTGAGTCGGGGGTGACTGATGAATCAGCCGCTGGATGGCCTCCACCCCGGCCACGCACGCGCTGATGAAGATGGCACCGACCACGAACAGGCCAGCCCCTCGCTCTGCGCGCTCTGAGCGCATCAGGAAGGCGATGCCCAGCGGAACCGCGGTCAGCGCATCGCCGAAATTGTGGATGAGGTCGGCCAGCAGGGCCACCGAGCCCGACAGGACGAAGACGACCGTCTGCGCCACCGCCGCCACGCCGAGCACCCCAAGCGATACGAGCACCGCGCGCACGCCCTCGCGGGAGCGTTTGATGGACTTATGGACGAGCCCGTGCGAGTGACCGTGCTCGTGGTCATCGTGGGTATGCTCGTGTCCGTCGTGGTCGTGGTCAGCGGGGGAGTTGCTGTGCCCGTGCTGAAGTTGCGCCTCGCGGGCGTGTAGTCGCGCTTCGCTCACCTTCACGCCTCCGCGAGCTGGATGTGGGGTACCGAGCGGCTGCGTCCGTGCCGCAGGTGCTCGACGTGGCTGATGGCCTGTTCCAGGAGCTCGCTGACATGGTCGTCGTACAGGTCATAGACGATTCGCCGGCCCTCGCGTCGGCCGACGACAAGCCCGAGGTGACGCAGAACACGAAGCTGATGCGAGACAGCTGAGGCCTCCATCCCGACCGCAGCAGCGAGTTCATTGACCGGGGATGGGCCCCCGTGCAGCTGGCCGAGGATGCGCAGTCGGCTGGGGGTCGCTAGCGCCTGCATCGTCTCGGCGACCGCCTGCGTGAGCTCGCGGTCAAGCGCTGACGGGTCATGCTGGATACCTCCGTGGGCCATAGGAGGCAAGAATAGCTGAACGGTCTTTCAGACATCGGCACGTTCACGAACTCTCGCCAACGGCCTAAGCCGCCCGTGCGGGGCTTAGCTCGCGGGCTGGGCGGCGGGGCGCTTTCTGCCAGATGTGCCAGCGGCGCCCGAGCGGCGCCCGGGCATTTCCACGCCACCCATAGCCGACGCCGCGGTCAGAGCAGCGACGACAAGCCGACCGCGTCGGCAACCACCCCTGCGATCAGCGCCACGACTGCGTAGCCCATGTCACGCCAGAAGCGATAGACGCCAACCATCGGCGCGCACGCGACCGGGATGACCGCGTCGGAGATGGCGGCGATGAGCGTCGGGTAGACCAGCGCGGTTCCCACACCGAGACCGACCGCGGCGATTGCCGCGGCGCCCACCGCGCCCCCGCCTGCGCCATCCGGCCAAGCGCGGCGGCCTGCACCAGCATTCGCCGACCGGAAACTCCAAGGCCTAGCGGGCCGTCCGCGCCGCACCCTATTTTTCGGGGCGTGATCGAGGTCGAGGCCCGGCTGCGCGAGCTGAAGGCACTGGGGCTCGAACGTCGCACCCGCCTCGTCAGCGGCCCGCAGGGCCCACACGTGCTGCTCGACGGCAAACCCGTCGTGCTGCTCTGCTCCAACAACTACCTGGGGCTTGCCAACCATCCGAGGGTCCGGCAGGCTGCCGCCGAGGCCGCGATGCGGTGGGGCGTCGGCGCCGGCGCCTCGCGGCTGATCTCAGGGACGATGACGATCCACCGCCGGCTCGAGGAGCGCCTCGCGGCCTTCAAGGATCGTGAGAGCGCGCTGCTGTTCGGCTCGGGCTACCTGGCGAATGTCGGCGCGATCGCGGCGCTCGCCCGCCCCGGTGACGTCGTCTTCTCAGACGAGCTCAACCACGCGTCGATCATCGACGGGTGCCGGCTCTCGCGGGCCGAGGTGTTCGTCTACCGCCACCGCGACGTCGAGCACCTCGCGTGGGGAATCGCGCAGGCCGAGGGCCGTGGCGCGCTGATCGTCACCGACGGCGTGTTCTCGATGGACGGCGACGTCGCGCCGCTGGCCGAGATCGTCGAGCTCGCCCGCCGCCGCCGCGTGCGCGTGCTGGTCGACGAGGCCCACGCCACCGGCGCGCTCGGTCCGGGCGGACGGGGAGCGCTGGCCGAGGCGGGCCTCGCGGGCGAGGTCGACGTGATCGTCGGCACCCTGGGCAAGGCGCTCGGCTCCTACGGAGCGTACGTAGCGTGCGACCGTCAGCTGGGCCGGTATCTGCTGAACGCGGCGCGGACCCTGATCTTCTCGACAGCGCCGCCGCCTCCCGCCGTGGCCGGGGCGCTGGCCGCGCTCGAGCTGCTCGAGAGCCGTCCGCAGCTGGTCGACAAGCTCGCCGCCAATGCCGCCGCGCTGCGCGCCGAACTACAGCGCGAGGGCTTCGATGTCCGCTCGTCGCGCACGCAGATCGTGCCGCTGATCGTCGGGGATCCCGCGCTCGCCGTGCAGATCTGCGAGACGGCGCTGCGAGCAGGGATCTTCGCCCAGGCGATCAGGCCCCCGACCGTTGCGCCCGGGACCTCGCGACTGCGCCTGACGGTGATGGCGTCCCACCAGCAGAACGAGCTGCGCACGGCCGCCCGTGCGCTGGCGCAGGCAGCACGGACCTGCGGGTTTGAGCCGAGGCTGCGGTGGACGCCACAGCGCGAGCTCGCGGCGTAGTGGCGAACCGTCCGCCCGGCGGTGCCGCGAGGCGGCGGCCGCGCGGCTGGTTCGTGACCGGCACCGACACGGGCGTCGGCAAGTCGGTACTGACCGCCGCGCTCGTCGCTGCGCTGCGCGCCGAGGGCATTGCCGTACAGGCCCGAAAGCCGATCCTCACCGGACTCGATGAACCCGCGGATCCCGACTGGCCGCACGACCACGAGCTGCTTGCACGGGTCCTGGGGACCGCGCCGGAGGAGGTCGCGCTCAGAGCCTACGGCCCGGCGGTCTCGCCACACCTGGCAGCCGAGCTGTCGGCGAGCCCGGTGCTGGCCGAAGAGCTCCTCCAGACGCTTATCGACGCCGCCGACGGCGATCAGCTGCTGATCGTCGAGGGCGTCGGCGGCCTGCTCGTCCCGCTCGACGATCGCTACGACGTGCGGGCGCTCGCTCGAGCACTGGGTCTGCCGCTGCTGATCGCCGCCCGGCCCGGCCTCGGCACGATCAACCACACACTGCTCACGATCGAGGCCGCGCGCGCCGCCGATCTCGAGATCACGGCGGTGGTGCTCACGCCATGGCCCGAGGAGCCGGATGCGATCGAGCGCTCGAACCGCCAGACGATCGCCCGGCTGGGTGAGGTTGCGGTGTGGACGCTTCCACGAGTGGCACGCGGCGACAGCGCGCTGCTCGCCGCCGCAGGGCGGACGCTACCGCTCGCGGGAGTACCTTCCTGGGAGTGTTCTCCCGGCTTCTCAGCGCGCTAGCCGCCGCGACGCTGCTCGCCACCGTGGCGCCCGGCGTCGCCCACGCCAGCGCCTACAGCGAGATCCTCCACGTGTACGAGACGCAGGGGACGATCCCAGCGTGTGAGTTCTCGAGCGCGCAGCTGAACGCCGCGCTGAAGAGCATCGGCACCTACGGCGCGCAGTACTTCGAGGACTTCACGAACGCGATCCAGTCCGCGCTGTCCGAGCGCGCCTCGGGCGCCTGTGAACCGCACCGTCAGCGTGCTTTGCCTGCGCCGCAGCGTGGCCCGAGCGGTCCGCTGCCGCCGCTGTCTGTCACCGGGGCAAGCGGCGGCGGGATCCCCGCCCCGATCGCGCTGATGGCTGTGATCGGGGCCGTGATCGCGTTGTGCTGCGCGGCGGGCTGGGTCGTGTGGTCGCTCGCGTGGAGCCCGCGCTGGGCGCGAACCTGGGCGCACGGCTGGCGCGAGGCCGGCTATCGCAGCGGTGGCATCTGGGAAGAGTTCAGGGAGTGGATGCACACGCGCGAGGGATAGCTCACTCCTCCACCACGCCCACCGCCCTGCTGTGGAACGTCCGCCCGGTTGGCGAGATCCACAGCACCCGGATGGCCCCCGTCCCGGGAATCCGCAGGCGGGCGGTCAGAAAGCCGCTCGGATCGTCGGTCGTAACGGTCGCAAGCGTGCGGTATGAGCCGCCGCTGGGACGCCACTGGATCTCCGCGTCCTGACGGGTTCCGTTTGGGGCGAGCCGCAGCATCGCCCAGATGAACACCGACGCTCCAGGGGCGAATCTCGGCTGCGGAACGACGATCGGCAGCCGGTAGGAGTTGAACGACGGCTTACGCCGACCGTTGGCGTAGAGCAAGCCGGTCTGGAACGTCGACCAGTAGCGGAGGCTGCCCGGACGGAAGCGGCGATCCGGCTGGGAGTCGAACAGCAGGAACTGCGACATCGCCCGGACGCGCGGGTCGCGCCATGCCAGGTACTGCGCCTCGTTCAGATACAGCGACTGTCGCCCGGGGCTGACGCCGCGATACGGGTTTGGTGGATCGGTCTCGTACCCGTACTCCGTCAGGTAGATCGGCAGCCGCCGCCCGACGCCGTAGACCGAGAAGATCGCGTCGAGGGTGCTCTCGAGCCGTGACAGGTCAGACAGCGGCGCGAAGTTCGGGTCCGGCATCGAGCTCGTCGGCGCCAGGAAGAACGAGTACGGGTGATGGGCGAAGCCGGTCGGGTCAAACAGCGCCGGATGGGCGGCCACGAAGCCCCGGCCGCCGGACGGGCAGGCCGCCGCCACCGCCGCCTGACCTGAGAGCGGGTGGTCGTCGGCGCCGACGCAGTACAGCGTCCGCAGGAACGGCAGCGGCGGGATCGGCGAGCTCGGCGCGCTCGCCTCGGCCCCCTCGGGCGCGAGCTCCCCGATCAGGATCGTGTCGCTCGCGGTCGTGTGGCCGGTCAAAGTCAGCGCGCGCCAGGCGCTGTCGAGCAGTGCGCGATAGAGCACCGGCGCGGCCATCCTCGGCTGACCGCCGAACACCGCCCACTGCGGTGCCAGCCACCCGGGCTGATTGGGCTCGTTCCAGATCGACCAGTAGTTGACGCGCGGCAGCGGCGCGTGCGCGCCGGGTGGCACGTAGGCGCCGCTGTAGCGGCGACCCAGCGCCGCCACGAACCCTCCGAACTCGGCCGCCGACGGGGCAAAGTGGTTGGCGAGCTTGCTCGCAGGCGCCCGGCCTGCCATCGCCCACAGCGGCCCCGGGGCCGTCACGTTGAAGTCGACGCCGATGTGGCGCGCCGCGGCCAGCTGCACGATCCGGTCGTATGGCGCCCACGCGAACGGCGGGTAGGAGGCCGGATCGCTGGCGCGGAACCCCGCCGGCCGGGCGCTCGACGCGGCGCCGGGCGCAATCGCCGACCACAGCACGGTGATCCGAAGCCTGTCGACGCCGAGCGACGCCAGCGTGTCCAGGGTGCTCGCGACGACCGGCGTCGGCGCGTACACCAGATGGTTGTCGTCCTGGAACAGTGACTCGACCAGCCTTGGCTGGGCGGTCTGGCCGCTGGCGCTGACCAGTACCACCACCACTGCGACGGCGGCCGCTACCACCGCTGCGAGCGCGGCAAGGACCCGGGGCCGGGCGCGGGTCATCCAGACCTAACCGTGCGGATCGACGCGGTCATCGGCCCTAGGCTGCCAGACCCATCGTTCCGACCGAGCCGAGGGCTAAGTTCAGCGCCATGCCCACGACCCCCGAGCTGATCGCCGCCGACCGGCGCCACCTATGGCATCCGTTCACCCAGCAGCAGGACTGGTGCGAGGAGGAGCCGGTGCTGGTGATCGACCGCGCCCAGGGGACGAACCTCTACGACACCGATGGGAACGCATACATCGACGGCGTCTCGTCTCTGTGGTGCAACGTCCACGGCCACCGGCACCCCGCGATCGACGCGGCGATCGAGGCGCAGCTGCGGCGCGTCGCCCACACGACCATGCTGGGGCTCTCCCACGAGCCGGCGGTGACGCTGGCCGAACGTCTGGTCGCGCTCGCGCCGCCGGGGCTGACGCGGGTGTTCTACTCCGACAGCGGATCGGCCGCCGTCGAGGTCGCCCTCAAGGCGGCGTTCCAGTGGTGGGCGCAGCGCCGTGAGCGGCAGCGCACGCGGTTCATCTGCCTCGAGAACGCGTATCACGGCGACACACTGGGCGCGGTGGGCGTAGGTGGCATCGATCTGTTCCACTCGCTCTACCGGCCACTGCTGCTCGACGCGGTACGGGCGCGCGCCGGAGACAGCGCTCACCTCGAGGAACTGCTGGCAGTGCACGGCGATGAGATCGCCGCAGTGATCATCGAGCCGCTCGTGCAGGGCGCTGCCGGCATGCTGCTTCAGCCGCCCGGCTATCTCCGCGCGGTCCGTCAGCTGTGCGACGACCACGGGGTGCTAATGATCTGCGACGAGGTGGCAACCGGATTCGGCCGCACCGGCCGGATGTTCGCGTGCGAGCACGAATCGATCACGCCCGACCTGCTGTGCGTCGGCAAGGGCCTGACCGGCGGCTATCTGCCGCTGGCCGCGACACTCGCGAGCGAGCGGGTGTACGAGGGCTTCCTCGGCCGCCACGAGGAGGTCCGCACGTTCTTCCACGGGCACACCTACACAGGCAACCCGCTGGCCTGCGCCGCCGCGGTCGCGACGCTCGAGTGCTTCGAGCGCGAGCGCACGCTGGAGGCGCTGCAGCCGAAGATCGAGCTGCTCGCACGGCTGCTCGAGCACCGGGTCGCGACCCTGCCCGCGGTGGCTGCGGTCCGGCAGCGGGGCTTCATGGTCGGGATCGAGCTGGAGCAAGCCGCGGCCGAGCGGAGGATGGGGCATCAGGTCACGCTCGCCGCCCGTCGGCGCGGTGCGGTGATCAGGCCGCTCGGCGACGTGATCGTGCTGATGCCGCCGCTGTCGATCTCCGAGGCCGACCTGCGCCGCCTGGTGGCGATCACCGCCGCGGCGATCGCCGAGACAACGGTCCGGCGCCTCCGAAGCGCGGCCTGAGCCGCGCCTCGGAGGCCTGGCGCCGGGTGCCGATCCGACGGCTCAGTCGCCACCGCCCGAGGTCCCACCCCAGTCGCCGCCGCCCCAGTCGCTGGACTGGTCGTCGACCTCATCGGCGACGTTGCCGCCAGCCGAGGTGTGGTACACGACGTCGACGTAATCGCCGACCGCGACGCCGTCGAACATCCCGCTGCTCGGGTCGGCCGTGAACGTGTCCGAGTTGCCCTGATCGTCGGTGATCGTGAGGCTGCCGTCGCTGACGGAAGTGACCGTCCCGCTCACGTCCTGCTCGACATACTCGACATCGTCTGCGCTGAGGCTGCCGTTGCCGCTGTCGAGGTAGGTGACGTCGACCACGTCACCCACGGCGAAGCCGTCGGTGACGCTCGGATCGTCCACGGAGAAGGTCATCGACTGCTGGCCGTCCTGCGTGGTGATCGTGATGCTGGACGACGACACGTCGGTGATCGTCCCGACCACGTCCTGCGGGTTTGCGTCGGGCGCGCAATCGCCGCTCGTCGACGTTCCGGTCACGTTCAGGCTGTCGGCGACCAGCAGCTCACCGTCCTGGTGATAGGTCACGCTGGCGGTGTCACAGGTCTGCAGGTTCGCCGCGGCGATCTGGTCCGCCCCCATGTGCAGCCGCAGCGTCGAACCGTCGCCGGTCAGCAGATCGAACGCGTCGGTGTCGACCTCGCCGACGACCCCGCTGGCGCTCTGCTCACCGGTCACCGCCGGCGTCGAGGGGATCGTGATCGTGATCGTCACGTTGCCCTGCGAGTCGACGGTCTCGGTGACGAGCACGGTCACGCCGGGCTGCAGGCCGAGGATGTTGATCGTGACGCCCGGACCGCCGACGGTGTCGGCGCTGCGGACGCGACCGCTGTGGCGCTGGTGGCGCAGCGAATTCCTCAACCGCTTGTGCTTGATCTGATGGGACTTGAACTTCACGACCCTTCCATCGGGGAGCCGCAGGAGGAGCCCACCCTTGCCGGCCCGCACCACGCGCGCGTAGAACGACACGGTGTGAGAGCTGCCGGAGGCGACCGCCACGTGCGAGATCGAGCTGCCCTTGCGAACGAAGGTGATGACGCTTCCCAGATGAACGGCCGGCAACCGGCCGCGGAAGTGGTACGCGCGGACGTGATGGCTCGAGTCGACAACCTGGATCGCGTGATGCTGGCGATCGACCGATAGGACGACTCCTCGCGCCGACGCCGCGAGTGCGCTGGCGGGGAACGCCAGCAGCCCGACCGCGGCAGCAAGTGTGAGACGTTTCATGAACCCATCCTTGGTTTCGGCCGAGCGCTCCCGCGTTCCCTTGCCAAGCTCGGCGTTTTTGCTTGTCGGTTCTTCAACGCCAGCCGCACCCGCCGCGAACAGTCCCGGGGCCGCCCTTCAACAGACGTTTGACAGCCGCCATCGGACAGCCGTCCGCGCTACGAAGAACTACCACACCCGATCGGAGATGTCCGCGCCGCGGCTCAGGCGAGCGTGCGCAGCACCTCTAATCGCAGCGCGCGCAGCACCGCCCGCCTCAGCCCCCGCAGTGTCCTGCCGTGCTGCCGCGCGATCTGACGCAGCGACGCGCCGGAGCCGAGCTCGTTCTCGAGCTCGATCGGATTCATTCCGAGACACCGAGCCGCAACGCGCAGGATCAGCGTGCGCAGCGCTGGACTGACGCCGCGGCCGAATCCGAGCAGCCGCGGCAGCCCGGCTGCCCCGAGCGGCTCGATCAGGTCGGTGTGCGGGTGGATCGGAAGGATGAACGCCGGCCGCGGCTGCTGCGAGAAGTCGAAGTCGTTGACGAGGTTGCCGAGCTGCGGCGCGTTCTCGCGCACGTCCGGCCGAGGATCGGGCCGTCCGTCCGTGCGCGGGTCGAGCCGCTGGCCGCCAAGGAAATCGTCCTCAATGAACTTCACGTAGGCGTCGAAGCTCAGCGTCTGATGATCGATGTAGCCCTGCTTCGCGTACGGGCTGATCACCAGCCCCGGCACCCGCAGCCCGTAGCCGTTCTTATCGACACGGGGGGGGCGCACGTGGTCGTAGAACCCACCCCAGTCGTCCCATGCGAGGAAGATCGCGGTGCTCTTCCAGTCGGGGCTGCGCATGATCGCGTTGATCACGCCGGTGACGTAGCTCTCACCGACGCTGACCTTGGCCGGCGGATGCTCGGACACCGTGCCGTTGGGGGTGACCCACGACACCGCCGGCAGCGTCCCCGCCTTGGCCGCGGCAAAGAACCTGCTCAGCGACTTGATATCGCCGAGCTGATGGTCCTGGCGAACGGTGTCGAAGTACGGAAGCGGGTTCCAGATGCCCGGCGTCGTCGGCCCCTGGCGCACCGGCGCGCAGGACATCGCCGCGTCGTCGTCGCAGTCGGGTTCGCTGCCCTTGAACACGTAGTAGGCCCAGCTGACCCCGTACTTGTGCAGCAGGTAGGTGAGATCGGTCCAGGCGTAGTCCGGCGTCTCGCGGGCGAACACCGAAAAGCCGGTGCGGTGAAAGTCCGGCGGCAGCGCCGGGTTCTGGGGCGCGTTGACGCAGCTCATCGGATCACGCCGGACCTTGCACCGCGCCGACCACTCCGACATCTGGAACAGGTGCACGGGCAGGCTCCACGAAGTGTCCGGCTCGAACATGTGATCCTGAAGCACGAAGTTGTGGGCGTACGCCCAGTAGTTCGGGATGTCCGCGCCGGTGTGGTAGCCCATCACGTCTGGGCGGCCGCCGGAGCGCCCGCAGGCGGGGTTGAACAGCTGCTCGCATCCCGTCAGCGCGGTCCGCTGCTCGGCGACGAACCCGTCCATCGAACCGCCGTCGATGTCCGCGATCGCGTTGTCGTGGCTGTGCGGGCCGCCGAGGTTGACGTCGTGGCGGTCGTGGAACGGGCGCACACAACCGGCCGTCGTCGGGTTCGGCACGCACACACCGTGCGGGATCCCGTCCGCTCCCGGATAGGTGCCGAAATACGAGTCGAACGAGCGGTTCTCCTGCATGATCACGACGATGTGCCGGATCTTGTGGATGCCCGTGGCGAATGACGGCCCGGGCTTCAGCACGGGGCCGCCCGGTACGTGAGCGGACTTGTGGCCGTGGCCGCCACAGCCGGCCACCAACAGCGGCAGCGCAAGGCACGCGGCGGCGATGGCTCGTGGGCGCACGCGCTCAGTCCTCGAACGGCTCGAAGTCAGCCTTGCGCGCGCCGCAGACTGGACAGAACCAGGTCTCGGGAATGTCCTCGAACGCGGTACCGGGCGGGATGCCGCCGTCCGGGTCGCCATCCGCGGGGTCGTAGATGAACCCGCACGAGCCGCAAATCCACTTCTGCACGGTCGGGTAGCGTAGCCGTCACCGATTAAGGGCGACCCCGCTAGGCTCGCGGCTCAGTGGAGATCGACCGGCCAGCCCCCGGGGAGGAGCTGAACCTCGGGCAGGAGACGGTGCCGCGGCCCGCAGCGACCGTGATCCTGCTGCGTGGCGGCGCGACGGCGCTCGAGGTCCTGCTGGTGCGCCGCAATCCGGAGGCCCGGTTCATGGGGGGTGCGTGGGTGTTTCCAGGCGGCGCGGTCGACCGGCGGGAGGGCGCCGGGCAGGCGGCGCTGCGCGCGGCTGCGCTGCGCGAGCTGTCCGAGGAGGCGGGCATCTCGCTCGGTGATCGCGCCGAGCTGGTGGCGTTCGCGCGCTGGATCACGCCGGCCCAGGTCAAGACGAGGTTCGACACGTGGTTCTACCTCGCTCCCGCGCCGCCCGGCGCCGACCCGCGCGTCGACGGCAGCGAGGTCATCGACGCCCGCTGGTATGAGCCGAGCGAGGCGCTTGCCGCCTCGCGCGACGGGCAGCTGTTCCTGGTGTTCCCGACGGTCAAGCAGCTCGAGCAGCTGTCGGGCTTCGCCTCCGCCGACGCGCTGCTCGCGCACGCGCGCGGACGCGAGGTCCAGCCGGTGGAGCCGCGCGTGCTGCTGTCGGGCGAAACGGCGCGGATCGTGCTGCCCGGCGAGCCCGGCTATGAGGAGTAGCCGCCATATACTCGCGCCGTGACGGCCTCGCTCCCCGACGACGTGCAGGCGGTCTTTGACCGCTTCATCACGACCGAGCTGACGACGATCGACCGGCATGGGCAGCCGATCACATGGCCGGTCACCCCCTACTACTCGCCGGGCGCTCCTTGCATCGACGTGACCACGGGACTCGGGTACCCGAAGAAGGCCAACGACGCGCGCGCCAACTCGCTGGTCGCGCTGCTCTTCTCCGACCCGACCGGCAGTGGCCTGGAACAGGCGCCGATGGTGCTGGTGCAGGGCTCCGCGCAGGTCGACGATGCCGACCTTGAGGCAAACCGGGAGCGCTACGCACGCGAGTCGATCGAGAAGCTGCCGGCGACCGCCAAGCTCCAGCCGCCGGACGCGTTGAAGCGGTTCCTCAGCTGGTACTACACGCGCATCTACATCCACATCCGACCGGAGCGCGTGTACGTCTGGCCGCAGGGAGATCCCGCCGCGGAGCCGCAGCTGTACGGCGCCCACATGGAGGAAGTGCGCTCCGGCCACTCCGAGGAGCCAGACCGCTTCCACGCGCCGCCCGGCGGAGGCGCCAGCGCGTGGGATCGGCGCATCGCCGAGCTCGGAACCACCTACCCCACCGCGGTCGTCTCGATCGTCTCCCCGGACGGCTTCCCGTTCGCGATCAGGGTCCCGGTCCACGTCGATGAGGCCAATCGGTGGATCCGGATCGAGGGCGAGCTTCTCGGCGTGCCGCTCCAGCCGGGGCTGGCGTGCATGACCGCCCACCTGCACTCCGAACAGTTCGGCTGGCAGCAGAACTTCCAGGTGCGTGGCGATCTGGTGTTCGTCGACGGGCGCTGGGCGCTGGTTCCTCACCGCATCGTGGCCGGGTTCGAGGCTCCGAGCTCCCGGCTCGCGATGCTCCGCGCGAACGCCTCCAAGGCGAGGCGCTTCCGCCGCACCGCGAAGCGCGAGCTGGCACGGCGTGGGCAGTAGACCGGTGTCGGGGGCCGGGGCAAAGCTGAGCGTCGCGATCACCGGGCCGACCGGTGACATCGGCCGCTCGCTGCTGCGCGCGCTCGACACGAGCCGCCAGATCGCCCGGGTCGTGGCGATGGCGAGGCGCCCATTCGACCCGGCGGCCGCAGGGCTTCGCAAGACCGAGTATCGCCGTGGCGACGTGCTCGATCGCGCCGCGCTCGACGAGATGTTTGCCGGTGCCGACGTCGTCGTCCACCTCGCGTTCGTGATCGTCGGCAGCCTCGAGGAGACGACCAGCGTCAACCTGGAGGGCTCCCGCAACGTGTTCGAGGCGGCCGTGGCGGCGGGTGCGCAGCGGCTCGTGTACGCCTCCTCGGTCGCCGCGTACGGCTTCCACGCCGACAACCCTCCGCTGCTGACCGAGGGGGTTCCCGCGCGCGGGACCGACCGCCACTACTACTCCGCCCAGAAGGCCCAGCTCGAGGGGCTGCTGCGGAGCGTCGTGGAGGGCTCGGACACCGATGCCTACGTGTTCAGGCCCTGCATCGTCGCCGGTGAAGACGCGCTCGCGCTAGTGCAGAACATTCCCTACGTGCAGATCTCCGAACGCATGCCAGGCGCGGTGCGCCGGATGCTCGAGCTCGTGCCGGCTCTGAAGCCGGTGCTCCCCGATCCGGGCGTCAGCTTCCAGCTCGTCCATCACGACGATGTCGCCTCGGCGATGCGCGCGGCCGTGCTCGGGCGTGGGACGCCGGGGGTCTACAACCTCGCGGCCCCCGGGACGATCACGATGTCCGACCTCGCCGACGCGCTGGGCTGGTACAGCGTCCCGGTCCCCGACATCGCGGTCGGCGCGGCCGCCGAGCTGGTCGCACGGCTTCCGTTCGTCCCGGCCGAGGCCCAGTGGATCGAGAGCGTGCGCACGCCGGTGCTGATGGACACCGCCAAGGCGCGACGCGAGCTGCGCTGGCGCCCGCGCCACGACGCGCAACAGACGCTGCGCGCGATGGTCGACGCCGCCCGTTACGACTCAATGATCCGTTAGACGGGTCGCGATCGTCGCGGGGTCGCGGGGTCGCGATCGCCGCGGGGTCGCGATCGCCCGCGGGCCTCGATCGCCGAGGGGTCGCGGGATCGAGATCGCCGCGGGGTCGCGATCGCCGCGGGGTGGCGATCGCCGCGATCGGCGATCGCCGCGATCCCCGAACTGACGCGTTTCGTGGTGGCTGAGCCGCCACGAGACGCTTTAGTTCGCCGCTGAACCGCTCCGTACGCAAACTATTTGCGTACAATGGGAGAGGTGGCGCGTCGAATCGTTGCACTCGGTCCTTCCCCCGCGAACCTCGCCCCAGTCGCACGCGTCGACGAGCTTGTCGATGCGCTGCACTTCATCGCCGCGGGTGGTGCCGACGGGCTGTACGTGCAACGCCTGGCCTACGCGGCCCGGTCACTGTCTGAGCTGGTGCGCCTGCTCGATTGGCTGCGCGAAGCCGGCGCCGAGCTGATCGCAGCCGATGTCGCGTTAGACACTGGGACCGGGGCGGGTCAGTGGGCCATGACGCTGCTGCGCGAGGTAGAGGGCTGGAGGCGCGACCTCGAGGGGTGGAGCCGCGACCTCGAGGGCTCGAGCCGTGAGGTCGGCGCGCCGCGCCGGCCGCCGGGGCGGCCGGGCCTCGCTGCGCACGCCCCCCACGTGGCCGAGCGGATCGCGGAGCTGCGCGAGCACGGTCTGAGCCTCGCCGCGATCGCGGCGACGCTCAACGCCGAGGGGGTGCCGACGCCGCGGGGCGGAGCGCGGTGGCGGCCCTCGAGCGTGCAGGCGGCGCTCGGCTACCGCCGGCCGCGCCCGCCGGTGCCCGGCGCACCGCCGCCAAAGCCGCCCCGCCCGCCAAAGCCCCCAAAGCCCCCAAAGCCGCCAAAGCCCCCCAAGCCGCCGAAAGGCCCGAACCCGTGACCGCGCTCATCCAGCAGTTCGGGCCACTCGGGGTGTTCATCCTGATGGTGCCCGAGAGCGCGTGCATCCCGGTGCCGAGTGAGCTCACGCTGCTGTTCTCGGGCTTCGCGGTCAGCGAACACTGGATGAGCGCTTGGCTCGCGGTGCTCGCCGCGACCGCCGGCAACCTCGTCGGCTCGCTGATCGCCTACGCGATCGGAGCCACCAACGTCCTGCACCGCGTGCCGGGCGCGACCGGCATCCTGCACCGCTCCGAGCAGCTGCTCGACCGCAAGGGGCTGCGCGCCGTGTTTCTCGCGCGGCTGCTGCCGCTGGCGCGGACGTTCGTATCGCTGCCAGCCGGCGCGCGGCGGCTGCCGATCGGGCCGTTCGTCGCGCTCACGACGGCCGGTTGCGCGCTGTGGGCGGCGACGTTCGTGCTCATCGGCGCGGTCACGGGCACAGCGTGGTCGACGGTCAACTCGGTGACCGGCAAGGTGCTGCTCGCGGTCGCTCTGCTGACGCTCGCCTGGATTGCCCGCAGCCGGGTGCGGCGCAGCCGCTAGTGTCGTGAGTCATTGATTCGTCCGCAGTATCGGGCGATTGATTCGAGGATTTGGTCCGCGGTTTTGGTCCAGACGAATGGTCTTGGGTTTTGGTTCCAGGTTTCGATCCAGGCGCGGATGTCA